>Ga0335073_10004868_pt1 | contig 18827 bp, 13 predicted proteins | sample Lox_Sample_22_FD_207093 | JGI IMG/M metagenome (GOLD analysis project Ga0335073, IMG submission 207093) | Soil microbial communities from Loxahatchee National Wildlife Refuge, Florida, United States - Lox_Sample_2.2 | ecosystem: Environmental > Terrestrial > Soil > Wetlands | place: USA... | reverse complement strand
GTTGCTCGGCTTGCTGTGGCTCGGTGCCACCATCACCGCCCTGGGGACCGGGATCGTCATCGGCAGCCACCGGTACGTGCCGGTCGGCGAATTCTGGCACGGCATACACGTGTCGCTGATCATGCCTTACACCTGGATGGTGCGGGTGCCGTTCCTGTCCTCTTACCGGGAGGCCAACCGGATCACCGAGCTCGGGCTGGTGCCCGCCGCGCTGCTCGCCGGGGCGGGGGTGAACTGGCTGCGGTACCGGGCCAGGAAGGTCCTGGTCGCGGTGCTCGCGCTGGCGCTCCTCGAGGCCGGAACGGTGGGCGACAGTTCCGGCCCCACTCCGGCGGTCACCATGCCCACGGCCATGCCGGCCCTGGACCGCCCGATCGCCGCCGACCATTCCGGGTCGATCGTCGTGGACATTCCCTTCGGGGTGCGCAGCGCCGTCCCGCTGCCCGATGAGGGAGCGGGTTTCAACCCCGAGGCCGAGGTGCAGGCAACGGCGGACGGCCATCCGCGCGCCATTGCCTACATATCCCGCCTGCCCGAGTCCGAGGAGGCGGCCGTCAGGCGGCACCCGTTCTACGCCGATCTGCTCGCCGCCCAGTCGACGCCGAACCGCCTGTACGGCGAGCTGTTCACGCCGCACGACCGCGGTGGCGCGGCGCGCCTGGCCGCGGCCCGGGCGGACGCGCGCCGGATGGACGTCGGCTGGGCCATCGTCTGGTCGTCGACGCCGCTGATCCTGCATTACCTCTCGGCGACCGGCTTCCGGCTCGACTACCGGGCCGACGGCGCCGCCGTCTACCGGCTATCGCGCTAGGCGCCCAGGCCCCTGGCGGGGTGTCCCTGCCGGTCCTCCTGGCGGCGATTGGCGCCCGGGCCCTGCTTCGCGACGGCCAGGAACATCTACTGTTCATTTCCGGCTCGCCAGAGTGTTTCCTTTTTTTGGCTGATATCTCACTGTAAGACTTACATTGCTCCACTGGGGCGGGCCGGGCCACGGTGACCCAATCCGCCGCGCTCGCCCCGTGGTGCATCTCGCTGCTTCGGCGATAGGAGGGTCCTACGTGACGATTGAGGTCAGTCGACGTCAGATGCTGGCGTCGGCGGGCGGGATGGTACTGGCGTCGTTCGCCTTGCCGTCCAACCTGCGGAAGCTCATCGAGGGCGCGCCGGCCGCGCGCCTGAACTCGGCGCGGTCAGCCGCACCGATCTCCGAGATCAAGCACGTCGTCGTGCTGATGCAGGAGAACCGGTCCTTCGACCACTACTTCGGCGCCATGCCGGGGGTACGTGGCTTCAACGACCCGCAGGCGATCCCGGGCGTCTTCAAGCAGGCGGACCCAGATAATCCTGACGGGTACCTCTATCCGTTCCACGCCGACACGCACAGCACGAGCGCCCAGGCGCTGCCCTCGACCAGCCACAACTGGCTGCCACAGCACGACTCGTGGGACAACGGGGCCATGGACGGCTTCGTGACCGCGCGGCTCAACAAGTCGATCGACTCGTATGACGGGCTGGCCGCGCAATACTCGATGGCGTACTTCAACCGGAACGACCTTCCGTTCCAGTGGGCCCTGGCCGACGCGTTCACGATCTGCGACGGCTACCACTGCTCGGTGCTCGGACCGACGTGGCCCAACCGGCTCTACCTCATGACCGGCCAGATCGACCCGGCGGGCACCAACGGCGGCCCGACCTACGGCAACTACGTCCCGCCCGAGGGTTTCTCCTGGCAGACCTATCCGGAACTGCTGAGCAAGGCCGGCGTGTCCTGGAAGGTGTACCAGGAGACCGATAACTACGGCTTCAACGTGCTGGAGTACTTCGACCAGTACCAGAACGCGCCGACCTCGTCGCCGCTGTACCAGAACGCGATGAAGTTCTACCAGGCCGGCCAGTTCGAGTACGACGCGATCCACGACCGGCTGCCCACGGTGTCGTACATCCTTCCGACCTCGTACCAGTCCGAGCACCCGGACTTCATGCCGGCCGCCGGGGCCGACTACGTCAAGAGCAAGGTCGACGCGATCGCGGCCAACCCCGACGTCTGGGCCAAGACGGTCTTCATCCTGATCTACGACGAGAACGACGGCTACTTCGACCACGTCGTGCCGCCCACCGCGCCGGCCGGAACCGCCGGCGAGTACATCACCTCGTCGGCATCGGCGGAAAAGGCCGCGCCCGGGCCGATCGGCCTGGGCTTCCGGGTCCCGTGCATCATCGTCTCGCCGTGGACCGTCGGCGGCTTCGTCTGCCACGACACGTTCGACCACACATCGGTCACCCGGCTGCTCGAGCTGGTGACCGGCGTGGCCAACCCCAACATCACCGCCTGGCGGCGCCAGACCGTCGGCGATTTCACCTCGGCGCTGGGCAAGGTGCCGAGCAGGCGGTTCCCGCGCCTGCCGGACACCAAGCAGCAACTCGAGCTGGCCGAACAGGAAGTACTGCAGTTCCAGCTCCCGCCCGTCCCGGGAGCGAACCAGACCGTGCCCGTCCAGCCGCCTGGGTCCAAGCCAGTGCGCAGCACATCAGCCGCCCCGGCTGTAGTGGGAGTGTGATCAGATGGCACCGCGCGAATCATCGAACTCCCGTCCGGCCTGGGCCAGTCGGCGCGTGGTCGTAGCGGGAGCGGCGGCCATCGCGCTCGCCGCCGGCGGCACGGCGATGGCTTTCGTCGCCCATCACCCCGCCCACTCCGTCGCCGGCCGCCACGCCGGTTCGTCCAAGGCCCGGCTGGCCGCATCCAGCTGCACCGGGCCGGCCGGAGCCGCCTACGTGGCCGTCGCCGGTTACCAGGCCTTCGACGCCGTCAACACCGCCAACTGCGACCTCGTCCAGCAGTACAACGTGGGCGACAGCGACGTGCCCAATACCGGTACGTCGGACACCAACTACGACTCCACCGACGAGGGCGTGGTGATGTCCGGCGACACGCTGTACTTCGCCGACACGGGCAACGACATGGTCTCGGTGATCAACGCCGCCGACCTCGACGTGAACAACTACGCCAACCCCCCCGAGACCGACATCCACGTGGGGTTCAACCCGCAGAACCTGGCCGTGACCCCGGACGGCAGCCAGGTGTGGGTGGCCGACACCGGCCCGCAGACCGGCCAGCCCGCGCTGGGCGGGATCAGCGTGATCTCGACGGCCACCGACAAGGTGACGTCGACGCTGAGCCTGCCGACCGATCCCAGGAACATCGCGTTCTCGCCCTCCGGGGCCACCGCGTACGTGACCACGTCGGAAGGCGTCCTGGTCATCAAGACCGCCACCGTCAAGGTGCTCACGGTGATCCGCGGGCTCGGCAACCCCGAGGGCGTCGCGGTCTCGCCGGACGGCAAGACGGTCTATGTGACGAACACCGTGCAGAACCTGGTCGACGTCATCAGCGCGGCAACCAACCAGGTCAAGAGGACGGTCCACGTCGGCCAGATGCCGTGGCAGCTCGTGGTCTCGGCCGACGGCAGCAAGATCTACGTGGCCGACGGTGACTCCAACGCGATCTCGGTGATCGCCGCGGCGTCCGACACGGTCACGGACACGATCTCCGACGCCGGCGACCCCGTCAGCCTGGCCCTCACCCCCGACGGCAGCCAGCTGTGGGTGGGCGGGCTCACCTCGGGCATCGTCACGGTGTTCGACACCGCCGATAACACCCTGGTCGGCAGCTTCAACGTCGGCTACGGCGGCGAGCCCAACGCGGGCGACGGCGAGGAGCCGACCGGCATCGTCCTCACCTCGACGCCGACCCCGGGCAGCTAGCCAGCATCGCACAACTGAGCGTGGCCCCGCCCGCCGGGCGGGGCCACGCTGCATGTCAGGTGGGCTGCAGGCGGGTGCGGGTCGCGTGGCCGCCGCGCCAGGCGACCACCGTGGCCAGCGCCGCCGCCGCGGCGGCGGTGAGCATGGCGGCCCGGTCGCCGTCGGTCACCGCGCCCGGGGTGCCGTGGCTGACCGCCTCGACGACGGCCGGCAGCAGCGCGGCGCCGATCGCCGCTCCGACCTGGCGGCTGGTGTTGATCACCCCGCCGACCAGGCCCTGGTCGGCGTTGGCCACGCCGCTGCTGGCGGTGACCATGGTGCCGAAGGCGGTGCCGGCCGTGCCGAACCCGACCAGCATCACCGCGGCCAGCAGCGGACTGTAGCCGCCGGCCGCCGGCAGCTGGGTCAGCGCCAGGAAGCCGACCGTGGCCACCGCGCTGGTGATGATCAGGACCCGGCCGATGCCGACCCGGCGGGCCATCCGGGCACCGAACGCCCCGGCGGTGAACCCGATGACGCCTTGCGGCGCGATCACCAGGCCCGTGGCCAGCGGCGACTCGTGCAGCACCTGCTGCAGGTACAGGGACAAGACGATGAGCTCGCCGGCGTTCCACAGGCCGAGCAGCAGGTTCATCGTGCTCGCCTTGCGCAGGCTGGGCAGCCGCATCAGGTCGCCGCGCACGAGCGGCTCCGGGTGACGCCGCTCCACGGCGGCGAACGCCAGGCCGGACGCCGCGGCGGCCGCGAGCGCGATCAGCACGGCCGGGGAGGACCAGCCGAGCACGTAGCCCTGCGAGACCGCGAACACCAGCGCCGCCACCGCGCCGGTGATCAGCAGCGCGCCGCCGACGTCGAGCCTGCGCCCGTGGCGGGCGGGTTCGCGCGATTCGGCCAGCAGCCGCGGGGTGACCAGCAGGGCGATCAGGCCGACCGGCACGTTGACCAGGAACACGGCCCGCCAGCTGGTGAACTCGACCAGCACGCCGCCGAGCACCTGGCCGGCCACGAACCCGATCGACGCGGTCGCGCCGTACATCCCGAGCGCCCGGGTGCGCGCCGGCCCTTCGGCGAAACCGGTGGTGATCAGGGACAGCGCGGAGGGGGCGACCAGCGCGGCGCCGGCGCCCTGCACCACGCGCGAGGTCACCAGCAGCACCGGGTCGTGGGCCAGGCCGCCCGCCAGCGAGGCGATCGAGAAGACGGCCAGGCCGGCCATGAACATGCGGCGGCGGCCAAACATGTCGGCGGCCCGGCCCCCGAGAATAAGCAGGCCGCCGAAGGCTATCGCGTATCCGGTGACGATCCACTGCACCGCCGTGGCCGAGAAGCCGAACTCCCGCTCGATCGAGGCCAGTGCCACGTTCACGATGCTGAAGTCGAGGACGACCATGAACGCTGCGGTCAGGATCAGCGCCAGCGCCAGCCGCCGGTGCCCGGGTCCCGCCGTGGCCGGGCGTTCCGCCTCGTGCCGCCGCGGTGCGGACCTCGCGGCGGTCATCGTGCTGGGCATGCGCTGTCACCTATTCGATACTCGACGTTTCGTTTAGCGAATGATGCAACCGCCGCCGGAGCCCGGGTATTCCTGTCTGAGCAGGGTGAGTGTCATGAACGGCCGGACGTTCCGCGCACGAGCGCGGTGCCCATGAGCGTCCGCCGGTACCTGATCTGGTGGCGGTGCCGCTCGCCGATGACGAGCCCGGCGTCGCGCAGCACGGTCAGGTGCCCGGAGACCGTCGCCGCCGCCAGCGCGTGCTGGTGCGCCAGCCACGTGGTCGACGCCGGCTCGTCCAGCCCGGTCAGGAGCGTGGCGCGGGTGCGGCCGAGCAGCCTGGCCAGCGCCGCCGCCCGGGATCCGCGCACCGGTTCCCACAATCCGCCCAGCCCCCGGGCCGGGTAGACGACCGTCGGCTGCCAGGGCGGCTCGGTGATCACCACGACCTCGTCCCACTTGAACGCGCTGGGCATCAGCAGCACCCCGCGGCCGCCGAGATCGTGGTGCTCGTCGCCGCCCGGCGCCCGGACCAGCGTGTCTCCGGTCCAGTGCAGCGTCGGATGTATGTCGGCGAACAGCCGGTCCAGGCCGCCGTCGGCCAGCCGCCGTGACTGGTGGGCGACGTCGGCCTCCAGCAGCGCCCGCACCCGCGGCCACACCGGCTCGACCAGCTCGTGCCAGGCCATCCGGATCAGCTGGGTCAGGAAGCTGAGCACCTCGGCCGGGTCGCCCAGGAGCATCCGGCCGAGCTCGGTCCGCCCGCTGCCCGGGCTGTCGCGCAGGGACAGTTCGATCTCGTTCCTGACCACCGGCGCGGGAGTGGCGGCGATCCGGGTGAGCTCGGCCTCGAACCGGCCCACCGGCTCGAGCGGCGGCGGCGCGAGGAAGTCCGGCGTGTAGCCGCGCCGGGGCTGCAGCAGCGTAATCGCGCTCAGGTCGAGCGCGTCAAGCCGCGGCCGCACGCCCTCCAGCCACCGCCGGTGGTGCCCGGGCCCCTGCGGCCCGGTGGCGACCCGGATCGCGGCGAGCGTCTCGAAGGCCGGAGAGACGGCGAACCGGCAGCGCGCCAGGTCGGCGGGACTGAAGCCGAGACTGATGGCCATCGCCGCATCCTGCCACCCCGGCCCGGGCGGAAATGATTCGGCCCGGGCGGAAATGATTCGGCCCGGGCGGAAATGATTCGGCCCGGGCGGAAATGATTCGGCCCTGGCCGAATGACTGGCCGCGGTCCCGGCCGGCCCGCCACGATGATCCGCGTTCGGCCGCAGGGGCCGATCACCGGACGTTAAGGGAACCAGCCATGACCGCCGATCCGCGTGCCGACGTCAACCGCCGCGCCGCCGAGCTGTTCGCGACCATCGACGACTACGAGGAGCAGGGTTTCATCGCCGCGATCGACGCCCTGGCCGCCGAGCTGCCGGCCGAGGACCCGGACGGCCTGTTCCACCGGGCCTGCGCCCGTGACTCCTGGGGCCACTCGGACCAGGCCATCCCGCTCTACCGCACGGCACTGGACATCGGCGGCCTGACCGGCGAGAACCGGCGGCGCGCCGTCATCCAGATGGCGAGCTCGATGCGCAACACCGGGCAGGCGCGGGCCGCGCTGGACCTGCTCACGGCCGAGCGCGACCGTGGCTCCGACCACCTGGACGACGCGCTGGGCTGCGTCAGCGCCCTCTGCCTGGCCAGCCTCGGCCGCGAGCGCGAGGGCCTGTCGTTGGTCCTCGTCGCGCTGGCCAGGCACCTGCCGCGCTACAACCGCTCGATGGCGAACTACGCCCGGGCGCTCGTGGCGGACTGATCGGCCTGGGCGCTCAGCCGGAGCGCCCGGTACAGCAGCCGGGGGTCGCCCAGGCGGCGGCGCAGCTCACGTTCCAGGCCGGCGATCGGATACAGGTTCTGCGGGGCGCGGGCGTCCTTGTACTCGTCCGATGCGAACCGGCCCAGGCATACCTGGCTGAGCCGGGCCAGCCCGATGACCTCGGCGGCCGGCAGGTCGGCGGAGCACTCGATGCGCACGATGCCGGCCCAGGGCGGCCCGGCCGGGCGCGCCGTGGCCGCGGCCGGGCCGGACCCCGCGGGCAGGCGCAGGTACCAGGTGTGCCGGTCCCAGTTGGTCCCGATCAAGAACACCGGGGTCCGCTGGCCTGGCGCAAGCGTGGCCACCAGCGCGTTCAGGTCGGCCGGCAGGTAGGTCTTGGTGTGCGACTTGATGTAGCCGACCGCGCGGGGCAGATGCTGCCGCCCGCGCAGCGGCCCGTCGATCACCAGCAGGTCGCCGCCCTCCGGCACGCCGTGCCCGGCCAGCCCGGCCCGGGCCGCGGCCGCGGTGCGCACCTCCACGTCACCCAGGCGGCGCTGCAGCGCCTGCGACAACGTCAGCGACAGCGGCCGGGCCGGATTGGCCGCGGTGCGGCACGCCGTGTACTCCCCGGCCCAGGTCACGATGCTGTCGGCCTTCGGCGCCACGGTGAACAGGCCGCGCCTGGTCTCGAACTGGACCAGATGGGCCTGCCGCCCGCAACAGCACACCACGCCGGCCGCGTAGGACGCGCACAGGCCGATGCTGGCCTCGCTGGGCGGACCGCCGTCCGTCGCCTCGCCCTCGATCCAGACCCGGGCCTCGATGCGGCGCACCCCGTCGACGAACAGCAGCGCGGCCGGGAGGGCCAGGCCGGGATCGGGGTCGATGGCGCCCCACTGGGCCGGGTGCCGTTCCACGGTCACGTCCACGCGGGCCGTGGACTCGCTGAGGAACTCCTCGACTTCCAGGCTGGTGCCGTAGGCCGGGTCCCACGCGTCGACGCTGAACCGCATTGCGCCAGGGTCAGCCGGCATCGGCGAGCTCCCCGGCGGCGGCCGCGGTCTCGCGGACGACGCGGGACGTCCGCGCGTCCCGGGAGACCAGGAACCGAACCGGGACCCGCTCGGCGAGCGCGGCCACGTGGGTGATCACCCCGACCATCCGCTGCCCCTGGGCCAGCGTTTCCAGCGTGGTCGCCACCACCTCCAGGGTCTCGGGGTCCAGCGTGCCGAACCCCTCGTCCAGGAAGATCGAGTCCAGCCGGGCCGCGCCGGCCGCGGCCAGGGTGGACATCTGCGCGGACAGCGCCAGCGCGAGGGCCAGGGACGCCTGGAACGTCTCCCCGCCGGACAGGGTGCGCACCGAACGGCGCGAGTCGGCGTCGGCGTGGTCGATGACGTAAAACTCGCCGGCCTCGTGGGTGAGATCGAACTGAGCGTTCGTCAGCCCGGCCAGATTCGTCGACGCCTCGGCGACGAGCGCATCCACGGCCGCGGTCACCAGCCACTGCGGGAACCGGTTGGAGCGCAGCAGGTCGCCGAGCATCCGCGCCACCTGCTGCTCGTCCTGAGCGGCGTCCCGCCGGGCGGTCAGGTCGGCCGCCTGTGCCCGGCGTTCGGCGATCCGCCGGGATTCGGCGCGGGCCCGTTCCAGCGCGCTTGCGACTGCGGCGGCAGCCCCGGCCGCCACCGCCTCCGGGGCCAGATCCACGCCGCCAGCGGCCAGGTCGGCGCTCAGCCGTCCGATCAGGTCCTGCAGGCTCGCGCGCGCGGCGGTCGCTCGCTCCCGGGCGGCCGCCATGTGCACCTCGCGCGCGGCCGCCTCGCGCGCGGCCCAGGCGTGCAGCTCGGTCCACCCGGCCAGCAGCCCGGCGGCGCCGAGCGCCGGGGCGCCGATCGCCACCAGGGGATCGCGGGCGGCCGAGAGCCGGGCCCGGGCCGCGGACTCGGCTCGCTCCAGTTCGGCACGGTCGCGTTCCGCTTCGCCGCGGGCAGAGCGCGCGCCGAGCAAGGTCCGCTCGGCGTCGGCCGCCGCCGCCTCGAGGTCGCCGAGCCGGGCGAGCTGGGCGGTCACCTGCCTCTCGTCCGGTGCGTCGCGCAACAGGTCGTCGAGCTCGGCGATGCGGTCGGTCAGCTCGGTGAGCCTGGTACGGGCCTCCTGCTCGGCCCGGGCGGCCTTCGCCGCCTCCGCGCGCAGCTCCCTCAGGTCCGCCTCGGCGTGCCCGAACTGATGCTGGGCCTTCTCGTGCCGGCCGGCGGCCGCACCGGCCGCATCGCGCGCCTCGGTCAGCTCCCTGGCGCGCGCCCGCGCCTGCTCGGCGGCCCAGCTGGCCAGCTCGTTCCACGCGGCGGCGATGCTCGGGTCGTCGGCGGGCGGCGCGCCGAGGCGGACGAGCGGATCGCGGGCGTCGCGCAGCCGGGCGCGGGCGCCGTCGGCGTCGCGCTGCGTCAGGTTGAGTTCCTTGCGGGCGGCGTCGGCCCGCGCGCGCGCCTTCTGGACCGCACGGGCCGCCGCGTCCGCGGTCGCGTCGAGGCGGTGGCGCGCCGCAAGCGCGGCCGCCACCTCGGCAAGTGCCAGGCCAATGCGGTGCGCCTCGTCGGCGGTCTCGTCAGCCGCGGGCCCGCCGGCGTCCACAGCGACCTGGCGGAGGTGGTGGTCCGCGGCCTGGCCGGCGTCCGCAGCGACCTGGCGGGGATGGTGGTCCGCGGCCTCGCCGGCGTCCGCCGGGAGCTGGCGGGCATGGTTGGCCTCGGCATAGTTCAGGAAGTCTTCCAGGGCGGCCAGACTCGCCGCGGACAGCGGGCTGGCGTGCGCGGCGGCCAGCGACGCGACCCGCCGCTCTCGCTGGTCGGTCAGCGACTCCAGGCCTGCCGCGGCCCGCTCGTCGGCCGCGGCCGCCCGGCTCGCCGCGGCGCGCGCGGCGGTGACGGCACGTTCTGCCTCGTCCAGGCGGGCCTGTGCGTCCTCGAGCGCCGTCGCGTGCAGCGGCGCTGGCAGCGCGGTGACGGTCTGCTCGCACACCGGGCACGGCTGGCCCGCGACCAGGTGCGGGCGCAGGTCCGCAGCGACGTGCGCGCGGCGGGCCTCGTCGACCCCGCGCCGGCGCTGGTCATGCTCGGCCTCGGCCGAGGCCAGAGCGGCCTCCGCCGAGGCGCGCGCGGCGCGGGCCCGGCTCAGCCCCGCGCGGGCCCTGGCCCGGTCGGCGGCCAGCTTCTCCAGGTCGCCCAGTTCCCGCTCGGCCTGCTCGAGCGGCCCGGACCCGGCGCTGGCGTCGCGGGCCGTGCGGGCGTCGGCGTCGGCCTGCTCCGCTGCCTGCAGATCGGCCAGGGCCCGCTCCCCCGCGGCGATGGCGGCGTCGCGACCGGCGTCGAGCTCGCCCACGTCGGCGGGGACCGTGACGCGGGCCAGGGCCACGTGCTCGGCCTGCAGGTCGCGCACGCTCTGCTCGGCGGCGGCGGCAGCGGTGGCCGCGGCGTCGCGCTGCTCGCGCAGGGTCTCGAGGCCGGCGGTCGCCTCCGTGACAGCGATCTCGGCCCGGCCGGACAGGTCACCTAGGCGATCGAGATCGCGTGTTACCTGCGACAGCCCGGCCGCGCGCTGTCCGCGCTCGGCCCGGCGCTCGCGGGCCAGCTCCAGCGGGGCCCGCCGCGGGCCTGAGGCGAGCTCCGCGCGCGCCGCCTGGTCGGCGGCCAGCGCGCGCTGCTCGGCGGCCTCGGCCTGCCGCGCGGCGGCGCGCGCGGCGGAAAGCCCGGCGTCGAGCTCGGCCACCTCGTCCGGCACGCGTACGGCGGCCAGGGCGGTCCGCTCCCGGTCCAGCCGCTCCAGTTCGGCCTCGGCCGACGAGAGCTCAAAGTCAGCGGCCTGGATTCGCGGGCGGGCTGCCTCCGCGCGCTCGGCGAGCTGTTCCAGCGTGGTCTGCGCGGTGGCAGCGGCGTCCTGCGCCTGCTGCGTGGCGTCGGCGAACGTGGCCAGGGTCTCGTCCAGGGTGTCGGCGCGCTGCCCCGCCTCGCTCGCCCGCTGGTTGGCCCGCACCATCATCTGCCGGTAGTGCTCGGCGCCGAGCAGGCGCAGAAGTATCTCCTGGCGGTCCTTGGGCGTGGCGTGCAGGAAATCGGCGAACTGCCCCTGCGGCAGCACCACGCACTGGCAGAAGTCCTCGTAGGACAGGCCGAGCAGCCGCTCGATCGTCTCGCCGACCCCGGCCAGGTCCCCGGCCAGCACCTGGGTCGCGCCGTCCCGCCCGGTGATCCGCTCGAGGGTCGCGGCCCGCTGGCTCACCTGGGTGCCGGGCCCGGCGCCGACCCGGCGCAGCTCGCGGGCCACCACGTAGCGCTGGTCCTCGACCTCGAAGACCAGCCGGACCGTGGCCCGGCCGGTGGTGGGCGCGAGCGCGAGCGAGACCATCCCCTTGCGACCCCAGCGCGGCACCGACCCGTAGAGCGCGAACGTCATCGCGTCGATGACGGTCGACTTGCCCGAGCCGGTCGGGCCGACCAGCGCGAAGAAGTCGGCGTCGGAGAAGTCGATCGTGGTCGCCTCGCGGAACGACGCGAACCCGTTCATGTCCAGCGTGATCGGTCGCATGGGCCGCCTGCCTCCTTCCCTTCCCGCCGCCTCAGCGCGGCTCGGCGCCGGAGTCCGCCGCGGTCACCTCGGCGTGCAGCTCGGCGAACAAGGCCGTCACCCGCGGGTCGCTCACCCGTTCGGCCGCGCAGAACTCGGCGAACAGCTGGTCGGGGGTCGCCGTCGCGCTGGCCACGTCGGGACGATCCGGACGCGACGGAGGGGCGAACTCGGGGTCGATGCGCACCTCGAGCGCGTTCGGCAGGATCGCCGCCGCGTCGTCGCGCAGCCCCGCGCGAGCCGGCTCGCGGAGCCAGACCCGCAGGTAGTCCTCGCCGAACGAGGCGGCCTGCGCCTCCAGTTCGGGCAGCGTGCCGCGAACCGTGCGCAGCCGCCGCCCGGACGCGAGCGGGACGTCGGTGACCCGGGCCGGCACCGACGGGCTCGCCTCGACCAGGCACACCACGCTGGTGTTGTCCTGCTCGCCGAAGTCGACCGCGATCGGCGAGCCGCTGTAGTGCACCGGGCAGTGCGCGGGCAGCGTCTGCCGCCGGTGCAGGTGACCGAGCGCCACGTAATGGGACGAGACCGGGAACAGCGTGGCCGGGACGCTGTACTCGAAGATCGACTGGGCCGAGCGCTCGCCGCCGCCGAACGTGCCGCCGACGCAGGTCAGGTGGGACATCACCAGGTTGACGGTGTCGGGACCGAACCCCCCGGTGAGCGCGGCCACCACCTGGCGCACCATCTCGTCGTAGGCGCGGACGTTCTCCGACGGGGTCTGCGCGACGAGCTCGGCGGCCCGGACGGCGTAGCGCGGGGTGAGGAACGGCAGCACCGCCACCTGGACGTCCTCGGCGCCCGACCGGGCCCGGAACCGGACCACCCCGCCCCGGTCCGGCCGGTGCACCGCGCCGACCAGGGTGATGCCGGCCACGCCCATCAGCGGGCGGAAGGCCTCGAACGTGGGCCCGTGGTCGTGGTTGCCGGCGATCGCGATGACCTCGGCGCCAGCGCGGCGCAGCCGCAACAGCGTCTGGATCACCAGGTTCTGCGCCGCGGCGGACGGGGCGGCGTGCTCGTAGATGTCCCCGGCGATCAGCACCGCGTCCACCTCGTTCCGCTCGGCGATGCTCGCGATCTCGGCGAGAACCTCACGCTGCTCGTCGAGCCGGTCCCGGCCCTTGAGCACCTTTCCCACGTGCCAGTCGGCGGTGTGCATGAACCTCATGACAGGGCGTTCCTTCTGATGTTTTGTGCCTTTCAGAACGGGGGGATGTCGTCGTCGTCCACGGCCGGCAGCCGGGCGAAGGCGTCGGCCGGCGGCGCGGCGGGTGACCGCGCGGGCGGGGCCGCGCACTCGGACAGGCGGGTCGCCCAGGCCGGGAACGGGAACTCCACCGCGAGCGGCACCGGGATCTCCGGCTGGGAGACGAACATCGCGCCGGGCTTGGCCAGCGTGGCGCGAGTGCGCTGGGATGCGGGCAGGAACCCGTACTCCGGCCGGCCCGCCTCGGCCGAGTCCAGGCGGCCGACGACCCGGATGGCCGAGTTGGACACGATGCGGCGCTCGACCTCGCTGGCGGTCTGCTGGGCGCCGATCAGGATGATGCCCAGCGAGCGGCCGCGCTCGGCGATGTCGAGGAGCACCTCCTTGATCGGCGAGGTGCCCTCGCGCGGCGCGTACTTGTTCAGCTCGTCGATCATCGTGAACAGCAGCCCGCCGGGGCCGGCGTCCTCCTTGCGCGCGGTCTCGGCGGCCAGCACCACGCCGACGACGAAGCGCTGGGCGCGCTCGTGCAGATTGTGCAGATCCACCACCGTGACCTGCTGGTCCTGCGTCGAGATCAGGCGCCGCGGGGTGCCGGTCAGGTCGGCGCGGATAACCGGGCGCAGCGGCCGCAGCGACGACCGCAGCCGCCGGATGAACGCGTTGACCGTGCCGACGCCGGTGACCGGCCCGGCCCAGTCCGACCGGGCGTCGTCGTCGGACAGCCGGGCGGCGATGACGTCGACGAGCTGCTCGTAGGTGGTCACCAGGTCGTCGCCGATCTTCACCGCGCCGCGGTCGCCGGCCGGGACCGCGTCCAGGCGCAGCCGCGTCGCCACCTGGTGGATCACGATCGTGTACTGGTTGCGCTCGTCCTCGGCGTCGGCGAATACGTACGGCAGCATGTTCCCGGCGCAGAACTCGGCGATCGTCCACCAGAACGCCTCGACGCCGCTGGTGCGCCCGGCGACGTTCGGCCGCCCGGTCAGGTCATCGGGGATCGGCGGGGCCCAGAACCCGGCCGACGCGAACGGCTCGGCGGGCAGGCCCAGCTCGGCGTACTGCGTCCGCAGGTCGTCGTCGAGGCGGACGTTGGGCTGGTCGAGGAACAGCAGGTCCTCGCCCTTCACGCTGAACACGAGGGCCTTGGCGTTGACCGCCCGGGCGCCGAGGGCGCCGGACCGGAAGATCGAGTGCAGCAGGAACAGCGCGAAGCTGGTCTTGGTGGCCACGCCGGAGATGCCGCTGATCGACACGTGCGCGCCGCGGGTGCCGTCGAGGAACTCCATGTTCACGTAGATCGGGGCCCCGTCGCGGCCGCGGCCCACCGGCAGCCGCGACGCCATCTGGTCGAAGTAGAGGGCCTGGGCGCGCTCGGCCCCGGTGGCGCGGCGGACGACCTCTCCTGGCCGGGGCGGCACGTACACCTCGGGCTCCACCCGCGTGGTGCTGACCTCGGCGATCTCCTGGACGCGGGCGGGCAGCACCCCGTCCGAGATCAGGAAGACGTCCGAGCCGAAGCTCGCGCCCTCGTGCCGGGCCCGGACCTGCGTCACCACGCCGCTGGTCAGGATCGGGCCCAGGCCCGGGATGTGCCGCAGCGTGACCACCACGTCGTCCAGCTGCAGGTAGGCGTCCTCGTCGAGCGCGACGGCGAACTGCAGCGGAGTGGAGTCCTCGGTGCCCGCGACCCGCCCGACCGCGTCGGCGCTGCCCCCGGCCTTCCCGTTCGGGGAACCCGCCCGGTCCACGGTGACGTCATCCACGGTGAAGCTATCCGTCACGATGCTCCTTCGCCGCTGCCCGTCACCGGGTTTCCCCGTAGCCGCTGCCGAGCAGCCTAGAGGCGGCCACCGACAAAGTCTGCCGTAACACTCGGACGGCCGGGCGCTACCCGATGGTGGTTGACGACGGCGTGGGCGTGGGCGGCGGAGTGGTCGGGGGCGGCGTGGTCGGAGGCGGCGTGGTCGGAGGCGGCGTGGTCGGAGCCGGACTGGTGGCTTGCGACGGCGTCGGGGACGGGGACCCCTTCGGCGAAGGCGACTTGGATCTGGACGGCGCGGGCGAGGTGCGCGAGGGCGCCGGCGACGACCCGGACGGCGACGTCGACCCGGTCGGCAGCACGCCGAAAGGCGTCGGGCCGACCAGGGGCAGGGCCGGGATCCCGTGCCCGCTCGCCGCGCGCCGCTCGCCCGGAACGGCCGGGCCGAGCGCGGGCGAGCCCAGCGACGCGCCGGCCGTCGGGGAACGCTGCACGCCCGAGACCGCCGCGACCGCCGGCGGCCCCGGGCTGTCGGTCAGCACGTGCCGCAGCACAACGACGCCGAGCACGGCCAGGACGACGATCGCGGCCAGCGAGACCGCCACCGTCTTCAGCACGCGCCGGCGGCTGCCGTTGCCCAGCGGGCCGCCGCCGTTGGCCAGCGGACCGCCATTGGCCGACGGTCCGCCGCCGTTGGCCAGCGGGCCAGTCCCGCCAGTCCCGCCAGTCCCGCCAGTTCCGCCAGGCTGGTCCGGCGGCTCGGTCGCCTCCGGCAGCTCAGCCACCCTGACGCGGTACGAGCCGAGCGCGAGCGCCGTCCTGTTGATCCGCAGCGCGAGCCGGCCAACCGGGGGATCGAGCGGGATCTTCCCGATCAGCTCCGGGCCGAAGGACCGGCCGTCCAGAACGCGGGCGCAGGCCTGGCACTTGCCGAGATGACGGCCGAGCCGCTCACCATGCCTGGCCGTCGGCCGGACGGCGCTCGGGTCGCCGGGACCTGCGAGGCCGATCAGGGTCCGGCAGGAGGCCGGGCCCGCGCGCAGCACGGCGTCCACCGCCGCCACCTGACCAAACCGCACGGTCGCGGCGTGCAGCAGCGACCGGGCGCGATAGGGCGAGATGCCGAGCACCTCGCCCAGGTCCGGGCCCGTGATGTCGTGCCGGAACGCGAGGTTCAGCGCCTCGCGATCGCGGCCGGGCAGCCGGGCCAGGACGGCGGTGACCAGCGACCGGGTCTCCCCGTCGGCCGCGGGCGCCGCGTCGCCGCGCAGGGCCAGGTCCAGATCGTCCAGGCCGGTCACCTGGTCCGGGGCGGGCGCCTGGTCCGGGGCGGGCGCGACGCCCGCGGGCCCGGACAACTTGCGCTGGCAGCCGCGGCGAGCCTCGGCGTAAAGAGAAACGCGCAGCCGATGCGGATCGGGAAGCGCGGTGATCCGCGCGTCGACGGCGACCAGGCTGTCCTGCACCACGTCGCAGCCGGCGACCGCGTCGTCCAGCACGTCCGCGCAATAGTCGTACAGCGGCGTGGCGATGGTCTGGTAGAGGTGGGCGAAGACGTCCTGGCCGCCCGCCCGCAGCGCGTCAGCGATGCTTTGGTCCCTGGTGGACCCACCGCCGAGCTCAACCGACATGGGGACCTCCCAACCGGAACCGGCCTGCCGAGCGGGCAGGTCGTGGCGGAGGCGGGAGCCGCTTGGTGAAACTAAACCGGCCCGCGCGGGCCGGCGCAAGCCTCGCGTGCTCGACAATCTTGACAAATGCCGCGCTTGACAAATCTACCGCAGTGCTTAATATAGTGAGCAAGCGCTGAGGAGGAGCAATGACCGAGAACCGCAACATCGGCCAGGACGTGCCGGCCGAGATTCTGAAGACCGTGCGCCGGGGCCAGGAGGCCGTCGTCGACGCCATCAAGACGTGGACCGACACGGTCCGCACGATGACGCCCCCGATGCCCGAGGTCCGGCTGCCCGAGGTCCGCCTGCCGTTCGCCAGCCGGCTGCCCAAGCCCGAGGAACTGGTCGGGAACGCCTACGACCTCGCCGGGAAGCTGCTGGCCGGCCAGCGGAAGTTCGCCGAGGACGTGCTGCACGCGACCGCCGCGCTGCTGCCGGGCAGCGACAACGCCGCCGGGCACGGCGAGCAGGCGCCCCGCGACAAGGCCGCCGGGAACGGCGGCCCGGCCGCGAAGAACACCGGCGCGGCCGCGAAGAACACCGGCGCGGCCCGCAAGAAGAGCGGCCCGTCGGCCAGCTGACCGTCGACCCGCATTTACCCGCGCTGCCCGCGGCGGACCGATCATGGTCGGCCGCGGGTTTTGCGTACTATACTGAGCAGAGCTGGGAACCAGCGGGATCGCATCGAAACACCGGGGCGACAGTGACCGAGACCTGGAACGCGCAGATGGAGTCCCTGGGGGCGTTCATCCGCGAGAAGCGCAAGCTCGCCAACCTGTCCCTGCGCCAGCTGGCCGAACGGACCACGCTCTCCAATCCCTATCTCAGCCAGATCGAGCGCGGCCTGCACCAGCCGTCGGTGCGCGTGCTCAAACTGCTGTCCGGGGCGCTGAACGTCTCCGCGGAGACGCTGCTGGCCCAGGCCGGGCTGCTCGACTCGGCCGCGAGCGGCATGGCCGACGGCGACGGCGCGGCCCGACCGGGCAAGCCGGCGTCGGCGTCGGTGGAGTCCGCCATCAACGCCGATGAGCGCCTGGCCGAGGAGCAGAAGGCGGCGCTGCTCGCCGTCTACCACAGCATGTTGCGCTCCTGAGCACCCGCCTTGCCCGGCGCGCGGGGGTCAGCGGGTGCGGAGCGGCCCGGGCGGTAGCCTGACTGGAATGAGCATGGTCATCACGGGCGCCCGGATTGTCCCCGTCACGGGCGACCCCATCGACGGCGGGACGATCCTGATCGACGCGGGCAAGATCGTCGCGGTCGGGGGGCCGGAACTCGAGGTGCCGGCGGGCGCCGAGGTCGTGGACGCGGCGGGCAAGTGGGTGCTGCCCGGGTTCATCGACGCGCATACGCACCTCGGCCTGCACGAGGAGGCGGAGGGCTGGGCCGGCAACGACACGAACGAGATGACCAGGCCGGTCACCGCGTACGTCCGCGCCCTGGACGCGATCAACCCGGCCGACCAGGGTTTCCGCGACGCCATCGGCGGCGGGGTCCTGTCGGTGAACATCAACCCCGGGTCGGGCAACCCGATCGGCGGCCAGACCGCGGCGGTCAAATGCTGGGGCCGCGTGGTCGACCAGATGGTGCTGCGCGAGCCGGCCGGCCTGAAGTCCGCGCTCGGCGAGAACCCCAAGCGTGTCTACGGCGAGCGCAAGGAGACCCCGTCCACGCGGCTCGGCACCGCCGCGGTGATCCGCGAGGCGTTCGTCCAGGCCGGCAACTACCTGGCCAAGCTGGCCGCGGCCGAGCAGAAGCCGCCGTCGGAGCGCGAGCCCGTCGCGCGCGACCTGGGCCTGGAAGCGCTCGGCCGGGTGCTGCGCCGGGAGATCCCCTGGCGCCAGCACTGCCACCGGGCCGACGACATCGCGACCGCGATCCGGATCTCCCGCGAGTTCGGCTACGACCTGGTCATCGACCACGGCACCGAGGCGCACCTGCTGGCCGACCTGATCGCGGCGGAGTCGATCCCGGTCATCATCGGCCCGCTGTTCACCAGCCGGTCCAAGGTCGAGCTGCGCAACCGCTCCCTGGCCAACCCGGGACGGCTGGCGGCGGCCGGGGTGACGATCGCGATCACCACCGACCATCCGGTCGTCCCGGTCAACTTCCTGATCCACCAGGCCAGCCTGGCGGTCAAGGAGGGCCTGGACCGGGACACCGCGCTGCGGGCGATCACGATCAACCCGGCGCGCATCATAGGCGTGGACGGCCGCCTCGGCTCGCTCGAGCCGGGCAAGGACGCCGACCTGGTGATCTGGTCCGGCGACCCGCTCGACGTGACCAGCCGCGCCGAGCGCGCCTACCAGGACGGGCTCGAGATCTACGCCTACGACTACGAGGCCGGCGAAGGCGTGTTCGTGGAGCCCTGACCCTGACCCTGTCCCGCCCCCTCGGCTCAGGGCAGCGGCCCGAACCGGACGTCGTGATCGTCGGCGTCCGGGGCGGCGAACGCGAGCATGCGGTGGCCCTCGCCGACACCTCGTCCGTGACCTGGGCCG
>Ga0335073_10004867_pt1 | contig 18830 bp, 17 predicted proteins | sample Lox_Sample_22_FD_207093 | JGI IMG/M metagenome (GOLD analysis project Ga0335073, IMG submission 207093) | Soil microbial communities from Loxahatchee National Wildlife Refuge, Florida, United States - Lox_Sample_2.2 | ecosystem: Environmental > Terrestrial > Soil > Wetlands | place: USA... | reverse complement strand
TGCGGCTTGCTGAGAAGATTGCCGGGCTTCTCGAACCACTGCTGGCCCTCGCCCATGTCGGGAGGAAGTTTGATGGTGTGGCCATCGGAACGATGGAAGGTCTCGTAAATATTGAGGACGGCCTGGACATAGTAGTCGCCCGGCGGAAGCTGCTGGAGCGAGACGAGAGGATAGCCGAGAGTTGTGGAGTCGATCACCGCGGGAGTTCCGGGCTTCCAGGAATCGACATCGAGACCGAAGAACTGCGCGCTCTGGGCTTCTTCTTCGCGGAGTTGGAAACGGGGCTCCGAGGATTTATCGGTGCTGATGCCGAGAAAAATGTGGCCGTCGAGAGGCTTGCCATTGCTGGCGGAATCGGGAAAGGTGATTTCGATGCGAAAGTTGGTGGGAGATTGGGAAGTGGATTGAGCATAGAGCGTGGACGTTAGAAACAAGAACGGAATGAGCAGAGCGACGGTTGGGTAAAAAGGCCATTTGCAGATGGCGTTGTGAGCCGGGACGAAATTCAAACGATCCTCCAAAGCGAGACGGGACAGGATACAACAGAAAGGAGATAGGCCGCAGTTAGCCCTCACGGAATGCTGTCAGACGAACCAGGCGCAGCAACCTTCCCAAATCCCACCTAAAGTAAGACTGACGGCAAAATACGGTAAGGACCCCGAGCACAGATGGTGACGCAGCGGTGCATAAAGGATAAAGCTGAATTTTTTGTTGCACGGTGCCGGCGGAGAAAGGCCCCGCCGTGGCTGCGGATTTCAGCCAACTTTATTAAGGGGACGAACCATGTTTGGAAAAGTGAAATCGCTGCGGGAACTGTTCGAGATTGAGCTGCAATATGCCTATGACTGCGAACGAAAGTTGGTGGACAAAGGCCTACCTACAATGATTGAAAATGCGAGGTCAGAGGAATTGCGGACGGCGCTGCAACAGCATTTGCGGGAAACGCAAAACCACGTGACCCGGCTGGAGCAAGTGTTTGCGGCGGCGGGCATTGCGACGGAGACCAAAAGCAATGAGGTATTCGACAAGCTGTCTAATGCCGTGAAGGACTCCATCAGCAATATCGATGATTCCCCGTTGCGGGATGCAGCGCTGATCGCGAACGGCAACCAGGTGGAGCATTACGAAATCGGGTTGTACGGAACGCTGGCGGCATTTGCGCGGCACTTGGGATTGCAGAGCGCCGTGGGACCGCTGCAGGAAACGTTGAAGGAAGAGAAGGCGGCGGACGCGAAGCTGACAGAGTTGGGCGAGTCCACGATGAATGCGCAGGCGGCGCGGTACACGACGGCGTAGAGTGGGTTGTAGGAGCGACGCAGGTCACAGGCTAAAGCCTGTGCTGCAAAGGCTATTTCGGGGGCGTCGGCGCCAGTGCGGCAAGCTGGGCCACGCCCCTGATTTACGTTTGGAGCATAGTTCCGATTCGGCGGGCGGCGCGCCGGGGTGTGATGGCCGGGGCGGTTGGGGGGAGAGGTGCGCTTTCATGAGCATAGGGGGATGTGCTATAACCGTGAGGCCGTGAAACAGGACGGAAAGCAGGAGAGGTCCCTGGCGGCATGGCAGGGAGAGGCTGTTGCGGAATCGCCGGTGGCGAGCCCGGCAGCGGCCGAAATGCAGGAAGATCCGTCCCGGTATTGCCCGGTATGTTCGCAGCGGCTGGAATCGAGAAGGTGCAAGCTGGTCTGCAATGCATGCGGGTATTACATGTCCTGCGCAGATTACTATTAACGTAAAGCGGTGCAGTCAGGGTAAACAAGACCGCTTTGCGGAAAATACCAAAAGCAGATATGCTTTGCGATTCCGGCCCGGTTGCCGCCGGATTCGTGTACGGATGAGGAGGAACTCACAGTGGCGTTAAAGATAACAACTCGAGAAGTGGACGGCGTAACGGTGGCAGCGCTGGACGGCCGGATCGTGCTGGGAGAGGAAAGCAATGCGCTCCGGGAAAAGATCAAGGCGCTGGTGGCCGAAGGAAAGAAGAAGGTCGTGCTGAACATGGACAATATTACGTTCATAGACAGCGCGGGCTTGGGCACATTGGTGGCATCGCACCACAGTGCGAAAGCGCAGGGAGCGGCACTGAAGTTGTGCCATCTGGGCACAAAGTTTCAGGAAGTGCTACAGATTACAAAGCTGATGACCATCTTCGACGTGTACAACACGGAAGCCGAAGCGGTGGCCAGCTTTAATAAGTAAGCAAACGCGTTATTTCGTTTGTCAAGAAAGATTGTCGAAAGAAGGGCAGGATTATCCCTGCCCTTTTTTTATTCCGGAATGCGATACATGGTAATGCCCGAGAGGAGTTTTGGGTAAAAGTCGGTGGACTTTTGAGGCATGACTTCTCCGGCAGTGGCAACCCGCACCACCAGGTCGACATCGGCAGGATTGAGAAGGAAAGCGATTTGGGCGGCGCCACGGTCGACGGCATCGAGAGCAGTGGAGGCTTCGCGTTCGTAGGTGAGATTGGCTTCCGACGCGACCGCGTGAGCAGTAATGCCGAGGGCGGGTTCGAGAATGCCCTGATGAAGAAGGACGACGTCGAGTTCGCGTTGAAGCGGCGAAAGGCCCGGAAGGATTTGGGCGAGATCCGCCTCAGGGCGAAGCGTGAGGATATAGAAGACGCGCTGGTTGTTTTCTGGTGCAGGATAAACACCGATGGCGCGTTGGGACTTGGCGGCAGCAAGTTGCTGAAGGAATTTTGTGGCGAGTTCGTCGCGCTGCGCAGGACCGTCGAATGGCAGCACTTCTGTAGCAAACCATGGCTCAAGATAGCGGCGAACGGCGCTCCAGGAAAAATCGCGCAGGTTGGCGACGACGCGGTGGGTGGGAAGGATCGTAAGACCTTCACTGCGCGTGTTGATGAAAGTCATCATGGAAAATTCGTAGGGGGCGTCGGGAATGAGCTTGCCCGCGCGGGTGCGGTTCTCGTTACGGAAATTGAGGGACGTTTCGTAGCGATGGTGGCCATCAGCGATCACCAACTTTTGGTCGGCCATGGCTTGTTGGATGGCAGAAATGCGGTGGGGTTCGGCGACCAGCCATAGACGATGGATCACACCGTATTCGTCGGTGAGTTGGGTGACCGGAGGTTGTGAGGATTGCACCTCGGCGAGAACAGTGTCGACCCGGGGCTGAGGGTCCGCGTAGAGCAGGAAGAGTTGGCCAGTGTGGGTGCGGGTGTGGCGCAAAAGCTCGAGGCGATCGGCTTTGGGGCCGGATAAAGTGTGCTCGTGGCGGAAGATGACGTTGGCGGAATAATCTTCGAGCTTGCCGAGACCGATGAAACCCTGGCGCGTGAGACGCGTGGAGGTGCCGGGGACGGTGTATTCCTGCGTGTAGGCATAAAAGACGGGGGCAGGGTCTTGGCGGATCACGTTTTCGGCAATCCAACCGTGCAAATTGGCAGCAGCGCGAGTGTAGACATTGTTCTGAGGGACGTCGTCCTTGAAGGTGCGGCCTTTTTCGATGGCAATTAAGTTGTGGGGACTGGCAGCGTAGTACTGCTCCTGCATGGCCGGTGTGATTTTGTCGTAAGGCTGAGTGAGAACCCTATCGAAGGGCGCGAGATCGGGATTATAGCGAAAAGCGCGAAAGGGTTGCACCAGGGCCATGACGTCTCCAAGTTGAAATTTCGCTGAAAGGACAGCCTTCTAGTGTACGCGATGTGGTGAGGACGAAAAAGTGGCGAGGCGCAGTGCGTCGGATGGCAGTCAGGAAAAAAGGTCGCGGCCGGGCCGCGAGCACCGCATTAGCGGCTGCGAGGGCGATTACGGCGCGGGTACGACGACGAGCATGGCGTCGGGTTGTCCGGGTTCGACCAGGTAGGGTTGCATGCTGCCGGTGACGGCGGCGTAGCCGAGATCTTTCGCGGTCATGTAAGGAGCGTAGAACATAAGATGGCCGGGAAAGGGACCGGACTGTTTTGTTTCGGGATTGTAGAGGTAGTTTTCCGAGGAGAGCATGTAGCAGATGCCGGGCTTGCCAGGAGCTTTGAAGCGTCCATCCTTGTAGCCAGAAGCAATGTCGGCCTTGATCTGTTCTTCGGACTTGCCCTGAGCGCGCATCTCTTCGGTGAAGAAGTGAACCTGCAGAAGTGTGCGGCTGCCTTCGGCGTCGAAACACATCGGCCCGACACTGGTCTGCACGGTGCCCCGGAAGGTGCGTTCGACAATACAACTGAAACCGTTGGAGCCTTCGCGGGCTTTTTCATAGCCCTTGGCGCCGAGAATGTAGACGGTAGCTTTGCTGGCGACTTCGGGGGGCGCGGCGCTTAAGGCAAGCTGGATTTGCCGGTCGCGGGGAACGGAGGCACTGTAATGCGTGGAAGGAGTTATGGATTCGGTTTGCCTGGCTGTGCTGGCGGAGGCGATAGCAGGCACAGAGGCGAGAAGAGCGAAAAGCGTCCAGGTCTTTAAAGACATAGGGATTCCTTTCGGGTTCGAGGATGCGCCGCCGGGTTGCCGCTCGCCTCGCCGAGGGCCAGGGGCGTAGGCGGAGAGTCTGTCACAGTCACTTGCAAAGAACAAGTAAATAGTAGAGTTGAGTGAAAGAGGGGAACTCTAGCAGAGAGCAATCTGCGGTGGGCGGAAAAGCGGCGAGCTACCAGATTGCAAGGATTACTTTATCGACGGGAGGGGGGATTGGGCGGAGGCCGAATTGGTTTTTGCGGGTGCCGGATTGGACGCAGGGGCGACTTCAACCAAGCGGGGCAGGTAGACCGGCGAACCGAACAGGAACGCCAGCAGGCTCAAGACTTCCAAAGTGAACTTCACGTGAACCCTCCGAGACAAATGTACTGCGTTCATTCGTGCGGCCTGCTTGGTGACTGAAGTTTCTAACCCGGGCGAGGGGCCGTTGGAGTAGGCCAGCGATTTCAGAGAGGGACGAACTCTCCGAATCCGCGCCGACAACGACAACTTCACGGGGCTGGTGGCCCCTGCCAGCGGCGGGCGAGCCGCAGGCGACACAGACGACTTACACGAAAGACTTCTTCTCCAGTCCAGCGATGGAGCTGCTGGAAAAATTCCGGTGGGCCAGCTTGGACACAAAGCGGCAAAGTTGGCACTGCTCGTCATGCGATTCCAGATGCGCGAACGCGCGGGCGTACGCGGCTTCGAGACGCAGCAGTTGATTAGACGCCTCAGCATCGCCAGGAGAGAGCGAGGCGATCTGCTTTTGCAGCTGATGGAGATTCTCCAGCGCGCGTTGGCAAGCGTAGAGCAGTCTCTCGTAGTCGATGCAAATCGCGGTTCTAAATGATGGTTGCGAATGCATGACGCTCATCCTTCGGCGTGGAAAGAGAGAGCACGTTGTGCGCCAAACTTGCGCGTAGGCTAAGTTGCGATGATTTGATTAGTTGGGATGCAGAAGTGCTCACCGAGGGGCAGAGAACTAGTACGAAACATCGCCGATTTGATGCAGGGAATGCTGTAATTTTTACAAACGCCGAGGTGACAGCAGTGGAGAGTGGCGGGGAAAAGATTGGCGGATCTAGAGTTCGGCCGCCACATAGGCTTGAAGCGGTCGAAGGTTTGACGCAGCGCGAAGGCACCTCCGAGGGATTCGAGAAGGACGCAATTTTGCGTAGGCCAGGGCGTGAGCGCTACAGGATTTGGAATTTATTTTGTTCGAGCCGCTTGCTGTGATCGCTGGTTTTCAGGATCGAGTTCGAGAGATTGCGGAAATCAGGAGACCGTCGGAAAGATAGGCGTCGAAATGGCTCGTGCTCTGGGCGACCTGCTGCATGATGAGCATGGAAGTGAATTGCTTGGGGATGGGAGAAGGTCCGAAGAAAGGATTTTCGTGGGTGGCGCCAGTTATGCCACAATTTAAGCCCAACCCCCGGGCTGGACGAAAGGCGCCCGGGAGACAGCGAGAGGACACTTTGCGCCAGACAGCAACAGGCACCTGGAATTGGGGCGAAATAGCGAGCCGATGTACCGGTGCATCCAATGGGATGATGGGCTGTTGTCGTGTCGATAGAGCAGGAGCAAGCGCAGGGCGGTTAGCAAAATTCGCTGGAGAGAAACAAGGTGGCGTTAAGCAAGCACATGGAAACAGGGGCTCCGTTGTCCCATCAAGAAGATGGGAAACGGGCGCTGCGCGCCGGCCAATCGCTGCTGGAGCAAATCGGTAATACCCCCCTGTTACGCCTGGCCAATCTTGGCCGGGAATTCCCGAACATCGAATTTCTCGCGAAAGCCGAATGGTTTAATCCGGGTGGGTCGGTGAAGGATCGTCCTGCACTCAGCATGATTCAGGCCGGAATTTCGGCGGGACTGCTGCGGCGGGGGAAAACGATCATCGACGCGACCAGCGGAAACACGGGAATCGCGTACGCCATGATTGGTGCGGCGATGGGCTATGCGGTGAAGTTGTGCTTGCCGGAAAGCGCATCGGCTGAGCGCAAACGCATCTTGCAGGCGTATCGCGCGGAATTGGTGATGACGCCCGCGGATGAAGGCACGGACGGCGCAATCCGGCGCGTGCAGGAGATGGTAGCCACCGATCCGGAAACGTATTACTACGCGGATCAGTACAGCAATCCGGCAAATTGGCAGGCGCATTACCGCACAACGGCGGCGGAGATTTGGGAGCAAACGGCCGGCGAGATCACGCATTTTGTGGCGGGTTTGGGAACCAGCGGGACATTTGTGGGAACAACGCGACGTTTGCGGGCATTTAATCCGAGGATTCGGTGTATCAGTCTGCAGCCGGATTCGTCATTTCACGGGCTGGAGGGTTGGAAACATATGCCGACCGCGCTGCGGCCAGCAATTTACGACGAGACGTTGGCGGATGAAAACGTGGCGGTGACGACGGAAGAAGCGTATCGCATGGTGAAACGGCTAGCGCGCGAGGAAGGATTACTGGTGAGCCCGAGTGCGGGCGCGGCGCTGGTGGGATGCTTGGCGGTGGCGCGGGAAATTCCGCGCGACGAACGCGCGGTGATAGTGACGATACTTCCGGATTCGGCAGCGAAATACTTGAGCGAACGGTTTTGGGATGAAGAATAGTCATGGCGGAAACTGTGAAAATTTGGCTGGATGCAGAATGCGCGGAGAAAATCCGGTCGCATGGCCTGGAGACGTACCCGCACGAGTGTTGCGGAGCGTTGTTCGGCCGCGACGGCGCTGAGGGCAGGCCGCGCGAGATCTTGGCGGCATATCGGTTGATAAACCGGCGGGACGATTCGCCGCAAAACCGTTTTTCGGTAAGCACACGCGACGTAATTGCGGCCGAACGCGAGGCGGACGCGCGCGGGTTGAGTGTGGTGGGCTGGTATCACTCGCACCCGGACCATCCAGCGAGGCCGAGTGAGTTTGATCGCGAGCATGCGTGGCCGTGGTACAGCTACATCATTGTGAGCGTGGAGAAAGGTGCGGCGCGAGAGATGCGGTCTTGGCAGTTGCGAGAGGATCGGGCGAGATATGAGGAAGAGGAGATTGAGGAAGTCAGGGAACGTGAAAGAGTGAAAGTTAGGAGACTGATATGAGTGTGAAGGTGATGATACCGACTCCATTGCGACCGCATGCGGAAGGGAAGGCTGCGGCGGAATTCCCGGCGAAGACGGTGTCGGAGGCGTTAGGGCAGCTGACGGCGGAATATGTCGAGTTGAAGCGACACTTGTTCACAGAAGAAGGGAAGCTGCGGAGCTTCGTGAACGTGTACCTGAATGGCGAGGATATCCGGTACCTGTCGCAGGAGAACACGCCGACCAAGGATGGAGACACGATTAATATTATTCCGTCGATCGCAGGAGGTGGGCCAACAACGGCGGCGGTTGCGGGAGAGAAGCTGAGCAATGAAGAAATTCTGCGTTACAGCCGGCACCTGATCATGCCGGAAGTTGGCATGGAAGGGCAGTTGAAACTGAAGAACGCGAAAGTTCTGCTGATTGGCACGGGAGGACTGGGCGCGCCGCTGGGATTGTATTTGGCGGCAGCGGGCGTAGGAAAACTGGGTCTGGTGGATTTTGATGTGGTGGATTTTACGAACTTACAGCGGCAGGTGACGTTTGGAACCAGCGACGTAGGCAAGCACAAAAGCGAGGCGGCTCGAGCCCGACTGTCAAACTTGAATCCGGACATTGAGGTGACGGCGTTCGACACGAAATTAACGAGCGAGAACGCACTGGAATTGTTTCGCGACTTCGACATTGTAGTGGATGGCACGGACAATTTTCCGACACGCTATCTGGTGAATGACGCTTGCGTGCTGCTGGGCAAGCCGAGTGTGTACGGATCGATTTTTCGGTTTGAGGGCCAGGCGACGATTTTTGGAATGCCGGATGGTCCGTGCTACCGGTGCTTGTATCCGGAACCACCTCCGCCGGGATTGGTGCCGTCTTGCGCGGAGGGCGGAGTGCTGGGGGTGTTGCCGGGGATCGTGGGATCGATCCAAGCGATGGAGACGATCAAGCTCATCTTGGGCAGCGGGCGGAATTTGAAGGGGAGGCTGCTGGTGTTTGATGCGCTGGAGATGAGCTTCCGCGAGTTCAAGCTACGGAAAAATCCGAAATGCCCGATGTGCGGGGAACATCGCACAATTCACAAGCTCATCGATTATTACGAGTTCTGCGGAATTCGCGGGGAAGAAGCGCCGGCACCGGATCTGCATGTACCGGAGCTTACGGCGCGAGAGTTGAAGGCGCGGTTGGATCGCGGGGATGATCTGTTCATTCTGGACGTGCGTGAACCGCACGAATACCAGATTTGCAACTTGCAGGGACACTTGATTCCGCTGGGCGAATTGCCGCGGCGGGTGCATGAGCTCGATTCTTCGCGGGAAATTGTGGCGCATTGCCGCAGCGGGAAGCGGTCGGCGGAGGCGATTGATTTTTTGCGGAAGGCGGGATTCAAGAAGATCCACAATTTGAAGGGTGGGATATTGGCGTGGTCAGACGAGGTGGATGGGAGCGTGCCGAAGTATTGAGGCGCGGTGCGGCAAGGCGCGACGGTGGAAATCGCTTCTCGCGTCTGCCTCGCGCTTTTGCGCTATGACGGACCGGCGATCCTCAGGAGGACGACGTTCTTCAGTGTGGATTTAGTGTGGAGAAGACCAGCGGCGTAAAGCCGCTGCTACAAGCTGATTGTGGCGCGGCGTGTGATACGCGGCCCCAGGACCCAGGTTCATAAAGCGAACCTGGGCACCCGTCGGAGATGCGCTCCTCAGGAGGACGGTTTTCTATTGGTTAGTTTCAGGCATTGAAAGCCCAAGGTTATACATAAGACCCCACATGCAACGGCGGCATGTGGGGCATCCCACTGACTAAGAGAAGAACTCCCACCCTTTCTGCGAAAGGCGCAGAAAGGGTAGGGCACCCGCTGTGTCGGGAACCCCACTGCGCTTATGAACCCTGTGCTACGGGGCGGGGATTTGGATGGAACGCTAGTTGAGAATTTGGATGGGAGTGCCGTTGGTGCCCAGGAATTCGCCGGGGCGGGCGGAAGTGGGCTTGCCATTGTCCCAGACGAGAATGCCGTTGACCCAGACCTTTTCGATGCCGGTGGGAAGCGCGGTGGGATTGGTGTAGGTGGCGTTGTCGATGACAGTGTCAGGATTGAAGAGGACTATGTCTGCGAACGAGCCGACACGAAGGGTGCCGCGATCTTTCCAATTGAGACGCTGAGCGGGCAGAAAAGTCATCTTGCGGATGGCTTCGGGCAAGGTGAGCCAATGTTTTTCGCGAACGTAGAGGCCGAGAACGCGGGGAAACGTGCCGGCGCCGCGGGGGTGACTGGCGCCGATGCCGCCGTCACTGGCGACCATGACCCATGGCTGCTGGTAGAAGGCTTTGATGTCGGACTCGATCATCGATTGGCAAATGATGCTGGCTTCGGTCTGAGCCGCGTCTCCTTCACGGATTAAGCGAATAAACATATCGACGTCGGAAACGTGCGCAGCTCTGGCGAGATTGGCCAGGGTGTGTCCGGAATAAGAGGGATTGGGTTTGAATTCGGTGATGGTGATGCGCGAGGCGCCGCCGACGTCGTCGAGTGCTTTGCGGACAGTTTGTGAATTTTCGTACTGCTTATCGGGAACGAGCACTTTGAGGTTGGAATGCCAGGCATCATAGGGATAGCAGTCGGCCATAAAGTCGACGCCGCGCTTGCGAGCATTTTCAATGACTTGGATGTATGCAGCAGCTTTGCCTTGCACGCCAACCGTGCCGAGCTTGATGTGGGAATGCTCGACGGGAATGTGCGCGCTTTCACCAATCTCGATTTCTTCGTGGAGGGCCTCGAAGGATTTGTCGGCTTCGTCGCGAATGTGAGTCATGTAAATGCCGTGGTGCGCGGCGGCGACTTTGCACATGGCGATGAGTTCGGCGGTATTGGAATAGCCGCCAATCTCATATTCGAGACCGGAGGAGAGGCCGAGAGCTTGCTGGTTCATGGCCTGACCGACGAGTTGCTCCATTTGCTGGATTTCCTGAGGCGTGGCGACGCGTTTGTAGTCAGAGTGCATGACCTGTTCGCGAATGGTGGCATGGCCGGCGAAGACGGCGACGTTAGGCGCGGTGTGAAGTTGCTGGATGGTGCGAATCCAGGCGATGAGCGGCCAGGGGGAATCGCCGTCGGGACCTTGGACTACCGTGGTGATACCTTGAGCAATCTGGGTTTCGGCGAGGGGATCGGTGAGCAGACCATCGGTGGAGTGATTGTGAATGTCGATGAAGCCCGGGGCGAGGACCAGACCTTTGGCGTCGACCACAGATTCGTCTTTTTGCGGCTGCAAGTCGCCAATTTCGGCGATGTGATTGAGAACGATGCGGACGTTCGCTTTGCGCAGGGGTGCGCCAGTACCGTCGGCGAGTTGCGCGTTGACGATGAGAAAGGAAGAAGACTTTTGCTGCGGGAAGAGCGGGAGCAGGACGGCGAAAGAGACAATCGAGACGAAAAGCACGGCAGTAGATCGGTGACTGCAAAATTCTGCAAACTCTGAGAAAAGAGAGAGATTCCTCACTGCGCAGACTCCGTTCGGAATGACGAATGGTGGTACTTAGGCATTCTGACAGAAGAAGAGCAAGCGTTCACAACTTGGCGTGGGGAGCGGTGTAGGGATTGCAACAAGGATTCTGGGCGGGAGTGGGCTCCATGAATTCAATGCGGGTCCAGTCGGGATCGAAAATATCGAACTGCCACTTACCGTCGCGGCCGATTTCGGATTTGTCATCGGCGAATTTGGAATCGGGAGCGAGTCCGTTTTTGTGGAGTTGGTCCAGGGCTTTCTGCATGTTGGGGACACCGAGGCAGAAGTGATTTTGCACGCCGAGTTCCTGATGATCGGCGTTGGGCGCGATGTTCAGCATGAATTCGACCCAGTCGTCGCCGTTGGGCACCTGGATTTCGAACCAGTCGATGTCGGAGTCCTTTTCAGGAGTGCCGGGAGGAAGATCTTTGAAGCCGCCTTTCCAGTAGAGACGAAAACCGAGTTGGTCCATGTAGAAATGACGCATGGTGGGAAGATCATGGACGACAAAACCGGCATGGAAGATGCGAAAGCTCACTTGGGTAGGAGAAGGAGGAGGGGGGGCCGGCGCTTTTTCGACTTGGATGAAGGCGATGCGATTACTCTCGGGATCCTGCGCTTCGATGAAAGGGCTGCCGTTCGCCGCGGTCTGAATATCGGAAACGGTAACGCCTTGGGATTTTAGGTAAGCACGCATTCTGGGAACGTCGTCGGTGCGGAAGGCAACTTCATCGAGCCAGGAACCTGGGGTGCGGGGGTCTGCATGAGTCAGTTCGATGTGCTGATGGCGGTTCACGGCGAAACAAGGATTTTTCACGCCGGCGCAACTGTCGCCGCTGGTGGAGAGGCCGAGGATTTTGGAGTAGGTTTCGGAGGCTTTCTGGAAATCGCTGGATTTGATGCGGACGTAGGCGACGCCGTAAATTTTTGGACGTTGCGGCGTTTGTGCGGAGAGGTATGCGGTGAAGAGAAGGGATACACAAAACAGGATGGCGGCGCGGTGCATGTTGGCCTCGTGGTGGATCGGTTTTTTATTGTAGCGCATGGGATGGATGGAGTTGGGATCGAAGAGAGATTCCTCGCTGCGCGGACTCCAGTTGGAATGACAGTGGCTTTTGTTGGGATTGATGCCAAGAGGCGGTGGCTGAGTTCCTTCGTCGCTGGCGAGCGTTCCTCAGGATCACAACGTTTTTTTTGAGACCGGCGACTGTGCGGGCATGGGACGCAGCATGCTGCGCCCCTACGATGATCGCGGGCAAAATGGGAAGACCAAGTGCGGGCATTGGAAAAGCGGGTGCTACAAAAAGCAAAACGGACAGAGGCTGAAGCCTGTGCAACTGGCTAGAAGGTGACAGCGGTCAGGGCTTTCTGGGCGGTTGCGGCGGCGGCGGTGGAATTGCCGGCTAGCGTTAAGTTGGCCCATTCGGTGGCGGCTTGAGAAATGCGGACCGCTTCCATGGTGAGGGACTCGGGTCCGCCAGAGTCGGAGTTGGCGAAGAAGATGCGGTCCATGGGATGCGAGGCGATCACCCGATTTTTCGTGTATTGATTGGGAACGGCCATCATCATGGCGTGGCCGCGCCGGTAAAGATGGATCTCGATGGGATCGATATGGAATTCGGGAAGCAGTTGCTGGAAGTCGGTGAGGACTTTTGCGGCGAAGGCCTTGCAGTCGGCTTCCTGTAGCAGTTGGTAGCGCTGCGCTTCGCGAAGCGTGGAATAAAAGGTGAGGATTTCGTATTTGGGGTGATATCCCGACTGATTGCGGATGGTCCAGTCGGCCACGATGAAATCGGTGAAGGCGTTGCCGGGACACCAGTTGTCGTAGCCTTTGTCGTAAAAGCGCTTGTCGAAAATCATGTTGATCATGGGCACGGGAGCGTAGCGCATGCGCTGCATGGCTAGCTTCTGCTCGTCGGGAAGATGGGTGACGAGGCGGGAAGCGATGAATTTGGGCGCACACATGATCACAAGTTTGGCAGCTACGGTGGTGAGTCTGTCTTCCTGGATATAGGTGACGCGGACTTCCTTGGCGTCGGGCACGACGGAAACGACAGTGGCGCCGGCGAGCATGCGTTCGCCATATTTTGGGGTCATGACTTCGACGAGTTTGTGGCTAATGCAGCCGAGGCCGCCGGGAAGAATCACGCGGGTGGAATCTTCGCCCTTGATCAGATATTGGGCATCGACAACGCCGATGAAGGCGGTGGTGTCTTCGGTGACAGCACCCCAATTGGAAAGGCCGTAAGCGTCCCACCATTTGGTGACCTCCGGCGCGTAATTTTTGGTGATTTCGGTGAAGGGCTTGGAGTCAAGTTCGAGAATATTTTTACGAGGATCGAGCTTGAGGATGTCGTCGGCAAATTTTTGGAAGCTGGCGACGGTTTGTTTGGAGTAGGGAAGCTGGGACAGTCCGGAGCGCCAAGTGTCGGGGGTATAGACACCATTGTCGATGGTGGGATCGGGCATATCGATGGGAAGAAGATGGAGGCCGATTTCTTTGGCGAGGTGGTCGCTCGGGCTGCCGCGGAAGTCGTAGGCAGCGCCAGTGGAGTAAGGTTGTCCAGCAAATTCTTCCTGATAGGCATTGCCGCCGAAGTGGGCTTCTTTTTCGAGAAGAAGCCAATCTTTGCCGCGAAGAAAATAGGCAGCGGAAAGGCCAGCCATACCGCCGCCGATAATGAGGATGTCGACCTTACGAGTGGCGTAGGGAGCTACGAAGTCGTGGCCATCACGGACTTCATGGCAAATGGTGAAGTGCTCGCCCTCGACGTTGGCAGTGGGGGCAGCGCCGGAGGGAGGAGCGGCGAGTAAGGCTTTGTCGATGGGACAGCCGGAAGCGATGGAGCCGGCGACGACGAATTTGATGAAGTCACGACGAGAGGGAAAGGATTTTGAGTTGTCAGTCATAAGTTATCAGTCCTGAAAAACGATTTTGGCCGGTATTGCGTGATGCAAAAGAGCTTCCTCAGGGGTTAAAGCCCAATCATTGGTAGGGCTGAATGTCGGAGCTAAAGCTCCGACCCCCGGTGCTGCCACGACGAAACGAGAACGCTCACGGGCGAACATCAGGGGCGCTCCAGAAGTTCGGTGGATTCGTGGCCGATGGTGCGGGAGCGAATGCGATACCAGATGAGGATGAGGATTACGGAGGCGAAAAAGATAAGGGTGGAGATGGCGTTGATTTCTGGGGTGATCCCGCGGCGGAGGCGGGCCCAAATTTCGAGGGGAAGAGTGTTTTCGCGGCCCAGGAGGAAGAAAGTGACGGCGATTTCGTCCATGGACAACGTGAAGATGAGAAGTGCGGAGGCGATAAGAGAGAGCTTGAGATTGGGGAGGGTAATGCGCCAGAAGGTCTGCCAAGGAGTGGCGCCGAGGTCGAGAGATGCTTCTTCTTGAGCACGATCCATTTTCTGCAGGCCGGCGAAGAGTTCTGTGGTGGCGACGGAAATGAGTGCGGTGCCGTGCCCGAGAAACACGGACAGCAGGCTGAGGCGGATGCCAAGGCGGTCGACAAACATTAATAAGGAAAGGCCGGTGATGATGCCGGGGAGGACGAGAGGAAGGAGGACAAGTCGGCGGAAAAGCGATTTGCCCGGGAAACTGGCGCGGTCGAGAGCGAGTGCGGCAAGCAGGCCGAGCGTGAGCGAAAGAGCAACGGCGCCAAGAGCGACAAGGAGGCTGTTGAGGACGGAATCCCAGATGGAGCCGTCGGCGAAAAGTTGCTGATACCAGTGGAGCGTGAACTGTTTTGGGGGAAAGCCACCGACGCCACCCTGATTGAAGGAATAAAGGATGAGAACGACGATCGGCAGATACAGAAACGCGAAAACCAGCAGGGAGTAGGCGGCAAGAAACGGCGCGCGCTGCGACGAATTTGCGGGAGTGGTGGTCATTGGAAGGCCCAGCGTTTCTCGAGGCGTTCGGCCAAGAAAAGTAGCGCGATGGTGAGGAAGAGAATGCAGACGGCAATGGCGGCGCCGAGGGGCCAGTCGTAGGCAGTGCCGAAGAGGCTCTGGACGATGTTAGCGATCATGATGCTGGAGGGACCGCCGACGAGCATGGGCCCGAGGAAATCGCCGAGCGTAAGCACGAACGCGAACGTAGCGCCGGCGAGAAGGCCGGGAATCGACAGAGGAAGAATCACACGGAAAAATGTGGAGCGCGGGCCGGCGCCGAGATCGTGAGAGGCTTCGATGAGATTGCGGGGAATGTGTTCGAGCGAGGCATAGAGGGGAAGAAAGACGAAGGGCGTATAGATGTGCGTGAGGGTGAGGATGACGGAGAAAGGACTGTAGAGGAAGAAGCTGACGGGTTCCTTGGTGATGTGGAGATACTGCAGGAAGCCGTTGAGGACGCCGTCGGAACCCAGGATGGTTTTCCAGGCGTAACCGCGGACGAGATAACTGACCCAGAGAGGGACGATGACGAGTTGGTAGAGAAGGTCTTTGCGCAACGTGGCATGGAAGGACATGTAATAGGCAAGTGGATAGCCGAGAAGAAGCGAAAGGAAAGTGACGCTGGCCGCGATGCGCGCGGTGCGGAAAAGCACTTCAGCATAAACGGGATTGTGCAGGAGCGTAGCGTAGTTGTGGAGGTTCCACTGGTGGATGATGACGCCGTCGCGAACGAGCCAGAAACTGTGAGCGAACATGAGGGCGTAGGGGAGAAGAAGGAAGAAGCCGACCCAGACGAGAGGCGGTGCGGAGATGAGCGATTTGTAAAGGCGAGAGTACATTTCAGTGATCAGTAATCGGTAATCAGTAATCGGTGACCGGTAGGCCGTGGCGCGGATCGTAGGGCGCGCTGGCGGATGCGGTCGTCGTGAAGTGGCGGTTGAGATCCTCCGCTTGGCCTGCCTGCGGCAAGCAGGCTCAGGGTGACAATCGTTTGGCTGAGAGTAAATCTAAGGGTTCGAATGCCACATGCAATTGCGGCATGTGGGGCGTAGGGCAAGACGCGGCGATCGAAGAGGGATTTCTCGCTTCGTTTGGGATGACGAATATTTGTTTGGTAATGCGAAAAGGCGGCGGAAAGGTGCCCGCCTCGGAAGGCGGTCGCTAGAAAGGATGAGGATTGTGCGGGCATCGAGAATCCTTATTCCTTGACGATAACGGCGTCGGCGGGATTAAAGAGGAATTCGTGTTCGCCGGTTAGTGAGCCGCGCGCGGGGATGCGGACGCGGAGGAGTTGGTCGGCGTGGTCGATTTCGAGTTGTTCGACGGAGCCGGAGAAGATTTGTTGGCGAATTTGGGCGCGGAAACGGACGGCGTTTGGGATAGATGCCGAGTCGGTAGCTAATTGAATGTATTCGGGACGGAGAGAAAAAAGAATGGAGCCATCGGGCGCAGTGGTGGGCCAACGAAGTGGGCCGAAGGTGGCGACGCCGTTGCGAATATTGGCGCGAAGAAGATTGGTTTGCCCAATGAATTGTGCGGTGTAGCTGGTAGCGGGGTGGGCGTAGATTTCGCGGGGCGAGGCGACTTGTTCGAGATGGCCGTCTTTGAGAAGCGCGATGCGATCAGAGAGAGCCATGGCTTCTTCCTGATCGTGAGTGACGAAGAGAAAGGTAATGCCGAGTTCGCGTTGCAAGGATTTGAGTTCACCCTGCATTTGCTTGCGGAGATTGGCGTCCAAGGCGGAGAGTGGCTCGTCGAGAAGAAGAAGTTGCGGACGATTGACCAAGGCGCGGGCGAGGGCGACGCGCTGCTGCTGGCCGCCACTGAGACGGGAAGGGCGAACAGAGGAATACTCCTGCATTTTCACCATTTGCAGTGCGGCCTGGACACGAGCAGGAATTTCCGAGGCCGGAGCATGAGTGACACGCAAACCATAGGCGACGTTGTTGGCGACCGTGAGATGAGGGAAGAGCGCGTAGTGCTGGAAGACGGTGTTGACACGACGCTGGTAGGGAGGAAGGGCGTCGAGACGGGAACGACTCATCCAGATCTCGCCAGAAGTGGGCTGCTCGAAACCAGCGATGAGGCGGAGGAGGGTGGTTTTGCCGGAGCCGCTTTCGCCGAGCAGGGTGAGGAATTCGCCGGAAGGAATTTGCAGCGAGATATTTCTGAGGACATCGCGAGCGCCGAAACGCTTGGCGATATTCCGCACTTCCAACAAGGCCTCGTTGGGCGGAGGAGACAGGGGCGGAGTGGAAGGAGCAGGGGTCACTGAGCGGCTTTCACCTCATTCCAGATTTGGATATAAGCGGCGCGGCGAGGAACGTCTTGCCAGAAGTAAATGCGCTGCATATAGGCGTTGGGATCGTCGAGATGCAGACCTTTCTTTTCGGCGTCGGTCATGAACTGAGCGGCGGCCGGATTGGCGGGAGTGTAATGGGTGACATCCGTGATTTTTTTCTGCGTTTGCGCTTGGATCATGAATTCGACGAAAGCGTAAGCGAGCTCTTGGTTGGGGCTGGCCTTGGTGATCATCAGATGATCGATCCAGCCAGTGGTGTTTTCTTTGGGAATGGTCTCGCCGATGGGGAAGTTAGCCTGGCGCAGCTGGTTGGTCATGAGCGGCCAGCCCATAGCGATGATAATTTCGTGATTTTCAAAAAGATTGGTGAGTTCGCCGCCGGTGGACCAGATTTTGCGGATGTTGGGCTTGAGGGCAAGGAGTTTTTGTTTGACGGCGGCAAGTTGCGCGTCGGTGAGATGGTAGAGCTGTGAAGGATCGGGCTTATCGTAGCCCAGGAGCTGAGCAGCCATATATAAGGTAGAGAGATCGTCCCAGACGGAAATTTTGCCTTTGTATTTTGGATCCCAGAGCACGGCCCAGGAGTCGGGAGGCGGCGCGAAGGCGGTAGTGTCGTAAAGAAGAGGATTGGGCCCCCACATGAAGGGGACGCCGAAGGTCTGACCATTCACTTTGACGAGGGGAAGATCGCGGAGTTTGGGAGACAGCTGGGAGTAAGTTGGAATTTTGGTGAGGTCGAGAGGTTCGGCGAGACCAGCGCGAGCAATGGAACTGGCCACGTCGCTGGAAGGCGAGATGACATCGTAGTTGGAGGCGCTACCACCACGGAGTTTGGCGACCAGATCGTCGCTGGAGCCCATGTAGGAAGCGGTGACCTTGCAGTGATGGGCTTCTTCAAAGGCATGAACGAAAGAAGGATCGGCGTAGCCTTCCCAGACCAGGAGGCTGAGAGAATCCTGGTGCTTCTGGCAAGAGGCCAGCAAGCAAGCCAAAGCGAAGAAGACAAGTGCGCGTTTCAATGGGCGCATGAGGTGTGTACCCCAGATTTGAAATGAGCGAAAAATATTTGTTCAGTCGGGGTTGGCTGCATAGACGATTTTGCCTCCAACGATAGTGAGAAGGACTTTTGTTTGATCGATGGCATGGGGGTCGATCTCGAAGATATTGCGGTCGAGCATGATGATATCGGCGGCTTTGCCGACCTCCAGAGAGCCTTCCACTTTTTCCAGGCGACCAGCGTACGCGGCGTCGATGGTGTAGCCCGCAACCGCTTCGGCGACGGTCAGACGTTGTGAAGGGACGAAACCAGCGGGGGGCTTGCCATCACTGGTCTGACGGGTGACCGCGGTTTGAATGCCTTCAAAAGGATTGAGAGTGACCACGGGCCAATCGCTACCAAAAGTGTAGCGACCACCAGCTTGCGCGATGCTTTTCCACATCCAGGCGCGAGAGGCGCGGTCGGGACCGATATTGCGGGCCCAGACGTCGAGTGTATCTTCGTCGGGATAGGAGTGGAGGGGTTGCATACTGGCGATGACGCCGAGTCTGGAGAAGCGGGGAATATCCGCGTCGGAGATGGTTTCAATGTGCTCGACCCGATTGCGGTGGTCGCGAGAGTGATTTTGCTGCTCGGCGTATTCGTAGGCGTCGAGAGC
>Ga0335073_10004866_pt1 | contig 18833 bp, 12 predicted proteins | sample Lox_Sample_22_FD_207093 | JGI IMG/M metagenome (GOLD analysis project Ga0335073, IMG submission 207093) | Soil microbial communities from Loxahatchee National Wildlife Refuge, Florida, United States - Lox_Sample_2.2 | ecosystem: Environmental > Terrestrial > Soil > Wetlands | place: USA... | reverse complement strand
GCACCCCCAGTGCCGCCGGTTCCGCCGGTCCCGCCGGCCCCGGCCGCGATGGTCGCGCTCCCGCTGCCGCCGGTACCGCCAGTGCCGCCCACCCCACCAGTGCCGCCGGCGCCGCCGGCACCCCCATAGCCGATCAACGACGAGCCGTTGCCGCCGGCACCGCCGGTCCCGCCGGCATAGCCGGTCCCGCCTGTGCCGCCGGCCCCGCCCAGAGCAGCGGCCGTGCCAGTGGTGCCGGTATAGCCGGTCCCGCCAGTGCCGCCGTCGCCGCCGTTGCCGAGCGCGCTCACGTCGGTGATGTTTTGGCCGACGCTGCCGCCGGCGCCGCCGGTACCGGCGGGCGTGAGGATGCCATTAACTAGGCCGCCGTCACCGCCCGCACCGCCGGTGCCGCCGTTGCCCATAGCCACGCCGCCGGCACCGCCGGTACCACCGTCGGCGCCGATGCCGCCGCCACCGCCCTCACCGCCGTCGCCGATGAGCCCGGCATTCCCGCCGGCTCCGCCGGCCTCGCCGGCCACGGTGCTAGTCCAGCCAGCCCCGCCGTCACCAGCCAAGAGCCCGCCATTACCCCCGGTAGGATCTGTCGCCGTTCCGGGGGCGCCGTCGCAAATCAGGCCACAGTAGTCGCTCGGCGAGAGCCCCAGTAGCCCAGTAATCGGGGTGTCGGTCGGCTGTCCGACCGGGCTGTTGATCACATATTCGACAAACTGATTGAATTCGCCGTCGAGCTGCTGGCCAGCTGAGCTGTTGATCCAGGATTCGTACAGCGCATTGATTTCGTTGTCGACGTCCTGGCCAAACGGACTGTTGATCCAGGATTCGATGAACGTGTGCGCCGGCTGGTAGAAGCTTGTCTGGAAGGCCTCGGCGAAAGCGTTGCTATCGGTCGTCCCGTTGCCAACCAAGCCCAGATTGGCTAGGAAACCGCTCAAATCTAGGACGCTTGCGGGGTCAGCGGCAGGCGCGGCCGAGCCGGCCTCGAGGGCAGCCGTGACCGAGTCGGCGTTAACGGTAGCCGCGGCCGAGCCAGCCTCGGCGGCAGCCGCGAGAGCGCCGGGGTCGAACAGGTCCATGATCAAGTCGTCGATGCCGAAATCGGCGTTGGCCGGCGGCGCGGTAGCGACAGGACCCACTGCGGCAGCCAGAAACGCCCCGGCGGTCGTGGAAAGACCGACTGCGGACAGACCGAAGGCCGCACGTCGGCGGACCTTGGCCTTGCGTGAGCGAGTTTTCTGCTTTGCGTGCCGACCTGCCATCGTCCAACCTTTTACTTGACGCCGAACACCGGTACCAGCGTTCTCGCCCCCGCCTACGCAAGCTACTCGACGCATGTGGAATATAAAACAGGTTCTCGGCGAAGCCGCTGACTTTCTCAGGTTCATACAAGGTTGAGGTTCTATTCACCGACGCCGGGATGCCCATGGGCATCGGCAAACCGACCAGGCAATACGACTTTCCGGTGATGTCCGTTTCCGGGGAGCTCGAGCGGCTGTGTGTCGTCGTCGTAGGTCACGTGTCCCCGCGACGAAAATCCGCCGGTTGCTTCATCCTGACTCAACAACAAGGCACGAACCACCGGACGCGGGGCATAAGGACGAAGCAGGTAACTGGCTGGGCGGGGGCGCACTACCTGCGGCCACCAGAACCAGCGTCCCAGCAACGCGGCGATCGACGGCGTCATGAACGAGCGCACGATCAACGTGTCGAACAGCAAACCGAGGCCGATGGTGCTACCGATCTGCCCGATGACCCGCAGCTCACTGACCGCCATCGACGCCATGGTGAATGCGAACACCAGCCCTGCCGTAGTGACGACCTTCCCGGTACCGCCCATTGCGCGGACGATGCCCGTGTTGATGCCGGCGGCAAGTTCCTCTTTGAAGCGGGATACCAGCAGCAGGTTGTAGTCAGACCCCACCGCCAACAGGATGATCACCGACATCGGAAGTACCATCCAGAACAATTCCATGCGGAGAATGTATTGCCAGATCAGCACCGACAGCCCAAACGATGCGCCCAGCGAAAGCGCCACCGTCCCGACGATGACCAGTGCGGCCATCAGGCTTCGGGTGATGATCAGCATGATGACGAAAATAAGGCAGAGCGCACCGACACCGGCAATTAAAAGATCAACTTTGGAGCCGTCTCGCCAGTCCTTATAGGTGGAGGCCGCGCCGCCGATGTAGATTTTGGCATTCGCCAGGGGTGTCCCCTTGAGCGACTCCTCGGCCGCTGTATGTATCCGGTCGACACGAGAAATCGCCGCGGACGACGCGGGATCTCCCCGCTGCGAAATGATGAATCGAGCGGCCTTTCCGTCTGGAGACAGGAAGGAATTGATTGCGCGCTGGAAGTCCGAGTTCTTGAAAATCTCCGGAGGTAGATAGAAGGAATCGTCATTTTTGGCGGCATCGTACGCCTGTCCCATAGCGTTGGCGTTCTGGCCCGCTTCGTCCATCTCTTTGAAGGTCCCGGCCATGGTGCTGTGCATCGTAAGGATCATTGTCCGGGTGGACCTCATCATCGCGATCAGCGGCGGGAACTGGGCGATCAGCTGCGGCATTAGCGCATCCAAATGGTCGAGGTCTTTGATGAGATCCTCCAGTTCATCGCTCAGTTCGTCGACACCATCGAATACGTCGAATATGGATCGCAGCGACCAGCAGATGGGAATGTCATAGCAATGCTTTTCCCAGTAGAAATAACTGCGAATCGGTCGCCAGGAATCCTCGAAATCCGAAGTGTTGTCCATTAATTCTTTAATGGTAGCGCTCAGTTCTCTCGATTCAGCAATCGTATGATGAGTCGTGACGAAGATTTGCTGCGTCAGGCTATACATGTGCTCCATTAGGACAGTCGTTTTAGCCATGTCATCCGCCTGCTTGAGAAGGTCGTTAATGCGAGCCCTCATATACGTCGTAGTTTGCGTCTGGGTGGCGTTCTGCATGCTGATCAGAAATGGTATCGATGTGTGTTCGATAGGTGTCCCCTCAGGCCGTGTTATGCCCTGAACGCGAGAAATGCCCGGAATTTTGAAAATTCCCTTGGCTAGTTTGTTCAGCACCAGAAAATCCGCCGGATTGCGCATATCGTGATCGGACTCGATCATCAGAACTTCCGGCATCATCCGCGCCTGGGAAAAATGACGATCAGCGGCGGCATACCCCAAATTAGCTGGAACATCTTTGGGAATATAGAGCCTACCGTTATAGTTTGTTTTGTAGGCCGGCAGTGTCAATAGACCGAGGATCGCGATCGCGCAGGTACAAACCAAGATAGGCACCGGCCAGCGGACAATCACCGTGCCGACCCGGCGCCATCCACGAACCCCGATCCTGCGCGTGGGGTCGAGTAATCCGAAGCGGCCGCCTACAGCAATAACTGCCGGAACCAACGTCAGCGCGACAGCGACCGTGGCGAGCATGCCCACCGCGCACGGTATGCCCATGGTCTGGAAGTAGGGCATCCGGGTAAAGCTCAGACAGAAGATCGCCCCGGCGATCGTCAGTCCGGAGGCCAGGACAACCTTAGCGACCCCGCGGTATGTGGTGTAGTACGCCGTCTCCGGGTCCTCGCCGGCCTGACGTGCCTCTTGATACCGACCGAAGAAGAAGATCCCGTAATCGGTTCCGGCCGCCATCGCGAGGGACATCAGCAGATTAATGGCGTACATCGAAAGTATCAGCATATTGTTATTGCCAAGAAATGCGACGATCCCGCGGGCCGCCCCTAATTCGATCCCAACGCCGACCAACAAAAGAACCACTGTGATGATCGAACGGTAGGCAAAGAGCAGCATCCCGAAGATTATCGCCGCGGCCACCACAGTGATTTTCAGAATGGAGTTGTTAGCACTCTGCTGCATATCCGAAATCAGCGGAGTCGCGCCGGTGACGTAAACCTTGACCCCGGGAGGCGGTGACGTCCGCTCTACAATATTCCGGACGACAGCCAGGGATTCCTCTCCCAAGGTCGTGCCTTGGTCGCCGGCCAGACTTAATTGCACATAGGCGGCCTTGCCATCGGGGCTTTGAGCACCCGATGCCGTGAGTCGGTCCGCCCATAAATCCTGCACGTGCTGCACATGCTTCGGATCGTCTCGTAACTCACGAACCAATCCGGCATAGTACGTGCGAGCGTCGTCCCCAAGCGGCTGCTGCCCCTCCAGCATGATCATCGCGGAACTGTCTGAATCGGATTCTTTGAAGTCCTTGCCCATGCGTGTCATGGCCCGCACCGACGGCGCGCCTTCGGGACTCACCGATACGGAATGCTGTTGCCCGACGTGTTCCAGCGATGGCACCGCCAGAGTCACAATCAGCGTCAGCGCCACCCAAGCCAGGATGACGAGAAGTGGAAACCTGTAGATCAGCCGCGCTACGAAGCGCGGCTGGGTACGCCTCGTGCTCGTGCGGCCTCGGCCGGGCATCGCGACTACAACGATCTGCCGGTCAGACTTGCCCGCGGCGCATCCCCGTTGCCAACCGGATGACCATTACCTGATGATGACTCTCTCAGCAGTAGGGCACGAACCACCGGACGGGGGCCGACTGGCCGAAGTAGGGTGCTGGCGGGTCGGGGGCGCACTCGTTGCGGCCACCAGAACCAGCGTCCCAGCAGCGCGGCGATCGACGGCGTCATGAACGCGCGCACGACCAGCGTGTCGAACAAAAGACCGAGACTGATGGTGGTACCCGCCTGAGCGAGAGTGCGCAGGTCGCTGACCGCCAAGGACGCCATGGTGACGGCGAACACCAGGCCCGCGTTCGTCACGACCCTGCCGGTACCACCCATCGCGCGAATGATGCCTGTATTTATCCCCGCGGCTAGTTCCTCTTTCATCCGTGATACCAGCAGCAAGTTATAGTCAGATCCCACAGCCAAAAGAACGATCAGGGACATTACGATTACTACCCAGTGTAATTGCACGCCGAAAAGATACTGCCAGACCAGCACGGACAACCCGAAGGACGTGCCCAACGAAAGCGCTACCGTACCGACGATAACAAGAGCGGCAATAGAACTTCGGGTGATGATCAGCATGACGGCGAAAACAAGGCAGAGGGCGCCGACTCCTGCGATCAAAAGATCCAATTTGGAGCCATCCAACATGTCTTTCATCATCGCTGCGGTGCCGGTGAGATGGATCTTGGCGTCTTCTAACGGAGTCCCCTTGAGCGCCTCCTCGGCCGCGGTTTTTATATCATCGACCCGCGACATACCCGCGGGCGTCGCGGGATCGCCGCTTTGCGTAATGAGCATACGGACGGCCTTCCCGTCCGGCGACATGAACACTTTCAGAATGCGTTGGAAGTCCTTGTTTTTGAAAACCTCTGGCGGCAGGTAGAAGGACTCATCGTTCTTGGCAGCGTCGAAAGCCTTCCCCATGGCTGTCGGATCCTGGCCCGATTCATCCATCTGACCGAAGACCCCGGACATGGTGCTATGCATGGTCAACAACATGGTCCGCATGCTCTGCATGAGCTCGATCATCTCTGGCATCTGGGCAATCAGCTGCGGCATGAGAATGTCTATCTGATCGAGGTCGGCTACTAGATCGTGCAGCTTATCGCTGATGTCGTCGACACCGTCGATTGAATCGAATACGGATTTCAATGAAAAGCAAATGGGAATATCGTAGCAGTGCTTCTCCCAGTAAAAGTAACTGCGGATCGGCCTCCAGAAATCCTCGAAATCAGCAATATGATCACGCAACTCGTTAGTGATCGCCGCCATCTCGCGCGTTTTTCCGACCATATGATGGGTCGTGCTGGCAAGCTGTTGCATCAGACCATACATGCGCTGCATGATGCTAATCGTTTTCGCCAAGTCATCGGCCTGCTTGAGCAGGTCATTCATCTGGTTCTTCTGAAACTGCATATTTTGAAGCATGCCGGCCTGCTGCATGCTAAGCATAAATGGTATCGTCGAGTGCCCGAGCGGGGCTCCTGTAGGCCGCGTTACAGCCTGCACACTGGAAACGCCTGGAACAGCGAAAATGCCCTTCGCCAGTTTGTTCAATATCAGAAAATCTGTCGGATTTCGCATATCGTGATCAGCCTCGACCAAGAGCAATTCGGGCATCATCATGCGCGACTCTGGAAAATGTCGCGCTGCAGCCGCATATCCTAAACTCGCGGGGATATTTTGGGGGATAAACTTCTGTTCGCTGTAGCTGGGTTTGTAACCAGGTAGCGCCAATAACCCGATAAGCGCCACTGCTAATGTCGCGGCGAGAATAGGTGCGGGCCACCGGACGACTGCCGTACCTACCCGGCGCCACCCATAGCCGCCCACCATCCGCTTTGGCTCGAATACACCGAACCGGCTTCCGACAACAAGCACTGCCGGAAGCAGCGTGAGCGCCACCCCGACCGTCACGAGCATAGCCACCCCGAGGGGGAGGCCCATGGCTTGGAAAATGGGCAGCCGGGTAAACCTTAGGCAGAACATTGCTCCGGCGATGGTCAAACCGGAGGCCAAGACAACCTTAGCGACCCCGCGGTACGTGGTGTAGTAGGCCGTCTCCGTATCTTGGCCGGCCTGACGTGCCTCTTGATATCGACCGAAGAAGAATATTCCGTAGTCCGTGCCAGCCGCGATCCCGAGGGACGCCACCAGATTAACGACGAAGGTAGTAAGACCAATAATCTGATGATGGCCGAGAATGGCGACGACTCCTCGGGCGACCAGCAATTCTATCCCGACCGTCAGCAACAAAAGAATTACGGTGACAACCGAACGGTAGACGACGAGCAACATGGCGAAGATCACCGCCAGGCTCACTGCCGTCACTAAGATGATCGTCCTGTCGCCGCTATCGTTCATATCCGCAGCGATCGCCGACGGGCCGGTGACATAGGCCTTGACTCCGGGCGGCGGTGGTGTTCGTGCCACGATAGCCTCAACGGCTTCGACCGATTCGTTCGCCGAGGCCGCGCCATGCAGACCGGCGAGGTTCAATTGAACGTACGCGGCTTTGCCATCGGCACTTTGCGCGGCGCCCGCCGTGAGCTGGTCCCCCCAGAAATTCTGGATGTGCTGCACATGGTTCGGATCGTCTTCGAACTGACGAATCAAACGGTTGTAGTACTGGTGAGCAGCGTCGCCCAGGGGTTGTTCCCCCTCCAAGACGACCATCACCACACTCTCGGAACTAGCCTCCTTGAAGTCCGCAACCATGCGATTCACCGCTTTAATCGACGGCGCATCCTGGGGGGTCAGCGATACCGAATGTTCTTTTTCAACCTGCTCCAGCGGGGGAAAACCGATAGTCACGACCACCGTGATCGCCAACCACGCCAAAACGATGGGCACCGACAGTCGACGGATCGTCCGCGCCACGAATGGTGCACTGCTGCGCAGCTGATGGTTGCTCATGAGGCCTTCAGCACGCAGAAGGTGAACGCATGCACTTCGTAGGTGGTCTTCTCCGCCTTGACCACACCGTCCACCAGGATGCGACAGCCGATGCTATCGCTATCGCCCTGCGCCACAATACTTCCCACGGACGTCGCCTCTTTGGTCGCGAACGTCAACGACCACGGCAAACGCGCCCCGTCGACTCGCCGCAGGTCAGTATTAACGTCGAAATAGCTGATGCCCGCGACAGTCCCGGGTGGGCCGAAAATCTCGTACGTCAGGTGCCGGGGGTCGAAAGGCTTGGTGTCGTTGCTTTGGGTGTCGGCATACGTTGGGCGCTTCTCGGCGCCGAAAATGTTGTGCAGCCGCGACACCGTCAATCCTCCGGCGCCGATCACCACCAATATCACCAACGGAATCCACAGCCGCCGCAAAACCCTGAAAAACGCGAAGCGCCGATTTTGATGATTTATTCGAGAGGCTCGAGGCGGGAGCGAGGGTTGGCGAGCAGGTTGCGGAAGAGTTAGTCCGTGGCCAGACCCGTGGCTAACGTCTCGGAGGTCCGCGATGAAGACATCGGACCGGGCCTCCGCAACGTCAACCTCGCGCACACCGGGTTCGATCACCGCACCCAACCTTCCATCCGTTGTACAAGACGAAAGTCGTCGTCAACGGATTGATGTTCACCGGCTCTGCACGCCACATTGTTCGACATGAGTCGAACAGATCCAAACCATACTCATGGCCGCCGGGCTCGACCCAGGGTTTCGGCAAAATCGACCGTAAAGCCAGTCATACATCCCGAACTCCTGACACCGGCTCAGCAGGTAGCTGCGCGGCCGCGCAGCGAACGCTTACTGTACACACGTACTGTAGGGTGTCGCGCTATGGCAGCTCTTGACGACGCAGAGCGCGCACTACCGGACTGGCCGACACAGCTGACGGAATGTGCGACGACGACGCCCGTCCGATCGACCACGCTGCACCGCACCAGAAGACGCTTCCCGACTCGGCTGCCGTCGCGCCAGTTCGTCAGCGTCCTTACCGCGATCGGCGGCATACAGCTGATGGCGCAGATGGACGGCCCCGTCGCGGTCTTAGCGCTTCCGAAGATCCAGAACGAGTTGGGCCTGTCGGATGCCGCGCGCAGTTGGGTGATCACCGCCTACGTGCTGACCTTTGGTGGCCTGATCCTGCTGGGCGGCCGTCTCGGTGACACCATCGGTCACAAGCGCACATTGATCGTCGGGGTCGCGCTGTTCACCTTCGCCTCGACCATCTGCGGCATCGCCTGGGACGGGGACGCCCTCGTTCTGGCCCGGCTGCTAAACGGCGCGGCGGCCGCGATCGTTGTGCCGACCTGTATGGCGCTGGTGGCGACCATGTTTCCGAAGGGGCCGACACGCAATGCGGCGTCGGCCGTGTTCGGCGCGATGAGCGCTATCGGCGCGGTACTGGGCCTGGTCGTGGGCGGGGCGCTGACCGGGGTGTCGTGGCGACTGGCGTTCCTGGTGAACGTGCCGATCGGGCTGCTGGTGATCTACCTGGCCCGCACCGTGCTGTCCGAAACCCAGAAGGAGCGGAGGAGGCTCGACGCCACCGGAGCGCTGCTGGCCACGTTGATCTGTACCGCTGCGGTTTTCGGCTTGTCGATGGGGCCGGAGAAGGGCTGGCTGTCGGCCACCTCGATCGGTCCAGGTCTGCTGGCCATGACCGCTTTCGTGGCGTTTCTCGTCGTGGAGCGCGCGGCCGAGAACCCCATCGTGCCGCTCAGCCTGTTCTTCGACCGCAACCGGGTGGCCACGTTCGCCGCCATGTTCCTGGTCCGCGGGATCGCCTTCACCCTAACCGTGCTGCTCGGGATGTATGTGCAGAACATCATGGGCTACAGTCCGCTGCGTGCAGCTATCGCCTTCATCCCGTTCGCCATCGCGATGGCCATCGGGACGGCCGCATCGTCGCGGCTGGTGACGTGGTTCTCGCCGCGGGTGATTGTGGTCGTCGGGGGCATCGTATTGCTGGGCGCCACGCTGTACAGCTCGACACTGCATGGCGGCATCCCGTACTTCCCGAACCTGGCGCTGCCTATCGTCGTCGGCGCTATCGGCCTCGGCATCATCGGCGTCCCGCTCGCGCTATCGTTGATGGCCAGCGTCGGCGTCGACCGCATCGGGCCCGCCACGGCGATCGCGGTGATGCTGCAGAATCTCGGCTCGCCGCTGCTGCTGGTCGCCATCCAGGTCGTCATCACGTCGCACACGCTGCATCTGGGCGGCACCAACGGGCCGGTCAAGGCCATGAACACCGCCCAGCTGAATGCGCTGGACCACGGCTACACCTACGGCCTGTTGTACCTGGCCGGGGTGATCATCCTGCTCTGCGGGGTGGCGCTGCTCATCGGGTACACCGCACAGCAGGTGGCGCACGCGCAGAAAGTCAAGAAAGCCGTCGACGCCGAGGAGCAATAGCTACCGGCGCAGGGGAACTTGGGCGTAGGGGCAAGGGGATCATGCGATGAAATTTGTGCTGGCGTTCTATGGAACTCGCGGCGATGTCGAGCCTGGTGTCGCTTTCGGTCGTGAGCTGCTGCGCCGCGGGCATGACGTGCGCATGGCCGTGCCGCCCGACCTCGTCGGATTCGCCGAGGCGGCTGGGCTTGCAGCGGTGGCGTACGGGCCGGACACGCGGTCTTGGCTGGAGGACACGCGCGACTTCTGGGGATTTTTCTTCCGGAATTTCTGGCGGGTCCGAGACGTGAAGGAGTTTCTGCGTGAAGCTCGCGAGCCCGGCATTCGGTGCTGGGAGGAGATGAGCTCGATGCTGACGTCTTTGGTCGACGGGGCCGACGTGCTGGTCACCGGCGTGAGTTATGAGGAGCTCGCTGCCAACGTCGCGGAATATCGCGACATTCCGTTGGCCACGCTGCTGTGGTTTCCGATACGTGTCAATGGCCAGCTCATTCCGAAGCTGCCGGCGCCGTTGATTCGCGCGGCGATGACGGCCTTCGAGTGGCTGGTCTGGCACGGGGTGAAGAAGGTTCAGGACGCGGAGCGTCGTGAACTGGGCCTGCCGAAGGCAAAAGGACCCGTACCGCGACGGATCGCCGAACGCGGATCGCTCGAAATCCAGGCGTATGACGCGGTGTGCTTTCCCGGGCTTGCAGCGGAATGGGCGAAGTGGGACGGCCAGCGGCCTTTTGTCGGCACACTGACGCTGGAGGCGCCGACGGATTCCGATGACGAGGTCGCGTCGTGGATCGCCGCGGGAACACCGCCGATTTGCTTCGGGTTTGGCAGCATACCGGTCGAATCTCCGGCCGACATGATCGCCATGATCGGCGCCGCTTGCGCGCAGTTAGGCGAGCGGGCGTTAGTTTGCGCCGCCGCAACTGATTTCACCAACATCCCTCATTCCGACCACGTCAAGGTCGTGGGCACGATGAATTACGGGGCGGCCTTTCCCGCGTGCCGCGCGGTCGTCCACCACGGCGGCGCGGGCACCACGGCCGCGGGGCTGCGCGCTGGAGTCCCCACCTTGATCCTCTGGATGGCGGACGTTCAGGTGATATGGGGAGCTGCGGTCAAACGCCTGAAGGTGGGCACATCTCGGCGCTTTTCGACCACTACCGAGAAATCGCTGGTCGCGGATTTGCGCACCATCCTCACGCCGCAGTACGCCGCCCGGGCCCGCGAGGTCGCCGCCCGGATGGCCAAACCCGCCGACAGCGTTGGGGCCGCCGCTGATCGTGTGGAAACTTTCGCCCGCTTGCAGCGCGTGGGCTGATCGGTGATACGGGGCCGTCGGGGTTTTGCCGGCGATCAACGACGACCCTAGCCCGGCAATGCGATCTCGGGAGGCAGGGCCGTATCGTTGAGCCAGCCGTCGACAGTCCGGGAGAAGAGGTCCGCATAGCGCAGCGGCCAGTCGTGCCGCTTACCGGTTGCGATCCTGTTGACTCCGTTGGGCATTCGCCGCGCGAGCGTTGCAGCCGAGCGGTGTACCAACCATGTCTCCTCGGCGCCGGTTAGAAGCAATGTGGGCGATTCCGATTGGTCGAGTCCCTCGGGAAGTGTGAACCCCGCGGACGCCACGACGATCGGGGCGAGCTGTGCGCCCGTCATGACAGGCAGCTCCCCGCTGTAGTCTTCAGTTTCGGCCGAGGGCATCCCCGCATAGCGTGCATTCCACCAGATGGTCACGGGCCGTTGGATCCGGGCGTATAGCCCCAGCAGGGGCGCTGTGAGCCGCGGGATCGCGTTGACGATGGTCCCGCACAGCACCGCCCGGTCGACCAGTTTTGGCTCGGTCGCCAGCAGCTGCACACCCACCTGGGCCCCGAGCGAGTGACCCACGACGTGCACCCGGCCGGTGCCCACGCGGGAGCGGATGAGTTCTGCCACCGCAGCGGCGGCGTCCCGCATCTCAAATGGTCCCCGCTGGGAGCTCTCGCCGTGCTGGGGCAGATCTGGGACCAGACAGCGGTATCCCTGCATTCGTTCGACCACCGGCTGCCAGGACCGACCGCTGCATTCCCCGCCGTGAAGGAAGACGATAGCGGGCGCCTCGACCGGACCGGATTCACGCACGAACAAATCCATGGAAGCGATCCTATCTGCTCGTCACGAACATGCCGGGGAAGTACCGGACGCAGTGAAATACCTGGCACACGAATTACCGAAAATCGATGATCCCGTCCTCATTTCGCGCCAAGTGACTCGGGCCAACTGCTAGCGTCGCGTCCATGCCTGACAGCGTGGCCCGGGTGCGGATCGGCGTCTTGGGCGCTTCACGCTTCGCGCCGATGATCCTCATCAAACCGGCCCAGGGAAATGCCGAGGTTGTGGTAGCCGCAGTGGCAGACCGCGACGTGTCCTGTGCTCGAGCCTTTGCCGCCAAACACGGCATCGCCCGGGTGCACGACAGTTACGAGGCGCTGGTCGCCGATCCTGACCTGGATGCCGTTTACATCGTGCTGCCGAACAGCTTGCATGGCAGGTGGACTCGGGCCGCGCTTGCGGCGGGCAAGCATGTGCTGTGCGAAAAGCCGTTCACCGCCAACGCCGCCGAGGCCCGCGAGATCGCCGAACTGGCCGCCAAGTCGGACCGCGTAGTGATGGAGGCAATCCAATACCGCTACCATCCTTTGACTTTGCGCGTTGAGCAGATCATCGCCTCAGGGGAACTGGGCAAACTCGAGCGGGTCGACGTCGCCTTATGCGTACTGCTGCCGCAGCGCTCTAACACCAACGTCTACGACTACTCTCTCGCCGGTGGCGCCACGATGGATGCCGGAGTCTATGCGGTCGACATGGCGCGGACGTTCGGCGGGTCGACCCCGGAAGTCGTTTCGGCACAGGCGAAACTGAACGGTACTCAGGTGGATCGGGCCATGACGGCCGAGTTGCGGTTTACCAGTTGGCTCACTGGCCGGGTGCGCTGCGCGCTGTGGTCGTCGGATGTGTTTCGGGCGAGCGCAAAGCTGATTGGCGACCGCGGCGAGCTGCGGGTGCTCAGTCCAGCGGCACCTCAGCTTTTCCGTCGGCTCTCCGTGCGATCAGCCGACAGCAAGCGGGTGGAGCGTTTCCCGTCTCGCAGCGCGTTCGCGTATCAGCTTGACGCATTCGCCGGGGCGGTGCTGCGCGGAGAACCGGTCAAGACGACGCCGGACGACGCGGTCGAGAACATGACCGTCATCGATGCGATCTATCGTGCTGCGGGCCTCGCGCTCCGCGAGCCGAGCTGAACGCCAAAATCATTCGCTCGGTTGGCATTCGGGCAACGCGTTGTGCCGTGTCGATCGGGTCAGGTGGCGAAATGCGCTTGACTCACGTGTGCGGCCACTCGCAAGGCATTGGCCGCAACCGTCAAACTGGGGTTCAAACCGGCGCTGGACGGGAAGAACGAGGTGTCCACCACGTAGAGATTCTCCACTTCGTGGGCCCGGTTTTGAGGGTCCAGCACGCTGGATTTGGGATCGGTGCCGAAGCGGCAGGTGCCGCAGACGTGGCCGAGGTTGGCGTTGTCTTTGCCGTTGCCCAGGCTTACTCTGCGAAACGGCTCGATCACTTCTTTCACATGCGATAGAAACGCCGTTCGGCGTTCGATTTCGCTACGGTGCAAACGGTATTGAATTCGCAGTCGCTGGCGGCCGTCGAGGCTGGGCTGGTTGTACGGCAGGACGCGGTTGTCCAGATACGGCAGGTCTTCCGTCATTGCGGCCAGCACCAGTCCCCCGTTGAAGAAACGCTCGTAGATCTGGCGTACCGCTGGGCTCATCAGGTGCAGGGCTTTACCCCGCCAGCCGGGACGGTTGGTCAGCCACTCCATGGGCGGTATCGCGCCGAATGACTGTACGGTGCCGTATTTTTGCCCTTCCCAAAAATAGAAGTCGTTGAGCCCGATCTCTTTGTTTGCGGCTGTGGTCTTGTGGCCGGGATGTGGCCAGATCTCGATCGGGTCCAGTAGATGGCGCATCAAGTTGCGCCCCACCCAGTCTGAGCCGTTGGCCAATCCGCGCGGCCAATCGCCTGAACGGGAGTTGAGCAACAGCACCGGAGTGACCAGCGCGCCGGCGGCCAGCACCACCACCTTGGCTTCGAGGGCCAGCATGTCGGAGCGACGCTGGCAAATCACGTGCCGGACCCGGGAGCGATCGGCCTCGAGGCGCAGCACACGACAATCGGCGAGCAGGTGAGCACCGTGCTCGGTAATGGCGGGCAGCACGCCGTTGCGTGCGGCGTCATTTTTGCAGGACCGCGGGCAGAGGTAGGTCTGACAAGTGGAACAGTCGTCGGTGTAATCACAGGCCATCGGCAGGTGATAGGGATGCAATCCGCGACTTGCCAGATAGTCGACTAGCGGCTGGTTGTCAGGCGAAAACGGCGGCGCCGCAGGCAGACCGACCTCGGCCGACTCCGGCCGCAACGGATCAGGTTGGCCGCGAACGCCGAGCAGTTTCTCGGCCTCGGCATACCAGGGCCGCAGCTGATCGTAGGTGACCGGCCAGGCCTCGGGCACGGTAGAATCGCCGGGATCGCGGAAGTTCTGCCGGGGAGTGAAGTCGTCAACGAAAAACCGCTCGCAGACCATGCCGTAGAGGGCCGACGACCCTCCGGTCCCGCTGCCGATAAACGGCACAAACCGCCGCGGAAACCGCCCGCTGATGTCTTCGATCTCATCGGTAGTGCGTCCTGCCCGGGCCAACGCGTCGTAATAGGACTCTGCCGAACGGCAAGCCCGCGGCTCGGCCAGCTCGGGCATCGCGGCCCGGATCGTTCCCGGCGTCCCGGGCAGTGTTGAGCGCCCCTTCTCGACGAACAACACCTTGCGGCCTGAGCGGGCCAGCCGGTAGCCCAGCATCCCGCCCCCCATTCCGGTGCCCACGACAATGACGTCCCACACCACGCGCTCGGCCTCGCGCGCGTGAATTTTGCCGTCAGCCAAAGTCGAGCTCCTCAGCAGATGATGGCCCAAAGCGTGGCCCGGCCTGGGCAAATCGGGATCGTATCATCTGCGGCCAGCTACAGACAGGCGTTGTTATACCTGCGCACAATACGGGTGCTAGCATCCCGCCCATGGCTGCAAGCGGCACACCGGTCCGGATTGGAATCCTGGGCGCGTCAAGCTTCGCACCGACGACGCTCATCAACCCGGCTCGGGGAAACGACGAGGTCGTGGTGGCCGCGGTGGGAGCACGCGATATGCCCAGTGCTCAGGCCTTTGCCGACAAATACGGCATCGCCCGCGCACACGGCAGTTACGAGGCGCTGATCGACGATCCTGACCTGGATGCGGTTTACGTCCTGCTGCCGACCAGCTTCCATGGCAAGTGGACCCGGGCTGCCCTGGCCGCGGGCAAGCACGTGCTGTGTGAAAAGCCGTTCACCGCCAATGCCGCCGAGGCCCGCGAGATCGCCGAACTGGCCGCGAAGTCGGACCGGGTGGTGATGGAGGCCATCCAATACCGCTACCATCCGTTGACTTTGCGCGTTGAGCAGATCATCGCCTCAGGCGAGCTAGGCAGGCTCGAGCTGGTGGACATCGCGTTATGCGTGTTACTGCCAAAGTTCTCCGGCAACTGCTACAACTACACCTTTGCCGGTGGCGCGACCATGGACGCCGGAAGCTACGTGGTTAATATGGCACGCACGTTCGGTGGCTCGACACCGAAAGTTGTTGCGGCACAGGCAAAACTGCGCGATCCTCGAGTGGACCGGGCGATGACGGCCGAGTTGCGTTTTGCGAGTGGGCACATAGGCCGGATCCGCTGCTCACTGTGGTCCTCGGATCTGTTTCGGGCGAAGGCTAACGTCGTGGGTGATCGCGGTGAGCTGCGTGTGCTCAGTCCGGCGGCACCGCACCTTTTCCCCCGGCTCGCGATCCGATCGGCCAACAAAAAGCGTGTAGAGCGCTTTCCGCGCCGCGTCACCTACGCATATCAGCTCGACGCGTTCGCCGCGGCGGTGCTGCGCGGGGAACCGGTGAAGACAACGCCAGAAGACGCCGTCGAGAACATGACCGTCATCGATGGGATCTACCGTGCCGCCGGCCTCCCGCTCCGCGAGCCGAGCTGAGACGTTGCCTCGCGCAAGAAGACTGAAAGGCCCTAACCCGCGATGAAATTTGTGCTGGCAAGCTACGGGGGTCGCGGCGACGTCGAGCCCGCCGTCGTTGTGGCGCGTGAACTGCGGCGCCGAGGCCATGACGTGTGCATGGCCGTCCCGCCCAACCTGGTTGGCTTCGCCGAGGCGGCTGGGCTTGCGGCGGTCGCCTACGGGCTGGATTCGCAGCCCATGCTGGACCTGCAGCGCAAGTACTGGAGGTGTTACTTCGGCACTCCCTGGAAGCTCAAGGAGCTTAACCGGATGGGACGCGAAACCGAGGAGTTCGCCATCCAGTGCTGGGGGGAAATGACCACGACGCTGACCTCGATAGCGGGCGGGGCTGACCTGCTACTCACCGGCCTGATTTTCGAGCAGCCCGCTGCCAACGTCGCGGAGTATCACGACATTCCGTTGGCGACGCTGCATTTCTTCCCGGTGCGGGCCCACGGCCAGCTCCTGCAGTTCCTCCCGTCGCCGTTGATCCGCACGGCAATGAGGATGAACGACTGGCTGATTTGGCGTGGGACGAAAAAGGGCGAGGACGCGCATCGCCGTGAACTGGGCCTGCCCAAGGCAAAGGCCCCCGCGCCACGGCGGATTGCCGAACGGGGGTCGCTGGAAATCCAGGCTTACGACGAGGTGTACTTTCCCGGGCTGGCTGCCGACTGGGCGAAATGGCACGGCCAGCGGCCCTTTGTCGGCGCGTTGGCGATGGCGTCGCCGATGGATGCCGATGAGGAGGTCGCATCATGGATTGCCGCGGGAACACCGCCGATCTGCTTTGGGTTTGGCAGCGTCCCGGTCGAATCTCCGGCCGACACACTCGCCATGATCGGCGCGGCTTGCGCGCAGTTGGGCGAGCGGGCGTTGGTTTGCTCCGGCTCGACTGATTTCAGCAACGTCGCCCATTCCGAGCACGTCAAGGTGGTGGGAGTGGTGAATTACGCGACTATCTTTCCGGCTTGCCGTGCGGTCGTGCACCACGGTGGCGCGGGCACCCTGGCCGCGGCCCTGCGGGCCGGGGTCCCCCAGTTGATCCTCTGGACGTTGCCCGATCAGCCGTTCTTTGCAGCTCAGCTTAAACGACTGAAGGTGGGCCGCGGACGGCGCTTTTCGACCACAACCGACAAGTCGTTGGTCGCGGACCTGCGCCGGATTCTTGACCCGCAATACGTCGCCCGCGCCCGCGAGATCGCCACCCACATAACCGAGCCCGCCAAGAGCGCTGCGGCCGCCGCCGACCGCGTCGAAGATTTCGCCCGCCTCAAGCGTGTTGGCTGATCGGCACCGGCGTCACCGGAATCGCCCAGCCCGGACTCTTGACGACTTCCGCGCTGGGCGCTAGTTGCGGATCAGGAATCCGTTGGGCGCAAATGTAAAGCCGAATTTGTTTTCCCGAGCCACGTCATGCGTGTAGTCATTTGGGAATTCGCGCTCGTACGCCTCAATGGCTTCATACGGGCCCGGTCCCCACCCAGGAAGGACAGGGTGTCCGTTGACGGAGGAGTCCTCCACTAGCAGATAGTCGCCGGGGGACAGTAAAGGCCGCAGTAGTTTCATCTCGCCCAGCACGTGATCCATTGAGTGGTCGCTGTCTAGGATGGCGAAGATCTTGCCGGGGAACTCACTTTTGAGGCGTTGGATCTGCTCAGCAACAGTCGGCAGCGTGGATGACGATTCGACGAACAAAATGTCGGGATCGCGCCGCGCTGTCGGATCAAGATGTTTGTGGGTGATGTCCACGGAAAGCACCTTGAATGGTTGGCCAATTCGCTTCATGATGGTGGCGAAAAATAAGGCGGAGCCGCCTTGATTCGTGCCGAACTCAATTACCAAGGAGGGCTTCAAGTCAAACAGGATCTCCTGGTAATTCCACATATCACTGACCGACTTCCAGGTGGTGACCCCCATAAAACTGGTCTTCTTCCACACGAAAGTGTTGTAGTACCACTTGTGATATTCTTCGGGCTCCGAGCCCGTCGGTTGGTAGAAAAATATGGCCAGGATAGAATTTGCGATTCTCCGCAGGGACGCAAAGGTTGCCGCGGCAATTCCGAGGATTGTGTTCCTGTCGACATAGCGGGCTCCGTGCGCCGCTACTTCTTTACGTCTCATTACCATGTATGCCCTTACTTCCGCTCTGTATGTTCTTGACCTTGCCACTGCACCGCAGCACGGTAGCAGCAGACGTTGGCACTCGTTGCTCTTTGTTAGACATGTGTGCGATAAAATTTGTGGGTGCTGCTGCCCAACGACTCCGGCTGCTGGGCCAGTTCGTCCAGTGACGATCTGGGCCGTTGTGGATCGCCGGATGGATGCCGCGGTCGGTGTGGTTGGTGATCCCCTCCCGGTGGCAGCTGTCCAAGCGCTTGCTCTAAACTTCTGGATTCCAGGCCTATTGTACTGGTGTCGGATTACACTGCCGGACGGGTTCGCCGGGCAGGCGAGGTTTTCGTTCGCAGAACGCGCACAGGACGTGAAAGGTTAGGATCCGCGATGCCTGAAGGCGTGTTCGGACGTAGCGACGCTGAGATCGACCTCTTGGTACGTGGCATGCGGTCGGGAATCGCACTTGTGGGCTTCGGCTACATCGGCACGGTGATTGGTGCGGTGCTGGCTGATCGCGGCTGGCCTGTGACGGGGATCGACGTGAGACAGAGCGTCGTCGACGAGATCAACCTGGGTAAGACCACCGTGCCTGAGCCGGGGCTGAACGAGCTGGTGGCCAACAACGTCCGCGTCGGGCGGCTTCAAGCCACGACCGATTTCGGCGCGATCGCCGACAATGACTTCGTCATCGTGACCGTCGGCACGCCGCTCGGACCGGACTTCGAGCCCATCGTCGACGACATCAAAGCAGCGGCG
>Ga0335073_10004865_pt1 | contig 18833 bp, 29 predicted proteins | sample Lox_Sample_22_FD_207093 | JGI IMG/M metagenome (GOLD analysis project Ga0335073, IMG submission 207093) | Soil microbial communities from Loxahatchee National Wildlife Refuge, Florida, United States - Lox_Sample_2.2 | ecosystem: Environmental > Terrestrial > Soil > Wetlands | place: USA... | reverse complement strand
AAGAACATTATTCCACAGGTGGATATTTTCTCCCTGCTCGCCAAATACGATGGACGGACGTCGCAGGAATTGTCGGGAGAACGTCGACGGTTTAAAATTTCTAAACTCCCTCCGTACCTGATATTTCACATCAAACGACTCAAGAAGACGGATTTCACTGTCGAACGGAATCCCACGATCATGACGTTTCCCATCACGTCGTTGGACATGAAGGATTATGCATATACTTTTGCGGCTGCACCGGGGACGAGTACCGAGTATGATTTGATTGGGAACGTGACGCATGAGAGTATGTATACGCCTGGTGGGGAGGAGAAGCATGTTTACAAAGCGCAGGTCAAGGATTTTAGTCGGGACAAGTGGTTTATCATACAGGATTTGATTGTGGAGGAGTTGGAGAAGGAGAGAATGCATTTAGCGGAAAGTTATATACAGATATGGCAGAGGCAGAAGAAGTGACCAGTGCTCTACAATTTGGATATCCCAATTTTTAGTATGAATGATTTGGGTAAACAAATAAATACATATTATAAATTGGGTGCTCCAATAATTAGATGTTACCCCATTTGCGATATCTTGCCGTTTTAGGAAGTTATGGAACATGGTCGGTCTGCTGACCAGACATTGCTAGTCGGCAGACCGGGCGCAACTTTTGATGGTCGGGTCCGAGAGACTTGAAAATGCCGTGGTCGCTCGGTCGACCCGACCAACAGTGTCCTGACCGTGCAATTCGGAACACTGACTTTTGCTGTCTCACGAAGGACGTTTCGACTGATTTTCAATTGGACCTGTGGGTCTGGTCGTGTTGAGTCTGCGGCGTGGGAGGACACGCTGGGGGTGGGTGCGAGGTCCGAGAGGCGGAGAGGTAGGATTCTGATCTTGGCATTTCGGAGGCGTTGTGGCCATCTTCGGAGGGCGGGTCAGGGAGACCGTTTCGGTCTGGACGGCAGTGTGGCATTTGGGATGGGGGATGGAGAGTGCAACAGGTGAATGAGCAATAGATGTATGGAAAGAGTCGAGTCAGGGGTTCAGGGACGAAGTTGGGATCCGCGCGAGTCAAAAAACCGATAATCACCAGGTTTGGAGGGTTCAAAGATACATTCAAAACGTTTGAATACGAGTGGGATAGAGTCAATATTGAACCGTAAGATGATCACAAATAGTGCTGTTGCACCATTAATGAATCAGAATTCAAGTGATGATGCTACGACATATCTTCCAATTTGACATCATCATCATCTTCCGGCTCACCCTTAATCCCCATCTCCTCCGTCTTTACCGCCCCACTGTCAGCACCCCGCTCGTCAAACGCACTCAGCCCATTCTGACTCTGACTATAATGCGGTTTCAACGACCATTTCAACGCATACGGGCCCCGTTTATTAAGATATGCAATCTCCTCCAACGCCTCCCTCAAGTACGACTACCACATTAGTCCCCCAACCTTCCCTCAAGTGGAGATTACCTCTGGCTGTTTGACATACTCCCTCAACCCCTTCAACGACCAGTAGGCATATTCCTGGAAACACTTGAACAGCAGATCCAACAGCTCATTCTTGGGGATCCTCGTTGCCTTGTTATTCTGTGCGTCGGTCTTTGTGCGCACGGTGCCACCGGTGAATTTCCCAAACGGTTGGTTCGATTTGGGATTGTAGAGGTACGAGCCGTCGGGGATGCCGTTTTGCTCAGAGAGCATTTGGACTTGGCGTTTGGGTTGGTTTGCTTCTAGGACACGGCTTTTTACGGTTTTGGAGTACGAGGCGTTCATGACGGGGGTAACTGTACATTCGTGGGCTACGGTTCCGACGATGGAGGTCGCTTCTATCCAGAGTCAGCTCGCAGGGATATTTGTGGGGGGTTTACTTGGAGGAGGTTTCGGGTATGGGGAGAATCTTGCGGCGCCGTTTTGTATTGAGGGTTGTGATGCGTTTGAGGGTTCCTTTTTGAAGTGGAGGTCTCGTTCGCTGAAGACGTATGTGTTTGTGACTTTTCTGTTTGTCATGTTGATGGTGAATTCTTTGGGTATATTTGCATTTGAAGGGGTGTCTGGGAGCACAAGCTTGATGTCCTGCATATCAGCTAACAACGAACAGACGAATTAGATACTGAGCCAGTTCCACTGGACGTCGTGCTAAGAGTCAGCAAGTGTGACGGGGGTGGAGACGAGTACGGGATGTGGATCCTGGCGAGCTCGACATTGTCCTGGTCGGTCTTTGACCAGTGCTCCATGAGCCATTTGGGGAGCTTTACGAGCCATACTTTGTCTCGTCCCTTTGAGATGTCGAGGTCGGGATCAAAGTCGTCCTCAAACTCATCCAGCGACCGGCGCTGTTCTGTCGAGGCCATTCTCCTCAGCAACCAACCGAATGTTTCGGCTTTCGCTTTCACAGGATGTGCACCTTACAGCTCCTGATTGGACTTGCAGTCGGGTTTAGAATCTGAGTCACAGTGGACCAGGAGCTGTCCCCAGGGGACGATTCTGTTCTTGTCTGAATCTTTTCTTTTGAGTCATAATCTTTTTTTGGCAGTGTCTTCCGGCCAGTCCTTTCAACGAGATGACGCCTGAGGACAAGTTCAATCTGATTGTCCGCAATCTCGAGGAACACTATGGAGACGAGCATATCCTCAAGATCCTGCAGGAGCGCGATCTCAAGTTGTACTGGGGAACAGCCCCAACAGGCGCTCCTCATTGCGGTTACCTCTCCCCCTTCTGCGCACAGTAACTGAATCAACAGGCTACTTTGTGCCAATGACCAAAATCGCCGATTTCCTAAAAGCCGGAGTTCACGTCAAAATCCTGTACTCCATCTCCTCTATCTACTTTGTATTCTAACAAGTTGTCAGACTAGCCGACATCCACGCCTTTCTCGACAACATGAAGGCCCCCCTCGAACAAGTAAACCACCGAGTCGACTACTACCGCTTCGTAATCCAATCCCTCCTCCGCTCAATCGACGTCCCCATCGACAAACTCGAATTCATCGTCGGATCCTCCTACCAACTCACTCCACAATACACAATGGATGTCTTCCGTCTGTGTGCCACAACCTCCGAACACGACGCCCGCAAAGCAGGCGCCGAAGTCGTCAAACAGTCTGCCAACCCTGCCCTCTCGGGACTCTTGTATCCTGGTCTGCAAGCCCTGGACGAGCACTACCTGGACGTGGACGCGCAATTCGGCGGGCTGGATCAGCGGAAGATATTCTTTTTTGCAGAAAAACAGTTGCCGGTGTTGGGATACCATAAGAGGGCGCATTTGATGAATCCGATGGTACGCGGGTTGGAGGGGGGGAAGATGTCTGCTTCGGACCCGGATTCCAAGATTGATATTTTGGATGATGCAAAGACGGTGGAGAGGAAGATTAGAAAGGCGGTTTGCGCGCCCAGGGACACGAGTGCGGAGAATGGATTGTTGAGTTTTGTCAAGTATGTGTTGTTGCCAATCTCAGAGTTGAAGGGAGGGGCAACAAAATTCGTCGTTAATCGGGACGAAAAGTGGGGTGGTCCAATGACTTATACTTCTTTTGAAGACATTGAAAAGGATTTCTCAATCGACAAGGTATGCGCGTCATGAAAATTCGGGCTCACATTCTAGTTGACACCACAAGATCTCAAATTGGGAGTAACAGAAGCACTCAACGCTCTTCTCGAACCCATTCGACAAGAATTTGCCAACAATCCAAAGTTCCAGGAGTCATTCGATTTGGCATACCCGAAACCAGGAAAGAAGGTGAAAAAAGTCAAGGATAAAGGATCCAAATACCCGGGACCCAATCCCAACATGAAGACCGCCGAACAAGGCGCCGATGTACTCGCATCTGAAGGAATTGGCCATGACATCACCGCCAATGGGCAGGGGACAGGAAGTGGCGGTCCAAGTCACGCACAAATTCAGAGTATTGGGAAGGGTGTAGACGATGCATTGGGCAAGCTGAATATCCAAGATCATAAGTAATAGAGGAGACTTGCTACCATAATCGAATTACGTGTTGGCTGTATTACACATACTCTTTTCTAAGGTCTTCTTTCTAAGGTGGGATGGTGATCTCAAAGGATTTCGTTGTCCAAGTTTCCGTATGACTGTGAAAGTGTCTAATACCCTGGGACCCTTTTACCGAATCCCAGCATTACTATTTAGATCGGTCATACTTTAACCGATGATTAGTCCTCGTGACTAATAATGGGTGCCGCGAGGGAATAAAGTGCTATGCCATCACGACGTGTACAAAAAGTGGGAGCGATGAAAATCTCGTGATGAGTCACGACTCATCCCCGGATGAATTATTTGTTTTACGTAGACTTTCCAATTTGCGAAATTGTTGAATTGTTGAGCCTCGATAAAGGTTGAATTCTTCATTAGGAACGTCAACCAATTCTCTTTATGTTTAACTAGTGTTCAAAGACCATTGAATTAAATTGTCATTCTCGTCTAGTTTATAACTTTTTCAACCTGAGGTTCGTCGATTGAATGGCTTAGAATATCCAATCTCTCTCCCCAATGAGATGCGATGCCTGTTGAACCTTTGCAAATGCTTCTTGCTCACCTTTATATCCTCCCACTCACTGCTACCATCCTCGTCATAGTCCCACAGTAAATCCCATTCACTGACACACCCCTCCGGATCACAACACTCCACCCAGTCATCTGTGGCCAGAGAATCAGGAATATGTCTCTCCAAACCATGACACCCGAGCCTTGTAATGACTGCCATCCTATTCCAAGCATTCAAGAGCTGTCCCTTCGATGTCTTTTTCGCCCTTTTTTCCATTGCTGCAATTCGAACTTCTTCGTCGTCTTCATCGTCTTCGTCATCCGAGCCTCTATATTCAGCAGCAAGAGCCCTGGCTACTGCAGCCCTCTTTGCAGCTGCTCCCCGTTTCTTTACTGTCTCCACTGCTTTCGCCACTGACATTGCGTTCCCCTCGGGACTAATGAGATTCAAAATCTTCATCATATACAACTTTTTGTCGGGTCCGGGCTGTGTTTCTTTTGGAGCAATTGGTCCAAAATGCTTTTCGCACACGGCCAGGGGCATTTCCAATATTTGGTCCGTTCCCATGTACGTGTCACTCATGACATGAAACCTGAGATTGAAAACACCTGGTGTGTTTGGCGCGATTACTTTGACTCTGAACTGGAGAGGTTCGAGGCCGGAGGCCCAGTCGGGGATATCTGTGATGATAATTGGCGGAGTCAAGATTCGATTTTGATGCCGCGGCTCGGAAGTGAAAAAGAGGTACCACTTCGGCTTGAGATACTAAGATTAGCATGGCCCAAGGTTGAGAAGGAAATACATCTGGATAATAAGGGGTAAAACAGGGCGCTTGATGAATGTCGATATCGTCTTTTCGTCGCTTCCGATTCATGAGCACATAATGGTGAAAATCAACCTCTTCATTGCCTTGTCCCATCTCAATAGAAACACATCGCACAGGAGGCGGTGGCCCGACCAACTTGGAAGGGTAGAGCATCCCACGGAAGGAGAAGTAAGGTCGAGAGTCAACGTAGCATTTTCTTTGACCCCAGGTGTAGAACGCTTCATTAGTGACCGCCAGATGAGGAATATCAGGCTGACAGGAACTCGGGTGATGACTCACCGGTGAATCTGGAAGAGAGGCTTGTTTGATAGCTTGAATGCATTGGATGACGGCTTCCATTGCCTCAGTCCGTTTTGCATTGACAAGGAACATTAACAGGAATTCCGCCAGGACAGGATATATAATAATTATTTTGTCTTTGAGGACTTGGAGCGGAGGTGGAAGAAGTTGTCTCTGGAAATGGGCATACAGAAGCCTAACAGCCACTTGTACCAACTGCTATTAGCTTTTTTGTTGAGTTACAGGCAGGCAGCCATACCAGAGTATGTTGTTGAAGATCTTGTCCATGCCCTTCAAGGAATATGGGAAACGACTCCAAGAAAAAAGAACGCTCGACCTCGGACAAGTTTCGGGACGTAATTACTGATTTCACCTCTGACGTAACCTCTGTAGCTGATGACAGGACTATGATGATTTGTGCAAAATCAAGCGCCTTTTCTCCCATGGCTGCAGAGAAGAATCGATACGCTGTCGCTCCGTGAAATCCGTACACTGTTTTTGATTGAGATCGGATCCACCAAAGAGCTGCCAGCCCAGGAACTACACCAGATATCACTGCCAAATATGTCGAGGTAAAGACGCCTCGCCACTGCTGAATGATCTTCTTTGGTAACGCAATGCCAAAGATGGGTTCTTGAAATTTGGCTCCATCCGGGTGACCAAAGTTTAAGTACGTTTCCCGCAGTACAGGATCAGTCAATCTGCCATCAGCACAATTCCCAATATGCATAAGTTACGCCTTATACGCCTTGGTAAGATCAATGAATATTGCCTCCGCTGCCTCTTTTGCCATCCATTTAGGTCTCTTGTCGGGATGGTATTGTAGACTTTTCCGTTTATAGCATCGCCTAATAATGGTACTGGAGGAAAAGACCGATGCACCGAGGATGTGAAAGGGGTCCCATACTTGACTCTCCTGAAGATTGCAATAGATTCCGTAACTCAATCGAGAAACCCACACCCATCCTCCCAGCAGCAGCGCAATCTTGAGGCAAAACTGAGGGTCTGCAAACTTCCGTTGCCTTTTGCAGAAGAAGGCTTTTAACTTGGTGGTACATGGATTGCACGGGCAGTGGACGCCGGCCCGGGGGCTCTTGAGAATTGAGCAGATTTGCCTTGCAAGTACAATTGAAGCAGGAGCCAAAGTCAGCACCAGTACCACCACAAAGTAAATTTGATAGAAAGAATCCTAAATAAGTCATTTCATAAACGAGGAAAGGTTTACATTCGCATGGTATTGATATCTTGACATTGGCTGAAGCCTGTTCGGGGCATATGTCTTTCGGATAATCTCAATGTCTTGGTCTCATCGATCGGACTGCGCTGATCTCCGATCTTCCTGCTGCTGCCACGATGTTTGGCCACCCGATCGTTGATCGCACAGAGCAACTTTGTAGGCATCAGAAAACATACTACATGGAACATTTGTGCCCCCTGAGTGGGGAACGTGGCTGAAGAGGAAGCGATGGCCCAAATCTTGAAGCATCTTTTTATTTTGCGTGCGAACTCGACTTGGAAATCGAAATGGCAGCACATGGAAGGACTTTGAAGTGACGTACGCAATCTCTCATTAGCCAAGAAGAAAAGTTTCAGAGAAGGTGGCAGGAGGGACGAAACTGTATCATTCTGTCACACGTCAGATGATTTTACGATTTGTCCAGAGGAAGTACACAATCTCGATTGTGATGAACGTATTACACAAACGTAACTTCCTTCCTTGACATTGAACTCCAAACTACCGCTCTATATACCCAGCGCCAAGGATTCTAAGAACCTTGGCTCTTAGAGCTAAGCCTACGCGCCATGCAGTGCCACGGCTGTGAGATACCTGCATCAGATTGCAGTGGAGTGAATATCATCCATGTCGATATTGACGTTCTTGTCATCTCTCAAAGCAACGAGTCGGCCCAGTAAATCCCGACGATCCAATTTCTTGGCCGCAAACCATTCCTGCACGCGTCGTTTCAATCGTCAACTCGATCAAACTCAATTTCCCCTCCATCAGTTTCTGGAACTTGCTCTGCCAGGACATCAACAACAGTGGATTTGTCACAATAGGCATCATAAATGGAACTTGTCCAATCTAACCCACATCAATGTGGACTCGAAAGGGATGAAAAGTTACCACTCCACCAAATTGAGTTCCTGCATCAATCATGTCGATGTACCCAGTTTTATCATCACCATTCCCCATCATCTGGAATCCCTTCCTGAACATGAGTTCACCCCTCATATCCCATGCCCTGAGACAGTACCATGAGGCCAAATCTACAAGTTCATTCTTTTGTGCTAGGGTGCCCATTTCGCGAAGGAAGACTTCCATTTCTTGGAAGTTCAGAATAGGTTCCATTTTGGCAATGGATTCAGCGGAATATGATGAGGCGCTAACATTGCGACATTTCCATGTATGGAGACCTTCATCGAGGATATTGAACAGATCAGATTTGAAAAAGTTGTTGAAGACAGCGTAGAAGGAGGACTAGATCAAGGAGGGGTTTAAATGGAAGGGATGCTTTTGTGAAACATTGTCTGGATTTGCAGTGTTTCCGAAGCCCCGCCGACACCAACTGTATCTCAATGAATATATAATCGGGAGGTCTAACTTTTGCAGTTTTGCAAACTGGAGAACATAGGCATTTAATCCATGCGAAAAAGTTGAGTAAAATGGCACTTTTTGGTGGGGTCGAAATCTTTTTTACCCCTGTTAACCCAGGCCAGATCGCCGGCACAAGCGTTTAGAAATCTCCGGGAAACCAAATCCAGGAGCTGTCCGGGGATCCTGGAGCCCCGGATATACACAGCGTGGGTGATTTTCTTTGATTTTTATCCTCCTCCCGTTGACGACGTCGGTCGGAATTTTTCACCCTAGAACGGGTTTGCTTGTTACTCAACAACCAACGCAGCTATGGACAAATGGATCATGCAGGCAGACTCAGCGCATCAAATACACCTGGAAACACCCAGGGTAGCCTGACTGACTCTCGTTGAAAGTGGTGAGACAGGAGGGTGAAAAAATCGGCCGGAATTTTTCATCCTAGAACGGATTTGCTTTTTACTCAACAACCAAAGCAGCTATGGGCAAATGGATTGCGCGGGTGGATTCAGCGCATCAAATAGGTCCAGAAACAACCCTCCACGAAATTTCTGACTGCAGTGGTGATGCATCAACGGGGTGGTGAAGTTTGTTGGGGCGGAATTCCGACACTCAGAATTCGCGACGTTTTTGTTCTTGGAGCCACAACCAATGATGCTATGGCAAAACAGAGGCCACAGCTGGATTCAGAACATCGAAAAGGTCTGAAAACACCTAGAGTTGCCGTACTGATTGTAGCTTAAAAGTGGTGATAGAGGAGGGTGAAAAAAATCGGCTGGAATTTTTCACCCTCAGAACGAGGAACGTGTTTGCCTGTTACTCAACAACCCAAAGCCAGCTAAGCTCTTTGCCAAACAAGCTCTTCAAAGGATGGTTCTAATATGTTGCTACCATTAGCCTGTCCTTCCATCTAATGGGCCGGATCAGGCCTGGTCATCTCTCAGAATGACAAGATTAGAACAACATCAGGTGTACCGTCTGACCCTTCATATCTTGTTGGCGAGGTACTGCCCTGGGGAAACCCGAACTCAAAACTGTGGTCATAAAACATGGTTATTTATGCCTTGTTGTAGAAATTGTCGGAACATTTGCTCTAAGTCCCACCTCTGAACTTTCAAACGTGCAAACAAAAATGTCTATACTGTCCCGTTAGCTCTATGTCGTGTTTTATGAAGATGTCTGAATTTAAATGGTTCTTCGGGATCATTGGCATGGAGCAGCCTTCTAGGCCACAGGTCCTTTTGGATCTTCATGGGGATTCAAAAAATGGTCCATCTGGATCACTGTGGAAACAAAAATGTCTTTATTGTCCCGTTGGCTCTTTGAAGTTGTGCGAAGTGAATATGTCTGAATAAGCTGTCTTCTGAGAGGTGGGCAGGCTAATGTTGGTAACATTGTTGAACCATCCCCAAATTGACCTTTGAACGTACAGTTCACAGGTCAATTTGGGGGGGGGGCAGCCAAGTTACAGCTCCTTCTATCGAATACAATAAATACGCACGCTTAAAGCAGAACAAACGCAATATGCAACACACAAAGACTGGACGCAATCGGCGAACTCGACTAGTCCGAGCTCTCGACAAACGCCTAGAAGATCTGGCTCAACTCAGAATCAAACACTTCACCAATGCTCACGAAATTCGCCTCACCAAAGTCTCCCTTGGAGACCTCCGCGCAAGGTGGAAACTCGTTCAGAAACCATTGCATCCAGCAGTTCTCCGCCAAGTCCCCAACTTTATCCGCATCCCATCGAATCCAAACCAACCTCTCTTAATATATGGCAACGACGACGGCCTTCTCGCAGCCAGAATCAGATCCAAACGACCAGATCTCATCCATAAACTGGCCTCAACAATTGACATGCTGCCGCCTGCGAAACACTACAAACACAAAGGAGTCCCACGAAGTGAGTACGAGACTCGTCACTTGGGAATCTGGGCCCCATATATGAAGATGCCAGAGTATACCAAAGAACACAGAGAGCATCGAAAAGCCCATGACCAATTCCTCAAAGACAATGAAGAGCTGTTCAATGATATGTCAGCATTTCTGGGTCAAGTGGCCCCTGGCGTATTCAAAGAGTTCCAGCGGTATCCTCTTGGAAAGGGTCAGATACGACCATGTGGAGCTTGGGCTTCATGTGTAGTCAATAACGGCGGCAACAGTCCCAATCAAACCAACATCCACCGAGATGTAAAGGAGTCTCAGTTTGGGTATAGTTGTGTGGTATCCTGTGGGGACTATACGGGGGGGGACATTCATCTCTACGATCTCGGTATGACCATTGAGATGGTACCCGGCGATTATCTCATTTTCGTGGATAGCGTCATTCACCATTCCAATGAACCAGCAGAAGGGACTCGTAAATCAGTGGTTACCTTCACTCAAGAGAATGTGTTTGATTATTGGCGGCGAAGATATAAGATGAGACTAAAAAGACATATAGCCAGGGAGAAACGGAAAGCTAAAAAGAAAGATATCAAAGCGTTGGAAAGAATGAAACGAAAAGCAGAGTTAGATAGAGAGAGGAAATTTAAGAAATAGCATTAATTGATTATAAGTTATAACTGTCTCGATATGTTCTCAGGCTGTTCTCATCACACGTGGGGTCGCCTTCCGTAAACAACTTTGTTCACCCACTGGCACTTCAAGAAGGAAAATATGCATTGCTCCAAATTTTGAAGAGCTCAGAGAGGGAACTAAACTCTGTTCGACCTCTGAATTTCAGACCGATCGAACGAGAACTTTGTGCAGCAAAATGCTGATGAGTTTTCGGCATTTTATGTGCCATTGCTGGATCTGAAGATGCCCCTGCGGTTGGGTGACCGAGGGGGGGATTGAGAAAACATTAGAGAAAGGTACATATTGAGATTCTGAGCACTTGGAATAGTGAGATTCTATTGATTAATGACTTCGACCTGAAGTTTCAGTTGCAATGCTGCTGCAATAAATTTGCCCCTGAAATTTGTTCGTCAGGGGGATTTCTCACCAACCGCCAAGGCTAAAGACACCATTGACCCAACTTGTATTCATAATCTATTGAAAGGGTCATCTGCACTTTTTAGTCAAGCTACAAGACCATAGGACCACTTCTTGCTGCAACGCACTCTGTAGTTCTATGAAAAATTTCGCCCTTATCTGAGGTTCACCATGGTGAGCTCTGGCTCACTGGAAGATGCCAGTGGAGAGTCCGTTCAGCGTTTAGGGGAGGCATGCATAGCTCTTGATCATATTTCAGGAGGCGAGAGCAAAAGCTGACTACAGGTAGCCGGCTTTTGAAACAAGTCCTGACTCCTGAGGGGTCAACGGAAATATTCGACCCAGGCAATTTTTGAGCCAGTGGGAGGAGATTCAGGGTGTAACATTGCGAGAAGCCTGGGTCTGATGGCCTTTTAACCTAGCTAGAAGGTACAGATGACCCTCTAGGTATATTCTACGCACTGGGTTTGGCGTCCACGGAGCTGGCAAGTGGAGATTCCCACGACCGACGGGTGGGCGAGTTCGACTTCGTCAGACATGGTCTACAAAATTGATTTTTATGTCAACGGTGGGTGGAATGACGGCCAAACGCAAGTCACATCAAGCCATGAATTCGCTATTGTATATCCTGCAACTGGAGATCCTTCGTCACTCACTGTAATGACCCTTGAACGTGATCCAGTTGTCATCACGATGATAATGAACCCTGCTCCAGTGGATCCGATCATGATAACAATTGTCAACCCCGAAGAGCCAGCCAGCTTGGTGACGATGGTTCAAACAGAACTGATTCTCAGATTCACGACCATGACAGCCGTCATTACAGCCATCTATCAAGTTGGGACGCCGAATCCGACCAACACGATCATCGTCACGACCGTGCCGTCGCCATTCATCACCGTTACGGTTACCGACATTGAACAATTGAGTCAGACTACTACCACAATGGGACCTTCAACTACGCTTGTAATGACATATATTGGCGCCACGACAATTGGTTCGACAGCTTCTACCTGTCCAACCATTGCGTCGGTGCCGCTTTACAATGCTGCGGTGAAAACAGTCATTGACATGATGTGGCTTTGTCTATTAGTGATTTTCACTAGTGGAGTATTTGTATTTATTTGAGTGGTATATCATGCCATGTTTGTCTCTCGGATTTGCTGGTAGTGTGGCGAAGTAGGGGTCCGGATAACTGGTGCTCGTTCTTTCAAACTTTAATGAGATTATGTTAATTGGATTGTCTGAGTGAATAGCTGATGCCATCACCTCTTCTGCTTCATCCTTTGTAAAGAGTATGAGGATAGAATTCTCACTCGAAGTCCATTGACACACCTTGGCAGAGTGAGATGCGGGATAATCGGGATAATCGGTCTTTGTTGGTGAGCGCACAATATTTAACTTGAAGTCAAAATTTGAGGACGGCCTCATGTCCCGGTTTTTGAATGCGGTCAGCTCCAGAATTTTCTTCACATTAATTAATCGAACATCATGGCTGACGACACAATGAAGGTGGAGCAAGTCACTGCGGAAATGGATGAGCTTTCATTTGACCCCTCAATGAAGAAGAAAAAGTCTTCAGCGAGGAAGAAGAGCGTTGCCTTTGAAGACCCCTCAAAGGCCGAAGTTCTCCCTGAGTTATCCGAAGCAGCGGCAGAATCAGGCATCCACCCCCGTCCGATGACGAAGCTAACGGCAACAGGAAACCAAGAAGAAGACATGTTTGCCGGGAAAAAGAAGAAGGCTAAGAAGATTCTTGTCAATGCCGGGGATGCAGAAGACTGGATTGAGACGCCAGCTCAAGAAGGCGATGATCTCGACTTTTCAAATCTGAAAAAGAAGAAAAAGAGACGTGTCATTGACGATGAAGTCGCCGCACTAGAAGCGAAACTCGAAGAGGCCGGCGTCGTGGATGACAAAGAGCATGAAGTGGAGGGAGAAGATCCATTCACCCATAAAGAAGATGATGAAGGACGTCCTGAAGACCACAAAGACGAGGAAGAAGCCTGGCTTAAGAGCGACCGAGATTACACTTACGAAGAGGTACATTTCCGGCTCCCGTTTTGAGTGATATTGGGGATACTAATGATGGTAGTTGCTCCATCGTGTTTTTCGAATCCTTCGAGAGAATAACCCTTCCCTTGGACTCGGCAAAAAAGTCACGCTTCCTCCCCCGCTTGTCTTCCGTGAAGGCTCCAAGCGTACCATCTTTGCCAACATTCACGACATGTCTGTACGCCTCCACCGTCCACTCGACCATTTCAAAGACTATCTTTTTGCGGAGTTGGGTACAAATGGGTCTGTAGACGGGTCAAACCGTCTCATTCTCAAAGGTCGGTTCCAGCAAAAACAGTTGGAGAACGTCGTGAGACGCTATATTCATGAGTATGTTACATGCAAGACTTGTAAGAGTCCGGACACATTGTTGTCGAAGGAGAACCGAGTGTGGTTTATTGTTTGTGAGAATTGTGGGAGCAAGAGGAGTGTGAGTGCTATCAAGACCGGGTTCCAAGCTCAGACTACCAAGCGGAGGCTTTTGCGTAATCAAGCTCCTGGTTAGAAGAATGTATGTTGGTGAATTGGAATGTTTGCAATCTGTAGGAAGCATAATGGAACAGGATATAACCCATCTGTTATTTCTGTGGCTTATTTGGGATCTGAACAAGACATCAATTCAGAGCTAGGATAGATGCGGTTGGCTGGATTTTCGAGAATTAATACCAAGCCGGAATGTCTGAGCGCGTTGCAGCCAACGATCTTTCCAGGATTTAAATGAGTCTGGGTTCGTGCGTCAATGTTTTCTTGTTGGTGCGGATTTAGTATTGAGATTTTATTTGGATTTGTTGATTAGTAGGGACGTACGTATATGAAAAGGCCATACTTCCTACTTGTTGTCCCTCACAATCCTCTCACTCAGTAATACACGCAATGGCTCGCCGTAAGAACACAAAGAGACAGCCTCTCGGCACCGCATCTGCCTTGTCACCAATCCTCCTGCAAGGTCCACTACTCCAAAAACAATGATTCTCTCACGCCAACTGTTGATCCTAAGTTGGTTCAGTTGGTTCCTTCCCCTGCGCAATCATACTCTACCCGTCTTCACATGACACCTCAGTTCCGTGGATGTAGACCATCCCGACTTCTCCATGGAAAGGAAGTCAGAAATCCTTCAAAGGATTGTCGAAGAATCTCTCGAGCTTCTCCTGTGGAGACTGGGGGGCTAGAATCCTGTTTTAGTCGTCGACACCGATCAAGTAGTACCTTGGATGGATTTGTCTGGAGGAGGTAGTGGGTGTTCAAGTGATTCCTTGTCTGGATTCGAGTTAGTTGGGGGATTCATAGATGGTAAGAGAGGAAGAGTTCACCCGTGGCTACATGAAGAGGAGCATCTTTGTGTGTCTTGTAATCAAAGAGTTGTCTGTTGTTTGTATGGGTCAAAGTGATTGTGTGTGCGACACTGCCAGCACCGTACAGTACGTAGGTTAAAACGCCACGTCTGCGTCCAGACCGACTAAAAGGTGGTGCGGACGTCGAATTCGGAACACTGCGCAGACATCGCGCCAAAGAAGGTTTCGCTCACGGATTGGCATGGACGACTTGCACGCGTCAGTAAAAACACGTTGCTCAAATTCGGAGAAAACACCATCGCCGGCTTGTATCTCGATCCTGCGGACAGAGCGAGCGAAGTACACCAAGTACCGTGTCAACCCTGCATCCTCGGCAAGCATAGCCCCACCCCGTTTCAGTCTCCAGCCGACACGTCAAAACCCGGGATCTCGTCCATTCAGATCTCGCAGAGCCAAACATCAAACCCCTCGGTGGGGGAAATACGCGCTCACCTTTATCGATGATGTGACCCAACACGCCACAGTATTCATCATCCCAAACAAGAATGGGTCAACGGTTCTCAGTCCCTTCAAAAATATTGCCAAGCTTGGGCGGAACGGCAGAGTGCGTGCAAAGTCAAGGAGTTGCGAACGGCATCGGGGGACGGAATATATGGGTGAGATGATTGAGCACATCAAGGATCAAGGGATTGAACATGGCTCCACCGCAGGACACTCCCCTCAATCGAACGGTGTTGCTGAACGTGTTAATCGCATGATTTTCAAGAGGGCATGCACAATGCTTGATGCCTCCAGAGCTCCTCTGCACCTCCCACAAAGACCATCACCTCTATAGTCAGAACTTTCGTGAGATGTGCTCCCTAGGCCCCTTTGACGCGCTGAATCCAGTGGTAATGTCCATTTTAGCGTGCCATCGCTGGTTGTTAGTCCTAATGTTGTCAGGAGGCTGAAGAGAAAGGCGGAGGGTTCGAGGTACGCAGGTTGCAAGGAGGCTGAAAGGGAGAGGGAGCAAAGGGGAAAGGCTGGATGGGATGTAACGAGTTAGGGCTGAGCACGTCCCCTGTCGTATTTAGTAGTCACAGAGGTGTGGAACACCTCAGGCTCGATTCTTATCTTCTCATCTTATTCTTATCTTATCAATTGATTCATTGTACCTTAGGCTGCGCCTACCCCGTCCCGTCTTGTCTCGTTCGTCGATCTCGTTCTCGTGTCCGTGACAATGGAAGACAAAGCAACTCCAAGAATTGGGAGAGGTGAATTTGTTTGCAAGAGATGTGTGATTCATCTCGGCAAGATCACAGACTTGATACATTCTCTTCTATAATCCTCCACTTTTTGCAGGATACCCTTCCTCGAATCCGTCCAACGAGTGCCGTGAACTCCATCAACTTCTTGCATAGTTTTCACTACATCCATCTCAATATCTCCTCTGACTCAGTGTCGGTTTCCAATCCATCGGATGAGTTTCCTCCGTCTTACATTAGTACATTGTCTGGAGTTCCAAGATCATACCGCTTCGTCATCTTGTCCATATATATGAATCGTCTTGTCTGCATTGCCAGTAATGAGACGTAATCCAGTTTTATCATAGGTCGAACAGAAAATGCCAGCCTCCGCATCCAAACTACCAGGTTGGATAATCATGTCCATGCTCTGATAATTATAACCCGACTTCCAATCCCAAAACTTCATTGAACCATTATCACCGCCGGAGAAGAGCACGCCATCCGCGTTAACTGACAGCGTGTTGATAATAGCGTTATGTCCTTCGAAGTTTTGCATAAATGCTCCCTCTGGACATTTCCATTGCTTGATATTATCGGCACTTCCGCTGGCAAATGTAAACTCGGTAGGGTGGAGTGCGAGAGATCGGACTTGGCGTTTGTGATGAGTTAATACCGTCATTGTCTTACCGGCCGCCAAATCCCATAACCGAATGGTTTTATCAAAGGATGCAGAAATGACTTGTGGGTCTGCTTCTTGACATTGAACATTTGAAATGATGTTCGTGTGCCCCGATAGTACATGGACATTCTGTCGAGTCCGCATGTCCCATACTCGAACAGTCGCATCTCGTCCTCCCGTCACCAAAACATCGATCGTGGGATGCAATGCCAGGGTGTATACGCCCGATAAGTGTCCGTGGTACTGTCGAATCACTTTATTCTGTTCCAAATCCCAACACTTGACCATTCTGTCTTCGCCGCAGGAAAAGAGGTACGGATGTCGATCAGACACAGCGAGACCGCGAACCGTTGAGATATGTCCCGTGAGCGTCAGTCTCAGTGTTCCTGAAGCCAAATCCCAGATTTTGATGGTACGATCTCCAGCACCAGAACAGAACCATTGATTCCCGGGCTCCATCGCCAACGCTCGCACCCAACCAAAGTGACCGCTGATAACCTTTCGGAGTTTCCATGGGGCATGCCATTCGGGTTTGATAGGCTTATAATCCTCGCGACGGATCAAGGATGTAGAGGGCTGATTTGGTGTTGATGGACTTTGGCGTGTTCTACGAGTACCTTGTATAAGAGCAGTTGAAGTGCTATTACTTTCATTAGCTTGAGTCACCTTGCTCTGATACCTTTGCGAACGTTGAACATCCTCAATGAGCCTGGTTTGAATGGTTCCATTTGTTTGTATCAGTTTTGGGATTGATTGTTTCTTTCGTCGTGTGTTGTCAAGGAAGGGAGGCAGCTCTTTTACGTTTTTGTATTCGCCGAAGATTTTGCTTGCTATCCTTGTTCGATGGCTTTGTTCCTCCTCGGCATATAAATACTCGTTACCAAAAATAGCCCGTGTGCGTTTCCGGGTGATGGACAGCATATCTGGGAAGGGGGCCGCCGTCATGGTAGAACAGGAATTTTGAACGGAGTTGAGCACAAAATGTGATCGTCAACTGTAGACCGAATTGCAATAAATATCTCGCAAATTGCAATGAGGTGGGCCGCCGCTAGGGCTGGTTTGTGACCGGTATGAAATGGTTTAATAGAGAGCAGCCCTTACCCACGACCGCCGCCAGGTATACGCAATCTCCGTTGTCATCTATTTCTCATTTGAATCGCACATCCACCACAGTTTGCGATTTTGCGATTCGACTCCAATGGCAACTGTTCGTTATCCCGAACACGGCTTCAAATTCGACAACTACCAAAGGTGTTTCTGAACCCAAGTATCATGAATATGTTGCTAATGGAGACTCTCCTAGGAATCTCGCATTGACACGAAGTGGATTCAAGGAGCCTCGACATACTTCCACAGGAACCACCATCGTGGGCATCAAGTTCAAGGATGGAGTCATTCTTGGCGCCGACACACGTGCAACAGCAGGAACCATCGTCGCAGACAAAAACTGCGAAAAGATCCACTACATAGCACCAAACATCTGGTACACACTCCCTGCCACTGCTGATTTCTCTCCTCATGGGACTGCGGTTAACAAACGTGGAAAAACAGGTGTGCTGGTGCAGGGACAGCCGCAGACACAGACTTCACAACCTCATTGATATCGTCCAATCTCGCTCTGCACGCTCTGTCTACGGGTCGTCCCTCACGAGTCATCACGGCCGTGACTCAACTTAAACAATATCTCTTTCGTTATCAAGGCCACATCGGCGCATACTTGATTGTAGCTGGCGTGGATCCCACTGGAACACATTTATTCGCATGTCAAGCCCATGGAAGTACCGACAAGTTACCGTACATGACATTGGGCAGTGGGAGTCTTGCTGCAATGAGTGTCTTGGAGTGTGAGTACCGATTTGGCATGACAAAGGAGGAGGCCATGGATTTGGTGTGTAGAGCTGTTCTAGGTGGGGTGTGGAATGATTTGGGTTCCGGTGGGAGCGTTGATTTGGTTATTATGGAAAAGGATAAGGTTGGCTTCCCCCTCCCCAAATGTTCGAATGAGTGGATGCTAAAGGGGCGGTTTTGTAGCCGACGCAAGTTTTACGGCCTTATAATTCGCCAAATCCGCCTCCCACTAAACAGCAGTCATATAAGTTTGGTGTTGGGACTACCAAGGTTCTCAAGGAGATGGTTGTGCGCAAGTTTACTGTTGATGGGAAAACTGCAGAAGTGGTTTCTGAGCATGCTGTGGCAGATGCTATGGAATTGGATTAGATCAATATAATTGGACTCTATCATCCCTCAAAAATACTATGTCTCGCAGATAATACCTTTCTCCAAGCCAGTTCAGATTGCCCCGGCTGATCGTATCACTTTCAAGAGACTAGTATTGTGGATTCCATAAGTAAGTTCTTGTGAGGTAGATTTGTTCTGATGATAGAAGTGTTCACATTCAGACCCCCGACCTG
>Ga0335073_10004863_pt1 | contig 18836 bp, 16 predicted proteins | sample Lox_Sample_22_FD_207093 | JGI IMG/M metagenome (GOLD analysis project Ga0335073, IMG submission 207093) | Soil microbial communities from Loxahatchee National Wildlife Refuge, Florida, United States - Lox_Sample_2.2 | ecosystem: Environmental > Terrestrial > Soil > Wetlands | place: USA... | reverse complement strand
CGGCAGATCTATTCGCAAGCGGTGGAGACGATCGGCGCGTTCCTCGACGGAAAGGTGATCCGGCCGATCAACACGCTGGCCTAAGGGCAGCGCCCTCTCCGCCCCATTTGGGCGGAGAGGGTTGGGGTGAGGTGGGGAATTCTCGGCCATCGCCCTGGAATCCCCCACCTCTCCTAACCTCTCCGCCCCCGCAGGGCGGAGAGGGACGCGTTCGCTGATCAGCCGAATGCGGGCAAATTCCCAGCGATAATTAGCGTCCTGTTATCCGGGCCGCGGCTAGGGTCTGTGCCGTCATGGCACGCAAGACGGCCCTTTCGCGCTTTCGCTCTGCCGTTGGCGGCTCGAACGCGGTCGAGTTCGCGCTGGTGGCGCCGCTTCTCATCGGCTTCCTGTTCGCGATCTACGAGGTCGGGCTCGAGATCTGGACCCAAGGCATCCTCGATTTCGCGGTCGAGCAGGCGGCGCGCTGCGCCGCCATCAATACCGTGGCGTGCGGCACCACGTCCGAGATCGAGACCTATGCCGCGTCGCAAACCACGCCGTTGGACCTCGCATCCTCGGTCTTCACCGCCGCAACCGCCGCCTGCGGCTATCAGGTGACCGCCAGCTACAGCTTCGTCTTCATCGGCGAGTTCCCGATCAACGGCAGCAACCTGTTTCCCAACTCGGTGACGCTGACCTCGAGCTCGTGCTACCCGATCTGAGGATCAGATCCGCGCGAATTCCTGGCTCTTGGTCGATTCAACGAACCCGTTGAAGACCTTGTACACATCGGCATAGCTCGGACGCGCCTTCATCGCCGCGATCCAGCGCGCGATGTTGGGATAGGGCTTGAAGTCGCAATGGATCAGCTCGCCCGCCGTGACGAGGCCGATGCCGAAATAATCCGCGATCGAGAGCTCGCCGGCGACATAGGTCTTCGACGCGCCGAGCCAGTGATCGTTCAGCACCTGAAGCCAGTGCTTCGACTTGTCGAGGCCCCACGCGACGGTCGCCGACTGCGCCGCCGCCTCGGCGCGCTTGTGCTGCGGAAACACTTGCGGATAGACGAGCCCATAGCCCCAGTCGCGGTAGAAGTTGGAATTGAACCAGTCGAGCATTTCGTCGACCTTGGCCCGCTTGCGCAAATCCTTGGGATAGGCCGGCGAGTTGATGGTCTCGGCGAGATAGCGCAGGATCGTCGCGCTCTCGCTGAGGCGGAAATCGCCGTCCTCGAGAAGGGGCACGAGGCGGTTGGGGTTGACCCGCCTATAGGCCTCGCCGTGATGCTCGCCTTTGAAGAGATCGACGACCTGCTCCTCGACGGGAATCTTGTTGTCGGCGATGAACTGCATGACCGGCCGGCAGGTTGTGGATGCCGGATGCATATAAAGCTTCATTTGTGTCTCCCTGTCGTTGTCGTTGGGTTGCGCGCAGACGCGGACCCGACGCTACACCCCCCGCGCGGGCGCTCCAAGGGGGTCACGGCCGCGCTCGCATCGGCTAGACTTCGCGCCCGCACCGCAAAGGAGCACCGGGATGCCGCCAAGACTGGGCTATCTCCTGCCGACGCGCGAGGGCGTGATGGAGGGGAACGTCGCGGCCGCGCCCCTTCTGAGGCTGGCCGAGCGTGCCGAGGCGTTGGGATATGACTCGGTCTGGATCGGCGATTCGCTCTTCGACCGGCCGCGCCACGAGCCGCTCGTCATGCTGGCCGGCGTCGCGGCGCGCACGCGGCGCCTGCTCTTGGGCACCGGTGTGCTGCTGCCGGCGCTGCGCAACCCGGTGCAGCTGGCCCATCAGGTGGCGACCCTCGATCAGATCGCCGAAGGCCGGGTCATTCTCGGCATCGGCATCAGCCCGGACCAGCCCGGCATCCGCGCCGAGTTCGCGGCGGTCGGCGTGCCGTTCGAGAAGCGGGTCGGGCGCGTCCTTGAATCGATGCGCCTCTGCCGCGCGCTATGGACCGGGCAGCCGGTGAGCTGGGACGGACGCTGGCATCTCGAGAATATCGTGCTTGGCCCGACGCCCCATCGCACAGGCGGGCCGCCCATTTGGATGGGCGGCAACACGACGGGCGCGATGGAGCGCGCCGCGCGCGTCTTCGATGGCTGGTTCCCAATCTCGCCCTCGCCCGAGCGCCTGGCCGACGATTGGCGGCAGGCCCAGGCGATGCGTGCGGCGGCGGGCCGCGCGCACGACCCTTTCGACGCCGCGATCTATATGACGATCTTTACCGACGACGACCCGGCGCGCGCGGAGGCGCGGATCGGCGCCTTCCTCGAAGCCTATTACCCGGGCCGCGGCGAAATGATGAAGCGCAACCAGGCCTGGGTCGGCGGTCCGCGCGCCGCCGTCGCGGAACGGCTCGCACGCTATGCCGCGGCGGGGGTGACGCATTTCGTGCTGCGCTTTGCCGGCGAGCACGAACGCCAGCTCGAACTCGTGGCGCAAATCCGCGCGGAGCTGGGCTGGTAGCGCGCGCCCGCGTCAGTGCGTGTCGAAGATCTTCTGATATTCCTTGATCTTCGCGTGAATGGCCCGCATCTCCGACCCGGTCGGATGATCGGGATCGGCCGCCGGCGGCAAGCTCCCGAGCTTCATCAGCGCCGCCATCAGCAGGAGCCGCGCCTTGGTCGCGGTGAGGTTCGACCCGCCGATCCAGTTCGGATCGTGCGAGGGCACGAACCCCTCGGTATTGCCGCGTCCCACGCGCACCACCGGCAAGCCGCTCATCACCGCGCGCAGCATGAGCGCGGTGCGCGGCGCCGACACCATCGCGCCATAAGGCGTCAGCCCTTCGATCACGAAGCCGGCGAGCGGCTCGGCGGCGAGCGCATGGTCGATCGCCGCGATGAGGTCCCCCTGCGCCTCGATCGAGTTGGCAAAGTCGTTCGCCCAATAGCTCGCGTCCTTGATGATGGCGACGCCCGGGATCGCGGTGTCGAGCAGCATCCCGTCCCGCCCTTTGAGCGGCACGCGCACCGTCTCGACCCGCCCGCCGACGCGGCGCACGCCGGTCTGCTCGCCGGGCAGGCGCGTCAGGTTCACGTCGGAGAGATAAGTGTGGCGCGTCGTCGGCACGAAATGCAAAAGCGGCGCGCCGTCATGGCCGGCGGCGCCGATGATGCCGCCATGCCCGCCGGTCGCCACATAGCCGCCCGGCCGCGCATCGGCCTTTTGCACGTTGCGGGCGGCGAAGATGCGCTGCTCCTGGATCATCACGGCGCCGGCGCGGTTCCTGCCCTCGGCATCGGCCCAGACCCGCGAAGCGATATAGGTCACGGAATCGACGATGTTCTTCGGCCCGTCGGCGCTGATCTGGCCTTGCGGGCGCTGTGCCGAGTTGCCGCAGATCGGCAAGGTCGTGTCGATCAGCAGGTTGAGCCAATAGATCGTCTCTTCGTTGGTGGGGCTGCCTTCGGTCCAGACCGCGCCGTCATATTTGCCGCTCGCCAGGATCTGCTGCACCGCGTTGGTGGCCCGCGCCAGGCTGGGGCGCGGCGGCGAGGCCGACAGGTGATAGGGCTTGTAGGGAAAGAAATCGCCGCCGCGCCGTTCGGGCGGGATGTTGTTCTCGCCGACATCGTGCCGCTGGGCCGCGGGAAGCCCGCTGCGGAATCCGCCCGGCGGCATGATGCGGTAGAAATCGATATCGGCCTGCGAGGACAGAAGATTGCCGCTGCCATCGACGCCGATGCCGAGCCGGTCGATCTCCTCGAAGCTGCGCGATCCGTCCGGGAAGAAGCCCTGGCGCGCCCGCGCATCGGGCGCAAACGGGTCCGCACATTCCTCTTCCCACGCCGCGCCCGACGCTTGGCGGGCCATGTAGGGCAAGGGATAAAGCCCGTCCTCCGGCCGCAATTCGACCTCGTAGACGGGCCTGTCGGACGGGCCCTGCCGCTCGCGATGGAACCGGCCGTCGCTATCGAGATAGCCGTCGGGCGGCCCATAAAGCGACGCCGCATCGGCCTCGAGCGGATGGCCGCTGAACTGCTCGACATAGACGGTGACGGGTGCCGCCAGCCGCTGCGAGCGGAGCACGTCGAAGCGCGCCGCGCTGCCGTCGGGATTGGCGCGAGGCGGCAGGCCATATTTCGCCCGTGCCTTGTTCGAGGTGACGAGCGGCGGCGTGTTCTGAATGGTGGCGTTGGGTCCCGACAGATGCGCGATGCGCGCTTTCGCCATGATTGCCCTCCTTCGATGCCGGTGTTGCTCTCATGATAAGCAACTTCCGTGCCGGCGAAAGAAGGGCGGCGTGCGCTCGCTCGCTAGCCCAGCGGCACCGCCTGCCACGGGCCATAGCATTGGGCGACGTAGGGGTAATAACCCTGCGGATACGAGCAATACCAGCCATAGCCATAGCCGCCATACCCATACCCATAACCGTAGCCATAGCCATAGGCCGGATAGGCGTACGGATAGAAGCCGAACGGCACGCCGCCGAAAAACCCGCCGCCGCGGAATCCGGGCCCGCGGAATCCGCCCGGCCCATGGAAACCGCCGGGGCCATGGAAACCGCCGCCGCCGTGGAAACCGCCGCCATAACCGCCACCGCCGTGGCCGCCGCCGCCGCCGCCATGTTGCGCCAGCGCCGGGGCCGAAAGTGCCACCGCCAGAACGGCGGCGGCAAGAAATCTGGCAATCCATCTCGACATGATGCGACACCCGCGATGACCCGGGGTCGATCGTCGACCCGTCCAATCATCCGCACCAATCAACTCGGGGTGACCGGTGCCCACATCAAGCAATACCTTGGGATAGTCAGCGCGGCACGAGCATCCGATAGAGATGCCACGTCGCATGCCCCAGCACCGGCATCACGATCACGAGGCCCAGCAGCATCGGGATCGACCCGATCACGAGGCCGCTGGCGACGATCAATCCCCACGCCGCGAGTGCCAACGGATTGACCGCGACAGCGCGGATCGAGGTCCAGACCGCGACGCCCAGCGACACGTCGCGATCGAGCAGCAGCGGGAACGACACGACACCCACCATCAGCGCCACAACCGCATAGAGGAACCCCGCGCCGCAGCCGGCGACGATCAGGGTCCAGCCGGCGCCGGTGGTGAAGATGTCGCGCAGGAACGCGGCCGCCGACGGCGGCGGCTTTGGCCCCAGCGTCAGGTCATAGATGCCCTGCGCCGTCACCAGCCACAGCAAGAGGATCGCCACCAGCACGACGCCCAACGCCACGATCTTTCCGAACGCGGGCGCGCGCACGACGCCGAACGCGTCGGGCCAGGGGGCGACGGAGACCGCCTGTTCGCGCCGCCGGCTCAATTCATAAAGGCCGATCCCCGCGAACGGACCGACGAGCGCGAAACCCGACGCGAGTGGAAACAAAAGCGGCAGCATCCCGTGCTTGAAGCTGATGCTGGCGAGGATGATGCCCGCCACCGGATAGACGACGCAGAGGAAGACGACGTCGGTCCGATAGGCCATGAAGTCGGCAAAACCGCGGCGCAGCGCCGTGGCGAGATTGGCGACCGCGATGGGCCGCACCGCGGGCGCCGGCGCGAAAATGTCCTGATCGGCGTGCCCGAGCGCGCGCCCGACCGAGGCAAAGGCCGACGCGCCGAGCCTCACCTGATCGAGGCTCCATTCGACCGGATTGCGAATCGTGTCCATGCTCGTCCCTCCCCAACTCGGCCTCGGGGAGCCGCGGACGGAAATCACGACGAACCGCGATTCTCCGAAAGCAAGGGTGAAACGGCGAAGGACACAAAAAGGTTCCCATCGTTGACCGAGTTTATTTTTCCACGACGCTCCGGCACGATCCGCGGAAGCGTCAGGATTTAGGCGTCCACGCACTCGCAACGCCAAAAGTCCTGGCTTTAGACGCGCCTATAATTTTGTAAGCTCGCTGCAAGCATCTGTCATGTCTGCTACTCTGGAGGGGTGATGGCGCGAGCCGAAGTGCGAATACGGCGGATAGACTTTTCCAACTTCAAGGCCTTCGGGAATTACTCCTTGAGCCTACAGGAGATTAATATCCTCGTCGGCCCCAATAATTCCGGAAAGTCAACCGTTATCGGTGCTCTTCGGACCCTCGACGCTGCACTTCGGATTGCCCGGTCCCGCTCGCCAACGCACCTACACTCTGGAAACGAGACCGCCCTCGGATATCGAATTCCCGAAGAGAGCATTCCGATCTCCCTCGAGAACGTACAGACGGATTACAATGGCGCTGAGGCGCGGGTAACATTTCACCTCAGCAACCGCAATGCGCTTGCGCTGGTATTTCCGGACGACGGTGGTTGTGTATTAATCCCAACAGTTGACGGCGGCGTGGTTCACACCGCGGCGACGTTCAAACGAGAGTTCCCCATCAACCTTGTGATCGTGCCGGTGCTGGGACCGGTCGAGCATCGCGAACAACGCCGCGAGCGAAGCACCGTCGTGGCTGGACTCTCAACGCATCGCGCTTCTCGGCACTTCCGCAGCTATTGGAATTATAATCCGGATGACTTTGATGCTTTCGCAGAACTTGTCGCCCGTACTTGGCCGGGAATGAGAATAACGGCGCCCGAGCTTCACGGTGGTGGTGAACTGGCAATGTTCTGCCTGGAAGGGCGGATGACAAGGGAAATCTATTGGGTGGGTTTCGGATTTCAGATTTGGTGTCAACTTTTGACTCATCTATCTCGGGCGACGGGAGATTCGCTTGTTGTCGTTGACGAACCCGAGGTTTATCTCCATCCCGACGTCCAGCGTCAGCTGTTGGGAATCATACGGGATGTTGGCGCAGACGTGCTCCTCGCAACTCACTCGAGTGAGATTATCGCGGAGGCCGACCCGACAGAGATCGTGATGGTCGATAAGCGACGCCACTCTGGTGACCGCTTGAAGAACCTCGCAGGTGTACAGCGCGCGCTTGACAGTGTCGGGTCTGGCCAGAACATCACGTTGACCGCGCTGGCAAAGAGCCGGCGAATTCTCTTTGTCGAGGGATTGAACGACTTCCGGCTTCTTCGACGATTTGCCCGAAGGCTCGGCATGCAGGAGCTCAGTTCCGGGACGGGCATTACCCCAATCGAGTCGGGTGGATTTGGGTCATGGCAGCGGATTACAGTTCTCGCAGAAGGTATCGCTGAAGCCCTTGGTTCGCCCTTGACCATCGGGGCGATCTATGACCGCGACTATTATTGCGACGAGCACATTGACCATGTCATGGAAAGACTCTCTGCCAGCCTTTCTTTAGGTCGTGTGCTCAAGCGAAAGGAGATCGAAAACTACCTCCTGATACCAGCGGCTCTAGATCGTGCGGCACATCGTGCTTTGCGGATCGTCCAAGAGCACGAAGCAAAGGTGGATTCGGCTGGGCTTCTCGACAAGATTACCCGCCCAATGAAAAATGATGTGCTCTCCCAGCTAATGGCGCGGCGCGACGAATTTCCTCTTCCGAAGGGACAGGATCGCTCCGGTCTCTATAGGGAAACGTTTGCACCCTTCGAGCGCCGCTGGTTGGACCTTGAGACGAGGTTAGCATTGGTGCCGGGGAAGGAGGTGCTCCGCCAATTTAGGCAACAGGTGCAGGAAGTATACGGAGTCACGTTGACGGACGCGCGCATCGTGGAGTCCATCAATAGGAGTGACGTGCCCGCTGATCTGTCCACGTTGTTGGATGAGCTGGAAACCTTCAGGACAACTCGAAATCATTGAGCCGATGCAGGGTGTCCTTTCCGGCAGCCCCAAGCGAGGCCGATCGAGCCGCCAGCTTCACTATTGCCTTCAAATCGCTGTCATGCCGCCATCGACGACCAGCTCGGCGCCGGCGACGAAGCTGCTTTCGTCGGACGCAAGGAACAAGGCGGCGTTGGCGATCTCGACGGGACGCCCCATCCGGCCCAAGGGGATGGCTTGGGAGAAAAAGGCCCGCATCTGGTCGGCGCCTTTATAAGTGTCGATGATCGGCGTCTCGATGGGACCCGGCGTCAGCGTATTGACGCGGATGCGCCGATCCTTGAGCTCTGCGGTCCAGGTGCGGGCAAAGGAGCGGACCGCCGCCTTGGTCGCGGCATAGGTATCGTGGGCGGGAAATCCTTTGAACGCGGCGATCGAGCTGACGAGGATGATCGAGCCGCCGTCGCGGATCAGCGGCAGCGCCTTTTGCACCGTGAAATACGTCCCGCGCGCATTGATCCCGAACGTCTTGTCGAAATGATCGGGGGTGGTTTCGCCGAGTTTCTGTTCCTCGAGAAAGCCGGCATTCGCCATCAGCACGTCGATCCGCCCCTTTTCGGCCCGGACCTGGGCAAAGAGCCGATCGAGATCGCCGTCATTGCCGATATCGGCGCGCACCGCCGCGATGTCATGCCCGACCAGGGTTGCGGCCTTGTCCAGTTCGGCCTGTCTGCGACCCGTGATATAGACAAAGGCGCCCTCTTCGACGAAGCGCCGCGCGGTCTCGAGCCCTATCCCGCTGTTGCCGCCGGTGACGACGGCGACCTTGTCCTTCAATCTCGGCATCCTCTCCCTCCAACAATCCGACGCAGGCCGGCGGCCCAAGGGTCGGCATTCCCGAAGCGGCCGTCTTGAACAGCCGCGCCTTGACGATGTACGCTATTTATGGTATAAGCGTACTTCTCTCGGCCCAATTCACGGGAAAAGGAGGTGGAAAGAACGCGGCGGCGATTATCAATTGTCGCGAAATTCGCCGGGCCTAGTGGTCGGCAAGGCTTTTGGAGGCGATCTCGTAGGTGTTCTTGCTGAGGTTCGGGGTCGCCAGCACCCGCTCCAAGGCGTGGCGCATCAGGGCCTGGCGGGCCGGGTCGTGGCGCCGCCAATGGCCCAAGGGCTGGACGAGCCGCGCCGCCATCAGCGGGTTGAGCGGGTCGAGCGCCAGGACCTGATCGGCCAGGAACTCGTAGCCGCCGCCGCTGCGGTCGTGGAACCGGACCTGGTTGGCGTCGGCGAAGGCCGAGACCAGCGCCCGCACCCGGTTCGGCACCTTGATGTCGAAGGCGGGATGGCGGGTCAAGGCGCGGACCTCGGCGAGGGTGCCGGGAAGCTGCGACATCGCCTGGAGGCTGAACCATTTGTCGGTGACGAGGTCGTCGCCCTTCCAGCGGTCATAGAACCGGGCCAAAGCCTCGGCGCGGGCGGGATGGTCGAGATCGACGAGGACGGCAAGCGCGGCGAGCCCGTCGGTCATGTTGCGGCCCGCCTCGAACTGGGCCTTGGCGCGGGCGACGCCCGCCTCGCCTTGGACCAGCGCCAGATAGGAGAGCGCCGTGTTGCGGAGCTTGCGGCGGCCGATCGAAAGCCCGTCGATCCGATAAGGGCCGGGATCGGCGAGCCGTTCGTAAAGAGCGGCAAGGCGCGGCGCGAGCGCGCCGGCGACGGCAAGCCGGGCGGCGTCACGGGCGGCGTGGATCGCGTCGACCTCGACCGTCGCGAGCTGGTCGGCGAGGTAGGATTCGCTGGGCAGCGCCAGAAGCTCGGCGGTGAAAGCGGGGTCGCTGTCGGCGCCCGCTAGCGCCGCGTCGAGCACCGCGACGAGCGTGCGGTCGACATCCGCCGCCTCGCCGCGCCCTTGTGCCGCGATCATGGCGAGAAGGATCTGGGTCGCGACCTGCTGCGTCGCTTCCCAGCGGTTGAAGGGGTCGGTGTCGTGGAGCGCCAGGAACTCGAGCCGCTCGAGCGACAGGCCCTGAAGCCGGACGGGCGCGGAAAAGCCGCGCAGCAGCGAGGGAACCGGCCGGCTCGCCACGTCGACGAAGCGGAAGGTCTGACGCGCCTCGCCCAGGGTCAGCACGCGGGTGGCGCCCGTGGCCGCCGCTTCGCCTTCGAGCCGCAGCGGCAGCTCGGCCCCGTCGGCGCCGACAAGGCCCATGCGGACCGGCACCTGGAGCGGCTCTTTCGTCGGCTCGCCCGGCGTCGGCGCGGTCTCCTGGGAGAGCGTCAGCTCGTAGCGGTTCGCGGCCGCGTCCCATCGGTCCGCGACGGTGATCCGCGGCGTGCCGGCCTGGTGGTACCAGTGGCGGAAACGGGTGAGGTCGACGCCGTTGGCGTCCTGCATCGCCGCGACGAAGTCCTCGATGGTGACGGCGTGGTTGTCGTGGCGCTTGAAGTAGAGATCCATGCCGCGCCGGAAACCGTCGCGGCCGAGGATCGTCTCGATCATGCGGACGAGCTCGGCGCCCTTGTTGTAGACGGTCGCGGTGTAGAAATTGTCGATGCGGATATAGCTCGCCGGCTGAACCCGGTGCGCCAAAGGCCCGGCATCCTCGGGGAACTGCGCCGCGCGCAGACGGCGCACATCGCCGATGCGGCGCACCGCGCGGCTCCCCTGGTCGGCCGAGAATTCCTGGTCGCGATAGACGGTAAGGCCTTCCTTCAGCGACAGCTGGAACCAGTCGCGGCAGGTGACGCGGTCGCCGGTCCAGTTGTGGAAGTACTCGTGCGCGATCACCGACTCGATGCCCTGATAGTCGATGTCGGTCGCGGTCTCGGGCTTTGCCAGCACGTACTTGGTGTTGAAGACGTTGAGGCCCTTGTTCTCCATCGCGCCCATGTTGAAGTCGCTGACGGCGACGATGTTGAAGACGTCGAGATCGTATTCGAGGCCGAACCGGTCCTCGTCCCACTTCATCGCCGTCTTGAGCGAGGCCATGGCGTGCGCGCACTTGTCCTCGTCGCCGCGCCGGACCCAGATGCCGAGCGGCACGGTCTTGCCCGAGCGCGTCGTGAAGCTGTCGCGATGGGCGACGAGGTCGCCGGCGACGAGCGCGAAGAGGTAAGACGGCTTGGGGTGCGGATCGACCCACGTCGCCCAGTGCTTTCCGCCGGGCGCATCGCCCGACCCGGCCGGATTGCCGTTCGACAGCAGCACGGGATAGAGGCGCTTGTCCGCCACGATGTGGGTCGAGTACCGCGCCATGACGTCCGGGCGGTCGAGGAAATAGGTGATGCGCCGGAAACCCTCGGGCTCGCACTGCGTGCAGAAATTGCCGCCGGATTTGTAGAGGCCGCTGAGCTGCGTGTTGTTCTGCGGCTCGATCCGGGTCTCGATGTCGAGCGTGAAGCGGTCCGGCACGTCGGGAAGCACAAGGCTCTCGGCGTCGAGGCGGTAGCGGTTCGCGCCCAGCGCCTCGCCGTCGAGCGCCACCGACACGAGCGCCACATCCTCGCCGTCGAGACGCAGCGGGGCGGCGCGTTCCGCGGAAGCCGGATTGCGCCGCACGGCCAAGCGCGCCTTGACCCGCGTCTCGTCCTCGCCAAGCTCGAAGGCAAGATCGACCGTGTCGATCAGGAAGTCCGGCGCCTGGTAATCGGCAAGCCGGATCGTCTGCGGCGTGGCGAGATCACGGGAGGCATCGGGCATCGGCGGCTCCAGCCTGTGCGTCGCGGGTGTCAGCGACCCTTGAACTGCGGCTTGCGCTTTTCCATGAAGGCGCGGCGGCCTTCGACATAGTCCTCGCTGGCAAAGCACCGCCGCACCAGCTCTTCGCAGTGCGCGCGGTCGACCTCGTCGGGAAGCTTCGCGAGCTCGGCCGCGATGCCCTTGACCGCGGCGAGGCTCAAGGGCGCGTTGTCGCCGATCATCGCGCAATAGGAACGGACGAAGGTTTCGAGCTCGGCCTCGGGCAAGACGCGGTTCACGAGCCCCATATCGTGCGCCTCGTCGGCGGTGAAGCGGCGCGCGGTATAGAATATCTCCTTCGCAAAGGCGGGGCCGACCAGTTCGATGAGGCGCTGGAGCCCGCCCAGTCGGTAGCCAATGCCAAGGCGCGCCGCGGGAATGCCAAACTGCGCGCCCGCCGCCGCGATGCGCAGGTCGCAGGAAAGCGCCACGCCCACGCCGCCGCCCATGCAGAACCCCTGGATCATCGCCATCGTGGGCTTCGGCGAGTTGAGGATGCGCGACTGCGCGGTGTTCCCGATCTCGTCGTAGCGCGCCACCGCCTCCGGCGAAGAACGGTTCTGCTCGAACTCCGAGATGTCGGCGCCCGACACGAACGCCTTGTCGCCGGCGCCCTTGAGCACGATGACGCGCACCGCGGGATCGCGCTCATAGGCGTCGAGGATGGTCGGAATCGCCTGCCACATATCCATCGACACGGCGTTGCGGCGCGCCGGGTTGTTGAAGACGAGCCAGCCGATCGGCGGGTCGATTTCGGCGATCATTCGCTCGGTCGGTGACAGCATTTCGTTCGATCTCCTTCAGACGACGCCATCGCGGTGAAAGCGCGCGACCGTATCCGCGTCGTAGCCGAGTCCACGCAGGATCTCGTCGGTGTGTTCGCCCCGCTCGGGCGTGGCGCTTCTAAGTTGCGATGGCGTGCGGCTCAGGGTCACGGCTTGGCCGATGAGGTCGATGTGTCCCAGGCTTGGGTGCTCGACCGGCTGGACGATGCCGAGATGCCGCACCTGGGGATCCGCGAACACCTCGTTCATCTTGTAGATCGGGCCGCACGGGACGCCGGCTCGGTTCAGGATGTCGATCCATTCGGCCGAGCTCTTGGTCGCCGTGACCTCCACGAGGATGGCGTTGAGCCGGTCGCGATTCTTGCGCCGCGCCTTGCCCGTCGCGTAGTCGGGATCATTGAGCAGGCTGGCGCAGCCCATCGCGTTGCACATGCGGGCGAACAATTCCTGGCCTGCCGAGGCGATGTTGATATGCCCATCGCTGGTGCGGAACACGCCCGAGGGTATGCTGGTCGGGTGGTTGTTGCCGGCCTGATCGGGAACGTCCTTGTCCATGGTCCAGCGAGAAGCCTGGAAGTCCAGCATCGCGATCTGGGCCGAAAGAAGCGAGGATTCCACGAACTGCCCCTCGCCCGACTCCTCCCGCTCGATGAGAGCGATAAGAATGCCCATCGCGGCGAAGATGCCCGCGCTCAGGTCAGCGATGGGAATACCGACTCGCACCGGGCCTTGGCCCGGGAGACCGGTGATCGACATGAGGCCGCCCATGCCCTGTGCGATCTGATCCACGCCGGGCCGATCGCGATAAGGCCCGGTCTGGCCGAATCCGGAAATGCTGGCATAGACGAGCCGCGGGTTCACGGGCTTTAACGACTCGTAGTCGATGCCCAGTCGGAACTTCACGTCGGGACGGTAGTTCTCGACGAGGACGTCGGCATCCTTAACCAGCGCCTTCAGCACCTGGAGCCCCTCGGGCTTCTTTAGATTGAGCGTTATGCTGCGCTTGTTGCGGTGCAGGTTCTGGAAGTCCGATCCGTGCCGATCGCCGCCGAGGCCGCCATCGCCCTCGGACGCCTCGACCTTGATCACCTCGGCGCCCCAGTCGGAAAGCTGACGCACGCAGGTTGGGCCGGCGCGCACGCGGGTCAGATCGATGACCTTGAATCGGGACAGGGGGAGCTTGCTCATGATCGCCTCGCATGCCCACTATCCGTCCTCGCCAAACCCGGGGCAAGGCTCTTGCCGCCGCGTGCGACTGTGATCTATTGCTGGCGCTCACAGGTATCGAGATCATGGCGCACCCGTCACCCGTTCACACCGAAGCACATGACGACGCGCCGCCCATCGCGCCGGCACTCTCCGGGCGCGAGGTGTGGCGGCTCGTCGCACCCTGGCTTGGCCACGCCTTTCTGGCGGCGGCGGCGGTGCTGGGACTTTTCACGGCGAGCGGCGCCGAAGGCGCCACCTATGAGACCGGGATCGCCACCTTCGTGGTCGCCGCGATCCTCATTTTCGTGCGGATGAAGCGCCAACTGGACGGCAGGGAGATCGGGTTTTTGCTGCCGGTCGCCTCGACCGACATTGATTCGCTGCTCGTGACCGTCGTCATCCTGGCCGTGCTTGGCCTGATCGGCGTCACGCTGGCAGCGACCGTCGGCGGCGAACTCTACGGCGTAGGTTTGGCCCTCTTCCTCGTGGCCGTTGCGATCATCTTCAGTAATATCAAACGCTACTTCGATCTTCGCGACGGCGGCGACCGGTAAGGCAACAATCTTTGCTCGACCGGTCATCCAAACCGGCATAGAATCGGGCCTGGGGGAGGCGAAACGAGTAAATGGATGTAGAGCGTTTCATCCTCGACCATGGTTCGTGGACGTACCTGATCACTTTTGTCTGGACGTTTTTCGAGGGAGAGACATTCGTTCTTCTGGCTGCCTTCGCGGCGGCGCAGGGAATGCTGTTCGCGCCCTACCTGCTCGTCGCGGCGTGGCTCGGCAGCTTCGCGGGCGACCAGTGCTATTTCTGGCTTGGGCGTCGGTTCGGCCACCGCCTGATGGAGCGACACCCGGAATGGCGCCCACGCGTCAACATGGCGCTCGGCTGGCTCAACCGCTTCGACACGATCTTCATCCTGATCTTCCGATTCATCTACGGCGTGCGGAATTTCTCGTCCTTCGCGCTTGGTGTCAGCCGGATCGACTGGCGGAGATTCCTCGTCCTTAATCTGATCGCCGCCCTGTTATGGGCGGGGACTTTCACGGTCATCGGCTTCGCGTGCGGTCAGGCACTGGAACGCATGCTCGGCCATTTGGCCCATCAGATCAGCATCGTTCTGCTCGGTGGATTTATCGTGCTTTGCGCAGGCGGACATGTCATGCACAAGGTGCGCCGCCGACGCCAATTACCGCAAGCAGCGCCCACAAGAATGTGAGTGACCGGTCATGAAGCCCGTAGCAAGACGAGTAATTGCAGCCGCGACGATACTGGGGTTTTTGCTTCCCTATGGCGCTTCGGCGGCCTCCAAGACCTCTCACTGCTTCAATCCGGGTGAAATCGAGGCCGACCAGGCGGTCCGCTATCAAGCCGAGCTGATGGTCGTCAGCGACACGTGCGGCACGGAAGCCTATCGCAACTTCACGGTTCACAATCGCGATCAGATCGTCGCCTACCAGCACGCGCTGGTCGAGCATTTCAAGCGCGATGGCGTGCGCAGCCCGCAGACGAGCCTCGAGAACTTCATGACCCAGATCGCCAACGAGTTCGCCCTGCAAACCGGGCGCGAGTTGCGTCAGGTCGTGTGCACGCGGTCGGCGGATTTTCTCGCACAAGCGGACTCGCTCGGCATGACGCAATTTCGGCTCCATATCGCCCAGCTCGCCGCCGCCAACGCCGACTCCTACCGCCGCTGCAAATGACGGCTGCCAACCGGTAGCCGCGCCGCAAGGAGTCCGCCGAGGCCCGCCATGACCGCCATGGCGATATAGGCGTTGCCGCCCCAAGCGGCGTAGAGCCAGCCCGCGGCCAGCGACGCGAGCCCGAGGCCGAGGCCGCTCACCATCGCCGCATAGAAGGACTGGGCCGTTCCCGCCTGCTCCCGCGGGACCGTTGCGCCAATATGGTGCATGGCGCCTAGATGCGCCGCCGCGAACGTCAGGGCGTGGAGCGGCTGAATCGCGATGAACGCCGGCACCGTCGTGACATAGGCGGTGAGCATCCACCGCATCACCCCGCCGGCGCCGCCCAATGCGAGGAACGTAGCGGCACCCCACCGCTCTACCCATCGACCGCCGCCGAGGAACAGCAGAACTTCGACGATGGCGCCCTCGGCCCATAGCCAGGCAATGGTCGCGTCCGAAAAGCCGAGCCGCTGCCAATAGAGAGTGCCGAAGCCGTAATAAACTGCATGGCTCGATTGAATGAGCATCGCCGCGACCAGGACGGTCACGTTCGGCCGCGTGAGCAAGGCGCGCCAGGAAGGTCTGGGAGTGACGCGTGCCGGACTCGCCGTGCGCGGCAGAAGCGCGCAGCTCGCCGCGGCTAGGCTCATCGCGCCCAGAAGCAGATAGAGCACCGTCTCGCTTGACCGCCCCATGAGCGCACGGCCGCCCAGCACAGTCGCGACGATGAAAGCGATGGTGCCCCAAAGCCGCACCCGACCATATTGAAATCTATGGTCGGATGCGGCGGCGAGCGCCGTCGCGTCGGCGAGAGGCAGCATCGCCGTTGAGGCGGCCGCGACGATGAGCGTCGGCAGTATGAGCGCCGCGAAGCCGCGCGCGGGCACGCACAACAGGTAGCCGCCGACCGTGACCGCGCCCAGCAGCACCATGAATCGATGCCGGTCGCGCACCCGGTCGGCGAAGACACCCAAAAGCGGGTTCGCGGCGACCTTGATCCACTGACTCATCGCGAGCAGCGCGCCGATCTCGCCGGCGCCGAGACCTCGGCCCGCGAGCCACACGGGCCAGAACGGAAGCTGGATGCCCGTCGTGAGGAAGAACGCGGCGTAGAACACCGAGATCCGCAGCGCGGCGAGGCGACCCACCAGCGCGATCAGGGTGCCGATGCCTCGGCGTCGGCGAACTGGGTCTGATAGAGATCGGCGAACGCCCCGCCGCGGCGCATCAGCTCGCCGAAGGATCCCTGCTCGACGATCCTGCCGTCGCGCAGCACGAGGACGAGATCGGCGTTCCGCACGGTCGACAGCCGGTGCGCAATCGTGAAGGTCGTGCGGTCCTTCGTCAGGCTGCGGATGCCGTCGATGACGAGGGCCTCGGTCTCGACGTCGAGGGCGGATGTCGGCTCGTCGAGAATGAGGATCGGCGCGTCGCGGAGGATCGCCCGCGCGATGGTGAGACGCTGCTTCTCGCCTTCGGACAGGTTGGCATTGTCGCCAAGCACCGTGGCATAGGCTTGCGGCAAGGAGACGATGAGGTCATGGATCCGGGCCAGTCGCGCGGCCCGCTCGATCTCGGCGTCGCTCGCCTCGGAGCGTCCGTAAGCGATGTTGTCGCGCACCGAGATCGGGAACACGAGCGGCGGCTGCAGCACCATGGCGATCTGCCCGCGCAGCGATTTGAGGCGATAGTCCCGTGCATCGACGCCATCGATCAGTACCTCGCCGGCGCTTGGATCGAAGAACCGCGGCAGCAGCCCGACGAGCGTCGTCTTGCCGGCCCCGGTCGGACCGACGATCGCCACCCGCGTGCCTGGCACGACGCGAAGATCGATCTCGTGCAGCACCGGTGTTTCGGGACGGTAGCGAAAGCTCACGCCGCGCAGGACGATCTCGCCGCGTGCGCCCTCGGACGGGAAAGTCTTCGTGCCGTCTTTCAGGTCGGCCTCGGTGTCGAGAATCTCGAAGCACCGCGTGGCACCGATCCGCGCGCCCGCGATGAGGCCCCAGCTTTGCGTAAGCTGGTTCACGGGCGCATAAAGCTGCGCCAGGTAGGAGATGAAGACGACGAGCTCGCCCAGCGACAACGTGCCGGCAAGCACCGAGCGGGCGCCGACATAGACGACGGCCGCCGTGCCCGCCGCGACAATTCCATTTACGGCTCCCGAATAAAGCGTCTGCCAGCTATAGAGGCGTAGCGTGGCGCCGAGGCTCGCGCGGCTTGCCCCCATGAAGCGGCGATACTCGTCCTCTTCCTTGGTGAAGGCCTGCACCAGCTTGACCGAGCTCATGGCCCATTGGACCAGGGTGTAGACGTGGCTTTCGCGCTCGCGCACGTCCGTCGCAATCGTGTTGATCTTGCGGTTGAAGACGGCGATGAGCGCGAAGAGCGGTGGAACCACGGTCAGCGAGACGATGGTCAAGCTCGTGTCGATCGGCAGCAGCACGGCGATGATCCCGGCCAGCAGCACGACGGCCGAGAGGATCGGCAGCAGCCCGTTCATGATCATGGTCTGAACGGCGAAGCTGTCCGACGTGATCCGATACATGAGATCGCCGACCTTCTGCCGGCTGTGGAAGGCAAGCGACAGGCGCTGCAGGTGCGCGTAGAGCGCGCCTCGCATGTCGTTCACCATGCGCTGTCCGATCGCGATGGTGGTGTAATTATGCGCGAGCTCGAGCGCGCCCGCACCGACACTGACCACAACGAGGCCGAGACAGGCGGTGACGAGCAAGGCGCCCTTCGCCATGCCGCCGAGCCATGGGAGATCGAGCGGCGTGCCGCCCAGAACATGGTCGATGACGAGTTGAAGCGGCCACGGCTTCAGCAGGTTGAAGCCCGCGATCAGGAAGACCTGCAGCAATGCCCACCCGAATCTCAGCCGATAGGGCCAGAGATAGGGAAGAAGCATCTTGGTGAGATAAAGCATTGGCGCCGGCCTCAGACCGCGCGCGCCTCGGGTGCCGGCGCGGCGGATGTTCCGGCAGGCTGCACGGGTATGAGACCCTGCCGATGGGCAACGGTCTCGATGATACGGCGCATGAGATTGCCGAACGAATAGGTCCGCATCGATATGTCGATGCCGTGGGCGACCCCGATAAGCGCAACGATGGCGCCAAAGACCGGCGCGCCGAGTATCAAAGACGCCGCCACCACGAGCGCATAGGCGCGCAATACGAAGGCCGCAAAGCGCGACAGGCGCATGGCGCAGCGCACGCGCAGCAGGTGCTTGCCGCCGCCGTGATTCTCGGTGCACACCAGGACGAGCGCGCGGCTCCATAGGCCGCGCGCGATCTTCAGATCCCATACGTCCCAGCCCTGATCGGCAATGACGAAGTATTTTTGCGGTATCAGGAAGCGCATGAGGCCGCCGAGCAGCGTTTCCTTCTCGGCACCGGTCTCGCTCCAATAAGACAGATAAAAGGTGCGCTCCTTGAGCGCGAGCCGCGGCTTCTGCATCGCGCGCTCGAGACCGCCGGTGCTCTCTGCCGGCCGGACCTCCTTGAGCCGCCACTTGATGCGCTCGTAGCCGCGCAGGATGGGCCCCAGATAGATCAGCAGCGCCACGAGCGCGCGCGCCTTGAGGCCTCGGAACCGCGGGTCGATCGGCGCCTTGAGCGCGCCGTTGACGCAGATCGCCCAGGTCATGACGAGCGGCGCAACCATGAGCCACATCCACCCGCCGCCGACAATCCCCGCAAACGCCAGCACGATGGCAATGACATTCCATTCGAACGTGAGCGGCAGGAAGGCGGCCAGCGACGACGACGGCTCGTACAGGGTCTGGAACAATCCACGCCCGAA
>Ga0335073_10004862_pt1 | contig 18836 bp, 15 predicted proteins | sample Lox_Sample_22_FD_207093 | JGI IMG/M metagenome (GOLD analysis project Ga0335073, IMG submission 207093) | Soil microbial communities from Loxahatchee National Wildlife Refuge, Florida, United States - Lox_Sample_2.2 | ecosystem: Environmental > Terrestrial > Soil > Wetlands | place: USA... | reverse complement strand
TACAGACCAAAACGGAGATACGAAGAGCGTTTTCTACGAGACCACGGATTCGTTCGGTCGTGAAGAAGATGATTTCCTGAAGTTTCTGCTTGAGGGCAATGAGGCACTGCACAGTGTGCAGTGACGATAGGCACGCAGACACAAACACTACTGAACCAGTATCATTCGAGGAAAATGACAAGTCAGGAACTAAAGAAGACCCTCTGGGCGGCTGCGGACAAGCTCCGTGGTCAGATGGACGCTGCCGAGTACAAGCACATTGTCCTTGGACTGATTTTCGTAAAGTACATTTCAGATGCCTTTGATGAACGGCGCAGACAACTTGCCGCCATGCTGGCAGACCCTGCTTCCGATCACTACTTCAGCGATGATCCTGCCGACCAGGCCGAGGCGCTGGAAGACCGTGACTATTACAACGAGGCGAATGTCTTCTGGGTGCCTCCGAGCGCCCGCTGGGAAAGGATCCGCGATCAGGCCAAGCAAACCAACATCGGCAGCATTGTGGATGATGCTCTGGTGCAGATCGAAGAGCACAACGCGCAACTGAAAGGCATTCTCGACAAGCGTTTCGCGCGGACGCAGCTCCCCGAAGGCCGACTCGGGCAGCTCATCGACCTCATCTCCACCATCGGGTTTACCGACAAGGACAAAGCCAAGGATGTTCTGGGCGAGGTGTACGAGTATTTCCTTGGACAGTTCGCCACAGCAGAGGGCAAGAAGGGCGGGCAGTTCTATACGCCCGGCTCCGTCGTGCGCGTACTGGTCGAGGTGCTGGCTCCGCATACCGGGCGCGTCTACGATCCCTGCTGCGGTTCAGGCGGCATGTTTGTGCAGTCGGAAAAGTTTGTGCAGGCGCACGGCGGGCGCATTGATGACATTGCCATCTACGGGCAGGAGTCGAACGCGACCACATGGCGTCTGGCGGCCATGAATCTGGCTCTCCGTGGGATGGGATTCAACTTGGGCATGGAACCGCTGGACACCTTCGGCAGCGATCAGCACCCGGATCTGAAGGCCGATTACGTCCTTGCCAATCCGCCTTTCAATGTCTCGGACTGGGACGGGGAGAAGTACGCCAGCGACAAGCGGTGGGTCTATGGAACCCCGCCAGCGGGCAATGCCAACTATGCGTGGCTCCAGCATATTCTCTGGCACCTCAAGCCCACGGGCCAGGCAGGCGTGGTGCTGGCCAATGGCAGCATGTCCTCCAATCAGAGCAATGAAGGCAACATACGCCAGAAGATGATGGAAGCTGACGTGGTGGAGTGCATGGTCGCGCTGCCTGCGCAGCTCTTTCTGAATACGCAGATTCCAGCCTGCCTCTGGTTTCTCACAAAGGACAAAACCGCGCATGGCCGCGACCGTCGAGGTGAGGTCTTGTTCATTGATACCCGCAAGTTGGGTCAGCTGGAGACGCGCGTCTTCCGCGTCTTTTCCGATCATGACATTCAGAAGATCGCAGGAACGGTACATCGCTGGCGTCAGGATGGGGAAGTAAATGGCATCTATGAGGACGTGCCTGGGTTCTGCCGCTCCGCCAAAATCGATGAGATCCGCGAGCATGGCTTTGTGCTGACTCCCGGCCGATATGTAGGTGCTGAAGAAGTGGAGGATGACGCTGAAGCATTCGCAGAGAAGATGGAACGGCTGACGGCACAGCTCGCAGAGCAGATGGCCAAGAGTGCAGAGCTGGATGCCGTGATTCGGGAGAAGCTGGGGGCATTTGGATATGACATCTGACTCTCTCTGGACTTTCGCTCCCTTGCGGGACTTCGTAACCTTTATCAACGGAGACCGAAGCTCAAATTATCCCTCTTCGGAAGACAATGACCCGAATGGCTGGCCGTTCGTGTCGGCGACTGAGTTGGTCAATGGGAAGTTGGAGATCAAGGAAGTAAGACGGATCTCTCAGACTGCATATGATCGTCTCGGAAGCGGCAAGTTTAAGGCCGGAGACATCCTTTTTTGCTTGCGCGGCTCTGTGGGCAAGGTCGCACCTGTTCCCACTGGAGTTCAGGGAGCAATTGCATCTTCTCTGGTAATTGTCCGTCCAAAGAACATCGATCCGCAGTTTCTCCTCAATTTGTTGTCCTCACCGCGTTTTCAGCAGGCGGTTCAGACGAGAGACAATGGTTCGGTCCAAGGAAATCTGTCGGTGAAAGAACTCGGGCAACTCCCAATTCGAGTTCCCGAGCGGAGTTTGCAAAGAGCCATCGCCGCTCCAATAGCTCTTTTGGACCAACAAATAGAGAGTCTGCGACACCAGAACGAAACGCTGGAGGCAATCGCGCAGGCGGTTTTCAAATCGTGGTTTGTGGACTTTGATCCAGTGAAGTTCAAGGCCGAGGGACGCGAACCGGAAGGCATGGACGCAGCCACCGCCGCCCTCTTCCCGAGCGAGTTTGAAGACTCTGAGCTTGGCCCAATTCCGAAAGGTTGGGGTGCTATTCCCGTTTATGGTTTAGCAGACTTTGCAAATGGCGCTGCATACAAAGAAAGCCACTTTTCGCCAAATGGTGAGGGGCTTCCCATTATCAAGATTGCTGAACTGAAGAGCGGAGTTACATCAAGCACCAAGTTCACCACGACAAATCTAGGGGAGAAATATCGCATCGAGGAGAACGAGCTTCTCTTCTCGTGGTCAGGAAACCCGGATACGTCGATTGATACCTTTATCTGGAGTGGTGACGCTGCATGGCTCAACCAACACATATTCCGAGTCCGGGAGAATGGCGCTGCATCTCGCGCAAGGATTTACATCCAACTGAGAGCGTTACGGCCAACATTCGCCGAGATTGCGCGAAACAAGCAAACAACCGGGCTTGGGCACGTCACCATATCAGACCTGAAGAGACTTAAGGTCTGCGATCCAAAACAAGGCATTGCAGAAAGATTTGACGGGATAACAGGCCCAATCTTGGAAAAAATTGCTTTGAATCAACATTTGTGCGGTGTTCTAGCTAAGCTGCGCGACACACTCCTCCCCAAACTGATCTCCGGCCAGACTCGCGTTCCGGAAGCTGAGGCTCTTGTGAAGGCTTCAATATGAGCATTCTGGAAGATCATGTCGAACAGGCCATGCTGGGCTGGTTTGAAGAGCTTGGCTATGAAGTCGTCTATGGCCCGGACATCGCTTTCGACGGCATCACGCCAGAACGCAAGAATTACAAACAGGTTGTTCTGGTGGATCGGCTAAGAGCCGCCCTGCACCGCATCAATCCCGAAATGCCACCCCAGGCCATCGCAGATGCCGTTGACCTGCTCTCCAATCCGAGTGTGCCGGGACTAATTACCGGAAATCGCACCTTTCATGGATGGCTGGTCGGCGGAGTACCAGTAGTCTGGCAGCAGGATGGAGAGACACGCGGCGGCAAAGTGAAGCTGGTGGGCTACTCGGAAGCGGACAAGAACGACTGGCTGGTTGTAAACCAGTTCACTGTGCAGGGGCCGCATCACACGCGCAGGCCCGATACTGTAGTCTTCCTCAACGGCCTGCCCGTGGCCGTGATCGAGCTGAAGAATCCGGCAGATGAAACCACCGATGTGTGGGCGGCTTTCAATCAGTTGCAGGCATACAAGGAAGACATTCCTGAACTCTTCCGCACCAACGAAGTCCTCATCGCAGCCGACTCCATCTATGCGCGCATGGGATCACTCACGGCAGACCGGGAACGCTTCTCCGCATGGCGCACCATTGACGGCGTAACGCTCGACCCGCTGGGACCGATGCAGGAGCTGGAAACGATGGTGCGCGGCGTCTTTCCCAAGTCTCTGCTGCTCGACTATCTGCGCCACTTCGTCCTGTTCGAGGAAGACATCGGCATCCAGAAGAAGGTCGCAGCCTATCACCAGTTCCATGCAGTGCGTGCAGTGGTGGAGCGGGTACATACAGTCGCTGAGCCGGGAGGCAGCGGTAAGGGTGGCGTGGTCTGGCATACGCAGGGTGCAGGCAAAAGTCTTGAGATGACCTGCCTCGCCGGAAAGCTGATGGCCGACCCGCAGATGAAAAATCCCACGCTCGTGGTCGTCACTGACAGGAATGATCTGGATGGCCAGCTCTATGGCGTCTTCGCCAATACCAAAGAGCTGTTGATGGAAACACCAGTCGCCGTGGAGTCCCGGAAGGCCCTCCGGGAAAAACTGAACAATCGGCCATCAGGCGGCATCATCTTCACCACCATCCAGAAGTTCGTTCCCGGCGAAGACGAGGACACCATGTCTATTCTCACCGAACGCGACAACGTAATTGTCATCTGCGACGAAGCGCACCGCAGCCAGTATGGATTGAAGGCTCGCATCGACAAGAAAACGGGCGAGCTGATGTACGGCTACGCCAAGTATCTCCGTGATGCGCTGCCCAATGCGACGTTCGTTGCCTTCACCGGGACACCGATTTCGACCGCAGACAAGGATACGCAGGCAGTCTTTGGCGAATACGTCAGTATTTATGACATCGAGCAGGCCGTCAAAGACAAAGCAACGGTTCCCATCTACTACGAGTCCCGTCTGGCCAAGTTGGAGATGAATCCCGAGATTGAAAAACTGATCGATGAAGAAGTCGATGAACTGACAGAAGACGAAGAAGAATCTGTCCAAGAGCGCACCAAGAGCCGCTGGGCCGCGCTGGAGAAGCTCGTGGGTGCTCAACCGCGCATCGATAAGATAGCCGCCGATCTGGTGCAGCACTTTGAGACGCGCGGCACAACGATGGCAGGCAAGGCGATGGTCGTCTGCATGAGCCGCGATGTATGTGTGCAGCTTTATAACGCCATCACAAAGCTGCGACCAGATTGGCACGATCCCGACCCCGAACATGGTGCAATCAAGGTCGTCATGACGGGTTCAGCCTCGGACAAGCCCTCGCTGAAGCCGCACATTTACAGCTCAAATACGAAGAAGCGGCTGGAGAAACGCTTCAAGCTGCCCTCCGATCCGCTGCGCATGGTTCTGGTGCGTGATATGTGGCTCACCGGCTTTGATGTGCCCTGCCTCACCACCATGTACGTGGACAAGCCGATGAAAGACCACAACCTCATGCAGGCCATCGCGCGTGTAAACCGCGTCTTCAAGGACAAGCCGGGCGGTCTGGTGGTGGACTACATCGGCATAGCCAATGAGCTGAAACGTGCCCTGAAGACGTATACAGCCAGCAACGGCAAAGGACACCCCACAATCGATGCTAGGGAAGCACTCGCAGTCCTGATCGAAAACATCGACACCGCGAGGGGCATCCTGCATGGCGCGGACTACAGCGAGTTCCGCACCAAGGCCCTCAAGCTGCTTCCCGTCACGGTAAATCATGTTCTGGGACTGCCCGATGGCAAACGGCGTTTTGCGGATTGCGTGCTCGCCATCAGCCAGTCATTCGCCCTGTGCTGCACGCTGGACGAGGCCGCAGAATACCGGGACGAGATCGCATTCTTTCAGGCGATCCGCGCGGTGCTGATGAAGGGCGATCCGCGCAAAGCTCTGGACGACGACGCTAAGGAACACGCCATACGGCAGATCATCTCCAACGCAATAATTTCTGGGGAGGTCATTGACATCTTCAGCGCAGCAGGGTTGAAGCGTCCCGATGTAAGCATTCTGTCCGATGGGTTTCTGGAAGATGTACGGCGAATGAAAGAGAAGAATCTGGCAGTTGAAGTGTTAGAGCGTCTGCTCGCCGGAGACATTATGAGCCGCTTCGCTACCAACGTGGTCCAGCACAGAAAGTTCTCCGAACTGCTCAAGAACTCACTGATCCGGTACAGGAACAGGGCCATCGAGACAGCGCAGGTCATCGAAGAACTGATCGCGATGGCCAAGCAGTTTAAGGAAGCCGCCGAGCGTGGCGAACAGCTTGGACTGAAGCCTGAAGAGATGGCCTTCTATGATGCTCTGGCAACAAACGAGGCATCTGTCAGAGAGCTGGGCGATGAGATTCTGCGGAAGATCGCGCTGGAGCTGACCGAAAAGCTGAGGAAGAGTGTCACAGTGGATTGGTCGGTGAGGGACTCTGTGAGAGCGCGACTGCGGATCATGGTGAAAACAATCCTGAAGAAGTACAAATACCCGCCAGACAAGCAGGATGAGGCAACAGAAACCGTCCTGAAGCAAGCTGAGGTCCTCTCGGCAGCGTGGACCAGCGCCTAGCTGATGCAATACATACTAGCGGGGCTGGACGCTGGTACAGTTTGCGATTGGGGACAAATTCAAATACTGAACTCTGATCGTTTTGAATAATCATCAATGGCTTTAAAGAGTTCTTTATCCTCGAACGGGTCAACGAGGGTGCAAATGCGGTCGCATCCTTTACCCGTAGTGCGAGACGCTGTATAGCCCGCTATTTTCCCTTTTGCAGGCGGAAAGAGATAATAAGTGTACTCGTTAATCGAAAAACGTTTTACTGGGCCAACATTTCTATTACCTGAGTTGTCGTAAATGTATGGCTCTGTCACGAATGTCTGATCGGGAAACCGCTTTGATAAGAAATCTTCAAACCACTTAGTCGTTTCCTGAATGCTTAGGTTTTGACGCACCATCTCTTCAGCTTGCTTCGCATTAGCGTCCTCGGTTTGCCTCCGTGTGTATGCCTTGTATTTATCTTCGATGCTCAAGTCTGCGAGTCCTTGTCGTTTGATTTTGTGATCCTCAATGTTACTTCTCCTCGATGCGTGGAGCATCTGGCTTTGGTGACAATAACGCCTTTGCCAATTCAGGCTTCGGATCAAACCTCGTAGGGTTTTGCCGCCGCTCGTCTCTGAATTTACACACATAGTGCACGTTGATCAACAAGGTCAAGACAACGCCAATCACGAACACAAGGAAACCGCAGATTACTATGTAGCAATGCGGCCACCTCGTCCATGAGGCGCGGCATCCTGCCACGCAGATGACTGCAAGGAAGGCGCATAAGCCAGCCGCGTGAGCATGATAGATGCCGGGCAATAACCAGAACACATCGCCTAATGACTTCACGGGCTTTGGCGGTTCTCCGGCTCCACGTTGCGATCCGGGGGTAAACGTCGCCCACCCCAATTCATGCTCTATGCAGTGCTGACAATTTTGAAGGAATCTGAAGGCGTATCCGAGCGCCGCGAGATACCAACTCGCCCATAAAGTCGCGGACAATGCCAATAGTGTCGCCGGGAGAAACAGTTTACACAGACCATGCTCCGACAGCACATACCCATATCCAGTGGCGACGACAACCAGCAACCCAAAGAACTTCGGACTTTCTGACAGCCTCGAATTAAGTTGCTCGGAGATCGTATGGTGAAACCCAGCTAGCAGTTCTTTATCATCCACGCCGACACCTCATCCGAGGGGAAATTCTACAGTAGCCGTCCGTTTGTATGCGTTCGCTGTTTTTTCGTCAACGCGGGAGGTGGCCTTCACCGTTCTCCACACATTGGGCGCGTGTGAATTATCCGATCATCAGTCATTGTCTGCACTGGCGCAGCAATGTTCTGTTTGCAGCGTTTGCAAGCGATGACGAATTCGTAAAGGTGAGTAGGTGGACGGGCGAATATCAAAAGATCAACCCCGCTCAACACAAAATGATACGATGGTGGCTTTCAGTGCGACAGGTTGGAAGGGGCAAAATCTAAATGAAGAAACGCTGTATAAAGATCAAGCCCGATGGAACACAATGCTCGAACGAGGCTCAACCTCCATTCAACTATTGCCATATTCATCGCAACTCCCGCACCGTTCACACGGCGAAGGCTGCAAAGAAAGCTGCAAAGAAGGCTGCGAAGAAGAGATGACTGGAAATGTTGAGGGCAGTAGAGAAGAGCAAGCAGCAGAACGGCTTATCTCGGTTGCGGAAAACGCTTGCGACAATGCCTCAAAGCAATATGACGACTACTACAAGGGGTTTTCCGCACAGGATGGAAAGGCTCAAAATGCCGCAACGGTAAGTGGTATCGTTCTTGCCGCGGTTGTCGCACTGGCGAATGGGGGAAGGTTCCGGATATTGTTCTCGGGGAGCTGTCCCTGCGCGTTTCTGTTGGTTCTTGTTCCACCTTTAGGCGCCTTAATAACGATAGTTCTTAGTTTGATGGCCACTAGGCTGATGGCTATAACGGTGCCTTTCGACATTGCGGGGCAGATTGAAGAAGCGGACGATCTAAACAAAATCGCTCGCGATCAACTCTCCGCAGATCACATCATCAGCTATTATTTCGCTCAACTCGATCACTGGAAAGAAGCAATCAAAGACATTGAGGAAAAAGCTGCCAAGAAGGCGAAGTGGTTATTTGCCGCGCAGTTGGTGCTAGTCTTCACCGTTCTTATGTTCGTGTTGTTATTTGTTATCTCGATCAAAAACACTTAGGCTTCCACGCATACCTCTGGAGACCCGACCAAGGATTCCATGCCAATCTTGCCCAAGATGAGGACGGCCGAACCTTCAGCCCTGCATCGCTATACCGATCAAGACGGAGCTATGAAGAGCGTTTTCTACGAAACTACGGATCTATTCTGTCGTGAATAAGAGGATTTTCTAGAGTTTCTGCATGAGGGCAATGCGGCATTGCACAGTGTGCAGTAACCATAGCGACAATAGGCCCGAAATCATAATCAGACCTTAAACGAGTATCGTTCTAGGAAAATGACAAGGCAGGAATCGAAGAAAACCCGTTAGCGGCTCTGGACAAGCTCCGTGGTCAGACGGATGCTGAATGGCAAATCCTGAACATCTCGCGCGGTCACCGCGACTCTTTGTCATGAACAACTTGTGTCCCCCTTCCCCTGAAGTGTTACGCTTTGGGCAAATGAACGTTGTACGTGTTGCTCTGTGTTCCTATTTGTTTGCTGCCATGGTCACAGTGGGCAGGTGTGGATGATCCACGAATCTGGCATCGTCTGGACGGGCGCGGCGATGTGCTCACGGCATCGCTTGCACTTGATTACGAAGTTATGGCGTCGGGTGGTGGGACAGTGGAAGGATGACATGGCGGAGCTATTATAGCGAACAAAAGGCGAATATGTATACCACCGTCTAATTCCTTGACTTCCCGAGCACGATCGCAAGTCCCACGAAACAAGGCGACACGGAACGAAACGCAGGAAGGTCAGAGTAGACGTGAGATACTTCCTCACACGGTAAGAACAATGACTCTCGCACAATTCTTTGAATCTGAGATTGTGAGGTTACCTAAATCTGGCCCCTCCGATGACCTTTCTTTCGACTGTTTTCTTGCCGATATTTTCGGACAATATATTTCTCTTGTGTCACAGCTTGATGATTCTAAATACCCCACCGTTTGCGAGTTGATCAAAGGAAAAGTTGAGCAAATAAAGTACATCTCAGACGAGATTGTAAAGACCCTGAAGTTTTACCTCGATGGGCATCCACATCTTGCTTATTCAACGTTTTTCGAGTTACTTGACCACTTAAAAATAGAAACTCTCTTCACAACTCTCGCGCAATACAAGATGCCCGATCCTCTTCGTAGCTGGGTGGATGACCTATTAGAGTCTGCTCTTCATCCGCCGCTATACCGAGTGAGATCAGACAGAACAGCAGCATCTGATGGCGCACTCTCGCGGAAAGACATGTTCCATGTGCCGTTTGAGAAACGCCGCCTAGTCGCAAATCAGCGATACAGCATCGCTGGTCTTCCGTCTCTCTATCTTGGAAGTTCAATTTGGATTTGTTGGGAAGAAATGGGGCGACCGAGCCTAAACAGCCTCCTAGTCTCGCGATTTCGCATTGCGGAGCCAACTGTCGTACTAGACCTTCAATTTACTCCTGAATTGGCATGGAGAGTATTCAACCTCGTTCAAGAGGGACTTCCTGAGCAGATCAGTGAGAGCAAAAAGCAAACTGTTCGAGATCGCTACGGCGACAAGTATGTTTTTTCATATGCCGTGTTCTGGCCATTGATTGCGGCGTGTTCCATGAGAGTTCACGATAGAACTGGTTCCTTCCATCCAGAATATGTCATTCCGCAACTTCTTTTGCGTTGGGTGACGGCAACGGAGAAGCACAAAGTCGACGGAATTCGATATTTTTCGACACGCACGCGGAACAAGCAATTTGACGTGTTCGCACATACCAACTGTGTGTTTCCTTCACGGAATATTAAACCTAAAGGTCGCTGCTCTCATTTGCGCAGAAAATTCCACTTGACGACGCCAATCACATGGGAACTGCTGACCGCAATGAAGAACAGTGAGCGTTTTATTTTTGGTCCGTCCAATGTCGGAAGTGCTGTTCAGGCGAACAGCGATTTAGTTATCAATTACTCTGCAACCGACTTTTTCGCTGCTGAGGTCGAACTGTGGCACCTAGAAGAGAACCGAGATCAGTCGAAAGAAGTGGAAGACTAAGGGTGGATGGCCTGAACCTTCGGTTTGGTTTACGAAACAAACTGGCTTTGAGATCAAGTCTACAGAAGAGAAGGCCGCCGCTTGGGTAGCTGACTGGGGTGCCAGATTGTTTGTGCGCGTGTCATATGGGGAACCTATATGACGAGACTATGACATGCGTATGACGCACGTTCCTATATGTGCTTGAAAACAAAGCAACATACTGCGACAAGATTATCGTTCCTCAGTGCGGGCCTGTTGGCTCATAAAACGTTTAGTTTCTGATGCTTACCTTGAACCTCTTGCCAGAACTACGAATCAATAGGTCGGAGGTTCGAATCCTTCTGGGCGCGCCATAAATTCAACAACTTGCGGGTTTCAGCTTCCACGTTTCGCGCCGACCGTGACGCACATTGCTGCAATTTCTTGAAAATAAAGCAACGCTCTGGAACAAGATTCGCCTTCTTCGGTGTGGCCTTAGATTTTAGCAAGTGACTGAATCGATGGAGCTTATCTCTTGGTAATCCTAATCTCTCGGCCAATAATTACCAATCAATAGGTCGGGAGTTCGAATCTCTCTGGGCGCACCACTTCTCTCTCTTCTACCGATTCGTCTGCTAACAGTTTGAAGATTGAATGCGTTAGGGGAGTTCCAAAGCCAGAATTTGAGAAGGTCAATCCTTCTGGGAAAATCGCCATTCCTAAGCGGCGTTTTCCTGCTAAGTCACTCTGTTCCCAGAAGATACGAGAGTTCCAAAACAGGTGTATAAGGTAAGAGAGAGCAGACTCTATATCGAGAGTCATATCCTCGGCAATGGCCAGCCGCGATTCTGAGTCAGCGATATCCGCATTCACTTGATCGCAGCGGCGTTTGAAGTCATCACTTTCCAGAGCGCCACTCTCCAATCCATCGAGAAGGCGTTCCTTCCGGGCTTTGTTCTTCGCTAGAGTGTCTCTGAGCCTCTGTATGTCTGCCTCTACGGTCGATTGCTTGTCGGCCCAGACACGCCGGAATATCTCTTCTATCAGGCGCATTCTGTCTGGGTTTGGTTGCAGACTCTCCAGAAGGGCCAGAAACTCATCCTCGACGGATTGAGAGGGGGCGCGAAAATGTCCCGTTCCTCTGTGGCAATGGTAGTAACTGAATCTCTTAGTCTTGCCTTTGCTTGTCGATCCTGTGGCAGGCAGGCCGCACTCTGGGCAGAGCAGTAAGCCCTTCAATGGGAACCGCTCATTTTCTCTGCGGTGTGGCACAGAGGGCAATGCACGGCCAGAAAGCACTCGCTGCACACGGTCGAATAGACCCTCCGACACCAGCGGTTGAAAGTCCCCTTTGGTGAAGACTCCCCACTCGGGTTTCTCGATCCGACCCCAGTAAAGAGGATTCTTGAGCAACTTTGCCAGTGTCCCCTGGCTCAGAGGTCGTCCTGCCCGAGTCCGTAATCCGAGTGCCGTCACATGAGCCAGTGCATCTGCTTTTTTCTGGCCAGAGGCCACCAACTCGAAGAGCTTGAACATCAGAGGGCCACGCTCGGGGTCGGTAGTCAGAGAGGGTTCCTGTTTGCTGTTCCCATGCACGTAACCGATGGGAGCCATCCAGACCCATCTTCCAGCTTTAAGACTTGCTTTCATCCCGTCCTGAGCACGATGGGAGCGAACGTCATTATCAAATTGTGCGAAAGAACCCAGTACGTTCGCAAAGAGCCTTCCCGCTGGAGTGTTGTCCGTAGGTTCCTTTGCCGAGCACAGAACTACATTCAAGCGCCGAAGCCTCAGGCGATACTCGGCACCATCGTCCATAGACCTGCTGAAGCGGTCGAATTTATCGACTACAAGATGAGTGATCCCTGATGACTGTTCAAGATAACGGAACATGTGCTGGAACTCTGTTCTGTCAGCAGTCTTGGCAGACTCTCCACGCTCCACGAATACGTGCGCGACCTGAAGCTTCTGCTGCCTGCACCATTCTCTACAAGCGGCCTCCTGTGACTCCAGAGAAGTGTTATCGACTTGTCGGCTGCTGCTGACACGGACATAGATGACGGCTTTGCTCATTGAATGGTCTCGTCCTCGAAGTCCAGAAGATTAGGGCCACCTGTTGGAAACTCGTCATCGGGGATATCCGAACCAAAGGCATCGTCTGGATTCTCGAAGGCGTATGCTGCCCAGCGCACCCTGTCCAAGTCCTTATTCGCATCTGCAACGATCTTGTCGTACATCACGCCAGCTATGTCTTCCAGTGAGTTCCTTAGCTGCTCGATCTGGTCGTCTGTATGACCAGCAGCAGATGCGCCGAGGATGGCGCGACATTCCTCAATCGTGAGCCTGCTCATCCCTAGAGCGTAGCGTCTCACCTCCAATTCCAGCAACTGATCTGCATAGTGTGCAGACATATTCCTTTGAAAGGCAGTAGTGAATGGCGAAAGCAGTTGATTTAACAGGGCAGCGGTTCGGTCGTCAGACGGTAGTAAGAGAAGTACCTAAACGTGGCAGATGCAGATGTTGGTTGGTGATCTGCGACTGTGGAACAGAGAAGGAAGTTCTGGGCCAAGCCCTGACCTCTGGCCACACGAAAAGCTGTGGCTGTTTGAGGCGAGAGTCAGGTCGTGTGAAGCATGGCCACGCAAGAAAGGGTAAGCGATCAAGAGAGTACCAAGCGTGGAGAAATGCCATAGGCCGATGTCATCACCCCAGCGACAGGAGCTTCAAGGACTACGGTGCTAAGGGCGTTATCGTGTGCGCAGTATGGCGTAATGATTTCTCTGCTTTTTTCAGTTATATGGGAGATTGCCCAGAGGGTTACTCGCTGGATCGTATAGACCCAACGGGCAACTATGAGCCCGGAAACTGTCGCTGGATTCTCAAGTCGAAGCAGAACGGAAACCGCAGGAATTGCCGCTATTTTGAGTACGGCGGGGAGAGGCTCATTAAAGCAGACTGGGAGAGGCGGCTGGGGCTATCGCGCGGAGGACTGGGCTACTGGCTCAGGAAAGGATACACGATAGCGGACGTATACGCACAACGGGGGATGCCTCCTGTCGCAGAGTTGCCTCTGGCAGCTTGATGCTCATGGATATGTCTCGATTTATTGGCAGTGTTTCTTACTACCATCTAGGTCTTTGTAAGAGCCTTTCGATCCCGCCAGTCGGCAATATGTACTGTTCCAAGCTGTCCAATCAGAACGAGCCTGCTCAGTGCTGGATGTATGGTGAGTAGCTTGCGTCTCGTAATCTGTGCGCAGAGCGTCCATCTCCCATTTGGCCCATTTCAGGTTTGGCTCGGCGGGAGGTGTAAAGCACCTTACAACGTGGAGGCCCACGTTCACCTGCGCACCGGGATTGTCATTGCATATTTTGTCTACGCTTGCGTGCGCAGCAGCGCTTAAAGGTGCTTCCGGGCAGAGAGTGCCAGAGTAGTAGCCAGTGCGCTCGTTTACATAAACCCCAGATGGGTTGTTCTTGCAAAACGCCTTCAGTCTGTGGCGCTCAACGGCAATGATTATCCCGTTCCCCATCGCGCTCCCCATAGCATAACCAGCGTCGTAAGCGGCCTGATTCTGCGCTGCTGCTTGCTGTGACTGTGTTGTATTGCTTCCACTGCCAGTCGCATTAGTCGTGGATGTGAATAGATTCCCAGAAGAGTCGTATGTACCCGTCGTGAGGCTTCCGTCACTGCGGTGCAGGAAGATATTGCCGTTTTGAATGGTTCCTGTGGTTATGCCTGTCTTGTCCGTCAAAAACACGTTCCCGTTTTTTACTGTGCCGAATACCGTTTCTCCGCTGTTGGTGTTCAGGAACACGTTGCCATCTTTGATGGTTCCGACGGAGATGTTGCCATTGGTGTCGTGAAAAAAGACACTCCCATCTATGACCGTTCCAATGGCCTGATTGCCGTTTGAATCGTGGATTGATATGGTTGCGTTCTGAGCAAACAGATAGCTTACTGATACGAGCAGTACAGCCACCACTCTAACGAGCATGTAGTATGACCCTCTTGGATTATGTTTGGGGGACAACAGGAACTTTAGCTTGACGAGCCAGAAAATTCAACGGTTCGACGAGAGTTGCTTCGTGTGAATGTTACGCTAGTTGGCATGTTCCGAATGAATCGTGACCTACTAGGAAATTTCGCCGGGAGGCTGATTGCGGGGGTTCCCATAGCACGTATCCCAGAGTCTGCTCTGGCCTATCCAGATTTTCTGTCATGGTGGAACGCGGCAGGGCGATTGAATCCTCACGACCCGCAGGGATGGGGATCTATCTCTGGCCCCGGAGTAATGAAGGGCAGAAGCGAAATAATTTCCCCGGAAGTGTGGGAATCTCTGCCAGAATCAGAGCGCCAGCTAATCGAAAAATGGGCGCAGACGATACCTTGCGGCATTCACTACGACTAAATGGCGTTCTGATTCATTGAGACTTAGCGACAACAATCGCAACACGCAACGCCTTCTCAAACGCTCTCGCTGAGTTCCGATCTGTGAATACCAGAACGGCACCCTCAACGGTCTTTGTCTCTGCGCCTAGCTGTGTAGCTGTTGCGGTTGAAGCTCCGCGAGGCAACTTTGTAACCTTCTCTCTATCGCACGTAGTGACAGAGATGGATGATGGTGCATCGGTGCTCTTAAACTGCACCACAGTCAAATCACCTTCGTCACCGGGCCTGTAATTGGCAAGCCCATCTGCACTGAAAGCCGGATGTTCCGTGATGTGATCTTCATCGAGACTCTTCAAGTCTGCCGTTATGGACATAAAATCCAAAGCTACTGTGGACCATCTGGTCGATTGTGCGGTTGCTCCTCCCCCTACTGGAAGCGCTATTGTTGGCCCCGGCACTGTCAAAAGGAAGTGGATGAAGTGGTTATCAACCAATTCAACTGAACCGACTGTGCCGTATGTCGTGTTTCTGCCGAGAGACGCGCTCATCTCAGCAATATAGGGTTGGATATTCTGTCCGAAAGCCGCTCCAGCAACGATGATGGTTGCCCAGAACGCAAGTATAGTTGCCAAATGTTTTGCCATCTTCTCGGCTTTGCCTATCTGTTATCCCTGCACACTGTGCAGACGAATGACGTGTTGATGGGGAGATGGGAGTATAGCATTCAAAGTTCGCGGCACCGCCAGCTAAGACGAATCTTCCCCGTGGGGCTGACGGGCATATCTGTACAGCGTCTCCCGACTGATCTGGAACTCTCTGGCCAGAGAAGCCTTCCTCTCGCCAGCTAGGAGCCTAGACCGCAGCTCCGCCGCACGTTGTGGGCTGAGGGATGGCTTGCGTCCCTTGTACAGGCCCTTATTTTTCGCAACAGCGATGCCTTCCCTCTGGCGTTCACGAAGCAATGCCCTCTCGAACTCAGCAAAGGCACCCATCACCGACAGAAGGAGGGTAGACATAGGCGAATCCTCGCCTGTGAACGTTAGGCGCTCTTTGATGAACTCCACTGGGATGCCCTTGCGCGTAAGATCAAGAACAATTCTGCGCAGGTCATCAAGATTCCTGGCTAGACGGTCCATGCTGTGAACAACGAAAACATCCCCTTCTCGCAGGTAATCCAAAGCAGCTTTTAGCTGGGGTCGGTTTGTATCCTTCCCGCTGGCCTTGTCTGTAAACACCTTGTCCACCGCAACGCCTTCTAATTGCCGTTCCGTGTTCTGGTCGAGTGTGGACACACGAACATATCCAACTCGTTTACCACCTCGTTTAGCGGCTGTCATGTTGCAGCCTCTCTTTCTGCATAGTGTGCAGGGCGCATTTGGGGAAACGCGCCCCGCGTTCTGTTTAGGCAGACAGCCGCAATTCGAGGTTTCGTATAATGCTGTCCACAGTGCTTATAGGAGTGCTGGTAAATGTCTGGGGTGTGAGCGCATCGCCCGATAAACTCACCCCCAGCTTTATCTCGTCATCACACAGGCAACGGGCAGAGCACCCGTGCTTCCCACAGAGGCTATAGCCGCACCCAAGGCATTCGCCCAACTCTTCCTGTTTGCAAACCTCACCGCATGAGTGGCAATAGGTGGCTGTTTCCTGTTCCTGAATAGATAGCTGATCGAATTTCATTTGTTCCCTCGTTCGTCTGAAATTTGACACGGTGTCAAGTGTCACGAATGACTCTGTGAGTTAAATGGGAATATGTCAAGAAAATAATTTATCGACTCTAATGTGACGCATTTTGAACGGTTTGGAAATGTCATATTGAGGTAAACCCAAACGAGACAAGCGAAAAATCCGCAAGCGAATCGGGAAGCGAGAGGCTTGAATGGCGTAAGAACATTTGGATGGTGTCGAGGTATCCAAAGCTGGAACGGCGAGCGTGTAGGCATCTTAGAGCGCGAAGAACGATCCATTTATAGAAGCGGTGAACTGCACACTATGCAGACGCTGTGCCAATCCAATGTGGGCGCATCCAGCCTTGTCATACTGCTGAAGTTTGGGGATTGCCAACTGACGCGATACTCTGCCCAGCTAAAGAACTGGACACCAGAAGCTTTGCACCTGAGTTCATATCAGTGCGTTGCCCATTTCGCCCAGCAATCACAGGCCAGAAGCTAGATTCCCCTCTTGTACTCCAGAGGACTTTATGAGCGAGAGCAGGGACTGGTAGCTGAACCCGGTAGAGTGTGAGTGTCGCTGAAGTGCCCGTCTTTATTGGTTTAGGGTCCCCTTTGGGTCATTCCAGTTAGGGGTGGCAGGGAGCCTCTGGGGTGTCTTCTGTCGATGCGAATGGAACAGACAAAATTCCACTAAACCCTGTACTCCTGCCCTACAAAAATCTGGCCCCTTCCCCTGCACGATTCTGGGTCCCTTTGCACGCATTTTGACGAAGGTCCCTTCTAGCACGATCACCTCCCTTGGCTGCTCTGGCTAGAAGGGGGGACTCACAAACAGAAAAGGAACTACTATTGAACTCCAGACACCCCGGTGAGGATGTGATCCTAGCCATGCTGGACGGCAGCTTACGCGCTCTTGCAATTGTCGAAGCGTGGAAGCCTCGCCTCAAAATTACTTACATGACGAAGGCTGAACTAGAGGACTTGAGCGACAGGTGTTACTGCTCGTTTGAATTTCCTCGGACCCAAGATTAAGAATTTTCTTGACAGCCGATCCAATAATGTGCTTGACAACCGCCCTATATTTATAGTACAATTTTAAAGTAGGGTTAAATAAGATTCTCTTCCTAGACGACTCGCTTAAGAGGCGAGTTTTTTATTTCCATTAACAGTCTTAACGTACAAAACAGAAGCTGAATAAAAACGATAAGGTCACTCTGCTTGCAGCAGAGACTGTCTGAACCATCTGCGGATGTAAATGTGGTGAAAATAGTCCGGGTGGGCAACCAGAGGAAACTCGACACGGCAGGTTCCCGGCAAAACGGCAGAACAATTCCAGAAATATAAACGGCACAGAGAATTATCTCTGTAGCAATTCTCCCTTCTGGTGTGTAGGCAACTACAAAAGGCGAGGCAAGCCCAAGCAGTACGCACGATAACCACCTGTTTGTTAAGACAACTGGCTAAGAACTGTAGCCAAGGGGTTCACGCTCCTGCAACATCCCTGATATTGGTAATCAATAAAGGTCTTGAGTTAATTCTCCTGTAGACCACCGCAATACCCAATTACCTCTATCTCTAGTTCTCAATCTTTGTGTTCTAAACCCGGAGAAATGCTGCAACATTTCCTCTAGGAACATGGAAGATTCCTGAACAACAAGGGTGTACTACTGCCAACAGTATGCCGTAGGTCCATCTTTTTTCAGGTTAAACTGTGGTCCCATCCACCCCGAAGTGAACTGAAGGGCGCATAACTCAGCGGTAGTAGCTCTGCACACTGTGCAGCCACCCTCAGCCAGATGCCTTCAACGAGGAAGCGACCTCTCCGACCTCTTGCAGGCAGACTAGAGTAGAGTTCCAATTCATTGCCAAGTGGCGCGCCATAAAATCAATACCTTGCGCGTTTCAGCTTCCACGTTTCGCGCTGACCGTGACGCTAAACGTGACGCAAGTTCAAACTGCCCCCATCCGCGGTCCTTCCCGCATTCCTCTGGTCCACAATCTCTGCCAGATTCTTGAGGGCTACGTGCAGGCACTTCTGAGTGGTCGTGACGCTCTTGTGTCCGAGTACGTCACTTACCAGCTTGATATTTCCCGTTCGGTCCAAAAGGTCTGTAGCGAAACTATGACGGGCTGAATACAGGACCGCTCACTGGCAAATGCGTGGTTCCAGTGGTTCTTGAATACGACTGTCACACACTGGGAACTGGATGGGAGCGACATCCATCGATTCCCTTCCCTAGATATCACCCACAGGTTCTCGACTCAGTATTGGCGCTCGGAGTAATACAGAATTCCTCGACGATCTTTATTTCGGAGTATTTCCTTAAACGATCCCTCAAGTCGTCCTGGATAAGTGCATTGACCTTCCATGAGAAGGCCGGTCGAATCGCCTGATGAGATAGCGTTTGAGGCCGTCGGCGTGCAAACGGTCGAAATAATCGCCGCCTAAATCTCGATAGTCACATTGATGTGTCTGAAGGTGATATCCGA
>Ga0335073_10004861_pt1 | contig 18836 bp, 13 predicted proteins | sample Lox_Sample_22_FD_207093 | JGI IMG/M metagenome (GOLD analysis project Ga0335073, IMG submission 207093) | Soil microbial communities from Loxahatchee National Wildlife Refuge, Florida, United States - Lox_Sample_2.2 | ecosystem: Environmental > Terrestrial > Soil > Wetlands | place: USA... | reverse complement strand
TGCGAGACTCCGCTGTCTTGCAGAACGCGACCGAAGCCGCCCCCCGCGCCAACAAGGAGAGTGATGGTCGCAGTCGGGGCGAGGCACTCGTTGGAGAACCGCAGGATGGTTTCTCGGGTGAACCCGCGCAGGCGTCCTAAGGTAATGAAGCTAAGCAGGACGCCGATCAACAGGGCCATGTCATCGTTGCCGGCGAGATGGAGAGCTTCATTTGCTGCGCTGCCCGCGGGCGAAAGCGCATCCGCCCAACTGCCAACCAGCATGAGAAAGACAGGCAGGAGAATGGTAAAGAGAGTGAGGCTGAAGCCGGGAAGGCTGCGCTCGGCGCCATGCTCGACAAACTCCTCGGCCATCGGATTATCCATTTGTAATTGAATCCGCGGCGCAATGAGCTTGGCAAAGAGGGGGCCCGCGAGAATTGCCGTGGGCAGACCGATGAGCAGCGCGTACAAAATGGTGCGGCCCACGTCAGCCTGGTAAATGGTGACGGCAAGCAGAGCGGCGGGGTGCGGCGGAACGAGTCCGTGGACGACCGACAGTCCCGCGACCATGGGTATCCCGACGAGGATCAGCGAGGTGCGAGTTTGCCGGGCGACGGTAAATGCAATTGGGATCAGGAGGACGAAGCCTACCTCGAAAAATGCGGGTAATCCCACGATGAGGCCGATAGCCATCATGGCCCAATGCACGCGCTCTTCGCCGAAAAAACCAATCAAGGTGTGCGCGATCTGGTCGGCTCCTCCCGACTCGGCCATCATTTTGCCGAGCATTGTTCCAAGTGCGACCACGATTGCGATGTGACCCAGGGTTGAGCCCATGCCGGTTTCGAATGAGTGCATGATCAAAGCGGGGGGCATGCCAACGACGAGGGCTAATCCAAGCGACACAAGAAAAAGGGTAATGAATGGATTAAGCTTGAAGACCGCGATCAGCAGGATGAGGCAGACAACTGCAATCAACGTTGCGGCAAGCAGGAATATGCTGTGAGGATCCACCATCATCGCGGGTTCCTGAGAGAGCGGAGCGGCTTATGCAGTACGGGGCTTGTAGGCGACGCAGTCAATCTCCACTTTGCAATCGACCACCATGCTTGAGACAACGCAGGAACGGGCGGGGGGATGCTCGCCGAAGTGCTGCCTGAAAACGGAATTGAAGGACGCAAAATCACGCGGGTCATCGAGCCAGACACCGCAACGCACCACATGCTCGGGGCCGTATCCGGCTTCATTCAGGATAGCGAGCAGATTCTTGATCGCCTGGTGTGATTGCGCGATGATGTTCCCGGCCACCAGTTCTCCATTCACCATTGGCACCTGACCGGAAACATAGAGCCAGCCGTCCGCCTCGACGGCGCGCGCAAAAGGCATATGCTGGCCGCCAGTGCCTTTGCTTCCCTCAACTCCGAATCTTTTGATCGTCATCGTCCTCCTAGGATCTCTTATTGCATCCAAACTGTGCTCGCACGCAGCAAGAACTCGCCCGCATGAATGCCTGTGGGACCGTCCGCTGTGTAGGTAAGTACTCCGTTGACCCAAACCGCATGAATCCCCTGCGCAGGGCGTATGGGGTCGGTGAACGTCGCTGTGTCCACAATGGTCTGAGCATCGAAAAGCACGAGGTCGGCGAAGAATCCGGGACGGACCCAGCCTCGATCGGCAAGCCCGAAGCGCTGTGCCGGCATAGCAGTCATCTTGCGAATGGCCTCGGTCAATGAGAGAAGCTTCTCGTCGCGGCTGTAACGGCCAAGTACGCGCGGAAAGGTTCCCCAAAGGCGCGGATGAGGGCGCGGATCCTGCGGCAGTCCATCGGAGCCGATCATGGTGGCCGGATGCGAAAGAATCCGGCGCATGTCTGATTCCGAGATGCTGTGATAAATGGCGCCGGCGGGCTGGAGACTCCGCGCGGCCTCGACTTGTGTCACCTGCCACTGCTCGGCAATGGAAGCAAGAGACCTTCCGCCGACTTCGGGGTGACTATCGCTCCACGTGATCGTAATCTCGACTCGAGGATCCACCTGGCCGAGGTCGAGCGTGCTCGACCCTGCCGCATAGGGATAGCAATCACAGCCAGCAGACTGAGCCTGGCGCGCGGTGTCGAGCGCTTCAAGGACTTCCCCGGCACGGCCCCAATTGGCAATGCCCGCGCACTTCAGGTGCGAAATCACGACTGGAATGCGGCTTTGCCGGCCAATGGTGAAGCCTTCCCGCAGCGCCTCAAGGATTCCGTCCGCTTCCGTACGCATGTGCGTTGTGTAAAGGGCGCCCGCGTCAGCAAGTGGCGCGGCCACCCCGAGGACCTCTTCTGTTGTAGCGGAGCGAGCGGAGGCGTAGGCAAGGCCGGTGCTGAGCCCGAGGGCGCCTCCAGCGAGCGCATCGGCGAGTTCGGCACGCATTGCCGCGACCTCCGAAGCGGTTGCCTCTCGGTCAAGTCGATCCATGTGGTTATTGCGCAGCGCTGTATGGCCTATCAGGGCTCCTACATTGACCGCGGGCCGGGCGGCACGCACCGCGGCGCGGTAGGACTCGAACGTCGGATAGCAAAAATCGTCCGCTCGGCCGAGCAGGTTCATCGGGTCTGGGAGCGCCGCTCGGAGCCTGACCGGAGAGGCACTAATGCCGCAGTTGCCTACAATGACCGTCGTGACGCCCTGCGATAATTTCGGCAACATCGCCGGGTCCTGCAGCACGTAGAGGTCGTCGTGCGTGTGAACGTCGATAAATCCGGGGGCGAGAGCCAAGCCATGCGCATCGATGATTCGGGCTCCAATATGTGGTAGCGGGGATCCCAATGCGGTGATCCTCCCCCCAGCGAGCGCGACATCGAGGAGTTGAGGCTCCTCACCGCTGCCGTCAAACACGAGTGCATTCCGGATAAGAGTGTCAGAGTTCGGCATCGCGCTGATTCAAACTATAGACTATTCACGAAGCGCCTTTGTCCAGGAAATTCGAAGTCGCCGATGGCAGGAGAAATGACCCGACGAGATACGTTTTCTGAGACACACAAGATGATTTCGCCCATCGAAAAAGGACTGGGAAACCTGCAGGGACCTGCCGAAAGCCGCGCTGCGGTGTCTCTTGGGTGGAACCTGTTATGTGAAGATCTGAGCCTACCTGCTGCCGTTTTATACCGGGAAAAGCTTGAACATAACCTTCGTTGGATGCAACGGTTCATTTCAGCCTATGGGATGAAGCTTGCGCCGCACGGCAAGACGACGATGGCGCCCGCGCTCTTTCAGATGCAGCTGCAGTCCGGAGCCTGGGGCATTACGCTTGCGACAGCGCACCAGACGCGAGTCGCGCACGCACACGGCGTGCGACGGGTTCTGATGGCAAACCAGCTTGTGGGCAAAGAAAACATGGCCATGATTGGGCGGCTGTTGCGGGGCAGGGACTTTGAATATTTCTGCCTTGTCGACTCTGCGGAGCATGTGGAGCAACTTGCGGTCTTCTTCAAAGATCAGAAACTGCGCCTAAACGTTCTCGCGGAGATTGGCGTTGCCGGCGGACGCTCAGGCGTGCGCGACGAAGTTCAACTCAATGCCCTTCTGGACACGATCGCACGGAATCACAATGCGATCGCTCTGTGCGGCGTGGAACTCTATGAAGGCGTACTGAACGATGAGGAATCGATCCGGAGCTTTCTCGGACGCGCGGTGGAGTTGACCCGCCGGCTGTTGAACGAAGGGAGGATCGATCGCAACCCTGCAATTCTGACTGGGGCCGGCTCAGCCTGGTACGACATAGTGGCTGAAGGATTTTCCGCTGCAAAATTCGGCACTGAAGTCGAGATGGTTTTGCGCCCAGGCTGTTATCTCACGCACGACGTGGGAGCCTACCGTGAGGCCCAAGCGAAGATCCTCGAACGCAACCCGATTGCGCATGCGATGAAGTCGGGACTGGTTCCTGCGCTGCAGGTGTGGGCGTATGTACAGTCAATTCCGGAGCCGGAGAAAGCCATCGTCGGCATGGGCAAACGGGATGCGGCGTTCGATTCAGGGCTACCCGTTCCGGCATTGTACTTTCGGCCTGGCAACGACAGTCCCCAAGCCGCCCCCGGACACTGGAGGGTGACCAAGATGATGGATCAGCATGCGTTCCTCGAACTCAAGGCGAGTGATGACTTGCGTGTCGGCGATATGATCGCTTTCGACATAGCACACCCCTGCTTGACATTTGATAAATGGCGCACGCTTTCGGTTGTGAATGCCGCCTACGATGTGGTTGACGTGGTACAAACCTTCTTCTGACAGCAATTGATCGAAGCGCGTCTCCGCAATAAGTCACAGGTAACCTGTCGTGACTGAAAAATAGAGCGCCGGCTTCAGTCCAGGCGATTTCGCCCTCACCGGACCTGGATCAAGGGTCCGCGGTACCCGCTTCGCCTTCCCTTTTCAGCTTTACCGATTTCGAACAATCACACGGCTTTTCAAGATCGGGGGGCCTTCTCGAGCGGAGCCAAGCCAAATACCGTTCCTTGTGCTTCAAGGGGAGCATCCGCCGAGTTAGAACGTGAACTTGCCGCTAATTTGAAGCTGACGCGATGACCCACCATCGCTCACGGCAAAGCGCGTTGACGAAATCTGCCCGAAGGGCGACGACTGGACATTGCCCGACGGTTGCCCGAAAGTCGGATGGTTCAGGATATCGAAGCCTCTGCGCACAAGTTAAAGCTCAGCCGCCCGGTCGTATCCTTCTTGCCTGACATGTCGAGATCCGCATAACCCGGACCCTCAATTGCATTACGCTGGATTGAGCCAAACCTGTGCAGACCGAGGGCACCGTGGTTCCCCTTGCGCTGCTCTGTGTTCCCTGATCATCCATCAATTTTTGGCATTTTTCTTGCAACCGGGAACGCTATCGAGCATCTACCTCGATAAGTTGCAAGCGGGCTCTTCTGCTGCATCTCACATCGAAAAAGCGCAAAGCTGTTGAGCCTGCATCGGTCATCACCAGTTAGTTGTCTTGCACTTCTTATGGGGTTCTGCCCCGAAACGTCCTTTGTGCGTTTGCAGCTGCACCGGCTCCCCTGAACGCTGGAGACGATTCAGCGAAATATCGGTGGCACGAAGCGCAAAGCGCTTTGCACATGGACAAGAACGTTATCCAAGATGATTCGAGGGTTCCTCGAGCACGGTAAGGTGCCCTCACGCTCACAACCGACGGCAAGCTCATTGAGACCGTTGACCACGCGGGTTCGGCAACGACTCGAGTCGGGATTGTTTGGCCTCAACACCGGAGATCTGTCCCTATGCTGCAACAGCAGGAACAACAAGCGTCTTTTCGGCTCGACGTTGAACTCCACCAGCTTCTTATGAACTCGCCGGGCACACAAAGTGAGTTGCAGCCGATTGGAATCCCTCAGCGATTTCCGGATCCGGTTTTCCCGCAACGACCAGACCTACTTGGGCCAGTGAATGAAAGCGATGCATGGCAGCCTCCTGAAAAGAGGCATTGGAGCGCCGGCCAGATTTATCACGCAATGCGGGGTTGGCTTTTCCCGTATATTCGCTCCCGCGTGACGGCAGGCGACTTCCATCCCCTGATTGCGTACCTATTCACGGAGTTCAAGTGCAACCTTGACTGCCACTACTGCTGGGCGTTTGACAACAAAGTCAAAGGCATGACCGAGGATACGGCCAAGAGGTCAATTGACTGGCTGCACGGCACCGGCTGTCGCGTCCTGGCCTTCATGGGCGGTGAGCCCTTGCTTCGTCCCGACTTCATCCAGCGCATCACCTACTACGCGGCGAAGAAGGACTTCTGGATCTACCTGCCGACGAACGCACGTCTCTTGCGTATCGACGTCATCGACAAGCTGGCGGATGCCGGTATCTCGACCTTCAACATCGCTGTGGACGCGGTCGATATCAAGCCGGGTCTTCCTAAAGCGCTCGCACCCATTCGTAAGCAATTCGATTACCTGGCGCGCAAGCAATACGGCTACGGCTATTCGGTGTTCCTCAATATCAATATCTGCCGCAACAATCTAGACGATGTTCGGCAGCTCACCGAGTTTGCGCACGAATGCGGCATCGCTACCGACTACCACATCAATGAGTCTCCGCTCATCGAGCAGGACGAGCATTTCAAGCATAAGGAGGAGAACGTTACCTACATTACGCCTCAAGACTGGCCGCGAGTTGAAGAAACCATCCAATGGCTGACAGAAAAGCAGGATAGCGGCTACAAGATGGTCAACTCCAATGCGCGTCTCTGGCAGATGGTCGACTTCATGAAGGGCAATCATTTCCCTTGGAACTGCCGCGCTGGCCAGAACTCCATGATCATTCGCGTCGATGGAACCCTGGCTCCATGCTTTCCGATGTACGGCGCCAGCTACGATTGGGGCGTTGTTGGAAAGCACAAGTTTGATACCAAACAGCTCGATCATCAGAAAGAAACCTGCCAGACTCACTGCTTCTCCACTCTCAATCACATTCTTGGCTGGTGCTACAACGACCAGCGGGTCATCAAGTACTTCTTCAAGCAACTCGCGCATGGATTTCAGGGAATGAAAGGGCAGATGTAAGAGATCGGTGTTCCCTCAGACCGTCACCGGTAACCAATTCCGCAGAGGAGGAACGAATGCCCCCGGCCACCCACGAAATTATTCAGACCGACTTCGAAATGGAGATTCAAGCCCGCGTCGATGCCGAGCGAGCGCGTCTGCGCGCTGAAGCCGGGCTCGCTCGCATGCGCGAGTTCAAGAAGCCCACAGAGCGTACTTTTACGGCAGCGGAACGCGACCAGGTCACCATTCTCTTCGGCGGTCTGACATGGAAACACGAAGAGATGATCATGGCCGTCTTTCACGGCAGCGGCTATCGCTGCGAGAACATTCCCACGCCCGTCGTCGCGGACTTTCAAGCCGGCAAGGAATACGGCAACAACGGCCAATGCAATCCCACTTACTTTACCGTTGGCAATCTTGTTCGTTACTTGCAAGGTCTCGAGCAGAAGGGTCTGTCTCGCCAGCAAATTATCGATAATTATGTCTTCTTCACTGCCGGCTCATGCGGTCCATGCCGCTTCGGCATGTATGAAGCTGAGTACCGCTTTGCTCTGCAGAATGCCGGCTTCGAAGGCTTCAGGGTTCTCCTCTTCCAGCAAACAGACGGCATCAAGGCAGCGAGCGGGGAGCCGGGGCTCAAGTTTTCGGTGGACTTCGGAATGGGCATGTTGAACGCGTTGAATCTCGGCGACGTCATCAACGAACTTGTTTATCAAATCCGCCCCTTCGAAGCGACTAAAGGCGAGACGGATCGCGTGATTCGCGAGGCTGTCACAACATTGACGGACACGCTGCGCGACCGCAAGCGCTGGCACATCAAAGAAGCCGCTCCAGCATGGGCAAAGCCGCTGCTCGATAAGAACGAGAAGGTGACCGGCATCGCGTGCACACTTGGAAAGGTCGCGCACAATCTCTACGGCAAGGAGTACGTCGACGCACTTCACGCCTGCCGCGATCGCATCGATGCCATCGAAGTCGATCGTTTGCGAGTGAGACCGGTTATCAAGATCACTGGAGAGTTCTGGGCACAGACAACTGAAGGCGACGGCAACTTCAACATGTTCGCTTTCCTCGAAAAGGAAGGCGCCCAGGTTCTTGTGGAACCGATCGCCACATGGATCGACTACATGATGTATGTGGCTAAAGAGGGTTCTCGGGCTCGAGCCCAAGCCAACGCTCCGCACCGTGATCCCAAGTGGTACGAGCTGAAGAAGCACGCCGCGAATCGCTTGGCGCTTTTCAAAAAGACGGTCGGGCTAACCGTGGGCAGCGCGATGTGGACCTATTTTTATCATCGGACCATCCGTCACTTGGGCGGTACCGGCCACCATCTGGTCCCACAATCGGAACTCGCGCAGCTCGCGCACCCCTTCTATCACCAGCTGGCGCGAGGCGGCGAAGGACACATGGAAGTAGGCAAGAACATCTATTACACCGTTAACCACCTCTGCCACATGGTTCTCGCTCTTAAGCCGTTCGGGTGCATGCCCTCGACGCAGTCCGACGGCGTGCAATCTCGAGTTGTCAGCAAGTTCAAGGACATGATTTTCCTGCCCATCGAGACTTCGGGCGAGGGAGAAGTGAACGCGCACAGCAGGGTACAGATGGCCCTGGCGGAGGCCAAGGCGAAGGCACGCGCAGAGTTCGATGGAGTCCTGCGCAAGACCGGGAAAACACTCGACGATTTGCGCGAGTACGTTTCGCAGAATCCCAGGCTGCGGCGCGGTCTCTACAAGGTTCCTCATCGTGACGGCATCGCTGGTACGGCGGCGCAGTTTGCCTGTCACGTGAGCGACCTGATGAACAAGGACCATACCCAGCGTCGCCGCACACGCGTGGCCATGTCGACACAGCAGGTGGCGTGATGCGCATTCCCATACAGACCGTAGCGGAGGGAAGTCTCGCAGCGGCCAGCGTCTTGATTGCGCTGGCACTGGATGCGCTGCTTCTGCGCGTCTTCTGGTCCAACCTCCGCGAGATGCTCGTTTTCCGGCGATATCGGCCTGTTTATCTACGCTCCGGTCGTCGCAACAGAGTCCGGCACTGATCCGGACTGAGGAGACATGCGGATGCAGCAGCTTCTGGTAGGGCTCGACGTCGGCTCGACGACGGTGAAGGCCGTTGTGGTTGACGCAACCACTGATCAGACCATCTGGACGGACTATCAGCGACATGAGACACGTCAACCGGAGAAAGTGCTTGACTTTCTACGGCGCATGGAGCTGGAAGCTGGCATTTCCACTGAGAATACGCGCATTTTCATCACCGGATCTGGCGGCGGAAATCTCGCAGAGATGGTCGGAGCCAAGTTCGTGCAGGAAGTGCACGCTGTGGCCCTGGCCGTAGAAAAGCTCCATCCAGAGGTCTACTCCGTCATCGAGCTCGGCGGCCAGGACGCGAAGATCATCGTCTTCAAAGACGATGAAGAGACAGGGCGCAAGAAGAAAATACCTTCGATGAATGACAAGTGTGCCGGCGGCACCGGAGCGGTCATCGATAAGATAAACGCCAAGTTAAAGATTCCCGCTTCTGAGTTGGCAAATCAAGGTTACCACGGAATCAAGTTACACAAAGTTGCGGGCAAGTGCGGAGTTTTCGCGGAAACAGACATCAACGGCCTGCAAAAAACCGGTACACCTTCCAACGAGCTGATGGCTTCGCTGTTTGAGGCTATCATCTTGCAAAACCTCAGCGTCCTCACGCGGGGCAACACACTGCGGCCTCATGTCCTTTTGCTCGGCGGTCCGAACTCGTTTATACGGGGGATGCGCGAGGCCTGGCAGGCTAACATCCCGCGCATGTGGAAGGAGCGCAAGGTCGAAATTCCCGAAGGGGCCAAGCCCGAAGACCTAATCAAAGTCCCGCAGAATGCGCAATATTTCGCTGCGCTGGGGGCTGTTGAATTTGGCAAGGACGAGGAGGCGGAAATCGGCCGCTACTTAGGAGTAGGCAAGCTCTCCTGGTACATCGACTACGGACGCGCGGAGGAGAAAGCCTCATCCGGCGGCAAGGGACTGGTTGCAGACAGCGCTGAACTTGACGATTTTCGTTCCGACTATCGCCGGAAGAAGTTCGTTCCGGTCGAGTTCACCGCGGGCGAGGTGGTCTCATGCTTCGTCGGTGTCGATGGAGGCTCAACTTCCACAAAGGCGGTGCTGCTCGGCAAGAGCGGCGAGATACTTTGCAAGGCTTATCAGCTTTCGAACGGGAATCCAATTGAAGACACGATGGACATGTTTGAGAAGCTGCGTAGCCAGGTGGAAGGTCGAGGTGCGGCGCTTGATGTTCTCGGCGTCGGAACGACCGGCTACGCCAAAGATATCCTGAGAGATGTGCTCAAGGCAGACGTAGCCCTCGTTGAAACCGTCGCACACACTGAATCCGCGCTCAAGTTCTATCAAGATCCACATGTGATTATTGACGTCGGAGGGCAAGACATCAAGCTCATCGTCCTGAAAGACGGACGCGTTAAGGACTTCAAGCTCAATACGCAATGCTCGGCGGGCAACGGTTACTTCTTGCAATCGACGGCGGAAGGGTTTGGCATGAAGGTCGAGGATTTCGCGGATATTGCTTTCTCTGCCAAGTCGATGCCCTCGTTCGGTTATGGCTGCGCGGTCTTCATGCAGTCGGACATTGTCAACTTCCAGCGCCAGGGCTGGCGCTCCGAGGAGATTCTGGCAGGCCTCGCCGACGTGTTGCCCAAGAATGTGTTCCTGTATGTTGCGAGTATTCCAAACCTCGCGACGCTGGGAACACGCTTTGTGTTGCAGGGGGGCACGCAGAACAATCTTGCCGTTGTGAAAGCGGAGGTTGATTTCATTCGTTCCAGTTTTCGCGCCGCAGGGAAGAAACCCGAAATCATTGTGCACGAGCATTGTGGCGAATCAGGCGCAATTGGTGCGGCTCAAGAAGCCCTTCGATTGTGGCGTAAAGGCAAAGAGACAACCTTTATTGGTCTCAATGCAGTGCGTAGCATTCGCTACCGCACCACACGCAACGAAGATACCCGGTGCTACTTCTGCAAGAACAACTGCTTGCGCACATTCATCGATGTAGATGTAACGCCTGCGGCTGGCTCGCCGGGAGCGGCAGCTTCTCCGTCGTCCGATGAACGCGTCGCGGCACTCGGGGAAGCCGCTTCCGCCATCGGTACACTTCCCAGCCTGGAGCAGCTTCAGTCGAATCTTCCCGCTCTGGGGCAAGGTTCATCTTGCAGCACCGGCCATGATCATGGCCACGATCATGATGGCGAAAGCTGTGGGTGCGGTTCCTCGTCGACCACATCTTTTCGTGCGAAAGTTGAGCCGCTGATACAGATTCAGGCCGCGCCTGGCGCCAGAAGACCCGTCGAAGTTCCCAAACCTACGGGAGAGTTTCAATCTCGTAAAACCAAGGTTCCGCTTCGCGTAGGCGAGCAGCGTCTCATCATCGCGACTTGCGAAAAGGGCGCAGTAGAAGACCTGAACGATATGAAGGAAATCAAGGCCGATATCGACAAGGTTAAGGCTGCGAATCCAAACTTCGTCGATATCGCTGCGCGCGACGTTTTCCGTCATCGCGAGGTAAGCATCGTTGCCGATCCGCCTCCCAGCATGAAAGGGCTATTTGTTTCGAGGGCTGCAAAAGCCCGACACGCGCTAATGGAACGGCGCAAGGAGTTTCGTATCGGCGTTCCACGCCTTCTCAATACGTACACCTACGCTCCCCTCTTCAACGCCTACTTCGCGAGCCTCGGCATTCAATCGGAGAATATCGTGTACTCCGATTACACGACCCCGGAACTCTACCGTGCGGGAGCTAGCCGGGGCGCAGTCGATCCTTGTTATCCATCGAAGATCGGCATTGCACATGTCTACAATCTGTTGGCTGTGAAACACAGCAAGAAGCCGCTTCACGCGATCTGGTTTCCGATGTACGACGTGCTGCACACACCCCTGGTCAACCTGACGGGCTCAAATGCCTGCCCCACAGTCACTGCGACACCAAACGCGGTCAAGGCTGCGTTCACCAAGGAGAGCGACCTGTTTGGAGAAAATGGAATCACGTATGTTGATCCCATCCTGAATCTGCAGGATCGTAAGATCTGCTCCGAGCAGATGTACCAGGCGTGGGCGCCGCTCCTGGGTCTTTCACGGGAAGAGAATGACCGCGCTATCGAGCTTGGCTTTCAGGCGCTGGCAGACTGTGAGAACGACATCCGGCGTCAAGCGCGCGAAACGCTCGATCAACTCGAGCGCGAGGACCGCATCGGCATCGTAATGCTAGGGCGCGTTTATCACCATGATCCCGGCCTCAACCACGAGATCATGGAAGAGTTCCAGAAGCTGGGATATCCGGTTTTCTCGCAAAGCACCTTGCCGCTCGACGACGATCTCCTCGAAAGGCTGTTCGGGGATGAGGTGCGCTCCGGCCTTATCACCCATCCCCTCGACATCAGCGACGTATGGAAGAATCGCTACTCGACCAGCACCAACCATAAAGTGTGGGCGGCAAAGTTCACCGCACGCCATCCTAATCTGGTTGCGCTTGAAGTATCGAGCTTCAAATGCGGTCATGACGCGCCGATATACGGGGTGATCGAAGGCATTATCGAGAGGTCGGGAACCCCATATTTCTCGTTCAAAGATCTTGATGAAAACAGGCCCTCGGGATCCATTCGCATCCGCGTCGAAACTATTGATTACTTTTTGCGCCGCTACCGCGAGGACATTGTCGAACGTAAACAAAAGGAGCGCGACATTGAAGCCCACCTGACGGAGTTCGAGCGGACCTTGAGGGATGCAGAGGTAGCGCCGATGGCTGCGTACGCAGCAGATTGAGGCGCGATTGCGATTGCACAATCCCCGCGCGCCACTCGATCATCCGCGAACAGTGGACTATGAATCTTCTCCGGGATGCCCTCGAAGTCGGCGCTCAGCTTACAATGACCTCATGCATGAGGTTGTTGTCTATTCACGCAAAGGGTGCCATCTCTGCGATGTTGTGAAGGAGACGCTTAGCCAGCTGGAGGGCGATGCCGATTTCGAATGGCACGAGGTAGATATTGATGGCGACCCCGAACTGCGCGTGAAGTACAACGACGAGGTACCTGTTGTTTTCGTCGATGGGCGTAAGTCATTCAAGTACCACATGGACGGGCGACAGTTTCTGCGCGCCTTGGCAGGACGAGCGCAGTTCTAGGATGCTGCCCTGGCGGTGCGGGAAGAGATGCGCGGTGCATCCCCGGGGAATGCCAGCTCGGGGGAGACGGTTGCAGACCCAGAAGACTGAGCATGATGTAGGCCGAACTCGGTCTTCCAGCTTGGTCGCGTCTAAGTCAAGCCGTCGGCACATTTACTTTTACGTGAGATGCTTCTTCCTCAAAGGTCGCAATCGCGGAGTGGTCCAGTTCGCGTTTCCCTTCGCCGATTAGTGATCCGAGCACATGTTGTACCAACGAATAGCTGGGCCAGGCGAGCGCGTTACCCAAAGGGTATGGTCTTTGCGGCCACGCCTGCCAGCGATTTCATCTGCGGCACGCTGCAGCTCTCGGCATCGATGAACCTGCACATTTTCACCAATGGCCGAGGGACTCCCTAAGGACTTGCGTTGGCTCCGGTGATCAAGTTTTCCACCAACAGCGGACTGGCGATGCGGTGGCACGATCTTATCGACATCGATGCCGGCCGGATCGCTACCGGCAATGCCTCGATTGAGGAAGTGGGCTCGGAGATCTTCCGATTTGTTTTCGATATTGCGAGTGGACGCAAGAAGACCTGGGTCGACCATCGGGGTCTGCACAACGAGCTGGTCCTCTTCAACCCGCGGCCTGTCACCTAGGGAACCGCGCGAGGGCTATATGCCGCGAAGCTTGCGCAAGGGCTGCAACAACGGTGCAGGCGCCGAGCAGGCAGGTGGTGACCTTGAATTTGAGCAAGGCAGGCAAATGAAGACCAAACACTGGCAGTTCTCACTGATCTCCGTGATGCCGCTCGGTACTTTCGCAGTAACGAACGGCGGTTTCGGAGACTAGAAGACGAGATCCATCGTACACTCTGAAGGCTCAACGAGCTGGGAGTCGAATTGGTCAGTGGGCATCAGAAACATAGGCCAGAACCCCGAAGCTCGGTTCTTGAGGTCGACGGGCTGATCGGACGGACATCCAGACCACTCGAGGCCTTGACGGGAGTGCTAGCATGATTGCACCCTCCCCATGAGGTGACATGCATGCGCAAGATCGCTCTCCTGTGGTGTCTTCTTCCCTGCCTCTATACGATTTCTCATGCGGATGGTCCCGCCGACCGGAAACCGACCAATCCTCTCAGCGTCATCTCAAGCGGCGGGCCAGTATCTTCGCCGCTGCCCGTTGAGGCTCTCCTGACCACGACGTACGTGAGCGGTGTTGCACGCTCACACGACGGGCGCAGCCTGGCATACATCAGCACAAAGTCCGGACGTCCGAATCTCTGGATCATGAACGCAGACGGAAGCGGCGCGCGACAACTGGTCAACAACAATGACCGCCAGACGGGGGCTCGGTTCACCCTCGACGATACAGCGCTTGTTTACGGACAAGACCACGGCGGCAACGAATACTACGACATCTACGTAGTTCCTGCAGGCGGAGGCGAGCCACGCAACCTGACCAACACTCCCGACATAAGTGAAACACCACAAGGCTTCTCGCCCGACGGCAAACTGTTGGCGGTTCGCGTGAAACAGAAGACTGCACCTACGACGAATCTTGGGGTCATGGACTGGCCGGGAGGCGCGATTCGCCTGCTGACGCACGAGGGTAATCCGAGAGCCTCATGGAGGGAAGACATATGGAGCCCGGATGGCCACTTCATCTATGCGACCCGCACTGTTGGTACTGATGATTCAGAGATCTATCGCCTGGATGTGGCGACAGGTGCTGGGGAGCAACTGCTTGAACACAGCGGCAAAGAACGGATCAGCGTCGATGATCTTTCGCATGACGGACGCACGCTTCTCATTACGTCGAACTCTAAAGGCGGTTATGAGAATGTGGCCCTGCTCGAGCTTGCCGACGGGAAATTGCGCTGGCTCACGGATACGCAGTGGTATGCCAGTGGTGTTGCCTTCACGCCCGATGGCGCGGGCGCCGTCATTGTTGTGGACGCCGATGGACGCGTTTCGACACGGTTCGTCAATCTGAAGACGCTGCAGCAGTCGGAGCGTGGAGTGCCACCGGGCTTGAACACTCCTGCCGGCTCGCCTACGCCGTATCTTCCCGACGGCTCGATGATCTTGTCGCACGAGGACTCGAGCCATCCGGAGGAACTGTACCGACTCATGCCGGATGACACGCTCATCCAAATCACTCATAACACCAACGACACGTTGCAACACAGCGTACTGCCGAAGTCTCAGCCTGTAACTTACTCCAGCTTCGATGGCCGCCTCATCTCAGCGTTCGTGTGGGTGCCCTTCAACTTGAAACGCGACGGCAAAGCCGCGGCGGTCGTGATGCCGCATGGCGGTCCCACTGGTCAGGTCACAGACGACTTCAATGGTCGAGCCGAGTTGCTCGCCTCACGAGGATTCGTCGTACTTGCGCCAAACGTCCGTGGTTCGACTGGATATGGAATGGAGTTTCAGAACGCCAATGTCAAGGACCTTGGTGGCGGCGACTTGAAGGACGAGATCGCCGGCGTGGACTTCCTAAAGGCCACCGGGTTTATCAATCCCAATCGGGTGGGTATCTGGGGCGGTTCCTATGGCGGTTACATGACACTGATGGCTATCGGCAAGACGCCCAATGTTTGGTCGGCCGCGGTAGATGAATACGGCATCCTGAACTGGCTCAGCATGCTCGAGCACGAAGATCCAAGCCTCCAGGAATACGAGAAGAGCCTTCTCGGCGATCCGGTCAAGGACCGCTCTGTATATGAAGCCAGTTCGCCGCTTAAGTACATTCGTAATGAAACTGCCCCGCTGCTGGTGCTACAGGGCAACAACGATATCCGCGTTCCCCGCGAAGAAGCGGAGCAGGTGGTCAGCATCTTGAAGGGGGAAGGCCGTACGGTCGATGCCGTCTACTATCCCGATGAGGGACATGGTTTCGTGAAACGAGAGCATCAGCGGGACGAACTAACCCGCGCGGTCGCCTGGCTACAAATGTATCTGCTGAAGGATCAATAACGATGCAGCAGGCTAAAGTCGCTTTAGCGGCAAGCGGCAGTGATAAGGTCCAGCAAATGCAGTCAGGATCAGAAACTAAAAATCGCCGAGCTGGAGCGACATCGAGATTCTTCATGTTCTGAGTCATGCGCGTGTTCCTCCGACAGAGATTTGAGAATGTCTGTGGCCGCGTGGCGTGGTGCTGTAACGCAGAAGCACCGACGGACTCTCTGGTGAGGAACTCGCACCATCCAGAATCGCGCATGGTCACGTTCCAAGGAAATGTATTTCAGGCGACTGAGTTCGTCCCGACGACCTCTTTGTAGAAGGCAAAGGAGAGTTTGGGAGTGCGGTTTTGGGTTGCGAAATCAACGTAGGTGATACCGAAGCGCTTGGAGAATCCGTCGGACCACTCAAAGTTGTCAAGAAGGCTCCAAAGAAAGTAGCCCTTGACAGGGATGCCTTCCGAAACGGCGCGATGGAGTTCATCAAGGTAATTGCGCAAGTAAAGAACGCGGTCTGTGTCCTGGACACGGCCATCGGAGCGGAGAACGTCGCTCGAGGAATACCCGTTTTCGGTGATGTATATTTCCTTCACACCCCAGATTTGCGAAACCAGCTTAGGGGTCCAGTAAATGGCCTGAGGTGTGAAGAAGAGCCAGTCTGACGACGCGTGCGGGTAGCTAGCCGGGCGGGGAATCAAGGCGAAGCTCTCAGGGTCGTCGACAGGCACCACTTCCTGTGTTGTGTATATATTGGTGCCGACGAAATCGAGTGGCGAGCCGATGATCTTCATCTCCTCCGCGGTGAAGCGCGGCGCGTCGGAGCCAAGATTACGGAGATAGCGATCCGTATAGCGGCCCTCCAAAATGGCGGTGATGTATTGGGCGTTCATCTCTCGGATGGCCAGTTCGGCTGCGCGAATGTGAGCCGCGTTTTCGATTGCAGGCATTGCGCCGGAGATGTCTTCGGCAAGACCGACTTTGACGGTCCGCCTCGCCGCGGCGCGAATGGCTTGGACACCCATTCCATGGGCGAGAACGGCGTAGTGGCGCGCCTGCATGACTTCTTTCCGGGGCAACTTGAGGCCGGGAGCGGATGAGCCATCCCCGTAGCCCGCGTCGATGAAAGAGTCAAACTCGTTGATGGTCATCCAGTGCGTAACGCGTTCGGAGAGTCGGCCGGCGGTGTAGCCGGCGTAGTCGGCGAAAGCCTGGGCGGTGTCCCGGCTGCTCCAGCCACCCTTGTCCTGAAGAGCCTGGGGAAGATCCCAATGGAAGAGTGTAATATAGGGCTCGATCCCGGCAGACTGTAGTTCATCGAGCAGATGTTTATAAAAGTCGAGGCCTTTGGGATTGGGCGTGCCTGTGCCTTGGGGGAACACGCGCGGCCATGCGATGGAGAAGCGAAACGCCTTCGCTCCCAGCTCCTTCATGAGTGCGACATCCTGCTTGTAGCGGTTAAAGAAATCGTCGGCAACATCGGCTGTCTCGCCATGCCAGGTTTTGCCAGGTGTGTGGCTGAATGTGTCCCAGACGGAGGGTCCGCGGCCGTCGGCATTGACTGCGCCTTCCACCTGATAGGCGGCAGTAGCCGTGCCCCAGAGGAATCCCTGCGGGAATGAGCGCGCCCTTGGGGTGGAGATGTCGGTCAGTTCCGCCGCGGCAGCACTACTGCTACACCACGGGTAGACGGCCGGCGCAGCGGTCAGCGCGAAGGCGGATTTCAGAAAAGAGCGGCGTTGCATAGAACACCTCGTGAAGCGGAGGATGGCACCAGGAACGGCCAGTGCATCCGATTTATGACCGGGCGAAAGCACTCACGTCACGCAATGTGCTGCGTCCGCATTCGCATGCGATGCGAGTTCGATTGAGCCTGATCGCGCATCCACTTTATCGCACCACGGCAGTCATCCGCTATGGCAACCATTTCGACACCGTCGACCAACCAGCACGGAAGACGACGGCTTGAATTACAAGCTTAGATGTTCCAGCCAGTTCACGTCTGGATGACCGAACTATTCTCATTCAAGGAACACGTAAGCTTCGGGAGTTTCTTCGAGATCGAAACAGAATACCCGAAGCGGACACGAACGAAGACTGTAATACAACACTCGTAACTGGTACGTCGAGTAAAATCGCAACAAGACTTTCGCTGGCCAGTTCAGGTGCAATGAATCGGCGCGATGCTGCTTGAAGTGCGATGTTCGACGTGAGAGGCGGCGGTAAAGCCGACGATTCGTTCGCCCTCCAAAAAGCGCTCGACGCCGCGGCCAAGGTAAGTGGTTGCGTGTCTCTGCCGCCGGGCGTGTATCTCACCCACGAACTTCACGTACGTGGCGGCACCGCTCTGATCGGCATTCCTTCCAGGAACTACGCGAAAGGCGGTGGCAGCGTGCTTAAGCTTGCCGGCACCATATCCAAATGCCTGCTGAACTTGATCGATGCGCACAGTGGAACCATCGGCGGCCTTTCGCTCAAGGGAGGCCAGTTGGGCACCGGTATTCATGGCATCATGACCGACCGTAACAAATAGGAGCGCGAAGACTGCTTCCGCATCGAACGTGGTCAGATTGTGAATTTCATCGGCGACGGCGCGCATTTCGATTGCATCTGCTGTTTCAGCTCAATTCTCTCGCGGCGGGTTGAGTCAACATGATTCCCCGTGTCACCGGTCGCAGCAAGTGAATCGCTACACATGGTGCCCTCGCTCACTATTTGGCTTCGATCCACTTACCGCGTAAAACAGTATGTACAAATAACACAATACGGGCACGAAGAATGCGTGCTGAAGTCCGATGCGGTCGGCAATCAAACCCTGGATCAATGGCAGTATCGCGCCGCCAACGATAGCCATGTTGAGAATCCCTGACCCACTACCTGTAAGCGGACCAAGTTCGGCAACGCCCATCGTGAAAATCGTGGGAAACATAATTGAATTGAAGAATCCGACGCAAAGGATGCTCCACATCGCCGTGTGGCCTCCTAAAACCATCGAGATTGTCACCAGTGCAGCCGCACTGATCGCACAAATAACCAGCAAAGTAGCCGGTTTGAATCGTCGCAACAACAGCACCCCGACAAAGCGTCCGATCATCGCGCCGCCCCAGTAGAACGACACGTACCCAGCCGCGACTTTGGCCGGAAGGGACGCGATTTGAGGTAGTCCGAAATAATTGACCAGGAAGCTTCCAATTGAGA
>Ga0335073_10004860_pt1 | contig 18836 bp, 25 predicted proteins | sample Lox_Sample_22_FD_207093 | JGI IMG/M metagenome (GOLD analysis project Ga0335073, IMG submission 207093) | Soil microbial communities from Loxahatchee National Wildlife Refuge, Florida, United States - Lox_Sample_2.2 | ecosystem: Environmental > Terrestrial > Soil > Wetlands | place: USA... | reverse complement strand
CGAATCCGCAGAGTCGAGTCTGACAATCCCCTCGGAACCATCCTTCTCGTTTGCCCTGTACCCACCCGAGAAAGACACTCTCCTCCGTCGTGAAAAGGGAAACGTATACCTCATTTCTGCCGCCGTCCTCGCCGAAGCCTACGACCAAGTACGAAGTCAGCCGCTCCCTCCAGCCGGAGAAGTCTTCCCTTGGCTCCACGGACTGAATCCTCGCAACTCCGGCCAACTCTGTTTCTTCAACGCACAATGTTCGGCCACACGTGTGCCGCCAATCAACATCGGCTACCGCGGTCTCACCGTTGTCCATGTACCAGCTCCATTTGGTTGTTATCGTCCCGGCCGTCTCCTTGGCGCAGTCAATCACACTGAAATCCTCGGCCGTTCACAGCGCGACGGACATTTCGTCGACCCTGATCCACTCAAGGGGATTTGTTTGCGAAACTTTCACATTCAAACTCCGAAAGTCGCCTTATTGTCCGATATCGTCGTCTACAGTCCACGAGGAGGAAACAACAAGGAGGTGTTGGACGTCGCGGAGAAAATCTCGCAAGCTCAACGTCTCGTCAGAATGAAATACTCGACAAATCCATCTGGCAATCCGACTTACAGCACCTTTGTCGTTACCGGTATACACCACTCTCAATCCCTTTACTCATTGTAGACGATATTGATGTGATCTGGGAGAACCACCGAGAAATTGTTGCAATCGAACCCTCCGGTCGTATCACCGAACACAAAATCGAATTCCTCGTCAGAGAGCGTGAGGAAATGAAGGATCTCACAAGAGCAACCCAAATCTCGCACAATGTCTATCTCGGCAACACTGCCGACATCTACAATACTGTCGGCGAATACGTCACCGCAGACGGCAAAATCGAGTCAAAGGGATTTGACGTCCTCATCGAAGCAAAGGATATGGCAGAGATTGCCTCCCCGCTTGTCCTGCGTGACGCAGAAGTGATCCTCAACGGAGGAGTTCCTCCTAGAGAAGTGGTGCTCTCCCGTCTTGGATGGGGTCCAGCACCATCATTGACAAGGCCACTCAGTCTCGAGTTCCCGTCATCGACTCCAGTGTCAATGGCCCGTCAGGATCCGAGCGCAATTGTCTCCTTCTGCGAATGGATGTACCACATCGCACATACACCCTCGGCCACTGTGAGCGAAACGTCGACCTGTGAGGATACACCCATGACTGATGCCATCACGCCAGATCCATCATCGCCCATGTTAGATCGCCACATCCTTATCCATTGTGCGGACGGCTACACGGAATCCACATTCCTCGCTCTCGCCTATCTCATATACGCCGAGGGAATCACCGCGCATGAAGCATGGGTAAAGCTTCACACCGATCTCGGGCGCAGCTTTTTCGCCTTTGAAGCAGATCTCAAGACACTCAATTGTCTACAATCCTATCTGCTTGCGCGCTCCCCAGTCACGACCTCGTTCCATCTCTCTTCGCCTCCACCCATGCCCGCATGGTTCACAAATCCCAACTTTGACGGCTCATTTCCAAGTCGTATCCTCGACCACATGTATCTAGGCAACCTCCAGCACGCAAACAACCCGGAAATGTTGCGCGCACTTGGAATCAAACGAGTTTTGAGTATCGGTGAACGAGTGGAATGGGATGTACAAAAGGAAGAGGATGCGGGAATGCGAATCATGTATCTCGACAACGTTCAAGACAACGGCATCGATCCTCTATTGGATTACATTGACCCATGTCTACAATTCCTCGGTACACACACCCTCGCAGCCTATGATTTTCTAACCTCCTAGACGAAGGATTGCGCGTGGGAGAAAGAACTTTGGTGCATTGTCGTGTAGGAGTAAGTCGTTCCGCGAGTATTTGTATCGCCGAAGTCATGCGTCGAGAGGGCAAAACCCTCCCGAGAGCGTACCTCTACGTCCGCGCCCGTCGTCTAAACGTCATCATCCAACCTAATCTCCGCTTCATGTACGAACTCATGAAGTGGGAGGAAATGGAACACGCACGCAAACTCGAGTGTATGGCGCTCGATCCTTTTACCGACGGCGGCGACAACGACGTCGCAAAGAGAGAATATAAACGAGAAATGGAATGGGCGTGGTTATGCAAAGAAATCGCGGATCTCAATAAAACATACACCACCACGAGCTCTTGATTTTCCCCTAGAAATCATATATGTATATCTGTGGATTTCGGCGTGCGATTGTATGAATGGGCTTAGAACGGCGGCATTAGTTTGGGAAGTCATTTTTGGAGCGCAGGGTGTTCTGTTCTCCCTTTTTTTTCTTGTTGTTTGGTGGTGGGTTGGTTGTCTGCCTTTTTTTTTGCTCGGTTGGAGGTGGGTTGACTTTGTATTATGAAGCTTGGATTCCCGTGGAGATTATGAAGCATTGTTAAATCATCATTGGGGGTTTTGTTTTGGCGACTGTCTTGGCTTCAAATTTTTTCATCATCATTGTCATCATCATCATTGTTATTTTAGCTGTCTGTTGGGCATATTGCGGCGGGGAGCGGCGGGTTTGGTTTTCTGTTTGTGTGTCTGTTTACTCATTCTGGTTGAGATGTATGATTCGAATGATTGCGATTGCTGGGTTCTTTTTTGTATTTGATACTGGGGCGACACCTGTCCTGGGGAGATTGTTTTTTTTGGGATGGGGCGGCGCGTGCGGGTCACGGATGAGAAAATTTCTCTCTTTTTTCACCCTTCTTTTTTTCTTTCTCATTCTTCTTTATGGTTTATAACTGAGAGAGGTATAGGTCTATTAGCCACAGATTAGGTCAATGAGATAGTGGGTCGCTTATACACCAAAAGGTCTGATCGCCTCAATATCCACAAACTATACTCGGGGGAATGGATGTCGCGTAGCAGGATCAGCGCGTCAATATCATATGCGTGGGTAGGGCGTTCCGTGGTTTCGTGCAGTCGCATTTAGCACCCCATTTGTGACATTTTAGCTATACCGCCAAGACTAGAACAGTGTCAACTACTCGAGGCGTTCATAAGCTCTAGTATTTCGAATGTCTTTGACTGCGAGAGATCCTTTCAAGCCCAAGGATTTAAGTAAAGATCTGCGTGAGTTGCCGCTCGACTGACGAGGGAAATAAGTTTGTAAGTTTCATTTCATATGAGACTTAGGAAAAGAGAGTAAAACGTAAGGAGTCTCAATCCCTAGGGTGATAGCATTCAGATCGTTCTCGAGGCCTCTTTAGGCTATCTGCGCGGATTGTCGATGGCTTTGATCGGTTACAGCCCCGTTCCACCGGTTTGGCCCGTGATTTACACCGTGACTTAAATTGAACTTAAAACGCCAACTGCTGTTCGAAAACTACAAACCATCATTCTGTTGAAGATGCTGGACGACGTTCAACTGGTTGCTCTCTCTGGGTTTCGCTCTCCAGATCTGAATCCGACAGACTTGGGCACGGTTCATCCAGGGGTCATTATTTGTGCGGGCGATGTCAGCCTCACCATGGCGCATCGATCGAAAGAATTCAGCATCACCGTCCATTACAACTTTCCGCCTTTCAACCCCACCACCCCTTATGGTGTCGCCCTCTCTTTTCCTCTGAATCATCTCGCAAGTATCTTCTTCCTTGATCATGGCAATCACGGTCATTCAGTGCGTATTCGCCTCATCTCACCTGCACAAGCCTTCAAATTGAACAATTACTCCGCCGTCCCTGCACACCGGCGATACATGCTTGACGAACTTGCACGACCCGTATTGTCCTATCCTTGGCACCAAAACGACCACTTCGATTTGCTTGGAATCCTCCAATGCGGAGAAGTCGTCGGGCAAGTCTCCTCGTCCATTACCATGGAGAATTTGGTGGACTGGGGTGCCAGATTAAAGGAGGCGGCCGCGGCGCTTGATGGGACTGTTGTACAGATTTTGTTCGACAACATCGAGACTGGGAGAGTGAGTCAATTGGAGACAACAGCAGTCCCTCAACAGAGTATCGCCATCTCATAGAGTTTTCTGACAAAGGCGCGACTTTGAGGGAACTCGGCCGTTCCCAACGTCATCCCTATTCCCTCCACAAAGTTCAAAAGGCAAGTCAATCACCCCAGTCTGAACCCTCCATCGGAATTCCCACCCCTCCTCTTTGCAACGAGCAACGACGTTCTTCCATTCATACCAACTCCACAGACCGTTTGGAAGATGAGGATTATTGGCATCACAGACAACGGATTTTGAGGCCAAACTCTCCTCGTCGGTACTACCGCCCTGAGAAACGTAAATCCCCTAGCGGCGAAAAGAACGGGAAGGACAAAGAGAAGCCCCCCCGCAAACGCCGCAACAAGAAACTCGAGCGCCGTCGAAAGAAGGAAGAAGGAAGATTGACTCGACCTTCCACCACCGAGCTTCTGTCAAGCGTCCCAAACACGTCAGCTGAGAATGCCGTGGACCTATCTCTCCTCGAAGCGGCGGTTGTCAGTGAGATTTCTTAAAGATCTCCTGGTTTTATAGAAACTAGGTAGTGTACGAGCCTTTTGCTTGTCTCTATTAATTACAAATGCGACTTTCTTCGTATTAAATAACTTGGAATATTGTGGCTTTGAGTTAAAGAGATTCCCATCAGGCGGTAGAGGTATATTGACCAGAGTGTTCCTACGACAATCTTCTATAAGTCAGAATAAAGAGCTTTGATACAACTATCGCCAAATGTATCTCACTAGGTTGAGTTTATTCTCGTGGTTCCGAACGCCACCTGTCGATCAGATCCCCGTCGTCCGAATTTTCCTTCGTGGGGAAATCGCTTGGACGAGGGGTGACCGCTCGCTTAAGCTCCAACAGGGATGACGGACAAGAACAGAGACCCCGCGCAACTGCGATTAAAGCAGATCGCCGGCCATATTGCAAAGCCTCAAATCACAGACTACCCTGTGCCTCATTATGCTTCAACAGAACCGACAACACGACTCATGGGCAAAGTTGCCATTATCACCGGATGCAATTCGGACAAGGGGATCGGCCGGGCAACGGCCACGACTTTCGCTGCCAACGGAGCCAAAGCCATTGTCATAAGTGACCTAGCCTCTTCGAACCTCAGAACATGGGCGGACGAGATAGGAAAGCGCTATCCAAAGACAGTGGTGGAGTGGAAGCAATTTGATGCCTCTGGTATGGCCGAAAACCGTCCATTTCCCTGGCTGACTTCAGACGAAATGGCAGTGAAAAATGTCGTCTCGTATCTATGGTTCCCAGACAGAGCTCATTGATAGTGAAACGGTCTCCAAGTACGGCAGACTAGACATCTTCTTTGCCAATGCGGGAATCTCTGGAGGACTCTATATGGACGGGATCACAGCGGATTCCTTTATGCGAACATTGAAGGTCAATACTGTCAGCGTATTTCTCGCCATAAAGTATGCTGCTGCTGCCATGAAAGCACAAGGTACGGGAGGCTCGATTATTGCCACCGCCTCTATTGCAGGAATTCGTTCCGGGGGAGGAGGATCCGATTACTCTGCCAGCAAAGCGGCGGTCATCAACCTCGTTCAAACTTCGTCATGGCAACTCTACGGCACCAACATTCGGGGTATAATCTTGCCTTTCTAGTGCGTCGCTTACATTACAAGTGAACGCCCTGTGTCCGGGGTTAATTGAAACTGGTATGACTGAACCTGTATTCAATATGGCAAGAGCTCGTGGAACTGCCGGCAAAATTGGTCAATTGAATCCGGCTGGTCGTTATGGAGTTGCAGATGAGATTGCAAGAGCGGCACTGTTCCTTGCGAGCGACGAAGCAAGTTATGTGAATGGGCAAGCCGTAGCTGTGGACGGAGGGTTGAGTGCAAGTCATCCCATTGTTCCAGGTAAAATAGCATAGCCAGATTTTGTCCGCGAAATGAGTTTTGGACCTCGCTTCAGATCTGTCGGTCGGTCGGGCTGACGGGTTTTCCAAAAACATGTGACAAGAAATATCTTCCACCCGTTTCGTTGACTATAAAGGCTCGCTTATAAGGGAGCAGCGCTTGTGATTCCCTCCGCACACAATTCGAGTTTTGTTCCCCGCTTCTAAAAACCAAGAGTTGATCATGCCGACTCTCGAAATCGCCTTCGCCCCCGTAAGTCCCCCCACGAAGCTATTCTGATAGAGTAGTACAAGCAAACTCTCACCAAAGAGCAACTCGACGCAGCATGGAAAGCTCCTGAGAAGGTCCTCTCTGCGTAAGTCAATTCAAAATGTGCGGACTAACGACAAAGTGCGCCGGGATGCGAAGCCGTCTACACCGGTCTTATGCCCACCCACCCTGGGATTCTTGCCGTCATTATCATCTGGGAGAATATTCACGCGCACCACAGGTTTATGCATAGCGAGTCCTATGGTCCGTTCATGATGAACGCGGCTCCTATTCTCGCGGGAGACATTGAGGTCGTGCACCTTGAAGTCACGGACAGTAAAACTTTGAAGACGACTTTGACGTCACCGGTGACTCAAATCAGTCATCTCTCCGTCAAAAAGGGGTACGCCGCGAAATTCCTCAAGGAGTATCATGAAAACTACAAGAAACTCGTTGCCGGCGGGGAAAAGAATCATGGGATGTGGATGCAACACTCTTACGAAGCGCCGTATAGCCATTGGTTTAATGTCAATTAACAGTTTAGGTTCTCCTTTTACGCATTCCTGGGATGGGACAGCGAGCAGGATCATTACGATGTGATGCAAAAAGAAAAGTATTTGGCTTTCAGGGACTCCTTCAAGGATTGTATTGTTCCGGAGAACGGGGTCAAGATTTATCATTTGGAGCTCACAAAAGTTTATGGAGATTGGTGAAAAGCAAATTGCTGGATCGTAGATAGATTTTCTGTTGATCGAAAAGGTCTATCAATCAAACAAGTGTCCTGTTAATTTGGCAATTCTATATGCTTGCCATAAGAAAGACTTCCTGGAATGGACGTTCTAGCAGAACCTCTCTTCATCAAACTAAAAACGAGATCTTCCTCAACATTCTGATCAAGATAAATCATCTCCAGCTTGACAAGATGCACCTCGTGTTTCAATTTCATGCCAGAGAAATGTTGCTTAAAAGCATGCGAATGCGGTTCTCTGTCCTCATAGAGAACGACCTCGTTAATTGCCGAGCCTTCCAAGAGTTCGTTGAAAAATTGAACTTTGAAGTCGAGCGTGGAGGACACCAGTGTCGGATCCGGGTTCAACACTACCAGGTCGAAATGCAGCCCTTTTGATTCAAGCATGCATGTGATGATGTCTCCGAAAGTGTTTCTTCGACCTGTGAGAAGAACAGCGAGTGTTTCTGGATCGGCGATGGCGGATCGGGCAATATCGACCAAGGCTTCGTTCCAGTATCCTTCCCATGCCCGAGTTTTCTCTATCTCGAAGCCACGTCCTGTTGCCGCAAGTATCTCGGGATATTTCCACCTTAATTTAGCTTATGCTTTTTGAGGCCATACCAGCCGCCGATTCCTGAAAAGTAGTCGCATTTGATGTAGTTGAGGCCTTCGTGGGTCCAGATTTGGGGATTGGGCGCTGCACTATTGAATACTTCATATCAGTCAAGCCTAAGAGCAAGATGTACGTGTGTTATCGAAATCAATAATGACTAACTTTGACTTCTTTGTCAAGTCGACCGAACGTCCTTTGAAATCCCATTTGCTCGTCATCATTGGGCTTTTTGAAGCGATCAGCTGTGAATACTTTGCAGCAATTTACTCACCAAGGAAGACGAAGCAGTTGGGCGGTTCCTTTTAGGACATGTGGTTGGAGCAAGGATGACTCAAAGATCGCGATTAAAGCGATAGCACTTGTTTGCCCAATCGGTTTCTATGTTGCACAACCCATCGAGATACGCTCGGCGTCAGGGCCGCAAGGGTTGCCCGATCCTGCCCTGATTTGTCGCATTTCTCATTGGTTACGTGATCAACCCGTCCATCGAGCGCGACATGTCACTTTCCTCACAAAAGACTCTCCCTCCAAAGTCGGCCATCCCACACAGCATCCTCTGATCCCTGCGACATCCACACAACATGGCTCCCACAGTCTCACGTCCTACTACTCAGTCTAAGATTTCAGACTCATTCAGAGCAACCGCCAAGGCCACCAAGCCCCTCAAACAAACCAAGCCCGCGGTCAAACCAATTCCCAAAGCCCCCGTAGACTCTGTAAAGTCCGAGGAGAAGGATCCCATAAACTTAAACCCAAACGATCCCAAGCTTGTATCTGCTGCTCGTGCGATTCAAAAAGACCGACAGGCGCCCTTTGGTATATTCCCAAGACTCCAGGCTGATAAAAGTGCATCCCGAAGGACAGAACACGATTCATACCATTCTACGGAACTTTGACCTCACACCGAAATATGGCCCGTGTGTCGGGATAACGCGACTGGATCGGTATCGACGCGCCGAGAAAATGGGACTAAACCCTCCTGTCGAAGTCCTCCAAATCCTCGAAACAGAAGAAGGCCAACGAAGCTGGAACACAGACCTTTTCAGTCAAAAGTCGAGTGTATAATTGAATAGCGAGATTGGATCTGCTCGAGTAATACCATATGTATTCCTGATGACGATTATTGAAATGTAGCATAGCAAAGTTTGTATTCTTGACATTCTCGTGAGGTACTACAGAGTATATAACATTATAACCTGATCCACCGTCCAGCAATAAACCTAAAACAGATGCAAAAGAGAATAGCAAACGTGATACAAATACTTTGAAAAGACAAATACGACAGAATACAGACTAAAGACCAAATAAATTTCCTTCTCCCTCTTTTCAACAGTCTCCAAGCAAATGCGGACTTCTACAAATAACGGGTATGCATTAGAGGAAGTAGTCTGCCATTAGAAGAGGTCAAGAGATGGAGTACCTGGTGTCCGACGCGAAACTTGGGGTTCTCCCTCTCGTGGAGCGGGATCGAATTGTAGACTGGGTCAGTGGGTTGCAAAAGATGAGGGATTTACAAGGTTTGTTGGAGGTGTTCATCGATTTCCATGATGGCAGCTTGATTGCCACATCGATAACAGTAATTTGGGGCCGAGAATATAGTAACGATATTCTTATCTTGAGACCAATTGTATCCCTAGTGTATTAGCGAAAAATAAATTGAGACGCACCTCCATAACGAGTTGATGTGCTCTGGCAATCAAAGTGAGACCGTTATTATGATTGAAAGCTTCTGAAATATCCTGACCGAAGGTATACCCCGCGCCTCTCGGAGAAATTCCCCAACCACAGCGATCATCCGGATCGGACCAGAGGAGGTCACACATTGGGCCCTCGTGGGGGACTTCCTGGACCCGATCGAGCGCACGGATATGATCCAAGGTGTCGATACTCGGTGACAATCCTCCGTGCAGACAGAAAATTTGGTCCTCGATGAGTGCGGTGAGGGGTAAAAAGTCGAATAGGTCGGTGAAATATTTCCAAACATTTGCATTTCCGTATTTTCGGAGACATTCGTCGTAGAAACCGTAGACTTGGGTGATTTGACGAGATTCGTGGTTTCCTCGCAGAATAGTTATACGGTGTCGGAAACGGACTTTGAGAGCGACGAGGAGGGTAACGGTCTCGACAGAGTAGTATCCTCGATCTACGTAGTCGCCCATGAAGAGGTAGTTTGTGTCGGGCGAGTTTCCGCCTATGCGGAAGAGTTCTTGTAAGTCGTGGAATTGGCCGTGGATGTCGCCGCACACTGTGACGGGGCACCGTACGGGCTGGACGTTGCTTTCTTCATGTAATATTTCTCTGGCCTAACAAAAAGATAAGAAAATGGGGAATTTGAGTAGGGGAAAGGGGGTCAAGAGGTACTTTATCACAGAGTCTTTTAACGTCGTCTTCTGGGAGTTGTCTACATTTGCTGAGTATCTCGATCCAACTGTCTAATTCGCCGCTGTGACTTTGCAGTGGTGGTGCAGAGTGCGTTGACGATAGTTCTGCGGTAGGTGATGACATGACAGCCATCATGCTCTCTGGTGATTTGACATCCTCGACCTCTCCGACATCTGTCATCTTGACATCTTCCATCTATGATTTGACATGAGCACAAACACACGTTGAGAATGTCAAAGGGAAGAAAGTTACCATAATTGAAGCCACTCAGCTTACACACTGAGGGAAGGACAAAACAGAGGGAATGCTAGAGTGTGTCCTACACTGCGCGAAGAGTCGGTTGAGAAGGACAGTGATTGACTGTTTGTGGATCCTTGTGGATGTATCGGAGGCAACACAAAGGCAGGTGCGTTGTGTCAATTTTGAGTTTTGCTGGGGAAATTTTAATGACGAAAACGATTGCAACAGAACGTGTGTGAGTATCTACAAAATGCCGATGACGAGAATGCCCTCTCTGAATGGCTTTTATCAAGAGAAACAAGAGAAAGAGAAGGCGGAGAGTGGGGAGGAAAACAAGGTTGAGCCGGGAGGTGGTTGCAAGGGAGGCTGAGTGGAGGTTTGGCGAGTGGCAGCGATTTCTCTTTTGGAAGAAAAGAGGGTTGTTGATCTACCTCACCTCGCTCCCTTTTTTCCACGCTCTCTTGCTTGGTTCAGCCGCAAACTTCAGCGTGTGTGCGACCAGCCAAACTTTCCTTAGTCCCAAACAGAATATTCCGCGTATTACGTAATTAGACAAGTCCATTGGCCAATGGGAGATGCCCCCCATCCTAGCAGATCTCTCCGGCCTTCAAACGCGACATTAAGTTATCTTCCGTATTATCTCGACTAGAAATGCTATGTACTCTTCTTTTCATTCACACTTGATGCCACTCGTTCATATGCAGGGGTATCCTCGCTTTCTTCGGCCTTCTCTGTTGCGACTACTTGCTCGACTTCATCTCCACTATTTAACCAAACTCCTGCCAAAACAGACGCATATACCCCGACCACGGCGATACTACTCGCTGTTGTACTCGGATACACGTTCCAGGCCCATTCCTCCACTACCCACACCAGGATCTGGACAACTGGTGGCCATCCCGTCCGCCAGAGGAGAAAGGGCATTGTCCATGCTGTCCACGAATAGAATTGATAATGCAACGAGCGCGCAAACAAACTCCCAATCATATTTGACGTGAAAAGAAAGGTGAGGATAGATTTATTGCAGACATCTCGTCGAAGTGGAGTCGTGGGATGATAAATGTTTGTTTTGATGAACTCCACAGGGGACAGTCCCGTCGGTCTGGTAATTAGTGCTAACCTTTGAACCAAGATATACCGCAACCACCGGGTTGTCACGAAAGCCAGTAGTACACTGAAATGACCAACCAATAAAGTCAATGCAAACTCTCTCGAGAGGAAAACGTCTTCCCCCACGAATCGCCAATTCACCGTCCATTTCCATAGAAAGCTCCTTCCCAAGTCGAACGCTTTTGTGATGTAGTTCCTCGAATAGGCCCGGAACGGAATAGCCAATAAGACTTGGATCTGGAAAATCCGAAGAATAACGCGAATCGCTCCTTCGAGACCACTCACCAGCGTAATGACAACCATCAGGCCGGGAAGATAGAGCAGAGCGTTCATTTTGACTCCCAATGCGAGGGCATATGTGACGGAACCAGCAGTCCATTGGCGTCTTGTGAATAACCAACATGTCGACATGAGAAACAATTGTGTCCAACAATCGTTGAATAGTCGGAGAATGTAGATACTGTGCAATCGTTTTGACAAACAGAGTAGCGGGAGGACGTATGGGGGGACCTAAAATCAGAAAAGTACAATTGCAATAATTACCCGCGCAGCTCGATACGTGGACATGGTTATCGCGAGTGTGGCGAGATAAAGCAATACAAACACAACTTGCGCAGAAAATATGTCTTGACCGTTTGAGGTGATCTTGTACAGTGCTGTGTATATCCAGACGTGACCAGCAGGATAGCTAGCATCAGTGACACTGTATTGCGGAAAATTTGTACCATAGTGGACCTGTTCCTCCCTTTATGAGTGCGTAGTTGCGCTCACCAGCAAGGTACTGCTCCACTTGCTCCATGTACGCTTTCCAGTCGATTTCCGTGTCTGCGAGAGTCAGACGGAACAGCATTCAGAGACGTGCAATTGATCTTTACCAGAATTGCCGTGCTGAGAAGTGCGTCAAACAGCCACAAGACTCGTCCTGACAGAAGACTCCAATTAGGATCCTGAGATATCTGCACCGTCGAATGCACGACATTGTCTAATGACGACATGATCCGTGACATGGTTGTTACCCTCTCAGAGTCCACCAGCCGTTGATTCAAAGCTGTCAAATCAAGCGTTTCAATTGTCACGTCACACAAAATCCGATTCGGGTTAGGGTTGAATTATTTATCTCGCACAGCTCGGTCCGGCCGCGGTCATCACTACACCACTCTTAAATCCGGCCATCATCCTCAGCATCGCCCGCATCTACAAAACAGAAACTAAATCTGCAACTTTCACACCTCCCACGATGACTCTGACAAACTCTGACTTTCTTCTCGCTGTCATTGCCATTCTCTTTCCTCCTTTTGCTGTATGGTAATCGTCCCTCCCTATGTTATCATGGTATTTGCATCGCTAACAACTGGGCACAAGGGTCAAATCAGGTGTGTCATGCCAAGATTAATCAAAGGATGTTACTGACTGCTAAATAGGAATCTGTTCTGCTGATTCATTAATAAATATCTGTACGTCCCCTATTCCTCTCTTCATTCGCGTGTGTGCTGACTGGTGACAGTGTTGTGTATGCTTGGATACCGTAAGTGCCACCATTATTTCACATGAAATTGTCGCTAATCAAATATTGATCACAGTCCCTGGTCTTCTACGTAACAAGCCTGTTTATAGTAGTGTTTCTGACTTGTGCAGATGCGTGGTACATTATAGCAAAAGCAGCGGACGCTCGAGATGTGTTCGATGACATGGAGAACGCACGGCATGAACGACGAAGCGAGTATCAACCCATTGCACAATTCGATCATCAGTATCAACAAACTGGAGTCATTCGTGATGGCTCGACAGATCAGCCCACATACGCCGACGTCGTTGCTGGATCATCGTCCCAGCCCAAAAATTCGTCGTCCGATAACCCCCCTTCGTATAGTGCTATTGTCAAAGGAGGTACCAAACTTGTACGAGAGGGATGTTCCTAATGCATTTTGTCTAGATCATAAGGTCCAGACCTAGGAGTGGGGTTGCATTAGGAGTAAGCTTCGGGAGGGTTCATACGGAGTTGAATATGGTTTAGATTTATTTTTTTTGGCTGTCGAAAAGGAGATTTTACTTTAATTAGGAAAGATGGTTCGGTAGGTGGAAATGGTATTTTACTCTAATATCTGCCCAAGTTTGGACAACACCCACGACTTTCTCTGCTTGTGCAGAGTTTTGAAGCTTGAGATGGGGCTGGGGTCTGTGGCCTGCACGTGCCGGTGATCAATTTCACTCCCTAGTTAGGGAAATTGGAACCACTCACCCCTGAATCACTCCCCTCCGTTCTCTTGGTCCAGTGCAAACCCACCATGTCCTCCCACAACGATGACGCAGATCTTGCCCCCTCCGTCGCAGCAGGCTACAAAATCACTGAAAAGAAAACAGTAGGCGAATACGCCGCCCTCGACGCAAAGTCTTCTTCCCCCCTCCTTCTTCCTCTGACCTGAAACGCGACAAAGAAACTGATTGCTATATTTAGTGACGAGTCTTTGAGAAAATGGAAGGAAAGTCTTGGAATCGTGTCGGGAGAGCGAAGTATTCCCTCTGATCCTAATGACCCTCGACGGGTATGTGGTCTTGTCTGACGGATGGCATTGACGGTAGGTTATTGTGGAACAGCTGGCGCTTGAAGTGGCAGGACGACCTGATGTGATTTTGGATGCATGTTCCGGCGTTTACACGTGCACTGATATCTTATATAGATGAGTAAGAAAGACGCCGTGGAACACCTCAAGCAGAAGCCATTCATCATCAAAGAAGGCACCGAATATCGGTATCCGCGCCGTTTTTCAAGTGTAGCTAACGTGTAGTATGAAAGTCAAATTTAGAATTCAGGTACCAAACTTAGTCAATCACTTGAGGTACTGACCGTATAGCATGAAGTTATTACTGGTTTGAGATACATCGTACGATCCTGTCTCTATATGCATCTAAACTTTGTAGCAAATCGTTCACAGGGCAGGACTAAAGGGTACACCAAGTGCCTCCGGATCCCGACTAACTTGTGAATAGTGGACCGTATGGAGGAAATGCTTGGCTCCTACGCCCCTGGTAAGTCCAACGAGAAGAAATTTCCTCTGGAAGAAGCGCCGTCAGGTATGCTCGCCAGAGGAAAATACACCGCTCGCTCGAAATTCACCGACGATGATGGCCATTCTTATTTGGATTTTTCCTGGTCATTCGAAGTATGTATCACCTCCTTCAGTACGCTAATATTGCAGATCAAGAAAGGTTGGAACTGATTGAGGAAGTCTTTTTAGTATCTTTATGGATGCATACTGCGATCTAGGATAATTATTATTCTTATGCACTTTGTCCGTCTAGAGTTCTCCTAATGTCCTCCACAAGTCGCTCCAGAGAAGCCAGTTTCTCTCGAAGGCTCGAATGGTCCACAGATCCTGCTTCCACCGAGGTTTCTCGTTCTTCGACGCCCGCAATGGCTTGACGGGGCCGGCCTGAACGTCGTTTCGCCGGCGATCGACTCCGTCGACTGTGTTGTCTTACAAGCTTGGGAATATCTTTGCGACTAGGCGATCTGGACATTGGCTGCCGCAGGAACGGATTTGCGGATAATGGCCCGGGGAGAGCAACCTTCTCGATCCCATCTTCCTCTTCCAAGACAGCATTAGCCTCGTCATATTCATCATCGCCATCGTCATCCTCCACAGTTTGTCTTGTTGTGATCCATTTTCTGCTTTGTGGCTTGTCGCTCTCCTCGTCTGATTCAATAACCGTTGAGGCTAATGACACATGTCGTCGTCGTCGAGGGAGGTTTACGTCCGTGCTGATTGGTTTGCAGGTTGATTCTCCATCAGATGCTGCGGAAATTGACAAGAATGGAGGGGCCGCGTGGACCCCCATTGAACTCCGTGGCGGGATTACGGGAGTTGGGATCTCTTGGATCCAATCCACCGTCCTCGGTTTCACCGTCTCTTGTTTCACAGCTCCGTAATATATTCCATTCCCGCCATTTCTGTGTCCACGAATAGAGTTCCGAAAAACCTCGTCCAGCACATGCTGAGCAGCCTGTGTCGCGATCGACTCTCGTCGGTATCCACCACGCGGTTTGGGAATACTGCCATTCTTGATAGTCTGTTTGCTGACGAAGCCATTTGCCAGGGTTTCGAAGGACGAAACGCGCTGGAGTGGAATGAAACCGGAGACAGCCTTGGATCCGAGGTAGAATCGCTCGAAACAGTATATTGCCACGAGAAATGGAAGATGAATTGCTTTGATGATGTAACGGTTTAACTTTATAAATCGTCGGCGGGGAAGCACGTAGCAGAGCGGGTGGAGAGTCCATTCGATGAGGTTTAGAGGCGGTTGATAGAAGAAAAATGCGTCCGACTTGACACAGCTGATCGTATTCACAGCAAAGAGATATTGGTGCTCTATTATCAGACAGATTACACAAGTGGAGACCTTCTCTCGCATTCTTGGATACGTCCGAGAAGGTGTTGGAAAGCACCGATACCAAGATTGTCACGACTATAAATTAGATGAGTTGTCGTGACAGCGTACCCAGGAAATGCGCCATCCCAACAAATATTACGAGAAGACATTTACCGGTAGTGTTATAAGCTACATAAGTCAGAAGTTTTTTTGGAGAAATACAATGAATCGTTTGCCATGCAGGAAGTTGAAAGCCGAAGAAGATTTGCTGTGATCAGAACATGGAGATTCGGGATGTACCAAGAAATTGAATGCGACCGTTCGCGTGGAATATATTCCCCTCGCTGTAAAGATAAGTGATCGGAAGAAGAAGAGGCATACCAAACGTAATAGAAAATGCAACGAAGAATCCTGTAAAGAAAACAACGATAAACAGAAGTGAGGCAAGTAGGTCGATTGCCATTCGGCGAAACGAAATGATCATTTGGGAAAAGTATCGTGTATGGTCTTGTCGTTAGTGAGATAGTGCAATGACTTTACCAAGGGCGGCGAAAAGTCTGGGGAAAAGGAAAATTGCGTTGGCGGCAAGGAGGTCGTATGCAGTATCCGCGATGGACTGCGTAGGGTCTCCAAGTATGAATCCGTACAAACGTAACCCGAGAAACGAGACGAACAGTGTCAAAATGCCGAGCTAAAGATATCAGTTGAGGAGACTTTGAGATATACGTCAAATAGATTCCAGAGATTTAGTATGAACAACGTGCTGCCTGCATTGAAAAATCCGACAACCTACCTCTCAGATTTGGTTCGTAACCACACACACCTCATCCAGCATGTATCCCAAAGCCCAAAAAGACATGACAATCTCGAGGGAGGTCAGGAGCTGCGATCTTTGGATCAGGACCGCCATGTATAATGCGAGAAGCTACCCGGTTAGTATTACCCGACGAAGTTTAGTACGATTGCAAAGCTCACGGTTTGCATGAAATGTTTGTATCGCGGAACCCGCAATCGACTTAATTTGAAAACACTGGCTTCCCGCACATTGTAAAGCGACGCCGTTTTGCGAGTATGGTGCATTGAGATGGCGTCGTACCCTTTGTCTGTACTGCTATAAAATACCTGCCTCCGTCAACTCGATCGTGGATGGAAGTTACAATCTTGCCGCTCCAGATGTTCTCCAGAACTTGGACCACCAAAGGACTCGAAAGGAATTTTTTAGACTCCGCACGAATAGCCAGTTCGATTGCCGACATTCTTTCCGCTCGTGAAGCCGAGTAGTTTAAAATGCAAACGCTCAGATCCCCCCTCAAAGGCCAAAATCCAAAAGTCAGCACGTCGATCTACTTGTTATTACGTTTCCAAGGTTTAAAGCCTACCAATTCTCGAGGAGTGAATTCTTTAAGCATCTTGGTCGCTAGTAATTCGCAAAGAGACGCCCTTGTCGCGGAAACTCCAGATAACGCTGCTCTCTGTTCCGCTTCTCGTTTGAATTGTCCTGCGTTGGCCAATAGTGCATAGACAATGGCGCACGATTTGTGGGCTTTCATTCTCTCCAAAGTCGGTCGCACAAGGAATCTAGGATTAGGAGGGAGCAACATTTTTGTGCAGGGAGACGTACTGGTGTGTTTGGGGAGACTTTAGTTGCTCATAAGTGCAATTTGTGTCTACCGTCGATACAATGTCGTCGCGCACTGCCAGGACAAGTGCACACACAGGAACTTCGTCAAGGATTTTGAAGTTGCTTGCGGGGACGAGAGGATCCATTTCCGTGCCGGGACAGGCTTCATCATCATAATGTATTCCCAGTGCCGCCATCGGCATGAGACTGTGTCCTGTAGGCGCTCGCCCAAAGACTTTTGTTTCTTTTGATCTGGAGTTGTGGGGGTTCAAAGTGAATCGCGCTGACACGCGGTGGTGGATTTGTTTACATCTTTGATTTGCCCCGCAATTTGAAGCCATCCAATCAGTGGCCATCAACTTGAAGTCGTCGCCAAATTCGGCCGACTGAACATGTTCAATGGGATGCCGGACATAGTCGAATGATGAGTACTGTCGACCAGCCTGGAGACGTTGTCCTTTCCCATGGCTCTGTGGGCTCTCTACCGTATACTCTGGTGGTCAACTCACGACCCACAATCAACGGACAATTGATATTCAAATTCGAGAGCTCAATCTCTGCCTCAACTTTGTCGCTCAGGGATTTCACGTGCGTTTGGTCAACAGTCAAAGAATGGGTCGCATGCATCAACAAACAATCTGGAAGGACGATCCGTTATGCTACTGGAACGGATGGTGGAAGCTGGATACATCTTTTCCCACTTCAAGACACTTCCGAGCCCTGGCGACCCATACTCTTCAACGAACGCTCCTTCACCGATCGTTATCCCGGATACCTGAAAACGCAGTCGGGACCGCAGGCGGATTCTTCAATGCTTGACGAAACGCAACGACGCATCATCCGCGTTACGGGATGGTCTTCTCCCTCGCACAAATTTCCTGATCCATCTGATACGAACCTCTTTGCTCGACTCGTGAAGGGAGAAATCCCGCAGTGGCGTGTTTGGGAGGATGACCACTATGTCGCGTTCCTCACTCCATTCCCCAATACTCCTGGTCTCACTGTGGTGATTCCTCGTCGCCATCTCTCCTCCAATATCTTCTCTCTCGAAATCAAGGAATTCGTTCCCCTCGTTCAGGCTGCTCATCATGTGTCTCGAATGCTCACGACAGCGCTCGAAATTGAGAGAGTTGGGATGTTTTTTGAGGGATTTGAAATCGACTATGCGCACGTTAAAATCGTGCCCGTATTAAAGGAGGTAGACGAAAGTGCAGACAAGATAGGCACGTTCTACGACAAATATCCTGGGTGCCTCACGACCCAACCAGGCCCGGAGAAATCGGAGAAATATTTGAACTCGCACATTGTTGAAGGACTGGAAGGTTGCGCAGCAAAAATTGAAGAAGCCGTTCCAAAGTATGTGGATAGCTAAGAAGATATCACCGTAGAAATACATTTGCAAGAAACGCCATGCCTTAATCTACATTCATCGGCTCCCCTCGGAGTTGATTTTCCAATCTGGTAACTTCACCGAGGTCTTTGGCATTCTTAATCTTCTCAAGAATGGCTGCCCGCTCTTCTTGCGTGAGTCTGCTAGCAACATCATCTCTCTGTCCATTTAATCCCTCCAACCCCTTTCCAGGCACAAAAGTACGGGGTTTTACGCCTTTTGCAAAGTCGGTGAGTTCACCAGACTCTGTCGTGAATAGCGCTTTCGCTTTTTCTCGTTCCTACATGGGTCAGTATAGTCTTCTGAGAATGATGAAAAGG
>Ga0335073_10004859_pt1 | contig 18838 bp, 19 predicted proteins | sample Lox_Sample_22_FD_207093 | JGI IMG/M metagenome (GOLD analysis project Ga0335073, IMG submission 207093) | Soil microbial communities from Loxahatchee National Wildlife Refuge, Florida, United States - Lox_Sample_2.2 | ecosystem: Environmental > Terrestrial > Soil > Wetlands | place: USA... | reverse complement strand
GGAGCAGAGCGGGTGGATCGGGTCGGAGTGGTCGCTGACGGAGACGGGGCGGCGGGCGAAGTATTACAGGCTGACAGCGGCGGGACGGAAGCAGCTTGAGAGAGCCGAGCAGAGTTTCGAGCAACTGGTGAAGGGTGTACGCGCGGTGCTGCGCTACGCGTAAGGGACTGGCCGTCCGGGCGGCGCGCTCCGAACAGTGGCAACGAGAGAGTATCGAGGACAACGATGGGGATGTGGCATCGGTTGACGAATCTGCTGCGGCGGGAAAGCGTGGATGCGGAGATCGACGAGGAATTGCAGTCGCATCTGGAGATGGCCGTCGAGGACGGGATGCGCGCGGGGATGAGCGAGGAAGAAGCGCGCAGGGCGGCGCGTCTGCGGTTCGGGAATCCGGTGACCATGCGGGAACGGACGGCGGGAGCGGATGCGGCTCTGGCGGTGGACGGGATGTGGCGCGATGTGCGCTATGCGCTGCGACAGCTGAAGCGATCTCCCGGATTTGCGGTGACCGCTGTGCTGACGCTGGCGCTGGGGATCGGGGCGACGACGGCGATCTTTACGCTGGTGCAGCAGGTGATGCTGCGGTCACTGCCGGTGGCGCGGCCAGAGCAGCTGTGGCGCATCGGCGACTCCGACGACTGCTGCTACTCGGCAAGGTACTCGCAGGGCGACTGGAATTTCTTTTCGTGGGAGGCGTACAGGCACTTTCGCGCGAATACGCCGGGGTTTGATGAACTGGCGGCGTTCCAGCCGGGTGAAGGCAATGCGGAGCTGGGCGTACGGCGCGCCGGTTCTCCGGCTGCAGCGGAGACGGGCAATGGCGAGTACGTCTCCGGCAATTTCTTCGCGACGTTCGGCATTTCAGCCTGGCGCGGACGTGTGTTCACCGATGCCGATGACAAGGAGGGAGCGGCGCCGGTTGCGGTGATGAGTTTCCACATCTGGCAGCAGAAGTACGGGTCGGATCCGTCGGTGGTGGGAGCGACGTACCAGATCAACGGCCATCCGTTCACGATGATTGGTATCGCGCCGCCGGGCTTTTTCGGAGCGAAGCTCGACGCCGATGAGATGCCGGACATCTGGCTGCCGCTGGCGACGGAACCGTTGATCGCGGGCGCATCGACGCGCCTCAAAGATCCGCGGTCGGCGTGGCTGGACCTGATTGGCCGTGTTCGCCCGGGAACAGATACGAAGGCGTTGGAGGCGCAGATACAAACGGAGCTACACCAGTTGCTGGCAAGTCATGTGCAGGATATGTCTCCGCAGGAAAAGGCGGTGTGGGAGAAGCAGACGGTGCATCTGACGCCGGGCGGCGCGGGTGTTTCGCTGATGCGCGAGAGCTACAAGAGCGATCTGCGGCTGCTGCTGGTGGCATCTCTGTGCGTGCTGCTGGTGGCCTGCGCCAACATTGCAAACCTGCTGCTGGCGCGCGGGCTGAAGGACCGGCAGCAGATCGCAGTGCGTGTCGCGCTGGGCGCTTCGCGCATGCGGCTGGTGCGGAAGGCTCTCGTCGAAAGCATTGCACTGGCGGTTATCGGCGGGGCGGCGGGGATTGGCGTTGCTTACGCCGGGGCGCGGCTGATTCTGCACCTGGCGTTCACCGCGCACGGACTGTGGATGCCGCTGGAAGCAGCGCCATCGATACCGGTGTTGCTTTTTGCGCTGGCTGTTTCGCTGATCACTGGTGTTGTCTTCGGCGTGGCGCCGGCATGGATGACCTCGCACGCAGAACCGGTAGAGGCGATGCGAGGAGCGAACCGGACAGTTGCAGGCAGCGCGGGAGGGCGCGGCGGCGTGCTGGGAACGGCTGGCGCGCAGAAGGCGCTGGTGATCGCACAGGTGACGGTGTCGCTGGTTCTGCTGAGCGCCGCGGCGATGCTGGGAGAGAGCCTGCGGAATCTTGAGCAACAGAAATTTGGCTTCGATCTGAACGGAAGTTATCTGCTCACGATTGATCCGAAGATATCCAACTACAAGCAGGAGGCTCTGGTTCCGCTCTACGACACTATCGAGGAGCGGCTGCGCGGTATCCCCGGCGTGGGCGCGGTCAGTTCTTCTCTGCATGCTCCGCTGACCGGCTACTGGACCCATGATGTGCGAGTTGAGGGCCAGCCGGAGCCGGCGACAACGGATGATGTAACGGCGGGATGGACGCGGGTCACGCCGGGATTTTTCAAGAGCTTCGGCGACAGGATCGTGATGGGACGGCCGATCACAGACGAAGACAATGCGACGACGCGGCCGGTTGCGGTGGTAAACGAGGCGTTCGTGAAGAGGTTCCTGGGAGGGAAAGACGCGGTCGGGCAGCACTTTGGTCCGGCGCCGGGAAAAAACGCCGGTACGTACGAGATAGTGGGCGTTGCCTCCGATATGCATTACGAGGCGACGAACACGCGCGGGCCTGTGCCGCCGATGTACTTTCTGCCAGAGGCGCAGACCACGCACTTCGATGAAGCGGAGCTGGAGAGCCGCGAGGTGTGGTCGCATTATCTTTACTGCGTGGTGATTGCGGCGCCGGGGAATCATCCCGACCTGCAGGGGCAGGTGAAGAAGGTACTGGCGGATGTCGATCCGAACCTGGTGGTGTATGGCATTCAGCCGTACTCGGAGGTATTTCGTGCACGCTTTACGCAGCGGAACATGATTGCAAGCCTGACGTGGCTGTTTGGTGCGGTTGCGCTGATGCTGGCTGCTGTGGGCCTATACGGCGTGACGGCCTACGGGGTAGAGCAGAGGACGGGCGAGATTGGCGTGCGCATGGCGCTCGGCGCGGACCGCGACTCGGTGGTGGCGATGGTGCTGCGGCGCGCCTTGTGGCAGGTGGGCATCGGGGTGGCACTGGGGATTCCGGCGGCGATCGGTACAGGGTGGGCGATGGCGAGTCAGCTGGTTGGAGTAGAGCCGTGGAGTCCGGCGGTGCTGGGACTGGCCACGGTGTTACTGGTGCTGACGGCTGTGATGGCAGCGGCAATTCCGGCGCGGCGAGCGGCGGCGGTCGATCCGATGCGGGCGTTAAGGATGGAGTAGAGGGGCGGCTGGGCGCCGTCTTATTTGCCCGGCCGGGAACCGGTGATGAGGATGTCGACTAATCTCCGGGCGCTTTGCTGCCAGCCAGGACCAGACGCTATGTGGGAGACGCCGATAATCGCGCGCAGCAGATCGAAGGGGTCGAGATCGCTGCGTATGTCGCCGTGCTTTATCGCGCGTTTCACCAGGGCGCCAATTGCCCCCTGAATCAGATCGTGGGAGCCTTCATATAACCTGGAAGGCCCCCCGACGACACTGTTCAGTGCGGGAGCGATGATGCGCTTTGCCGCGATGTGGTCGACGAACAACAGCATCCAGGCTCGCAAAGCCTCAATCGGAGGCATAGTTTCGGCAAACTTCCGCTGCGCCGCGGCCAACTTTTCTACTTCGGTCCGATAGACCGCTTCGATCAGGGCGTCTCGGATTGGAAAGTGACGATAGAGCGTGCCGGCTCCGACACCCGCCTGCCGGGCGATGTCGTCGAGGCTGGCGTCGGCGCCAAAGCGGGTGAAAACGTCCCTGGCCACCTCCAAAATACGGTCGCGGTTCCTCTGCGCATCGGCACGCGGCTTTCGCTGAACGGGTTGTGGAGGTTTCTTTGGCATACAAAATACTTTGCAACCGGAGATGATCTCCGTTTATCTATTCATTCGGAGATTGTCTCCGTTTTATTTGATGCGGCCGGGGGTCGTCAATCCCCGGCGGGAAACGAGCGACACGAACCGAAGTGTACAGGAGGAAGTGAGTATGCGAGTTTTTGTTACAGGCGCGACGGGTTTTATTGGTTCGGCGGTCGTCAAGGAACTGATCGAGGGCGGCCATGAGGTGATCGGGCTTGCCCGCAGCGATGCGCGCGCCCAGGCTCTTACGGCGGCGGGCGCGGAGGTGCAGCGCGGCGATCTCGAAGATCTGGAGAGCCTGCGCAACGGAGCGGCGAAGTCGGACGGTGTCATCCACACCGCCTTCAGGCACGACTGGTCGAAGTTCGCGGAAAGCTGCGAGCTGGACAGGCGCGCAATCGAGGCGCTGGGCTCCGCGCTGGAAGGCTCCAACCGTCCACTGCTGGTTACGGGCGGGGCCGCAACACAGGCGCAGGGCCGCCCCGCAACCGAGGAGGATCCTCCGCTTCCACCGTCTGCCGGCCTTCCCCGCGTTTCGGAACCGACGGGTTTCTCATTCGTGGAGCGGGGCGTGAACGCATCGGTGGTGCGCCTTCCGCAGGTCCACAACACGGTCAAGCAGGGCCTGATCACGCACCTGGTGGCTGTGGCGCGGGAGAAGGGCGTATCGGCGTACATTGGCGATGGGCTTAACCGATGGGCCGCGGTGCACGTGCTGGACGCTGCGCGTCTTTACAGGCTGGCGCTGGAAGAGCGGGCAGCGGGCGCCAGGTATCACGCGATCGCTGAAGAGGGAGTGCCGCTCCGGGAGATCGCTGAAGTGATTGGCCGGGGACTGAAGGTTCCGGTGGTGTCGATGTCTCAGGAAGAGGCGGCATCTCACTTTGGGTTCCTTGCGATGTTTGCGGGAAGGAACCTCGTCGTTTCCAGCGCGCTCACGCAGGACCGGCTGCGCTGGCACCCGACGGGGCCCAAGCTGATTGCCGATCTCGAAAACATGCAGTATTTCAGTAATGGACACTCAGGGAGTTGAAAGTATGACCAACAAGATCGCCATCATTACGGGGGGAAGCCGCGGCCTGGGCCGCAACACCGCGGTTAACCTGGCGCAGCGCGGCGTCGACATCATCTTCACGTATCGCTCGAATCAGAAGGAAGCCGAGAGTCTGACCCGCGAGATCGAAGGCATGGGGCGAAAAGCGGCGGGATTTTGCCTCGACACCGGCGATATTCGCGCGTTTGAGGGATTTGCCGCTGAAGTCCGCAAGACACTGCAGAGCTGGGGACGAGAGCGCTTCGACTACCTTGTGAACAATGCGGGCAATTCTCTGCATGCGGATTTCGATAAGACGACGGAAGCGCAGTTCGACGAGATCGTGAATGTGCACTTCAAGGGTGTTTACTTCCTGACGCAGAAGTTGCTTCCGCTGATGAACGATGGCGGACGCATCGTGAATATTTCGTCAGGGCTGGCGCGCTTTGCTCTACCCGGCAGTTCAGCGTACGGAGCCACGAAGGGCGCGGTCGAGGTTCTGACGCGCTATCTGGCGAAGGAACTCGGACCGCGCGGGATCACGGTGAATGTGGTCGCTCCGGGTGCGATTCAAACCGACTTCAGCGGCGGCATGGTGCGCGACAATCCCGAAATTAATAAACGGGTGGCGGAAATGACCGCGCTGGGTCGAGCGGGAGTGCCGGACGATATCGGACCCATGATCGCGGCGCTTCTCTCGGACGAGAATCGCTGGATCAATGGCCAGAGAATCGAAGTGTCCGGCGGAATGGCGCTTTAGGCGCTTAATTACTGGTCAGAAGGAGATCAAACGGAATGGCAACAGCAAAGAGAGTCGCCCTGGTGACGGGCGGGAACAAAGGCATCGGTCTGGAGATTTCGCGGAACCTCAGCGCAGCCGGATGCACGGTGCTGCTGGGCGCGCGCGATGCGGAACGAGGAAGGCAGGCCGTGCGGGAGCTGGAGCAGTCGGGACGCAGCGACGTTCACTTTATCGAGATCGATGTGACGAAGCAGGACTCGGTGACCGCTGCGGCCCAGGCGATTGAGAAACAATACGGCCGACTCGATATCCTGATGAACAACGCAGGGATCAACGTGCGCGGCGATGGGCTTCCCGGCAGTTGTGATCTGGAGGCGGTCAAAAGCGTCCTCGATACCAACCTGGTCGGCGCGCTTCGCGTTGCACAAGCGATGCTGCCGTTGTTGCACAAATCGCCGGGCGGACGCATCGTGAACGTATCGAGCGGGCTCGGTTCGCTTACGCTGAACAGCGATCCCGCCTGGTCGGCCTACGACGTCAAGCTGATCGGGTACTGCGCGTCGAAGGCTGCTTTGAACATGCTTACAGTGCATCTTGCATACGAACTGCGCGGCACCAGGATCAAGGTGAATTCGGCAGATCCCGGATACACAAAGACGGACCTGAACGACAACCAGGGACCTCAGCCGGTAGAGGTTGGCGCGATCGAAGCAACAAGGCTGGCGCTGCTGGATGACAGCGGACCAACGGGAGGGTACTTTACGAAGGATGGTCCGTATCCCTGGTAGGCGGTGACCTTGCCGAACGGCTTTCACTGGGGAGTTGAGTCATTTCATGCGGCATTAATGCGGTCCGCCGAAACAGTTGAAACCATGATTGGGCGGAATTGCGATGAAGTTTTCACTCCCCCAGCAGACCGTCCGGCAAATTTTCCCATCTTCCAATCGTTCGAGGATTGCGGTTCTTCTTCTCTTTGGCGCCTTGTCCTTTCTGCCCCTGAGCGCTCAAGAGGCGACCCGGGATCCCTGCGTGCGGCCTCAGGCAGGGAGCGTTGTCACGGAGCCACCCGACCTGCGCAGCAAGAACGGCGTGCTCGAACTCAACCTCACCGCTCTTGATGCCACAGAAAACGATGGCAGCACGCGCTACTGCTTCGTAGACGGTGAGGGCCGGGAGTCTCCGAATCTGCGTGTGAGTCCGGGCGATCTGGTCATTATTCATCTGAAGAATGCGATGACCGCACCGCAGCATGCGGGGCCGGAGTCTCAGCATGTCCACTCGGCGGGGACCGGCAACAAGTGCACCGGCGGACCGATGACGCTGATATCCACGAATCTGCATTTTCACGGGCTGACGATTCCTCCGACGTGTCACGAGGACGACGTACTGAAGACATCGCTGCAGCCGGGCGATCCTGCGTTTGAGTACCGCTTTCGCATTCCCGAAGATGAGCCGCCGGGGCTCTACTGGTATCACCCGCACATTCACGGATTCAGCAAGCAGCAACTGCTTGGCGGCGCATCCGGAGCGCTGATCGTGGAGGGCATCGAGCGGGCAAAGAAGGAAGTGGCGGGACTTCCGGAACGGGTGTTCATCATTCGCGACCAGGACCTTGTAAATCCGAATGCGCCGCCTTCGAAATCCGAGCCGGTGGTGCCGAAATTCATGATCGATCGCGACGGGGATGCAGCCAACAACGGCACCGGCTTCGGCAAGCCTGCGAAGGACCTCTCGATCAATTACGTACCGGTGCCCTATCCGGACTATCCGCCGGCTACGATTGAAATGAAGCCGGGGGAGCGGCAGCTGTGGCGGGTGTTGAATGCATCGGCGATCACGTATCTGAATCTCGAAGTGCTTTTTGGACACACGCCGCAGCCCCTGGGCCTGGTGGCCATGGACGGAGTGCCGATCGGGTACGGACTGGACGAGGCGCGGGCAGGTGAACCGGTAAACACGCAGACGCACCTGGGTATCCCGCCGGGAGCGCGTGTGGAGTTTATTGTGCAGGGACCTCCCGAGGGCGAGTCAGGATTGCTGGTTACCCGTACTGTGGATACGGGCCCGGGTGGCGAGAACGACACGAATCGCATGCTGGCGAAGATCGCCGCTTCGCCGGACGCTCCCGAGCCACGGTCGAGATTGCAGAGTTCGCCGCAGCCGCTTCCTCCGCCAGACCGGCAATGGCTTGGCGATGTGGCTCCGGTGCGGGTGCGGCGGCTGTATTTCTCAGAGAAGCTTACTGATCCCAACGACCCAACCAGCGCCGTCGAGTTTTATCTCACGGAAGAGGGACAGACGCCGAAGATGTTTGATATGAATGCCACCACGCCGAATATCGTGGCGCAGCAAGGCACGGTCGAGGACTGGATTATTGAAAACCGGTCCCGCGAACTGCACGCGTTCCACATCCACCAGCTGCATTTTCTGCTGCTCGAGTACATGGGACGCCCGGTGAATGAAAACTTCGTGCGCGACACGGTCAACGTGCCCTACTACGACGGACGCCTGCTCGGCTACCCCAGCATTCGCATCCGAATGGACTTCCGCGATCCCAATATCGTGGGAACCTTTCCTTATCACTGCCACCTGCTGGAGCACGAGGACAGGGGAATGATGGGCACTATCCGGGTTGAGCCTCGCGGCGACGATCAGAAAATGACGGCGGGGCGGGCGGAGGGTGAGTCAACACGTGCGCCGGTGCCCGCACGGGGAGTTCGTCACTGAGGGGCGGCTTTTTTGTTTTGTTAATAGCTCATTAAGTAACTGTGGATAATACATTTGCTTATTTAATCAATATTCATGAGCTGTTGACGGAGCGCACACGTCACTGCAATTTCAACAACTTATTCTCCTCGGGTTGAGGTTTAACTGCTTCAACAGGAGGAAGTATGACGGTGAAGCAAGTCGCATCCACGGCCCTGCGAACACTCCGTGCGGGACTGATTTCCGCCGCCGTGTTCCAATTCGCCATTGGCACTTCAATTCTCGAGGCCCAATCGCAATCCAACTCACGCGACAACGACACCAGCTCGCCAATCAAGCATGTGATTGTCATCATTGGCGAAAACCGCAGCTTCGATCACGTCTTTGCAACCTATGTCCCCAAGGATCACCAGGAAATCTGGAACCTCCTCTCCGGAGGAGTTATCAAGGCGGACGGATCGCCGGGTCCCAACTACATCCGTGCCGAGCAGAGCGCCGCTTATGACGAGGCCCCCGACGCATTCCTGCTAAGCCCGCCCAAGACGACGTTCCCAGGAGATGTACTTCCCGCTCCGCTGGTCGGCGGCCCGCAGGACTCGTATGTCAAGAACGACAACCTTCACCTTGCGCAGCAGTCGGAAAACGGCCTTCCCGCCGATTACTACGCTTACCTCGTGACCGGGGGTACGGGCCAGACCTCGAAGACCCCTGACACCCGCATCAAGAATGTGAACAACCTTCCGCCCGGACCGTTCCAGCTCACGAACGGCGACACATTCACCTATAACTCTTACGCGGCCAGCCCGGTGCACCGCTTCTACCAGATGTGGCAGCAGCTGGATTGCGATGCCGCCAGTGCTTCACCGAATAACCCGTCGGGATGCCACAACCACTTCTTCTCGTGGGTGGAGGCGACAGTGGGCGCAGGCGCGAATGGCATCAAGCAGCCGCAGAACTTCAACATTAATTACGAGCCCGGTGATGTGACGACCGGTGAAGGCTCGACCGCTCTGGGCTTTTACAACGTCCAGAATGGCGACGCGCCTTACTTCAAGTACCTGGCCGATCACTATGCGATGAGCGATAACTTCCATCAGTCAGTCAATGGCGGAACGGGCGCGAATCACATCATGTTCGGGCACGGCGACATGATCTGGTTCAGCGATGGCAAGGGTCATGCGGCGGTCCCGCCTCACAAGGTTACAACCAGCTCTACCACTGTTCTGGACGAGGTGGAGAACCCCAATCCTGCTTCCCATACCAACAACTGGTACTCGGAGGACGGTTACGGAGGCGGCTCTTTCGGTTCACCGGCCTACGGCGGCGGCTCTTACTCCGAATGCTCTGACCCCAGCCAGCCGGGCGTGTCCACGATCCGCAACTACCTTAAGGCACTGCCCACCCCCATCGACCCTCGCTGCCAAAAGGGTCACTACTACCTGCTGAACAATTACAACCCCGGTTACTTCGGCGACGGCAGCAACGCCTTCACTGACACCAACTCGAACAACACCGTGTTCACGATCCCGCCGTCGTCCACTCCCAGCATCGGCGACGTAATGCTGGCTGCGAAGGTTTCCTGGAAGTACTACGGCGACCAGTGGAACAACTACCTGAAGGACAAGTATCAGCTCAACTACGCGGCCATCGGAAAAGATACCGATGAGTACTGCAACATCTGCAATCCCTTCCAGTACGACACCTCGATCATGGCCAACACGGCAATTCGCACGGCGCATATCCAGGACACGGCCAATCTGTATGCAGACATCAAGAACGGCACACTGCCCGCGGTTTCCATCGTCAAGCCCAGCGGCCTGGTAGATGGTCACCCGGCGTCATCGAAGCTGGATCTTTTCGAAGGCTTCACCAAGAAGATCGTGGACGCGGTAAAGAAGAATCCCAAGCTGTGGGCAGACACCGCTATCTTCATCACCTTCGATGAAGGCGGCGGTTACTATGACTCCGGCTATGTGCAGCCGCTGGACTACTTCGGAGACGGCACGCGCATTCCGCTGATCGTGGTATCTCCCTGGACCAAGGCCGGCCATATCTCTCATGACTATTCGGATCACGTCTCGATCCTGAAGTTCATCGAGAGGAACTGGGGCCTGCCAACGGTTACGAAGCGCAGCCGTGACAACTTCCCGAACCCGGTTACTGCACCAGGTTATCCCTACATTCCGGTTAACAGCCCGGCGATCGACGACCTGTTCAGCCTGTTCGATTTCCCAAACAACTAACAACAGCACGTTCTCAGAATGGCCGGAGATGGGCGAGCACCTCCGGCTATTTTGTTTTTGCAGTAGCGGCGATCTTCGAGACAGCAGAGGGTCGGTCCGAGAGCGCTGCGGGTGCTAGTTGCGGCGGCGGGCGACCTCGTCGTAAAGGGCGGCATATTCGGCGGCGGCTTTCTTCCAGGAGAAGTCCATGGCCATGCCGTTGCGCATGATGGTGAGCCAGGTGTCCTTGTCGGTGCGGTAGATGTGAAGCGCGCGGTGGAGGGCGGCGAGGAAGTCGTCGGGGTTGTATCCCTGAAACTTGAAGCCGGTACCGGTGCGGGTTTCGCCATTCCACTCTTCGACGGTGTCGTCGAGGCCGCCGGTGGCACGGACGACGGGCACGGTTCCGTACTTGAGGCTGTACATCTGGTTAAGGCCGCTGGGCTCGTAGTGCGAGGGCATGAGGAAGATGTCGGACCCGGCCTCGACCTTGTGGGAGAGGACTTCGTCGAAGGCGATGCGGACGGAAATTTTGCCCGGGTAGCGGTCCTGGAGGGAGCGGAAGAGCCCTTCGTAGTAGGGCTCGCCGGTGCCAAGAGCGATGACGTAGACGTCTTCGCTGAGGAGACGGTCGGCGATCTGGGCGATGAGGTCGAAGCCCTTCATGGTGGCGAAGCGGGAGACGATGCCGAGTACGGCGGTGGTGTCAGGGATCTGCTCGCCGCAGAAGGCGTGCAGCAGGTCGCGACGGCACTCGGTCTTTCCGGCAAGATTCTCGGACGTGTAGTGGGCGGCGATCTTGTGGTCGGTGGCCGGGTTCCACTGGGTGTAGTCGACGCCGTCGAGGATACCGTGGAGATCGGCTGCACGACTGCGCAGGACATCTTCGAGACCGTTGGCGAATTCGGGAGTCTGGATCTCCTCAGCGTACTTGCGGCTCACGGTGGTGAGGGCGTCGGAGTAGACGATGCCTCCCTTGAGGAAGTTGAAGGTGTTGTAGTGCTCGAGCTTTTCCTTGGTGAAGATTTCCCAAGGGAGGAGCAGGCGCTCGGTTGTTTGCGGAGGGAACCATCCCTGATAGCCGGCGTTGTGGATGGTGAGGACGGTTCCGGAGTTGCGGAGGACGGGATCGTAATAGTAGACGGTGCGCAGATAGACGGAGAGCATCGCCGTCTGCCAGTCGTGGACGTGGAAGATGTCGGGGACGCCGAGCTGCTTGGTGGCTTCGAGGGTGGCGCGGCAGAAGAGTCCGAAGCGCTCCCAGTTGTCGAGGTAGTCGCCGGTCTGCGTGCGATAGGGCGATTCGCGGTCGAAGAGTTCAGGGGAGTCGACGAAGCAGACCTGGACCCCGTCGTGGATTCCTCCGTCGAGGATGGCGACGAAGCGATTGTAGTACTGGAAGGGGATGGTGAGGCTGCGGATGAGGGGCTTCTTCTCGGGTACGCGCTCGCGGACCTGCGCGTAGTAGGGCAGGTAAAGGGTGACTTTGTGGCCGAGGCGCGCGATCTCACGGGGCAAGGCGCCGATGACGTCGGCGAGGCCTCCGGTTTTGACGAAAGGAACTGCTTCGGAGGCGGCGAAGACTACATGCATTGCGATGGGACTCCAGTCTGTCGTTATGATGCAGGAGCAACGTTTAAGTCGCGTAAGTCGCGTGGGCCAAAGGTGAGTCTATATTTCCGGGCGGCGGGCGGCAATTCGAAGGAGCCGGTCTGAAACGAAAACCCAAGCTGGGGCAGAACTTTCTGGTGGATGTGGCAGCGTGCAAGGCGATTGCCGATGCGCTGGGCGATGTGAGCCAGACGACGGTGGTGGAGATCGGGCCGGGCGGGGGCGCGATCACGGAGATCCTGAGCGCGCGAGCGCGGCGGCTGGTGGCGATTGAGCTGGACCGGGAGCTGGCTCCGAGACTGAAGGCGCAGTTTGCGGGGCGGGCGTCGGTTGAGGTGATGGAGGCCGATGTGCTGACCGTGGACCTGGCGGCGCTGCAGCAGGATGAGGAAAAGCTGGCGGTGGTGGGAAATCTTCCCTACTACATTACGTCGGATATTCTGCTGCGGCTGTTTCATTTTCATGAGGCGATTTCGCGGGCGGTGGTGATGGTGCAGCGCGAGGTGGCAGATCGGGTGGCGGCGGTGCCGGGGACGCGGGACTATGGGCTGTTGTCGGCCACGGCGCAGTTATATGCGCGAGTGGAAAAGGTGCTGACGCTGCCTCCGGAGGCTTTCCGGCCGCCGCCGGAGGTTCACTCCACGGTGTTGCGGCTCACGATGCGTCCGCGGTTTGCGGAGCTGGGAGTGGAGGGGGACGCGGGGCCGGAGTTTATCGGATTTTTGAAGGCGGGCTTTGCGCAGAAGAGGAAGACACTGGCGAAGAATCTGCGCGCGGCGGGGTTCGACGCTACCCGCGTGGCAATGACCATGGAAATGGCCGCCATTCCGGGAATGGCGCGTGCGGAGGAGATTGAGCTGGAGCGGATGGCACGACTGTGGAAGGAACTGACAGGGCGGTAAGGCCCAGTTCCCTGCCGCGTTATTGGGACGACTCGACTGCTTTGTCTTCGGCTACGCCTGCCATATCGGGCGTGACGTGGTAATTTTCGTAGTCGATCTTAAGGACGGTGGTGCCGAGGAGGAAGCTCTTCGATTCGGAGTGGGCTTCGCGGGCCAGGGAGAATCCGTCGAGCTGCTGGTAGTCGCGGCGGATCATGGGGTAGCCGACCCAGATGGATGGCATGGCGCTGGGGCGTCCTTCGATGTGGACGATGTCGTAGGTGCGGGTGTCGATCCAGACCTGTCCGTTGATGAGGTAGGGGCTCTTGCGCTTCGGCTTGAGGTTCAGAACGAAACATTCGCGGTTGCCCAACCGCTCTTCACGCACAAATTCCATGGTGTAGTTGGCGGAGGTGACGAGGACGCTTTTGCGCAGCTCGCCGTGGCTGATGTTTTTCTCTTCGGTCAGGACTCGGTCGATGAGGTTCTTCTGCAGGAAGGATGAGCCGGAGCGGCTGACGACGGTGTAGTTCTTGCCTTCGCCACGTTTGTATACGGTGTCGACAACGGCGTCGGCGACAGGCTCAGGGTTGCCGTTGCGGAGAACGGAGTAGTGTTCGGTGACGTGGTAGCCAGCGAGTTGGGTCTCGCGGGCGAGCTGGGCGTTGTCGAGTCGCTGAATGAGATCGGTGGGCGGAGCCTGCGCAGGGGCGGCGTGGTTAGACAGCAGGAAAGCAGCGGCAAGAGCGAGATGGAACAGAAGGCCAGTGGGTTTTCCGGTTTTGATCATTTGCTGTTTCTGAGATGCACGAGGGGATAGTTCTGATTCCACTGGATTGGGGCACGAGGAGTCAGGTTCTGGTGGGATCCGTCGAAGTGTGGCCCAGGATGAGGCGCCCAACGGGGAGTTATGGTTTCGATTTTTCAATGCCACTACGATCGACAGAGTAACCTTCCGGCAAAGTGAAAAAGTGCGGATCGGGTTCTGCCGTGCTTACGTGCGTTACCGTAAATTGCTGTTTGCCGGACTGCGGGCTGTCTAACAGCGAAATTAAATTGATTCCGAGCTGAGGCGAGTACCAAAACTCGCGAATGATGATCATCGGCTGGTCGTTGCCAAACACTCCCGGGTTTACGGTTGTCGTTTCTCGGAAGCCAGTCGTTTCCAGACCCTCGATGTCTTTTTTCCCGAGGTCTTCCACGGTTCGCGAGCCTTGTCCGTTGGGAAGCGCGCCGGATTTACCGACTGCCGGCTGGTAATTGGCGGAGGCCGATCGGTTGTAGGGTTCGGTGAAACATGTTTTGGACGCGACTTCGCAACTGTATCCGACGTGTTCGTAGGGGTCGGCGATCTGGATGTAGTTCATCGTCGATTCGATTTTTCCGCCTTTGGGGACGAGGTACCAGCGTTCCTGATACACATGCCCGGCGCTGTCGCGCATAATGCCGCGCTTGTTGGCGAGGGTGAAGGTTCCGCCGTTCGCCATTGGCCTGGTCCACTCTGTCTCGAGGGTCAGGCTGAAGGGGACATTCGGCTTGGGAGGGATGAAGATGCTCTCAAGTAACTCACTGGTGCCACCGTCATGGGTACCGATGACAGTCTGCCCGGTTTGAGCGCGGAGCGATGAGTCAGAGATGAAGAGCGCGGCGGGGAGAGTTAAGCAGCCGGCCAGCGAAATCGAAAGGAGAGCTTTCATTGCCTGTCTCCCGGAAGTGACAGAAGTATACCTCGGCCGAATTCGCTACTATCAATTCCGCAAATCGTTCGTATTCATCTTACGTTCGCAATTGTCGCGTAGAGTGCGGGCTTTGCGAAAGGGGAAGGCAATGGAAGAGTCGGAACTGGATGGGAGGCAGGCGTCTTACAAGGCTGCCGTGGAGGAATGGATTGCGGCGATTCGCCAGGAGGAGGCTCTGGCGTCGGGGGATCACTCGGTGGCGGACGTCGATAAGTGGGAAGAGGCGCATTTTCGGGAAGAGGAGCTTCGCAATAAAGCTAAAGCCGCGAAGAGGGAATATGAAGACGCGCTGCGGGAGAAGTTTTTTGGGTTTTGAAGGCGTCAGGTCAAATTCCGAAGATTTCTCCTGCCGTCGACCACGCGGACGATTTCTACGGAGCTAATCCTTCCGGCGTCTGAGTCGGGATGCGTTTCGTAAAGGATGAGGTAGGCGCCCTCACCCAGAACGCGTGCGGTGGGACGAATTTCGGGACGGCGGGGACCGAGTCTCGGATAGCCTCTCAGGGATTGTGCACGCGCTTCGATCGCGATGAAGACGCGTTCTGCGGCGGCCGGGTTGTCGAGACCGATGCTGCAGTAAATATCGAGCAGGTCTTCGCGGGCTTGGGGTGTCCAGACAAGCTTAGCTCGCATTCCGCCGCGTCCGGCTCATTTTCGCAAGGCGCAGCCGTCCCTCCTGCCTTAAGCCGTCGAGGTCAACCTGCTTGGCTTTGCCGCTGGCCTTGCCTTCGTCCCACATCTGCCGCAGACGCTGAATATCCTCTTGACGCAGCTCTCGCTTGAACTGCCAGTCACGAATCGCCTCGCGGATGATTTCGCTAGTGGTTGCGTAGTCTCCGGTGTCGACGGCGGCTTTAAGAACACCGATCTGTTCCGATGTAAGCGCGATGCTGACTTTATGGATGGCAGACATGGCAAATTCTTCTGGAGCATATTTTACTACCTGGTAGTAGGAATCAGGTAGCATACGGCTTCTGAGAAAATGGCTGCAATTATGGCTGACAGGGTTCGTGTGGGTGTAATCGGGTTTGGGATGGCGGGAAAGATTTTTCATACCGCCGTGGTCGCTGCCACTCCGGGGCTGGAGCTGGCGGCGATTGTGCAGCGCAAGGGTGACGAGGCGGCGAAGGCGTATCCGGGGGTGAGGATTGCGCGGTCGATCGAGGAGATGCTGGAGGACCAGTCGATCAGACTGGTGACGGTGGCGACTCCCAGCGATGCGCACTACGAGCATGCGAAGCAGTGCCTGGAAGCGGGGCGGAATGTGGTGGTGGACAAGCCGTTCACGCTGACGTCGGACGAGGCGCGAAAGCTGATCGATCTTGCGAAGGACAAGAAGGTGCTGGTGACGGCGTATCAAAACCGTCGGTGGGATGGGGATTTTGTCACGTTGAAGCAGGTGATCGCGTCGGGCGAGCTGGGCAGGATTGTGAGCTACGAGTCGCACCTCGATCGCTACCGCGCGGAGCCGCGGCTGGGCGCGTGGCGGGAGAGCGGCGGAAATGCCGGCGGCGGGATCCTGTTTGACCTGGGGCCGCATTTGATCGATCAGGCGACGGTGCTGTTCGGCGATCCAGAGAACGTGTTTGCAGATGTACGGGCGGAGCGCGAAGGCGCGGTGGTGGATGATGCGTGGGATGTACAGCTGAAATTCGCCTCGGGCGTGACGGCGCTGCTGCGCGCGACGCTGACGGCATATACGCCGGGTCCGCGATTTGTTGTGCATGGGACGCTGGGCAGCTTCTGGAAGTGGGGCGTCGATCCGCAGGAGGATGCGCTGAAAGCGGGCGGGTCGTACAGCGATACGGGGTTTGGCGAGGAACCCGCGAGCCATTGGGGCGAGTTGCGGGTAGTGGGAAAGCCTCCGAGGCGCGTGGAGACGGCGGCGGGAGATTATCGCGGGCTGTATGCCAACGTGCGCGATGCGGTGCTGGGCGTGGGCGAGCTTGAGGTCAAGCCGGAGCAGGCGCTAAGGACGACGAGACTGATCGAGCTGTGCCGCGAGTCGAGCGGTGAGGGGAAGAGGGTGGAGTACAGGATTAGCGATTAGGGATTAGGGATTAGCAAGGATCAGCATCATCGGCTCGCACGCAGAGCTGTGAAGAGTCCAGAAGAAAGAGCAGGTCCTTCGACTGCGGTCGCCACGGCGACCTTCGCTCGATGACATCGAAATTTGCGTAGCCGGACGATCAGGGGTTGGCTGGCGGTGCCTTCTCGGGTGGCGCCTGGGGTATGACCGGGGGCTTCACGGCAACGATAGTTCCGTGGGCCGGGAAGGTAGGCCAAGTGAGGTGCAGGACGTACGGAACGGTGTCGAAGGTCGTGTCGATGTAAAACGATGAGGCGTGGCTCCACTGATCTTCGGTGAGGGCGAAGTTGAAGACGACGAGGCCCTGGATCTCGCCTCCGGGCGGGATCGGGGAGTGGCGGAGCAGAATAGGCTTTCGGTAGGCCTCGAGGTCGGGATAGTACTGGAAGACCTTGTCGAAGTCGGACTCGGGGGCGGCGTAACTCTTGTAGTCGGTGTCGCCGACGTGGACGACGGCGGTGAGGTCCATGATAGACAGCGGCTTGCTCGATACGTTGCGGACCTGGACGGGCACGAGCATGATGAGTCCGTTGCCGGGCGGGGTTGAGCCGTCGGCCATTTGCGCGGGCAGCGGCTGGTAAAGCCAGATGGCGGAGATGCTTCCCTCGGCGGTGGGTGAGACACGATTGAGCACGACATACGCAGCGATGACCACAAACACGATGATGATCGCGATGCCCACGACACCGAAAGTGCGCGCGGGTTTGGTGGTGGGGATTTCCTCGACGGTATTGAACATATCGGCCTACCTGCGACGGACGAGCGGAAGGATCGCTACGTAAGAAGGGTAGCGCAGATTGGAGTGGATGGGGAAGGTGGGGGCGGGTTCATCTGACTAATTGAGCCGCGACCAGGTAATCCAGACTGAATTTTCCCGGGCCCGAACAGATCAGCCACACAAAAAACAGTACGTAGAGGACTTCGGGAAGATAAAGGAAATCGTCCAGCCAGTTGAGCGGCGAAAGTCCTTTAGGGAGGCCGGCAAGATTCGTGGTCACGATTGCGACCAGCATATCGACCAGCAAGACAAAACAAGCCAGGTTTGACAGAAGTCCTACAGCGAGCAAGCAACCGCAGACGAATTCTACTGCCGCCACACAGTAGGTCATCGGTCGCGGAAACGGGACTCTGGCCGCTACCAACGTTTCATACATGGCTTTGGTTCGGCTGCCCACAAACAGCTTATTTCCACCGGAGATAGCAAAAAACAATCCCAAGGCGATCCGCACCAGCAAGATCGCCCACGATTCGAAATTCGTATTGCCCAACAGCCCAAATCGAATCAAACGTTCCCATTCCATTACGCTTCTCCTCTGGGGAAATGTTCTGCAAGGATACTCTGCACCGCTTTCGGACCACGTGAAGACTGCGGTTCGTGGGGCATGGAACTTCGCAGACGTTTGAGCGCTGAAGTGGTCGCCGGGGTGCTTCTAAAAGAAGCTGACGCTATAAGCGACGCTTCCCTGTCTCGCGCCTGGCTTCGAGATGCGGCGGATTTCGTCCGTGCGCTGGGCGAGGAGTTTTTCGCGCCGTGGCACGACGCCCTTCGGTTGCGGGCTCGCCTGCTGGGCATTCAGGAAAGGGCAAAGCAGGAAACCTAGAATCGCAGTCATTAATAATTTCATGACAATTCCCTCTTACTCCGAAGCGGTTCAAGACGGGCGAAATTCGACCGCGCAGTGGTACTCGCGGCAGCCCCGAAAAGCTTCTACCGGAGAGATCGGAAAACAGGAGGAAAAGAACACAGGTAGGAATGAGAGATATCTACCCAGGCGGTGGCGTTGATCGAAGTGAATGGTGAAGGTTTGGGGTGGATTAGAGTTCGACTGGCTCTGCGGGGAGGTCTGGGATCGGGGGCAGGTTCTCGTCTAGAGGAGTCCAGCGGGCGAGCAGTTCGGCGAGCGTGGCCGGACGGGCTGATTCGGGCGGCAGCGGGTCAGGGTCGGGCTTGTGGCGAGTGTTCTTTGCGGGAGTATTCCTTTCGCGTTGATCGGTTCTCTTCGGTTTACTGAGAGCCATCTTCGAGACAATATTTCCTCTCAATCATATTTCCCGCAGGCGGATCGATCGGTGCCCGCATCGTGGATCCCTGTTACTAATTGGTATGGTCCGCCGCCTCTTCCCTTGGGGGTATAAGAGGTGCGACAGGAGGCGGTCCATGGAACTCG
>Ga0335073_10004858_pt1 | contig 18839 bp, 18 predicted proteins | sample Lox_Sample_22_FD_207093 | JGI IMG/M metagenome (GOLD analysis project Ga0335073, IMG submission 207093) | Soil microbial communities from Loxahatchee National Wildlife Refuge, Florida, United States - Lox_Sample_2.2 | ecosystem: Environmental > Terrestrial > Soil > Wetlands | place: USA... | reverse complement strand
CTGAGCGTTACATGCCCGCGTGAAGCCGGGCACGCTGGAACACGCCATCTAGCATGACGTCCGTCACGCGGCCGGTAAAGGTGTTCTGCTGGCTCGGGTGATAGCAGCCGATGACCAGCACCGGCGCGGCGCCGTCCTCGCCGTGCGGGCCGCCCCGCTGCACCAGGGCTTCCGCGCCATGGCCGAACGACGGCCGGGGCCGGGGCACCTCGAATCCGATCGCGGCCAGCTGCGGCCAGATCGCCTGCCAGGCATAGTGGCCGAGGCAGACTATCGAGCGGACGCAGGAGGCGACGAACCCGAGTTCCGCCGCTAGCCACGGCGCGCAGGCGTCCCGCTCGGTCACCGACGGTTTGTTCTCCGGCGGCGCGCAGCGCACGGCGGCCACCACGCGCGCGCCCAGGAGCCGCTGCCCGTCATCGGCGGTGACGCTGGTCGGCTGGGTGGCCAGGCCGGTGCGCCAGAGCGACGCGAACAGCACGTCGCCGCTGCGGTCGCCGGTGAAGACCCGCCCCGTTCGGTTGCCTCCGTGCGCGGCCGGGGCCAGGCCCACGATCAGCACCCGCGGCTGCTCCGCCCCCCAGCCGGGAATCGGCCTACCCCAGTACCGCTCCGCGGCGAAGGACCGCCGCTTCTCGGCGGCGACCCGCTCCCGCCATTCGACCAGCCTCGGGCAGGCGCGGCACACCGATTGCCGGGCGACCAGCTCGGCCAGGGTTCCGGCCGAGGCGGCCAGCCGGCGCACTTCGCCCGGGTTGCCCGCAACCGGAGTGTCCGCTGTGGCCGGATCGCCCGGCCAGCCGGTTCCCGGCGGCACCGGGCTGGCCCCGGCCTGGCCCGCTTCGGGCGTCATCGGCCCGTCACCAGCGACCAGGCGATCCCATCCAGGATGTCGTGCTCGCTGACCACGACCTCGCCGAAGCCAAACCGGGTCATCACCCGGTCCAGTACCAGCGCGCCGGCGCCGATCACGTCGACCCGGCCCGGGTGCATCACCGGGATCCTGGCCCGCTGCTGGTGTGTCTGGCTGAGCAGATCACGGGCCATCCCATGGACCCGGGCGGCCGGGATCGTGGCATGGTGGGTCAGGCCGGGATCATAGGCGGACAGCCCGAGCGCGATCCCGGCCAGCGTGGTGACCGAGCCAGCCAGGCCGATCAGCGTGCGCGCGCCGGTCACCGGGACCTTATCCGCCACCTCGTCCAGCGCCGCGTCGATGTCGGCGGTGGCGGCCGAGATCTCGCCGGGCCGCGGCGGGTCGGTGTGCAGGTGCCGCTCGGTCATCCGGACGCAGCCGATGTCCACCGACAGGGCAGCCACCGGATGGCCCGCGTCCGGCTCGTCAGCCCCGACCACGAACTCGGTGGACCCGCCGCCTATGTCGACTACCAGGTAAGGCGGTGGCGGGGGCTCACGGAGCCGCTGAGCCCCGCCGGGCGGTGGTTCAGCGGGTCCTTCGACCTTGGCCGACGCAAACTCGGCCGTCGCTCCGGTGAAGGAGAGATCGGCCTCCTCGGCCCCGCTGAGCACCTCGGGCGCGACGCCGAGGATCTGGGTGACCCCGCCGACGAACTCGGCGGCGTTGGCCGCGTCCCTGGTCGCGCTGGTGGCGACCATCCGGGCGAAGGCGGCCGAAGTGCTCGTGATCTCGCTCGCGTACCCCTCGAGCACCCGGAATGCCCGGGCCAGCGCCTTGGGGCTGAGCCGGCCGGTGGCGTCGACGCCCTGGCCCAGCCGGACAATCTCCATGCGCCGGTCCACGTCGGTGAGCCGGCCGGCCTGGGTGTCCACGTCGGCGATGAGCAGCCGCAGCGAGTTGGTCCCGCAGTCGATGGCCGCTACGCGGACGGTACCGGGCCGGCTCATGGAGCCTGGTCCACTGCCACGCACGGCCCGTTCACCCACCAGTCCCCCGCGGCCAGCACGGCCTCCCGCCCCAGCGGGTTCGCCCCCGGCACCGCGAGCTCGTGCGCGGCCAGCGCGTGCAGGCATTTCACCCGCTCCGGCATCCCGCCCGCGCTCGGCGTGCCCGCCGGGAGCGGTGCCACGCCGGCTATCTCGGCGGCTTCATCACGCCGGGCCAGGTAGTCGCGGTGCGCCGCCAGGTAGGCGTGCCGCAATGACGGGTCGGTGGCTACCCGTTCTCCCATATCTCGCATCAGGCCCCGGGCTTCGAGCCGGCTCACCGCCGCGGCCGCGCGCGGGCAGGTCAGGTAGTACAGCGTCGGGAACGGGGTGCCGTCCTCCAGGCGCGGCGCTGTCTCCACGACATCCGGCAGGCCGCACGGGCAGCGGTGCGCGACGGCGAGCAGGCCCCGCGGTTCCCGGCCGAGCTGCAGCGCGACGGCCGCGATGTCCGGCGCGGGCGGCGCCGCCCAGCCCGCGCTCATCGGCCCGAGGCCTTGTCCGCCTGCTGGACCGACGTCCACACCCGCTCGTACCACGGCGTGCCCACCGCCGGGGCGGCAACGGCCTTCCCGCGGGGCGGGGGGCGGTTAATGATCACGTAGCACGTCTGGCTGGGCAGGCACATGTGCAGCTTGCTTTCCGCCTGCTGCTCCACATAGGCGTTACTGCTCAGCTCGTGATGCTCCCGTTCAAGCCGGCCCAGCTTGGCCGTGATCGCCTGCCCCTGCACCTCGAGCTGGCTGATCTGCCGGCGCTGGGCGATGTACTCGCGCACCGGATAGGCCAGGGTAAGCGCAATCGCGCACAGCACCACGGCCAGGACCGCGGCCCGGGTGGTCAGCCGCGACCGCTCTGGCGGCGGCAGGCGCGGGCCGGTGCCGGGCTCGCCGGGCCGGGCACCGGGCGGCCCGCCGCGGCTACCGAGCTGCCCCAGCCGGCCGCCCAGCCGTCCCGGCCGGGCACCAGGCTCGCCCGGCCGGCCGCCGAAGAGCCCGGGCCGGGTGCCAGGCGGCCCGGGACGGCCACCGGGCTGTCCGGGACGGGCGCCGGGCTGTCCGGGACGGGCGCCGGGCTGTCCCGGGCGGCCCGCCGGTGTGGTCACGGCCCGCCGGCCGCCGAGCGCGGGAATGCTGCCCGGCCGGCGTAGGAGGCGGCGTCGCCGAGCAACTCCTCGATCCTGAGCAGCTGGTTGTACTTGGCGACCCGCTCCGACCTGGCTGGCGCACCGGTCTTGATCTGGCCGCTGTTGGTGGCCACCGCGAGATCAGCGATCGTGGTGTCCTCGGTCTCGCCGGACCGGTGGCTGATCACGCAGCTGAACTGGCTGCGCTGCGCGAGCGCGATGGCGTTCAGGGTCTCGGTCACCGTGCCGATCTGGTTGAGCTTGACCAGCAGGGCGTTCGCGGAGCGCTCGGCAATGCCGCGGCGCAGCCGTTCCGGGTTGGTGACGAAGATGTCGTCCCCGACCACCTGCACCTGGCCGCCGAGCCTGGCGGTGAGCTCGCTCCAGCCCGGCCAGTCCTCCTCGTCCAGCGGATCCTCGATCGACACGATCGGGTACGAATCCAGCCAGCTCGCGTAGATCGCGGTCATCTCCGCGGCGGTCTTGTGGCGCCCCTCGAACCGGTACGCGCCCTCGGAGTAGAACTCGGACGCGGCGGCATCCAGGCCGAGCGCTACGTCCCGCCCGGGCTCCAGGCCGACCTTGCCGATCGCCTCGATGATCAGGTCCAGCGCCGCGCGGTTGTGCGCGAGGTCCGGGGCGAACCCGCCCTCGTCGCCCACGCCCGTGGCCAGCCCGTGCTGCTTGAGCACGGACTTCAGCGAGTGGTAGGTCTCCGCCCCCATCCGCAGCGCCTCGGTGAACGTGCCCGCGCCGATCGGCAGGATCATGAACTCCTGGACGTCCACATTGTTGTCCGCGTGGGCGCCGCCGTTGAGGATGTTCATCTGCGGAACCGGCAGCACGTGCGCGTTGGGACCGCCCAGGTAGCGGAACAGCGGCAGCCCGGCCGACTCCGCCGCCGCCCTGGCCACGGCCATGCTGACGCCGACGATCGCGTTGGCGCCCAGGCGTGACTTGTCCGGCGTCCGGTCGAGGTCGATCAGGGCCTGGTCGATCAGCCGCTGATCGCCCGCGTCGTAGCCGAGCAGCACCGGCTGGATCTCGTCGATCACGCCCCGGACCGCCTTGCCGACCGCCTTGCCGCCGTACTCGGCGTCGCCGTCCCTGAGCTCGACGGCCTCGAATGCGCCGGTCGAGGCCCCGCTGGGCACAGCCGCCCGGCCCAGGGTGCCATCGCTGAGCACGACCTCGACCTCGAGGGTGGGATTACCCCGCGAGTCCAGGATCTGCATGGCGTGGATTTCTTCGATGGAAGACAAGAAGACTCCCGACGATGCTGATGACATGTCCGCATTGGAGCCTAGTAGAGCGGCGGCGGGCAAACGCACTGGCCACGCCGGCCTCAGGGCCTGCGAGCCTGCTCCTCCCAGGCGTGGACCCGGTCGCGGTACACCCGGGCGGCAGCCCGCAGCTCCAGCTCCGGGTCAAGACCGGCCGCCCGGGCCCGGGCCACCAGGGCGAAAAGCTCCGCGCCCAGCTCGCTAGGCGCCGATTTCGCCCCCGCCGACCCGGCACCCGCGGACTCCGCGCCCCCGGACTCAGCGCCCCCGGCACCCGCGCCACCGGCACCCGCGCCACCGGCACCCGCGCCACCGGCACCCGCGCCCGCGGCGTCCGTGGTCAGGTCGGCCAGGTCGTCTGGCACGCCGGCTCGCTGGGCGCGCCGCTGCAACTGGGCGGCCAGCGCGAGCGCCGGCTGCCCGAACGGCACGCCGTCGAGGACCGAGCCGGGGCCGCCGCCCTTGGCCTGGCGCTCCGCCGCCTTGATCGCGTCCCAGTTCAGCTTGACCTCGTCGGGGCCGGAGACGTCCACGTCACCGAACACGTGCGGGTGCCTGCGGATCAGCTTGGCCGCGATCCCGTCGGCGACGTCATCGATCGAATAGCCAGTGCCGTCGCTGCGCTCGGACGCGACCTCCGCGTGGAAGTACACCTGGAGCAGGACGTCGCCGAGTTCCTCGCGCACGGCGTCGGGATCGCCGCTCTCCAGCGCGTCGATTGCCTCGTAGCTCTCCTCGAGCAGGTGCGGGGCAAGGGACTCGTGCGTCTGCTCGGCATCCCACGGGCACTCCCGCCGAAGCCGCGCCATCACGCCCATCAGCTCGAGCAGCCCGGCCCCTGGCGTGCCCCCGGACCCTGCTGCGGGCCCGGCCTCCGGCCTACCCTGCGGGCCGGCCTCGGACTTGGCGTGCGCGGTCGCCCTGTCCCGTTGACCCTGCGTTGCGCCATCACCGTCGCTAGCTTGCGCCGCCCAGCCGCGGTCCTGGCCCTGATCGCGGCCGACATCCCTGCCCTGCACCACCCATGCCTCCCGGCTCTGCGCCACCCGTGCCTCCTGCGGCAGGCCAGCTTAGTAAGCCCGTAGGCAATACCGGACAGCCCGACGCAGCGAGCCCGCCCCCAACCCATCGGCTCAGCTTCGCGTCGCGCACCCTTGATCATTTCATCATGGAAACGGTAGCCGCGAATTGGGGCATAACGGTCGTGATCATGACCAAGTTGCTTGATATGTCGCGTGATCATGACTGAGTCGCCACGAAGGCGGCTGCTAGCAGGGCGGGGTCAGGACTGGCTTGGAGGCGGCAGGGGTCGGGGTGGACGTCTGCGGCTTGGACAGCGTGGTCGGCGTGAGGACCACCGAGAAGTCGCTGTAGTTCAGCTCGCCGAACTGCGGGTTGACCAGGATGTCCAGGCTCTTGGCGGCCTGGCATTGCGACTTGTTGAAGCTGTCCTCCAGGGCCTGCTGGGCCGAGGTGCTGGACGGCAGCTTCCCGCCATCCAGCCGATCCAGCAGCTTGGTCTGGATGGCCTGGTACTGACCCAGGTCGTTGATCATGTCCGGAGGCAGGCCGTTGGCCACCGCGACCTCGGGCAGCGTGGCGTTGTTCCCGCTCTGCCGGATCGAGGCGGTGATGGCGGCCAGCGCCTGCTGCACCTGGGTCGGCGTCACCGAAATGCCCTCCCGCGTGGCCAGCCGGTCGCGGACCTGGAACCTGATCAGCCAGGCCAGCACCTGCTGCGGCATCTGGGACACGGGGTACTGCAGCTGGATCTGGTGGTGGTACTGCTGGTATCCGGCGTTGAGGTTGGACACCTCGGCGGACAGGTTACTTGACGAGATCCGCTGGTTGCCGACGATCGCGGCGGCGCCCATATGCACCGTCCCGCACGCGGCCACCGCAACGCCGCCAGCGAGCACGCCAGCGGCCAACTTCATCCAGCCATGGGGCACTCGATGCTCCTTCTCACGCTTGCACTTCGGCCGGGGCCACGCCGCCGAGCACCGCCTCGATCAGGTCCTCGCACCAGGCGAGCAGTTCCTGATCGCGCAGCGGCGGGGCACCCAGGGATACGACCGACCGCGCCGGGACTGACCGCGGCGACCCTGCCCCTGCGCCGTCCGCCTTCGGCACCGGTACGAGCATGGTACGCACTGCCGGCTTGAGCAGTGTCCTCGGGTATAGCCGCTGCACCCGCACCTCGCGCGATTCGGGCAGTTCCACCGGCGAGAACCGCACGTGGTTGCCCTGCTGGGCGATATCGGTGAGCCCGGCCCGCCTGGCCCTGGCCCGCAGCCGCGCCACCGCGAGCAGATTGAGCACGGGGGTGGGCGGCGGGCCGTACCGGTCGGCCAGCTCATCGCGGACGGCGGCTATGTCGTCGACCGAGTCGATCGCGGCGATCCGGGTGTACGCCTCGAGGCGCAGCCGCTCGCCGGGCACGTAGTCGTGCGGGATGTGCGCATCGACCGGCAGCTCGATCCTGACCTCGGGCCGCTCGGCGGGGCCGTCGCCGCGCAGCTCGGTCACTGCCTCGCCGATCATCCGCACGTACAGGTCGAACCCGACGCCGGCGATGTGGCCGGACTGCTCGCCGCCGAGCAGGTTGCCCGCGCCGCGGATCTCCAGGTCCTTGAGCGCGACGTACATGCCCGCGCCGGTGCCGGTGTGCTGCTGGATCGTGGCCAGCCGCTCGTGCGCGGTCTCGGTGAGCGGTTTCTCCGGGGGGAACAGGAAGTAGCAGTAGCCGCGCTCCCGCGCCCGGCCGACCCGGCCGCGCAGCTGGTGCAGCTGGGGCAGGCCGTAGGCGTCGGCCCGGTCCACGATCAGCGTGTTGGCGTTCTGGATGTCGAGCCCGGATTCCACGATCGTGGTCGACACCAGCACGTCGTGGCTGCGCTCCAGGAACTCGCTCATGACCTTCTCGAGCACGTGCTCGTTCATCTGGCCGTGCGCTACCGCGATCCTGGCCTCAGGCACCAGCTCGGCGATCCGGGCGGCCACCCGGCCGATCGAGGACACCCGGTTGTGCACGAAGAACGTCTGGCCGTCGCGGAGCAGCTCGCGCCGGATCGCGGCCGCGATCTGCTTCTCGTCGTACGGCCCGACGAACGTCAGCACCGGGTGCCGCTCCTCGGGCGGGGTCTGGATCGTGGACATCTCCCGGATCCCGGCCACACCCATCTCCAGCGTGCGCGGGATCGGTGTGGCCGACATGGCCAGCACGTCCACCTCGGTGCGCAGCCGCTTGAAGAACTCCTTGTGCTCGACGCCGAACCGCTGCTCCTCGTCGATGATGACCAGGCCGAGCTGGCGGAACCTGACCTCGGGCGACAGCAGCCGGTGGGTGCCGATCACCACGTCGACCTTGCCTTCGGCCAGGCCGGCCAGCGTGTCGGACACCTCGGCGTCGCTCTGGAACCGGGACATCGGCCTGATCGTCACCGGGAACGGCGCGTACCGCTCGCTGAACGTGGCCAGGTGCTGCTGGGCCAGCAGTGTGGTCGGCACCAGCACCGCGACCTGCCTGCCGTCCTGCACCGCCTTGAACGCGGCCCGCACCGCGATCTCGGTCTTGCCGTAGCCAACGTCACCGCAGATCAGCCGGTCCATCGGCACCGGCCGCTCCATGTCGCGCTTGACCTCGTCGATGGCGGCGAGCTGGTCTGGGGTCTCGGCGTAGGGGAAGGCGTCCTCCAGCTCGCGCTGCCACGGCGTGTCCAGCCCGAAGGCGTGACCGGGCGACGCGGTCCGCGCCGAGTACAGCCGGATCAGCTCGGCGGCGATCTCCCGCACCGCCCGCCGCGCCCGGCCCTTGGTCTTGGCCCAGTCGGCGCCGCCCAGCCGGTGCAGGCTCGGCGCCTCGCCGCCGGAGTACCTGGTCACCTCGTCCAGCTGGTCGGTGGGCAGGTACAGCCGGTCCGGGGGCTGGCCCCGCTTGCTCGGCGCGTACTCGATGACCAGGTACTCCCGGGTCGCACCGGACACGGTGCGGCTGGTCATCTCCAGGTACCGGCCGACGCCGTGCTGCTCGTGCACGACGTAGTCGCCGGGAACCAGCTGCAGCGGGTCGATCCCGCCGCGCCGCCGGGTCGGCATGCGCTCGTGCCCTCGGGCTGACGCGCGCTGGCCGGCCAGGTCGGCCTCGGACAGCACCGCGAGCCGCACCGACGGCCAGGTGAAACCGTGGGAGATCATCCCGGTCGCCACGTGCACGACGCCAGACTCCGGCACCTGGCCGGGATCCCCGACGCCGTCGAGCCGGGCGCCCAGGTCCTCGCCGCGCAGCAGCTCGGCGAGGCGCTGGGCCGGGCCGTGCCCTTCGGTGACCAGTACCACCCACCACCGGTCGGCGATCCATTGGCGCACGTCGGCGATCACTCGCCCGGTGTCGCCGCGATAGGCCTGCGCCGGGCTGGCATCTAGCCTGAACGAGTCGCGTCCGCCCTGGTCGCCGGAGTTCGGGTCGTCTGGGCCGGGGCGAGAGGCCATCGCGGCGCCAGCCGCCGCAGCGCCAGGGACCGCCGACGGGTCCAGCGGAATCGCGGTGCCCGGAATCATCGCCGGGCCCGGTGCGGTCTGGCCGTCGCCCATGGCGGCCGGGTCAGCCACGAACGGCGAGATGCTCCACCACGGCAGGCTGGCCTGGACGGCCACGCTCCTGACCTCGGTGATCGGCCGGAACGCCGCCGCGCCCAGATCGATCGGAACCTCGCCGCCCGCCGCCGCGTTCACCCACGACGCCTCGAGGAATTCCTGGCTGGTGTTGACCAGCTCGCCCGCGCGGGCCCGGATCCGCTCCGGGTCACAGGCGACCACGCATCCGCCCGGTGGCACGTAGTCGAGCAGTAGCTCCATCCGCTCGGCCAGCACCGGCGCGAACGCCTCCATGCCTTCCACCGTGATGCCGTCGGCGAGCCTGCCGAGCACGTCCGACAGTCCCGGGTACTCGGAAGCGAGCTCCTTGGCCCGCTCCCGCACGGCCGGGGTCAGCAGCAGCTCACGGCACGGCGGCGCCCACAGCCCGGCGGGCGCGGGCGGGGAGGGCAGGGTGGGGTCAAAGCTGCGCTGGTCGGCGACCCTGAAGAACCGGATCTCCTCAACCGTGTCCCCGAAGAACTCGATCCGCAGCGGATGCTCCTCGGTGGGCGGGAAGACGTCGAGGATGCCGCCCCGCACGGCCAGGTCGCCGCGCTTCTCGACCAGCTCGGTCCGCGCGTATCCGATCCCCACCAGCCGGGTCACCAGGTCGTCGAGATCGGCCGTCTCGTCCGGCCGCACCCGGACCGGCTCGAGCTCGCCGAGACCGCCCACCATGGGCTGGAGCAGGCAGCGCACCGGAGTGGCGACGACCGTGAGCGGACCGGATCTGGGGTCGGCCGGGTCGGGATGAGTGAGCCTGCGGAGCACCGCGAGCCGCTGGCCTGATGTGTCAGAGCGGGGCGAAAGGCGCTCGTGCGGGAGTGTCTCCCAGGGCGGGAAGTAAGCGGCCGCGTCCTCGGGCAGCAACGAGCCCAGCGCCGCGGTGAGGTCCTCGGCCTCGCGGGCGGTCGCGGTTACGGCGAGCACGAACCGGCTCGGCGCCCCGGCGGCGCCTCCCTCCCCCGCAACGTCAGCCCCGGCCGCCTCAGCGCCGCCAGCGCCCTCCCGGGCAGCCTCGGCCCCGCCTGCGCCCGTCTCGGTGGCGCCCTCCCCCGCCGCGCCACTTCCCACGCCTGCCAGGGCGGCAACGAGGAAGGGGCGCAGTGCGGGCGGCGCGATGAGGTCTGCGCCCGGTGAGACGGGCGCGTCGGCCTCCTCAAGTGCGCGGCTGAGCTGGGGATCATCGGTGATGACCCGGAGAAGTCCGGAGAGACTCATCGCGTCCTAGTAGCTGGGGAGCTCGGGGCAGACAACACGAAAGGCCCGCGCCCAGCACGACACCCTCCTAGCGGGCCGCACCGGGAAACGGGACGTCCCTAGTTTAACGGCTGGCCGGGCCTGGCCGGACGCTCGGGCGCGCCTTAGCAACTAAGTGTGTTCGGAGGGCTACGCTAAGAGTTCGTGAACGGCGTAGATAGGACAAGCAAGCCGGCTATCGCCGGCCCGGCCGAAGCCGGCGCGAGGGAACCCGGGCAGCACCGGGCAGCCACGGACACTGTGCAGCCAGACACCGTACAGCCACGGACATCGCGGCGATGACCACCGTACGGCCCAACGGTCTGGGCGAACTGGGCCACCGGAGCGACCGTGACGGCCACCGTGGCCGGAGCGGCCGGGCCGCGCGGCTGTTCACCCAGGCCGCGCTCGGCTATGCCGCGCACCGGCCGGGGCAGCCGCTGGCGCTGCTGCAGGCCGGCTGCACCACGGCCGGCGACGACCCGGACGCCGGGCGGCTGCGTGCCGCCGGCTGCGACGTGGCGGTCAGCCTGTTCGACGACGACCACCCGGCGGCCAGGGCCACGGTGCTCGCGCGCCAGGAACTCCGCCCGTGCACGCTGGGCGACCTGCGGATGGCACCGCTCGCGCCCCGCTCGGTCGACATCGTGCACTGCGCACGGCTGCTGGAGCGGGTCAGCCACGCCGAACTGGTGCTTGACCGGCTGGTCGATGCGCTCAAGCCCAACGGCCTGCTGCTGCTGCAGACCGGTGACCGGGATTGCGCGGCTGGCTTTCTCGACCGGCTGCTCCCCCGGCCGCTGCGCACACTGATCTGGCGTCATCAGAAGCCGGGCGAGCCCGGTCCGTTCCCGGCCGTATACGAGCACCTCGTGTCGCAGCGCGGCATCGAGTCCTACGTCCTGCGGCGCGGCCTGGTGATCGCGCAGCGGCAGACGCTGAGCCCACTGGCCGGCCGCGGGCGGGCCGCGCCGCCGCTGGTCGCGGGCCGGATCGTGGCCCGCCTGTCGCGGGGACGGCTGTCCTCGGCCCACGATGAGCTGCGCTACGTCATCCGCAAGCCGGAGGATCCCTTCGCCCGGGTGCTTTAGGAGCCGAGTCGCTGACTGCATGACCCGGCGCTGTCATCCGTGTAGCCTCGGGCTTGCCTGGCAGTTCCCATCGTTGCGGCTGTGACCGGCGCGGGTAAACCGGGCGCCGTGTCGGATGGAGGTTTGATGTGACTGCTGGGGCGGAAACTGACGTGCCCGCTGACCTCACCGCGACGCCGTCGCTGACCCTGGATCGGGCTCAACTCGGTGACCTGGAACTCTTGCTGTCGGGCGCGTTCGCGCCGCTGACCGGGTTCATGTGCGCGGCCGACGTCACGGCCGTCGTCGAGCGGGGGACGCTGGCGGACGGGACGCCGTTCCCGGTCCCGGTGACCCTCGATGTCCGCCCGGAGGCGGCCGGGGACCACGCCGAGCAGCTGATGCTGGCCGACCCCGAGGGGACCCCGCTAGCCCTGCTGAACATCGCCGAACGCAGCGAGTTGCCGGCCACAGGGAACGGGCCAGATCCCGGGCTGATCCGGCTCGCGGGCCCGGTCACCAGCCTGCGCGAGCCCGAGCACGGCCCGTTCCGGCGCCTCATGCTGCGGCCGGCCGAAGCCCGGGCCGCCCTCGGCGACGTCCCGGTGCTGGCCTACGCCACGCGCGGTCCGGTAAATAGCCGGCAGATTGGCCAGCTCCGGCACGCGGCCGGGCAGCTCAAGGCGCGCCTGTTGCTGCTGCCGCTGATCACCGGGCCCGCCGAGGTCGTCACCAGGCCAGAGTCCCTGATTCGCGCGGTGCTGGCCGCGGCCGCGAACCTCCCGCAGGGGACGATGGTGATCCCGGTGCCGCTGGCCGCACGCGGCCCCCGGGCCGGTACCGGCCCGGAGCGCGAACTGCCCGCTCACGCGCTGGTGGCCGCCGCCTACGGGGCAACGCATCTGATGATCGATGACGCCGCCGCGACCAGCCTGGCCGCGCCGGCCGGCCCGAGCACCGCAGAGGGCCCGGGCATGGCCATCCCGGTGGTCCGCTCCGGGGACTGGGCCTACGACCCGGCCGCCGAGGTGTGGCGGCCGCTGGCCCTCATCGAGGCAGGCACGGAGCGAGCCGATCTGTCTCCCGGCGAGCTTGGCGACATGCTGGACGCCGGCGCCGAGATACCCACCTGGTTCACGCCGGCAGCGGTGGCGCTGGAACTCAGGCGCGCCCGCCCGCCGCGCGCGCAGCGAGGGTTCGTGCTGTTCCTGACCGGCCTGTCCGGCTCGGGGAAGTCCACCATCGCCAGAAATCTGGCCGACGCGCTGGCCGAGCGCGGCGACCGCAAGATCACCCTGCTCGACGGCGACCTGGTCAGGAAGCTGCTCTCGGCGGGCCTGACGTTCTCGCGGGCTGACCGGGACCTGAACATCGCCCGGATCGGCTTCGTGGCGGCCGAAGTCGCCCGGCACGGCGGCATCGCGATCTGCTCGCCCATCGCCCCCTACGCGGCGGCCCGGGCCCAGGTCAGGAAGATGGTCAGCGAGGTCGGCGACTTCCTCCTGATCCATGTCGCCACGCCGCTCGAGGTGTGCGAGGCCCGCGACCGCAAGGGCCTCTACGCCAAGGCGCGGGCGGGTCTCGTTGAGCTCACGGGGATCTCCGACCCGTACGAGGAACCGCTGGACGCCAACCTGACCATTGACACGTCGGTGATGACCCGCGAGCAGGCGACCGAGGCCGTGCTCAACCTGCTCACCTCGGGCGGGTGGCTGTCGGCAAGTCAGTTACCGTCGGCCTGGTGACGGGCGGCCTGGTGACGGCGAGCCCGTTACCGTCCCGAGCCCAGGCGGACGTCTGGCCGGGCTGAGCCGGTGGCCGCCGGTGGCGGTCAGTCGTCGTCTTCGGCGCGAGTGCCCTCATCGAGCCGCTCGCGGAAGTTGCTGATCCTGGACGTGATCGCTCCCGACATCGCGTCCCGCTGCCGGGACAGCACGATGAAGCTGACGATTCCGCTGATCAGAACGGCCAGGCCGACGAGCAGCAGCCCGCGGGCGCCCACCAGATAGAGCAGGCCAAGGACCACCGCGAAGAGCAAGATCCTCGAGGTGGTGTAGATAAACGTCGCGTGCATGGCAACGCCAGTTTATTGACCTCCCGGACCCTCTGTTAGCCCGGGGGATAACCCCCGGGCCCTCAGACCGGTGGCTGCGCCTCCCGGAGCCCCCCGCGCCCCCGCCCGCATCCCCTTCCCCCTTCGCGGCCGGCCAGCCGACCCTCGTATCCGGCACGACAGTCAACGGATTTCCCAGACCAGATTTTACGGAAACTAGGGAGAAAAACCGTTCTTGTCGCGACACTTAGGACAGGCTCCTTTGGAGATCGGGAGGGGTAGCCAGAATGGACGGTAATAGTGAGCGACTGCTCACGCCGGGTGAAGTCGCAGCCTTGTTCCGGGTGGATCCGAAGACTGTGACCCGCTGGGCGGCGTCGGGCCGTATCAGCAGCATCCGCACTCCAGGCGGCCACCGGCGGTTCCGGGAGTCAGAGGTCCGGGCTCTGCTTGGCGGCGACCCGGCCGCAACGCCGGAACGGGCGATGTAGCAGGCGGCACGGAGCCGGACGCCGCTCGCCGGCGGCTCTTCTTCGCCGGGCCATCCCTCTGGATGCTGGTGCTAGACCACGCTCACGACGCGGGTCCGCGGCGATCCTCGGCATCCTGCGCGCGCCCCGGGTGGCCGTGGCGGGCCAGGAAGTCAAGGAACTGCCTGCGCAGCGACTCGTCCCCGTCTTGCCAGCGCCTGCGCCGCTCGTCGAGTTCCTCTTGCGTCATCGCCTGCGCGGCGAAGTGCTCGTAGTCGTCGTCGTCCGGGCCGATCTCCACGTAGGCGTCGCTTATGTACCTGCCCCCGCCCGCCTCCCCCTCCCCCTGCACGGTCACGGTCGCGGACTCGGGCACCAGGAGATTGCCGTTGGGTAGCTTGATTACGTACATCGCATGTCCACCCTAGATGCCGTAGCGAACGTTGAAGTAGAGCATCACGTTCAGCGCCGACCTCGTGTCGCCGCCGAGCATTTCCACCAAGGCCGGACGCTGCCGTGACGCAATCGCCGCGAACGCGTCCGCGAAGAACTCCCGGCGGCCGAGCAGTCCTGGCTGCCGGTGAAAGGCGCTCACCATGTGCGGCAAGCACTGGTCGTACAGAGAATGGAACTCTTCGGAGTCGGACTGCCATTGCTCGTCAACGCCGTCGATGTCATCGAGCGCATGGCCGATCTCGTGGCACATGACGTCCGGCGACGGCGACGGCCTGGACCCGACAATGATCTTGCGCTCGCCGTAAGCGCCAGCGCACGCGTCCCAGGTCGCCCGCCCGGACGGCAGCGGGATGCCGCGCAGCCGCCCCATGTCGTCCAGATTGGGGACGCCGCCCATTCCGACGTAGATCGCGTCCAGTCCCGCCGCCAGCTTCGCCTTGATCAGTTGCGGCAGGTCGGCCAGTCGGTCGATGGCCCGTACCACCTCAGGAGGAGGGACCACGTCCACGGCCCACTCCCGGTGAACCAGTTCCTCAATGTGCCCACAGTGCCTCCGGCCGGCCGCAGTCCGGTTACTCTGCGCAATCTCGTACCAGGGAGGCTTGGCCTCGGCGGCTCGGTGGCTGGCCCGCCCCGGTTGCACCCTGACGCCGGGATCGGCCGCTGCGTCCGCCTTCGGCGCGGCCCGCGTGGCCACCCGGGCAATCCCCCACCGGCGCGGCTGGGCATGCGCGGCCGCCTGGCCCCCGCGCCCAGCGGCCGGGCGCGAGCCCACCGCCGGGGGCGCCTGCGAGGCCTGGCCACCTGGCCGTGCCCGGCTGGCCGGCTGGCCGGCGCCGGTGCGCGGAGCGGCAGGCCGGCCGCCGCCGGCCCGGCGATGGGTGCCGGGTGACGCTGAAGGTGCAATCGGCCCAGGAGTCGTGTCGCCTCGGTCGCGTGCCCTCAGCTGGTCTGCTTCCTGGCGCCGACGTGAGCGACGGAGGCGATCGAGTAACCGCAGGCGCATAGCGTGTCTCCATGGATCGGCAGGCCGCCAGGCTATGACGAATCCCCGCCATCCTCACCTCACGTTACTGAATGTAACCTATTACGGTCTGCCCGGCGAGCCAGTAAGAGTCGGCCAATTCTGGCGCGAGCTGGGCGTCACAGCGGCTAGGCTGCGGCCATGTTGCTAGCGGTTATCCTCTTTGGCCTGGTCACAGTCGGTTTCGTTGTGCCTTGCCTGATCGATGTTGCGGTCACCTCCGCTAGCGATTTGCGCAGTCTCACAAAACCGGCCTGGCTGCTGATTGTGGCGTGCTTCTCGGCGTTCGGCGCCGTGGCCTGGCTGGCGGCCGGCCGGCCGGACCGGCGCACCGTGCTCCCCCGTTACCTCGCGGGTGCGCCGCCCATTGGCCAGCAGGAGGCGCTCAGACGCCACCCAGCCGGGCGGTCCATGGATCCGGGCTTCGACCCGGTGCTGAGCCAGGCGCTGCAGGCCGGGGAGGTCCCGTACCGGCCAATGGGTCCCGACGACGACGAGGAGTTCCTGGAGGAACTGGCGCGCCGGATCCGGTATGGCGGCGGCGAGGCCGAGACCGGCGCCTGAGCCGAGCGCACGGCTCTTCCCGGTCGCAGGTCAGGCCGACCCGATCAGGTCAGGCCGGCGTAGGAGTGTAGGCCGGGGATGACCAGGCTCACCACGAGCACATTGAACAGCAGGCACCCGAACCCAGTGAGCTGGATGAACGCTGCCCGCCGACCCCGCCAGCCAGCGGTCGCCCTGGCGTGCAGGAAGCAGGCGTACACCACCCAGGTGATGAAGGCCCAGATCTCGGTGGGGTCCCAGCTCCAGTAGCTGCCCCAGGCCTTGTCCGCCCAGATCGCCCCGGCCATGACGCCGAAGGTCCAGATCGGGAAACCGAACACCACGGTCCGGTAGGCCAGCCGGTCCAGCACCTCGGGGCCTGGCAGCCGGCGGAGAATTCCGTCCGAGCCGGTCGGGCGGCCGGCCGCGACCCGCCGGGCGTGCCGGTCCACGAACAGGTACGCCACCCCGATCACAGCGGCCACGAAGAATACGCCGGTGGCCAGGGTCATCGCGGTTACGTGGATGGCCAGCCAGTACGACTGCAGCGCGGGGACCAGCGGCCCGGCCGGGGTGTAGATGATGGTCTCAGCCAGCCCGAGAACGAGCGTCACGGCGGCCATCACGAACAGGCCCAGGAAGTAGGCCCGGTACCGGAGCATGACACCGAGGAAGAACGTGACTGCCACGCACGTGAGCGCGGTGACGAACTCGTACATGTCGCCCCAGGGCAGCCGGTGCACGGCCAGCCCGCGCAGCACCACACCCGAGATGTGGGCGGCCAGGCCGACGCTGGTCAGCACCACGGCGATGGTCACGAAGCGCCCCACGCTGTCCAGGCCCAGCGCCGCGCGCAGCCCACGCCGCCGGCCACCGGGTAGGGGGATGGGGAGGCGGGTGGGCGGGCCAGCCTCGCCACCTGAGGTAACCGCGGCAGCCTCGGCCGCGGGCGGGGCGGCCTGGCCCGCTCCAGTCTCGGCCAGTTCGGCACCGACCAGCACGGGCACCCGGACGGCGGCCCGCGCGGCGGGGGCTTTCTTCTTCCCGAACGCGAAGTCGCAGGCGTAGGCCAGCATCGCGAGCGCGTAGATGACGACAGCAGTCAGCAGCAGGTCGTTGCTGACGGTGGCGAGTCCGGTGTTGACAGGCACGTGAGCCTCACTCCCCGTCGGATGGACCGAGGTCGGATGGATTGTGATCGTCGTCAAGGCGGCCCTGGTGCAGGCCGCTCATCTCGGCCGCCAGGCCGGCGAACTCTTCCTCGAAGCCGCCCGCCGCGTCGGACCGGGGCAGCCCGCCGAGATCAACGATGGTACGGCCCGCTTCGTCCGTGCTGGTGCGCACGAACACCCGGCGTCGCCGCACCATGAACGACAGGAGCAGGCCCGCGAGGACCACGACACCCGATATCAGGGCCGGCATCTGCCCCGGGTCGTAGGTGATCGCGAGGCTGACCCACTGCTGGTACCCGGTGTAGGTGAGCGTGCCCAGGTGATCGGGCAGCTTCATGGACTGGCCGATGGCCAGCGGCCGCGGCGTGATCGGCAGCCGGCGCAGCCCCGAGGTGTCCAGGGAGTACACCGACTGCGGCGGTCCCGAGTTCATGCCCAGGTTGCCCGCATATGAGACCACGCTCACCATGGGGTCCTCGGGCGCGGGGAACCACGATTCCAGCCGGCCGCCGACGTCGATGGCCGAGGGCAGGAACACGCCGGCGAAGCCCAGGCCCTGAGGGTCAGCGTCCGGAACCTTGATCGCGCCCTCCGAGGTCAGCCCGGCGGTCTCGACCGGGATGAACGGGACCGCCCCCTCGAAGACCAGGTGCCCGGTGCCGTCGGTGATCCGGAACGTCGGGGCGTAGCCGTGGCCGATCAGGAAGACCCGGACCCCGTCCACCACGAGCGGGTGATTGACGCTCAGCGTGTACTTGTGCATCGGATCCTGCGGCGAGGCTGAATAGCGCACCGATGCGACGAACGAGGACGGCTGGCCGGTCAGCGGGCCCGAGGTCACGTAGGACGCGCTGAAATGGTCAAGCGCCACCGTGAACGGCTGCAGGTCGGTCGGCCCGACCAGGCGGCCGGGATGGAACTCGTCCAGCGCGGTCACCGTGTTGGAGAACGAGGTCCCGGTGACCAGCAGCCGGTCGGCCTTGTAACCGAACAGCCCGCCGAGGCCGATCGACACCAGCAAGCCGAGCAGCGCTATGTGGAAGAGCAGGTTGCCGACCTCTCGCAGGTAGCCCTTTTCGGCCGACACCCAGTCCGGGCCGGTGCGCAGCCGGAACCGCTTGGCGGTCAGGGCCTTCTGGGCCGCCTCCAGTGCCGCCTCCGGTTTGAGCGCCGTGGCGTAGCTGACCGCGAACGGGAGCCTGGTCAGGTTGCGCGGCGCCCGCGGCGGTGGTTGCCGCGCCGAACCCACCAGGTGCAGCGTCCGCGGCAGCACGCAGCCCACCAGCGACGTGAACAGCAGGATGTAGACCGCGGCGAACCACGGCGCGCCGAACACGTTGAACAGCGACAGGTCGCCGAAGATGCGGGCCATCAGCGGGTGCGAGGAGTAGTACTGAGACACTGACGCCGGGTTCGTCCCGACCTGCGGCAGCAGCGATCCCGGGATGCTCCCGGCCGCGAGCAGGAACAGCAGGATCAGCGCGGTCCGCATCGACGTCAGCTGCCGCCAGCCCCACCGGAGCCAGCCCGCTACCCCGAGCCCGACCACCGCGGATCCGGAGGTGGGAGCCCCGGCGGTGCCATCGTGATCGGCGAAATCCGCGCTCTCCGGGCCGGCGGTGCTCTCCGGACCGGCGGAGCCGACGCTGATCTCCGGGCCGGCGGAGCCAGCCGTGCCATCCTGGGCGGCCAGCGCGTCAGGTTCGGCTTCCTGGGGTATTCGCAGCCTGGTCATCGCTCCGCGGCGACCTGCGTGATCAGCACCTTGAGCCCGGAGTACGACGCCGGGCCGATGATGCGCGCCGCGATCCGCCCGCTCCGGTCGATCACCAGGGTGGTGGGAATGCTCGCGGGCGGCAC
>Ga0335073_10004857_pt1 | contig 18841 bp, 19 predicted proteins | sample Lox_Sample_22_FD_207093 | JGI IMG/M metagenome (GOLD analysis project Ga0335073, IMG submission 207093) | Soil microbial communities from Loxahatchee National Wildlife Refuge, Florida, United States - Lox_Sample_2.2 | ecosystem: Environmental > Terrestrial > Soil > Wetlands | place: USA... | reverse complement strand
CCGCGCTTGTCTACGGGCAGATGAACGAGCCGCCGGGTGCGCGCTGGCGCGTGCCGATGACGGCGATGACGGTCGCCGAATATTTCCGCGACGCCGAGCATCGCAATGTGCTGCTGCTGATGGACAACGTCTTCCGCTTCGTTCAGGCGGGGGCGGAAGTGTCGGGGCTGCTCGGCCGCTCGCCGTCGCGGGTCGGTTATCAGCCGACGCTTGCCGACGAGGTCGCGGCGCTTCAGGAGCGCATCGCCTCGGTCGGCGACGCTTCGGTGACCGCGATCGAGGCCGTCTACGTGCCGGCCGACGATTTCACCGATCCCGCGGTGACGACGATCGCCGCCCACGTCGACAGCATGGTCGTGCTGTCGCGTTCGATGTCGGCCGAGGGCATGTATCCGGCCGTCGATCCGATCGCCTCGTCCTCGATCCTCATCGACCCCCTGGTGGTCGGCGAGGAGCATGTCGCGGTCGCGACCGAAACGCGCCGCACCATCGAGCACTATCGCGAGCTTCAGGACGTGATCGCGCTCCTTGGCATGGAGGAGCTCGGCGTCGAGGACCGGCGCATCGTCGAGCGCGCGCGCCGCCTGCAGCGGTTCCTGACCCAGCCCTTCGCCGTGACCGAGGCGTTCACCGGCGTTCCCGGGCGCTCGGTTCCGGTCGCCGCGGCTGTCGCCGGCTGCAAGGCCATTCTGGCGGGCGAATGCGACGACTGGCGCGAGAGCTCTCTCTATATGGTCGGAACGCTTGACGAGGCGCGGGCGAAGGAAGAGGCGGCGCGGCGCGCGGAGCCCGCTTCGGCATGAGGAGGGAGCGCGAAGCGCCATGAGCGCCGGATTGCAGGTGATCATCTCGACCCCCGCCAAGCTGCTCGTTGACATCGACGGCGTTCGCTCGCTCAGGGCCGAGGACGAGAGCGGCTCCTTCGGCGTCCTGCCTGGCCACGCCGACCTCCTGACCGTGCTGCCGCCCTCGGTCGTGCGCTGGACCACTGAGGACGGTGCGACGCGCTATTGCGCGCTGAGCGGCGGCGTGTTGCGGGTCGCCGGGGGCAGAAGGGTCGCCATCGCCTGCCGGCGCGGCGCGGTCGGCGCCGATCTTCCGGCGCTTAAGGCCGAGATCGAGGCCATGCGCTCGGCAGAGCTCGACGCCGACCGGAGGGCGCGGGTCGAGCAGACGAGGCTGCACGCCCAGGCGTTGCGCCGGTTAATGCGCTACTTGAGACCCGGCGGCCGCCCGCTCGGCGACGGAGAGGCGCCATTCACGGCTGAGGCCGCGCCATGATCGCGCCCAGCGACGCCCGCAGCGAAAAAATGAAGGAGGCGGCGGTTCGGGCGGCCAAGCGCGCCGAAGCCGCCCGAAGCGAGCGCGAACCCTCCTTCGCCGCCCGGCTCGGCCAGATCGGAGTCCTGGGATGGGCGATCGTGACGCCGATTCTCATCGGCGTCGTCGTCGGCCGCTGGCTCGACCGCGCCTTCGAGACCGGGGTCTTTTTCACCGCCCCGCTCATCATGCTCGGCGCCGCTGCCGGCCTATGGACGGCGTGGCGCTGGATGCACCGGCAATGATCGTCGCGCTCATGATCGGCTTCGCCGCCGGCGCGATCCTCGGCGCGGCGCACCTCGGTTCGCTGTGGTGGAGCGTAGTTCTCCTGCGCAACGGGCGCCCGATCCTCGGGGTGATGACACAAGCCCTGCGCTTCGTCGTTCTGGCGGCGGCGCTGGCGATCATCGCCCGCCACGGCGCAGCGCCGCTCATCGCCGCTGCGACGGGCGTCCTGGCCGCGCGAACCGTTCTGCTGCGACACGTCGAGAAAACCACGTGAAATCGCCGCTGACGCTCGAACCCATGTTCCATATCGGCGCGGCGCCGATCACCGAGCCGGTCATCGTCGCCTGGGCGGTCATGGCGCTGATCGGCGGTGCTGCAGCGCTGGCGACGCGGCGGCTCGCGCTCGCGCCGACCAGGACCCAGGCCGCGGTTGAGATCCTGGTCTCCGCCATCGACGAGCAGATCCGCGGCACGATGCAGCGCGATCCGGCGCCGTTCCGCGCCCTCATCGGCTCGATCTTCCTCTTCACCCTGATCTCGAACTGGTCGTCACTCGTTCCAGGCGTCGAGCCGCCGACCGCCCATATCGAGACCGACGCGGCAATGGCGCTGATCGTCTTCGTCGCGACGATCGCCTGGGGCGTGCGCTCGCGCGGGCTGGGCGGCTACCTCAAGACCTTCGCCGAGCCGAGCTGGGTGATGATCCCGCTCAACGTCGTCGAACAGTTCACCCGCACCTTCTCGCTCATCGTCCGCCTGTTCGGCAATGTGATGAGCGGCGTGTTCGTGATCGGCATCGTTCTGACGCTCGCCGGTCTCATTGTGCCGATCCCGCTGATGGCGCTCGACCTGCTGACCGGGACGGTTCAAGCCTACATATTCGCGGTGCTGGCGACCGTCTTTATCGCCTCCGCCGCCGGCGAGGGCCGCAATCCATCCGCCGACCCGGCGCCCTAGGGAGCGAGGAAGACCGTGAACGATCTCATCCAGGCCGTCAGCATTTTCTCCGCCGCGCTCGCGGTGGGCCTCGGCGCTATCGGACCGGGACTCGGCGAGGGCAGAGCGGTCGCCTCGGCGATGGAGGCGATCGCCCGCCAGCCCGAGGCGGCAGGGACGATCTCGCGCACCCTTTTCGTCGGCCTGGCGATGATCGAGACGATGGCGATCTACTGCCTGGTGGTCGCGCTCCTGGTGCTGTTCGCCAATCCGTTCATCAAGTGAGGCTTCGGCCGCGATGCGGATCGACTGGTGGACGCTGGGGCTGCAGACGTTCAACGTCCTGGTTCTGGTCGTGATCCTGAGCCGGTTTCTGTTCCGCCCGGTCGCGGCCATCATCGAGGAGCGGCGGGCCGCGGCGGCGAAGCTCCTCGCCGACGCTGAAGCAGCGAAGACCGAGGCGAATGCGGCGCGCGAGGCGGCCAGGGCTGAGGCCGCGCGGCTCGCGAGCGCGCGCGACGAGGCTTTGCGCCAGGCGGCTGCGGCTGCGGAACGGGAACGCGCCGCCGCACTCGCCGCCGCCCGCGGCGAGGTCGAGCATTTGCGGGCCGCGGCCGACGCCGAAATTCAGCGCGAGCGTGAGGCCGAGGCTGCGGCCGCATCGAATCGCGCCGCCAAGCTTGCGGTCGACATCGCGGAAAAGTTGCTCAATCGCCTGCCGGATGGGGCGCGCGTCGACGGCTTCATCGACGGGCTGGCCGAAGCGCTCGCCTCGCTGCCGGCGGCGAGCAGGGATGGGCTCGGCGCAACCGAGGAAGCCAAGCTCATGGCCGCGCGGCCGCTGAGCGAAGCGGAAATGAAATCGTGCCGCGACGCCTTCGTCAGGGCGCTCGGCCGGCCGCTCAATTTCGCGCCCGCCGTCGATCCCGATCTCGTCGCCGGGCTCGAACTCGAGACGCCGCACGCGGTGGTCCGCAACAGCTTTCGCGCCGATCTTTCCCGCATTGTGGAGGAGTTGACCCGTGGCCGCGTCCAGCGCTGAGGGCGCCGATTGGCTGCATGCCGAGCGCAAGGCGCTTTCGCGGGTCGAACTCGCGCCGGAGGCGCTCTCCGTCGGCCGGGTCGAGCAGATCGCCGACGGCGTCGCCCGCGTCTCCGGCCTGCCCGAGGCGCGCTTGGGCGAGCTCCTCAGGTTCGAGGGCGGGCGGCTCGGCTATGCGCTGTCGCTCGACACCGAGGCGATCAACGCGGCCATTCTCGACGAGGCCGAGGCGATTGGCGTCGGCTCGCAGGTGGCGACGACAGGCGCGGCGGCGCGGGTTCCGGTCGGACGCGGCCTGCTCGGCCGTGTGGTCGACCCGCTTGGCCGACCGATCGATCGCGACGAACCGATCGCGGCCGAAGCGTATCATCCCATCGAGCGCCCGGCGCCGGCGATCATCGAGCGCGCCTTGGTGTCCGAGCCGGTCGAGACCGGCGTTCTGGTCGTCGACGCCCTGTTTGCGCTCGGGCGAGGCCAGCGCGAGCTCATCATCGGCGACCGCGCGACGGGCAAGACTTCGATCGCCGTCGATACGATGATCAGCCAGAAGCGCTCGGACGTGATCTGCGTTTACGTCGCCGTCGGCCAGCGGGCGACCGCGGTTGAGCGGGTGGTCGAGGCGGCGCGCCAGTTCGGCGCGCCCGAGCGCTGCGTGTTCGTGGTCGCTTCCGCCGCCGCCTCCGCGGCGCTGCAATGGATCGCGCCGTTCGCAGGCTTCACCATCGGCGAATATTTTCGCGACCGGGGCGGCCATGCGCTGGTGATCGTCGACGATTTGACCAAGCACGCCGCGACCCACCGCGAGCTCGCGCTCTTGACCCGCGAGCCGCCGGGACGCGAGGCCTATCCGGGGGATATTTTCTATGTCCACGCGCGCCTGCTCGAGCGCGCCGCCAGGCTCGCGCCGGAATTGGGCGGCGGCTCGCTGACCGCGCTGCCGATCGCCGAGACCGACGCCGGCAATCTTTCGGCCTTCATTCCGACCAACCTGATCTCGATCACCGACGGCCAGATCGTGCTGGATTCGCGGCTCTTCGCCGCCAATCAGCGCCCAGCGGTCGACGTCGGCTTGAGCGTGAGCCGGGTTGGCGGCAAGGCGCAGGCGCCGGCGCTGCGCGCGGCGTCCGGGCGGCTCAGGCTCGATTATTCGCAGTTCCTCGAGCTGGAAATGTTCACCCGCTTCGGCGGCATCGCTGACACCCGCGTGCGCGGGACGATCGCGCGCGGCGAGCGCATCCGCGCGCTCATCGCCCAGCCGCGGTTCGCGACCCTGCGCCTGGTCGACCAGGTGGCGCTTCTGTCAGCGCTTGCCGACGGCGTGTTCGACGGCGTCGCCGCGACCAAGGTTGCCGAGGCGCGCCAGCGCATCGCCGCCGAACTCGACGCTCGCGCGCCGGAAGCGGTCGCTGCGGTGACCGGGACCGGGACCTGCGACAAGGCGGTCCGCGCGCGGCTCGTCGAGGCGGTTCGCGCGCTCATCGGGACCGGTCGCCCATGACCGAGCGGCTGAGCGACGTGGCGGCCCGCATCGGCTCGGTGCGCCAGCTTTCGTCGGTCATTGGCGCGATGCGCGGCATTGCCGCGGCGCGGGCCCGCGAGGCGCGCGAGCGCGTCGAGGGCGCGCGCGCCTACGCGCGGACGGTCGGGGCGGCGATCGGCCAGGCTCTGGCTTTGGTCGAAGGCCCGGAGGGCCTGCCGTCGGACGGCGCGGACGGACATCTCATCATCGCGCTCTGCGCCGAGCAGGGCTTTGCCGGGCCGTTCAACCGGCGCGTGCTCGACGTCGCCGAGCGCCTCATGAATTCGGCCCGACCGGGCGCCTCGGAACTGTTGCTGCTGGGAGGACGAGGGCTCGTCGCGGCCGAGGAGCGCGGGCTTAAGGTCGGCTGGAGCGCCTCGATGGTCGCGCATGTGGACGAGGCGGCGGCGCTCGCCGACCGGGTGACCGATCAGCTCTACGCCCGCCTCGAGCAGGGGCGGGCTACGCGGGTGACGCTGGCGCACGCGACGCCTGAGCCGTCGGCGGAAATTCGCATCGTCGAGCGAACGCTCGCGCCGTTCGATTTCGCCCGTTTCCCCCGGACCCGAAACCCGTCCCCGCCGCTGATCTCGCTGCCGCCGGGGATATTGCTCGCTGAGCTCGCGGAGGAGTACGTGTTCGCCGAACTGTGCGAAGCGCTGACGCTGTCGCTCGCGGCGGAGAATGAAGCGCGCATGCGGGCGATGACCGCCGCGAAGTCCAATGTCTCCAAGATGCTCGACGAGCTCGTCGCCCGCTCGCGGCAGTTGCGCCAGGAGGAGATCACCAACGAGATCATCGAGCTCGGCGGGCGCAAGGCGGCGGAGCCGTCCGGCGCCAGCCGCGGGCGCTGACGGGCGCTCCTAACGCGCCGCCTGCGCTTCGGGAAATGTCCATGCGCCGCTCAGGATCTCGGGCCGCGGCCGATAGAGGCGCACGAGGTAGTTCCAGCCGGACGGAGTGGGAAGGCAATTGGGGATCTTGCCGTCGCAGCCGCCGAACTGGATGGCGAACGAGCCGTCGTCGTCGGGCTTCGCTGTGATGTTGTTGAGCGAATAGGCGTTCTGCGGATTGGCGACGAAATGGCCCTGATCGTCGTAGACGCTTATCGACCAGAAGCCGTCGACGGGCACGTCCTTGACTGCGAGCTTGTAGACCGTCTTGCCGTCGTTGTGGGCGGGAGTGACGTTCAGATAGAGGGCGTCCTCCTCCGGATTGCCGCCCCAGGCGGCGGCCGAGCCGATCAGGCGCCGGACGGGATCGACCTTGCCGCGCGGGCCGAACATCCCCTTGGTGTCGGGAACCGTCGCGGCGAGCGCCAGCAGGGCGTCCCGCACCTTGATTTGGCTCGAAGCGTCCCAATTGGGAATCTTGAAGCTTCCCGGGCCGCCGGGCTGGCTGATCGTGATCGCGTCCTGGAGCGCGTGGACGGTTTCGATGTCCTTGGGATCGTCCGGGTCGACCAGGATGCGCACGGCGGCGATGACATAGCGGGCGCCGATCTCGTCCCTGGTCAGTGTACGGACGGCGGCGCCGTAGATGACCTCGGGCGTGTACTCGTCCTCGTCGATCACCTGCATCGAGAGAAAGCGCTTGCCCGGGTCCGGCAGGGTGATGGTGACAGGACCGGCGTCGAGATCGAAGACCGCCGCCGAATAGAGCGTGTCGCGGTTCATCCGGATGACGGTCTGCTTGGCGATCGGGGTCGGCTCCCGGCGATGCATGAACCTGCCGAAACCCCCGTCCTTGACGACGCCGCTGAAAAAGAGGTCCGATTCCGCCCGGGGGAAGTTGTCGGGGGTCACGGGGATGGAGCTTTCCCCCGCCCATGACTGAACGCCAAAGGCGGTCATGGCGAGCGCCACTGCATATTTCGCGTAATTTCCCTGCATATCAAACCAATCGCCGAGGATACGAGCAGCGCGCCGTTCACGCGCCGAAGCGCGGGCAGATCCGCCGGCCGCTGCTCTTGACCGAGGCGCCCGCTAACAGTCGAATCGGGCCGTTTCGCGGAATGGGCGGGAGCCGAGAATCAACCCATCGCGCCCGGCTCTCGCCGCTCTGCGCCGTGATCGGCCGCCGCGGTCGCACGGGCGATGTCGAAACGGTTGCGCAAACGTTTCGATATGGTACCCTCGCGCGAGACCAAAGTGAGACCAGCGCCGCGACGCTGAAGGGCGGAAAACTGGGAGGCGAGGTGACGACGATTGCCGACGTGGCGCGCGAGGCGGGCGTCTCGGTCTCGACTGTCTCGCACGTCATCAATGGCACGCGGCGGGTGTCGCCGGCGACGGCGAGCGCCGTCCGGGCGGTCATCGACGCGATCGACTATCATCCCAACGTCGTCGCGCGGTCGCTGAAGACCGCCTCGACCCAGTCGGTCGGAATCGCGATCTCGGCGATCGCCAATCCTTATTTTACCGATATCATCTGCGCGATCGAGACCGAATGCGCCCGGCTCGGGATGATGATCTTCCTTTCCGACACCCAGGACGACCCGGCCCGCGAGCTTCAGGTGCTGACTGCGCTGCATCAGCGGCGGGTCGACGGCGTCATTCTGGCGCCGAGCCCCGACCCCGAACGGCGCGCGCTCGACTATCTGCAGGCGACGCGGCTGCCTTGCGTTTTGGTCGACCGCACGCTCGATCCATCGTTCGATCAGGTCGGCGTCAACAATCGCGAGGCGATGCGGGACCTCGTCGATTATGTCGCCGGGCTCGGGCATCGCCGGATCGGCTATATCGGCGGCCATCCCGGTTTCCAGACGACGCTCGAGCGCATCGTCGGCTATCGCGATTCTCTCTCGCGGCTCGGTCTCGCGTTCGACGAGCGCTATCTCGTGGATGGCGCCGCCTCGACCGCAAGCGCCGCCGAGGCGACCCACGCCCTTCTCTCGCTGCCCGGTCCGCCGACCGCGATCGTGACCGGCAACAATATGGCGACGATCGGAGCGATGCGGGCGGTGCGGGCGCGCGGACTTCGCGTTCCTGCCGACATCTCGCTCGCCGGCTTTGACGATTTCGAGTGGGCCGACTGCTTCGAGCCGCGCCTGACTCTGGTTGCCCAGCCGTGCGAGGAGATCGGCCGAAGGGCGGCGTTTCTGCTGATGGAGCGGATCGCGGCTCCCGAAGGCGCGCGCCGCACTGTGCGCCTCGACGCCGCGCTGAGGCTTCGCGATTCCTGCGGGAGGCCACGATGACCGCGCCGGGCGAAGCGCTGCCGCCGTTGCTCGCCATGCGCGGCGTGGTCAAACGCTTCGGCGGCGTTCAGGCGCTGCGCGGCGTCGACTTCGATCTCAGCCGGGGCGAGATCCACGCGTTGCTCGGCGAGAACGGCGCCGGCAAGTCGACGCTCATGAACATTCTCTCCGGGGTCATCGAGCCCGACGCCGGCGACATGCAAATCGACGGCGCGGCGGCGCGCTTCGCCGATCCGCGCGCCGCGCAGGCGGCAGGGGTCGCCACCATCTTCCAGGAGCTCGATCTCGTGCCGAGCCTCGACGTCACCGCGAACCTCTTTCTCGGGCGCGAGCTGACCCGCGCGGGCGTGCTCGACCGGGGAGCGATGCGGCGCGCCGCTCTCTCCCGCCTGGAAGCGGTCGGGGTGGAGATCGACGTCGATCAGCCGGTCGGCGACCTTTCGGTCGGCCGCCGGCAGATCGTCGCCATCGCTAAGGCGCTGACCTACGCCTCTCGGATCCTGATCATGGACGAGCCGACCGCTGCGCTCACCGCAGCGGAAGTGGAGCGGCTGTTCGCGGTGATGCGCGAGATCGCCGCCAGGGGCGTCGGCATCGTCTATATTTCGCACCGGCTCGAGGAGGTTCCGCGCGTCGCCGACCGGGTGACGGTGCTGCGCGACGGGCAGGTCGCCGGCGTGGCCTCGGCGCGCGCGCCGCAGTCGGAACTCGTTCGCCTGCTGGTCGGCCGGCCGCTGAACGAACTCTACCCCCGCCGCAGCGGCGCATATGGGCGCCGTGTGCTCCATCTCGACGGCGCCCGCTATCGGCCGAAGCGCGCGCGCGCCGGCTGGCAGGCGCCGAACGGCGTCTCACTCGAAGTGCGCTCCGGCGAGATTGTCGGCCTCGCCGGCATCATGGGCGCTGGCCGCACGGAGCTCTTGACCGCGCTCTACGGCGCGGCCGGTCCGGGCCGCTGGTCCGGCGTGGTCGAAATCGGCGGCGAGGTCGTCCGCCTCCGCTCGATCCGCGAAGCGCGCGGCGAGGGCCTGGGCTTCGTCACCGACGATCGGCGCGGCAGCGGCCTCATGCTGCGCGACAGCGTCGGGCGCAACCTGGTGATGTCGGTTCTGCGCAAGGTCTCGCCGCTATTCCTGATGTCGAGACCACGCGAGGACGAGCTCGCGCGGAAAGCGATCCGCTCTTTCGACGTTCGCCCGGCGTTGCCGGAGGTTCCGGTCGGCGCGCTTTCGGGCGGCAATCAGCAGAAGGTTGTGCTGGCCAAGGAAGTGCTCGGGGCCCCGCGGCTGCTGCTTCTCGACGAGCCGACCCGCGGCGTCGACGTCGGCGCGAAGGGCGAGATTTACGCCCGGATTCGCGAGCTGGCGGGGCAGGGGCTCGGCGTTCTGATCGCCTCGAGCGAGATGCCGGAACTCTTGGGCCTCTGCGACCGGGTCGTGGTGCTGAGGCGCGGTCAGACAGTCGCCGAGTTTCCGGGCGGCGCCGACGAGCACGAAGTGCTGGCGGCGGCCGAGTCGAATCCGGATGACGCCAAATGAATGACGCCGCGCCCGCGCGCGCCGACCCCGCAGCGCCGCTCCCCGCCTGGCGGCGCATCGATCTCTTCGCGCTTCTCGTCCGCTTTCAGAGCGTCATCGGCCTTATCGTGGTGGCGATCGGCGGGATCATCTTCTCGCCGCGGCGGCATGGTCTCATCCTGTTTCTCGCCCCCGACAATATGGCCAATATCGTGCGCGCGGTGAGCGAGACCGGGATCATCGCCGTCGGGATGACGTTCGTCATCATCACCGCGGGAATCGATCTTTCGGTCGGAGCGCTGCTCAGCCTCTCGAGCGTGCTCACCGCAACCATCATGACGACCGCCGGCTGGGGGCTGATCCCGACGATCCTGTTCGTCGTCGCCTGCGGCTCAGCGTTTGGGGCGGTCCAGGGCGTCATCTCGACGCGATTCCGGCTCGAGCCGTTCATCGTGACGCTGGCGGGCTTGCAGGTCGCGCGCGGCCTCGCGCTCGTCATCTCCAACAACCAGTACATCAACATTTCCTACGGCGAAGGGCCTGGCCTCGCGCCGCCGGTGTTCGCCATTCTCGGCGATCGACTGTTCAACAATATCGTGCCGGTCGCAACGCTGGTGTTCGTCGTCGTTGCCGCAATCGCCACCTTCGTCCTCAACTTCACCCGGTTCGGCCGCTATGTGTTCGCCGTCGGCGGCAACGAGCGCGCCGCCCGTCTCTCGGGCGTGCCGGTGACGGCGGTCAAGATTTCGGTCTATGCGATCACCGGCCTTGTGTCGGCGATCGCCGGCATCGTCCACGCCGGCCAATTCAATTTCGGCAGCGCCAACGACGGCACCGGCTACGAATTGACGGCGATCGCCGCCGTCGTCATCGGCGGCACGAGCCTCTTCGGCGGCGCGGGCTCGATGGTCGGCACGGTCGCGGGCGCAGTCATGCTCGGCGCGCTCGCAAACGTGCTGCAGCTCAACAACATCAATGCGGCTCTGCAATTGCTCGCGACCGGCGCGATCATCGTGCTCGCCGCGGTGCTTCAGTCTCTCGTTCGTCGCCGCGAGGGATTGGGACGGTGAACCACCGGCGACGCAACGAAAAGTCGCGCGACCGGCCGATGCGCCGGCGCCGCGACCGCTGTCCGACGCCCGTCGGAAGCCTACGAGAGCAAGTGGAAAACCAAGGGAGAGAACTCATGGGTATTGCAATGGTGAATAGAACTGCGCTGATGCTCGGCGCCGGAGCGCTCGCGCTCGCTGTCGGCGCGGCGAACGCGGCGCCCCTCGTCAAGGACTGCGGCAAGAACGGCAATTACGTCATCGGCTTCTCGCAGGCCAATAACGCCGAGCCCTACCGTCAGCACGTGAACGACGAATTGACCGCCGCGGCCAAGAAGGTCCCGCAATTCACGCTCCAGATCGCCGACGGCGCCGGCAACGTGAATACGCAAACCTCGCAGATGGACAATTTCATAACCCAGAAGGTCGACCTGATCCTGATCTCGCCGTTCGAGGCTGCGCCGCTGACCCCGGTCGTCGCGCGGGCGATGAAGGCCGGCATTCCGGTGATCGAGCTCGACCGCAAGACGGTGGGCGACCCCGGCAAGGACTACACCGCCTTCATCGGCGGCGACAATTTCAAGATCGCCCAGGAGGCCGGCAAATATGTCGCCGACAAGCTGCTTCCCGACGGCGGCGAGGTTGCGGTGCTCGAGGGATTGCCGAGTTCGACGCCTGCGGTCGAGCGGCTCAACGGCTTCAAGGACGGGGTCAAGGCCAATCCGAAGATCGAGGTCGTCGCCGAGCAGGCCGCCGACTGGCTGCCGGACAAAGCCCAGACCGCCTTCGCCGCGATGCTGCAGGCCCATCCGAACATCAAGGCGGTTTACGCCAGCAACGACATGATGGCGGCCGGCGCGCGCCTCGCCGCGAAGGGCGCCGGCAAGAAGGACGGCGACATCAAGATCCTCGGCACCGACGGCCTGCCGGGTCCGGCGGGAGGCATTCGCGCGGTCGCCCAGGGCGAGTGGGCGGCGACGTTCACCTACCCGACCGGCGGCCCGCAGGCGATCGATATGGCGAAGTCGATCCTGCTCGACTGCGCCGAAAGCGTGCCGACGACGGTCACCGTTCCGACGACCGCGATCACGCCCGACAACGCCAAGTCGATGATGGGCAACTGACCGGTCTCTCCATCCGCAGGAACGGGAGCCGCCTTCGGGCGGCTTCCGGACCGGAATGGACCGCACGCCGTGGCGAGGCGGGCTCTTGCCTGGATCAGGGAGCATTTGGCGCGGCGATAGGATCGAGCTGGACGCCGTGAGCGTGGGCGCGCGCCCGATGCCCAGCGATGGGACGCCAATCATTTGGCGCACGGCCGGAGTGGGCCGGCTTTACATCACCCCCATGCACGCGGGGTTCGCGCAGGCGCCGGTCACCGGCCGCTTTGCCCCGACTGAGATCGCAGACGCTGTCGAGGTCGCCGCGCTGTCGCGCTTCCGGCCGAGGGGTCCTGCAATGAAGCCTTGAGGCCGGCCAGGCCGGTCATTGGGCGATTGGGTCAGTCGGCAAAGCGCTGGCGCCCCACAATCGTTTTCCGGGAATCGACATTTTCTTGCCAGAGCGGCGAGGCTGTGATTTAATTTTCCAGAAATGACGGTCCGATCGGCCCAGGGCGGCCGTGGCCGGCGGACTTTGAGCCGGATCGCATCGGACCAAGCCGGGGATGTGGCGCTAAGCCATTGATCAGACGAGATGATCTGAGGGAAATGAAATTTGGATTTTGTTGCGGTGGGCTTGGTTTTTGTTGCGCCCGGCTTTGAAAGTGTTGCGGTTAATTTGGATTTCCGATCCGGCGCTCTCACCGGCGGGATTCTGTCGCCGTCACCGCGCCATGACCTGCGGGCCGCTGAACAGCCGCCGGAATTCAATCCTCGGGCAGCGGTTCATGACCGCGGTCACGCCCTTGGCGCGCGCCCGCTTGGCCGCCGCTTCGTCGACAACGCCGAGCTGCATCCAGACCACCCGCGGCAGGGGATTGAGCAGCAGGGCGTCGTCGACCACGCCGCCGGCGGCGGCGGAATTGCGGAAGACGTCGACCATGTCGATCGCGGCCGGAACGTCGGCCAGACGGGCATAGGTCTGCCGGCCGCGGATCAGGCCGCCCGCGTGAAAAGGATTGACGGGATAGGTCTCGAAGCCCTTGGCGATGAGAAAGCCGAGCAGGTCGTTGGACGGACGCGCCGGATTGGGCGATGCGCCGACGACGGCGATCGTGGAGACGCCGGTCAGGATCGACCGCACCTCACCGTCGCTGACGCCGTCGATCGCCGGCATGTCACGATTCCCAGACTGGCCGCCGCTTCTCTAGGAACGCGCCGAGGCCTTCGACCGAATCGGGCTCGGCGAGATTGTCGATCATCGCCAGCGAAGCGAGCGCGTAAGCCTCGTCAAGCGGCCGCTCGATCTGGGCGTAGAACGCGCGCTTGCCGATCGCCAGCGTCGGGGCCGAGTGGCTTGCGATTGTCCTCGCCAGCGCAAGGGCCTCCGCGAGCGCGCGACCCTCGGGGACCACGCGGTTGACGAGGCCGAAGCGCTCGGCCTCCTGGGCGGAGTAGAGCCTGCCGGTCAGCGCCATCTCCAGCGCCTGTTTGCGCGACACGGCGCGACCGACCGCCACCAGCGGCGTCGAGCAGAAGAGTCCGTAGTTCACGCCCGAGAGGCCGAAGCGCGCATGCTCTCCGGCCACCGCAAGATCGCAGGCGGCGACGAGCTGGCAGCCCGCCGCGGTCGCGATCCCCTCGACCGCCGCGATGATCGGCTTCGGCAGCTTGGCGAGCGCCTGCATGAGCGCCGAGCAGCGCGCGAACAGCTCGACGTAAAAGTCGCGGCCCCGATCGCAATCGTTGCGATGCTCCTGCATCTCCCTAAGGTCATGGCCGGCGCTCAGCGCCTGTCCCGCGCCCGCGAGCACGACGACGCGCGCCTTGTCATCATTGGCGATGTCGTCCAGCGCGGCGATGAGGGTCTCGAGCATGGCGAGGCTCAGCGCATTGCGGTTCTGCGGCGTGTTCAAGGTCAAAGTGACGACGCCGTCTTCGTCATGCCTGATGAGCTCAGGCGACGCGGCGACGGCGGACGAAGCGGTCATGAGTTCATCCCATTTTGCAGCGGAGCGGCGCGCGTGCGACGCCGCTCGCAAACCTACTTGCGTTGACCGGGACAGTAAATGGATTCGGTGCCCGTCCGGCCCGTCAAATCTGGCAGGTCTCGAGCAAACAAAAGGGCCGCCCGAAGGCGGCCCGCGAAGTTCAAGCTCACCCCTTCTTTATGTGATCGCCGACCCGAGCCGGTCGTTTCGACCCCGGTTGTGTGCGGCGTAACCGAGGCCGGCGAAGCCGATCAGCATCAGCGCCCAGGTTCCCGGCTCGGGAACGCTGGTGGTGATGGCGCCGGCAAGCTGAATATCCGCGTAGGCGGCGACGACATGGCGGTCGGCATAGAAGATCTCCATCGAATAGATGCCCGGACCGACGTCATAGGTCGTCGTCGCGCCGTAAGGGTGAACCCCGCCGACTTCGTCGACCACGACCCCGTTGAGCGCCAGGAACATCTCGTCGTCGCCACCGAAGGTAATCGAACCGCCGCCGGCGCCGACGTCGAGAGTGGCGAAGAAGATCGCGGTCTGAAACGCGCTGTCGTCGTTCGCGCCCGTCCCTTCGGGCGTGAACATGTTCTGCATCACCGGCAGCGACTGGGTCGTGGTCCCCTCATAGGTCACGTCTCCCGCCAACGGGGTCCACCAGTTGAGCGGATTGCCTGCGCCCTCGAGGAGACCGGCAGGATTACCCGCGGATACGACCGGCAGTCCACCGACGAGAGACGGCCCAACCTCGGGGTTCGTATTGTCGTAGGTCTGCCCGCAATTGTACGTTCCGCATGGGGGCAGGTTGAAATCGCCGAAGCTCGGGTTGACGGAAAACCACTCGACTTCGATCGGATTGGCGGCGCCCGCAGGCGGGGCGGCGAGCCCCATCACCGCCGCTGCGGCGGCGAGCCGCAGCGGCAACAAACTCAACTCCTTACTCACTGACGCCCTCCAGGCATAAAATGCCGCGAGGACTTTGTATTTAAACAATTTACAGACTGTCAAGCATATATAAGCGGGCGGGCGACTTATCACATAGAATTAGTGTTAAGACGACCGCATTGCGGTCGCGACTGCGACCCGGGCTCGCGCCGGAGATCAAAGCGCCCGGCCGTCGCGGCGGACTTGGCGCTTTCCCATGCGAGGGTTTTCGGTTAGGCAGCGGCGCAATAACGCCCAAAGCGAAAAAGCCGAGTTTCATGCATCGCTACCGCACCCATACCTGCGGCGCCCTCACGCCCGCCGAGGACGGCGCCGACGTCCGCCTTTCGGGCTGGTGCCATCGCATCCGCGATCACGGCGGGCTCTTGTTCATCGATCTGCGTGACCATTACGGCCTCACCCAATGCGTGGTCGATCCGGATTCGCCCGCCTTCGGCGAGGCGGAGAAACTGCGTTCGGAATTCGTGATCCGCGTCGACGGCAGGGTGCGCAAGCGGCCGCCGGGCACGGAGAACCCGGATTTGCCGACCGGCCTTGTCGAGCTCTATGTGCGCGAGATCGAGGTTCTCGGTCCGGCCGGCGACCTGCCGCTGCCGGTGTTCGGCGACCAGCCCTATCCCGAGGACACAAGGCTTCGCTACCGGTTCCTCGACCTCAGGCGCGAGAAGCTGCACCAGAACATCATGCTGCGTGGGCAAATCATTGATTCGATTCGTCGGCGGATGAAAGGGCAGGGGTTTTTCGAGTTCCAGACCCCGATCCTCACCGCCTCGAGCCCGGAAGGCGCGCGCGACTTCCTCGTGCCTTCGCGGCTCCACCCGGGCAATTTCTACGCGCTGCCTCAGGCGCCGCAGCAGTACAAGCAGCTCCTGATGATGGCGGGCTTCGACCGCTATTTCCAGATCGCGCCCTGCTTCCGCGACGAGGACCCGCGCGCCGACCGCCTGCCGGGCGAGTTCTACCAGCTCGACGTCGAGATGAGCTTCGTCGAGGAGGAGGACGTATTCGCGGCGATGGAGCCGGTGATGCGGGGCGCGTTCGAGGAATTCTCGGGCGGCAAGCCGGTGACGCCGTCGCCCTGGCCGCGGATCCCTTACGCCGAGGCGATGCGTAAATACGGGTCCGACAAGCCGGACTTGCGCAATCCGATCGTCATGCAGGACGTTTCCGAGCACTTCCGCGGCTCGGGCTTCAAGGTGTTTGCGCGCCTGCTCGAGATCGAGGGGAACGAAGTCTGGGCGATCCCTGCGCCGGGTGGCGGCCAACGCACTTTCGCCGACCGGATGAATTCGTGGGCGCAGGGCGAGGGCCAGCCGGGGCTGGGCTACATCTTTTGGCGGAGAGGCCCGGAACCGGGAACCGTTGGAGAAACTGTTGCTGAGGCTGTTTCCCAGCACGGTAGACCCGATCTAGCTGAGAAGCGGCTGAATAGGCCTTTTGAGGCAGCTGGGCCGATTGCCAAGAATATCGGTACAGAACGGGCGGAGGCGATTCGCCTTCAACTCGGGCTCGCTGAAGGCGACGCGGCCTTCTTCGTTGCCGGCGATCCGGACAAATTCGCCAAATTCGCCGGCCTCGCGCGCACGAAACTCGGGCAGGAGCTCAAGCTCGTCGACGAGAGCCGTTTCGAGTTCTGCTGGGTCGTCGATTTCCCGATGTTCGAGTGGAACGAGGAGGAGAAGGCGATCGAATTCTCCCACAACCCGTTCTCGATGCCGCAGGGCGGCCTCGAGGCGCTGAAAAGCCAGGACCCGCTGACCATCAAGGCCTTCCAGTACGACGTCGCGTGCAACGGCTATGAACTCGCCTCGGGCGGCATTCGCAATCATAAGCCCGAGGCGATGGTGAAGGCCTTCGAGATCGCCGGCTATGGCGAACAGACCGTCATCGAGCGCTTCGGCGGCATGTACCGCGCCTTCCACTATGGCGCGCCGCCGCATGGCGGCATGGCGGCTGGTCTCGACCGGATCGTGATGCTGCTCGCGGGCGAGCAGAATCTGCGCGAGGTCGCGCTCTTCCCGATGAACCAGCGCGCCGAGGACCTGCTCATGGGCGCGCCGGCGCCGGCGACGCCGAAGCAGTTGCGCGAGCTCTCGATCCGCGTCGTTCCGCAGGAGAGGTGACCGCGGCGGCGATGCCGAAGGCGCGATCGCTGATCGCGTTCGCAGCGCCGCGGTCGCGGACCGCGGCGACGTCGCCGCCCCGTCTCGGGCTTGTCCATGTGGAGCGCCGCGTGATAGCGAACCGTCGGAAATCGGGGTATAGCGCAGCCTGGTAGCGCGGAAGTTTTGGGTACTTCAGGTCGCAGGTTCAAATCCTGCTGCCCCGACCATCGCGACCGAGGAACGAGACGAGGGACCGTCATGACCGCTCGCATCTATCGACGCGCCCTGAGCACGACTCAGTCGGGCCGCGGGAATCAGGACTGGGTGCTCGAATATGAGCCCGAGAAGCCGCGCGAGATCGAGCCGTTGATGGGCTGGACGAGCTCCTCGGACATGAAGTCGCAGGTGAGGCTGAAATTCGACACCAAGGAGGAGGCGATCGCCTACGCCGAGCGCAACGGCGTTCCCTACCGGGTCGAGGAGCCCAAGCCGGTCGCCCGCAAGGTCATTTCCTATTCCGACAATTTTTCGCCCAATCGCGTCGTTCCTTGGTCGCATTGACCGGCTACCGCGCCGTATTGAGCGCCGGTCCGGCTCCGTAGCTCAGTTGGATAGAGCAGCCGCCTTCTAAGCGGCAGGTCGCAGGTTCGAGTCCTGCCGGAGTCGCCAGCAAAATCACTAAGTTAGGCGACGTTGCGGGAAGCAATATTAGGATGAGAGGGCCACGGGGTAACGGCGAGCTGGGCCCGTGAAGGCTTTTTCAGAGCGCGAAGCCAGCTTTGACGGCTTTGCTTTGAGTTTTAGGATGGCGTGCGCGTGGTCTTCATCGTCGAGCCCGATGGGCTCTGACCAGGCTCATAAGCTGACCCCTCAAAGACGGACCGTCGACCTGATTTGTGGAGTATCCTTCGCGGCCAGGCGAAGCTTTGATTTACGAGATGTTCGATACTTGCCCGGACCTCGCCAACTGAGACGCTCGTTCCAAGGCGGTCATTCTTTGGTTCATGCCGAGAACCTATAGAGCAGAACACCGCTGGAGTCTCAGTGCGCAAGACTGACGTCGCACTCGGTGACTTGGGGCCGTCCTAGAATGCTCGCTGCGCCCGCGAGTTTCTGTCGCCGGCGATAGCCCGCATATCCAATACCCGCGAAGCCGAGCAGCATCATGGCCCAGGTCGAGGGCTCGGGGAGGGGAATGGAGTACCCGACTACCTGGCCGGCATTGTTAAATCCATCTAGATAGACCAGAGCAGACCCTGGTATATTTATAGGTGTATACACACCATCATTATATATAAAGGCATAAATTCCGATTGAATAGCCACCATCAGGACCGCCCGGAATAGGCGCTTCATAACTACCAGCAATCTGGCCAGAATTGTTGATAAAAAGTCCGTTCGCGAGAAATCCAGGAAGACTTAGCGTTGTATACATGCCATTGCTGTATATGAAGTAATCATCTGAGCCGAGCCCAAAGCTTCCTACAATCTCCCCAGAATCGTTGATGGAAGTGGGAGCGCCATTTGGGATGTCTAGAGTCGTATAGACGCCATCGATGTATGTAAAGCCGTAAGCCTGAGACGATCCTTTATTCACATAAGACCCAACTATTTCGCCGTAATCGTTAATAGCTTCAACATTTGTATAGAGTGAACCGGGTACGTCGATTGCAGTATACAGTCCATCGCTATATAGAAAGCTCTGCATATAGATTGAAGTAGACACTCCATAATCACCAATAATCTGATCAGAATTGTTGATAGAGAGCGGCCTAGCGTAAGCTGGAGACCCCCCGGCTATGCCGGGGTGGCAGTAGCAGTTTGACGTTTCCGGCAGTCCATCAGCGAAGTTCCAACGTGAGCAGCCACTCACACGAAAGGAACTCCGCCGATGAAC
>Ga0335073_10004856_pt1 | contig 18843 bp, 23 predicted proteins | sample Lox_Sample_22_FD_207093 | JGI IMG/M metagenome (GOLD analysis project Ga0335073, IMG submission 207093) | Soil microbial communities from Loxahatchee National Wildlife Refuge, Florida, United States - Lox_Sample_2.2 | ecosystem: Environmental > Terrestrial > Soil > Wetlands | place: USA... | reverse complement strand
TGCAGACCGCGAAAACGCCCGCAGAGGCAAAAGATCAACAGAAGTCCGACCGGAAAACAAAAGCAAGCCGCGAAAAAATCCGCCGATAACCGCGTTCACATGCGGAAATCAGAGTTTTTCCGCACCCTGTTATGCCCCTACAGGAATGATGTGATCACCGCTACATTTTCGTCTACAGCAAGAGGACAAAGTGACCAGATTCTCTAGGCTAAATCATTGGAATATTGATATTTTAGCCAACCATCGATATTCCCAACCTCCTAGTTCCAAGCCAGCTCCCAAAAGCGAATGTAGTTGGTGAAGCATTTAGACAGTCCTTTTTGGAGGGGCGAGGGACATGGACCCTAATGGTTCTGCCACAATCAGAATAGAGGCTTGATACGATATTGAACCGATCTCGCCATTCCTGATTATCAACAAAATACGGTAGATCCTGACGCACGAATAAACGACTGCTTGACTGCGAGTCCATTGACATCCGCCTTGCCCCGGGTTATAGTCTGTTGCAACCCCGTCACGGAGCAATCGATGCCAACTAGCAATGAACTCCTCGATGTTAGTGAATGTCCACCAATCGGCGATTCCTCCAAGGAAACGCCGAATGCGGCTCCGGCCAGCGACGACACCTGCGGCTCAGAACCGACTACCGAGGACCTCTTCTTCATACAAGAGATCGACGTAACGCCTGCCGACGCGCTGATGACAATGCGTTCTTAGTCCGCTCATCACAAATGTCAGCGACGTGGAGACTGCGGCCAGGTTGGTCGATCACCCAAGTTGACGGCGAATTGCGAGTGAGATCGGATACACGCGCGTTCTCGGTCACGTCGTCGCAGTTCTGTCTCGATAGCTTGATCGAAAGAATTCGAGCTGGCACACTGAATGTCCAATCAGATCTGAATAGTCCGGCGGAAAATTCGCTCATTAGCGCGCTAGTGACGCGTGGCATGCTCATACCGTCAGATGCAGTGCACAGTCAGGCGCAAGAATCGCCACTTGCTATGTATTTTACTCACGTCCCTTCAAACCCGAATAGCTGTTTCAGTCTCAAAGACAAAAGAGTAGCAATCCTCGGGCTTGGAGGTATCGGGGCTGGCGTACTTCAGCATCTGGTTGGGTCAGGGCTCGACCATTTTCTAATGCTCGATTTTGATCTTGTTTCTAAGCGAAACCTCGAACTCCAGTTCATCTATAGGGTGAGCGATGTTGACCGTCCCAAGACTGATGCAGCTGCTGACTACGTCCACCAGCGCAGCTCAACGGCCGAAATCGTCAGCATAAATAGGAGAGTCTCGTCGAGAGCGGACCTCTTAGACGTCATCAATTACTCGCCTGATCTAGTAGTTATTTGTATAGACGACCCCCCGGAGGCTTCATTCGACATCTCAGCGCCTTTGATGTGGGAAAACCGGATTCCTACAATGCATGGCGGAGTCATGATAAGAAGTGGATTCTTTGGTCCCCTATTTGATCCGAGAGTCAGTCCAAATCATCCATACTCATTTCCATTGCGATCCGACTCTTCTGTCGAAAGCATCTGCAGACTCGAAATGGCCTTTTCTCCCGTTAATTCCACAATCTCCGCGCTCATCGCCGCGGAGGTAATTCATTTCCTCTGTGGTGCAACACACCTGGTCGATTTTGTACATCGTACGTTCATCGATCTGGATCGCGGAGTCTTTACGAAGGTGCAAGCGCTGCGAAACAACCACGTGCCCTAGGAGACATGCAAAGTGCCCCTACCGTCTCCATGTGTGGCCGAGATTGATTCCAAACCGACGTACCTTCATGAATCCGCCCGAGACTGGACAGAATTAGCTGTTACTCGTCTGCTAGTGACGCCACTATTTGTCGAAGCAGAGGGCAGATCGACAACTTCGAAATTGATCGACACCTGCGAGAGGCTTACTGATCTCTCGTGGCGCATTGCGGTCTCTTCGAGCGCTAGGTGGAGCGACGGATCGCCCCTACGATCTGACGAAATTGCGGCTCAAATTCATAATGCCCGAACAGCCAAAGCTGCGCCATTGGTTCCGGCGTTGACGATTGATAGAATGCAAGTCCTTTCCTCGACTGAGTTGCTTGTACATACACGCTTTCCAATCGCTCACCTGGATCGCGTCCTCGCCAATCCGGGCCTTGCACCCCACGACCAGTTAAGCCAAAGGTCGACCAATCGATACGTTCTCAAAGAAGCGCTTCCCACCAGCATGGTACTTCGCTGCGTCGGTAGGGGAAGCGATATTGATCTTACCTGGAATGCTTCTGATGCAGCGCCTATCGGCCGCCGCAATCGAGCTCACATAAAAGGTCCGACAGTATTTACATCCGCCGGAGATTTCTTGCCTAATGAACCTACCCCCACGCAGGTGGTGCCGCTCGATCTACTATTCTGTCTTTTCCTCCCGCAATGGATTTCTCATGACGATCTTGTTCAAATTCATAATCATCTAGACCGCTCCTGTCTCGGTGATGTAACGCAAAATGCCGTCATACCTCGCTGGCGAATGACCGCCACCTGGGACTCTGAGCCCTCGATCCACCGAATCTCAGCCGCTAAGACGCTCGAGATCGGTGGCCGACAGCGACCGCACATTCTCTACTACGCGAACTTTCCAGCGAACCGAGAGGTCGCAACGTATGTTTCCGCCGCGCTGACCGCACTTTGCGGAATCAATGTCACGCAGACCCTCTGCGATTATGAGCAGATCATATCCAAAGCCATATTCCCTTTCTTTGATGCTTTCTTCGTTTCGCCTGTCGCAGCTCCCTGGCCCCACCCGGCTTCGCTTTTATCTCCCTTTTACTTTGGAAAGAGATCATCATCTACGTTCGAAAGTCTCTTTTTGAAATCACTATCTCGACCCGATCTGGAGTCCGCGATCCACTTTGCGAAACAGGCCGAAAATGTGCTTGTGTCTGCAGGGTCGCGTGTCTTGCCGTTGGGACAAATCCGAGGCACACTCTCATCACAAATTGGACTTCCGTATTTTCCTCCTTCGGGATGGGTCGACTATTCCGAGGTCACGACTGATAGAAACTGAATACAGTATGAAACTCAGCTACTTACGAACAATCGCCCAGTACTGGAACGCAACATCGGCAGAGTATTGCAATTCTCACCCGGAGCATCTAAGGCGAGATATGCACCCTTCTTGGGGGATGTGGAACATTCCCGAGCGAGATTTGGGCCTGCTTCGCGATTATCTTCTTCCAGGTAAGGATCTAATCGAATTGGGATGCGGCCAAGGACATAATGCAGTCGGCTTTGCAGAGCACGAATTAAATGTCTTGGGAGTCGATGTGTCCCGGGAGCAATTGTCCCGCGCAATTGGCCATCCGGGCGTAAAGTACGTATTGAGCCCAGCAGAACGAATTCCGGCTCAAGACGGATCCGTAGATATCGTTACGAGCGATCATGGCGCATTCGACTACTCTCCGCCAAAGCTGTTGCTACAAGAGGTAGCTCGTGTACTCAAGCCCGGAGGAGTGTTGGCATTCTGTACATTCAGCCCTATCGCATACACATGCTTCGACCAGGGCAGCGGTACCCTCGGCGAGCGCCTTGTTAATGACTACCCGTCGAATCTGTTTTACTACGACGGAAGTATCACATCGTCCCAGATGTCGTACTCTTCCTGGGTAACAATGATCCACAGTTTCGGCTTCTCAATCCTACGCCTAGAAGAGCTGCTCGCTCCAAGTGGAAGTCCATCCTATTTCAATGAATTAGTCAGCGCAGAATGGGGGACTCGGTGGCCGTTGGAAATAGCGTGGCTGATCCAGAAGAATGCAGAATCGCGAGATATGGTACCAGTTCCATAACTGGGAAATGGATGACAGCACCTATATGATCGTTCCAGATAGGACGGACCGCCGCGCATTAGGCCTTTCTGCGCGAGACACTGTGTTGCAGCTATTGGCCGGCCAAGCAGTTCAAGAAGGAATTGCCAAATTGTCAGACTCAACGGGATGCTTCGCACTTGAGGCACTCTTGGATTCGCGAATATCGGCTGCCATTTATGACGATCTTTCAATAGATCCAGGATGGAAGGAAGAACATTGGATTCTGACCGAAGACGGAGAAGTTAAGCCTGTTGACCTTTCCACTTTCGTGGCGACGAACCCTGAGCAGCGGTTCTCAAGAAGCGACTGCCTTCGTCATCCCGCATCAACCTCTTGGTGTCTGAGAGGCTTTCTCTCGGCGGTCGTTTCTCCGGCAGTGAAAGAATCGTTATCGAAAGCGCTCGGGACCCCCGTGGACTTTGCATCAGTCGAAATTGCTCGCTATCGCAATGGGCACTATTTGCGCAGACATTCTGATACCTTCGAAGATCGGTGCTTGGGCCTAGTCTGGTTCTTTAGCGATTTCTGGAGGCCGGGCGAAGGAGGTGAACTTGTGGCAGATTCGCGGAGCGGCGAGGCCGTTTGTGTACCACCAGTTGCAGGAACCGTTGCCTGTATCCCGATCCGCCCGGGCAATTACCATCAAGTTGCTTTGGTCCGGAGTCAAACTTGGATTCGGTATTCGATCGCTACCCACTACCGCGTAGCTTCGGGAACAAGCCAATCTGCAAATAGCATTCATGTGTGAGATTATGGTGTGGCATAAATCGATTCAATTACCCTCATAAATCGTCTATGGAATGAGCGGTCCATCTCCTGAAAGCCCGGATGGCCATATATTTCTGATAATGAGTCAGTATCATCGACGAATTTTATATGGAGTTGTTCGCATACTCGACGCACAAGCTCCTCCCGATTTCCAAAGTACTGGCCCGAAAATGCGCCAATGCTCTCGAAGAACTTGTATGATTCGTTTCGCAGCAAACCCAGACTGTTCATGCAATTGACGATATCGAAAATGAATTGCGGAGTTGCAGTTTCACTCGGTGTTGAACCTGCAAGGAGATCCGGAAAACTGACGCCGTGAAATTGCCTCCATTGCATGGAATCTCGGAAGCTGTACCAAAGGGCTCTTCCTTCCACAACTTCTGAGACCATGGCGTGAAGGGCTGCCCCTACTTCCTTCTGGAAAAGCTCTTCCAGTAGAGATCCAGCTGGCGTGCTAACCGCAACCTCCGCGCACTTCTTCAATGAATCAGTTGCTAACCTAATGCCCGCCCCATCCCACGAGTGGAGTGGAGAGTTGAAGAGCGAGGAAACCAACGAAATACAAAACAATCGATTGTAGCGATGCCACTCCCGAAACCACACACCTCTATCACCTACAAGGACGTCTGCAGATTGATGAAAGGTTCTCCGGACAAACCCGCTAATCGATGCCGTTTGTGACGAAGGCAATTCCTCATCGACGAACGCAATCAAGCCTTCAAGATTGGGCTCGATATACACACCCGGCTCGTCGAACAGGATTCCGCGGTCATAGAGGTAAACGGACTTCCAGTCAATCTCTCCCGATGTGTTTGTTCCGAATGTTCTCTCTTCCTGTCGCACAGTCCCACGACTGCCATTGACTTCAGTGGATACTCCATCGTGCAGGAGCGATAATGCCTCTTTGAAGCCCACGACGCAGGGTTTTCCAAGCTCCCGGGCGACAATTGCAGCATGAGATAACAATCCACCCTCTTCGGTTACAATCGCGGCGGCTCGCTTCATCGCGGGAATGTAGTCGACCTCCGTTATCTGCGACACAAGCACATCCCCGTCAAGCACGCGATTGTGGGTTGCGTCGTCGACAAGTTTAGCGGGGCCTACTCCTATCCCGGGAGACACCGGGAGGAGACGTGTATCTCTGTCACGCTCCGGAACCATGATCTCGACAGTTTGCGGTCTTAGTTGTAGCGCCCAAATCTTTCCGCTCTGGTCGATTGCCCACTCCACATCCCAACCCAAAGGATGACCGATTCCAATAGTCTGAATCATGCCTACTAGAGCTTCGACTTCAGCACGGTCCGGGATGGAGCCGGTGGTGGTTATGGAATTCAAGTCGAGATTGGTCAGTGCGTTGGCCCACGGGATTCTCACGCTTGACGGGGTCAGCCGGCCTGAGACAAGCTTGTCACCCAAACCGGTAGTCCACTCGACAAAGACGCACTCCCGCCCAGAAACTTCGCACGCGCGTGTGAACAACACCCCAGATGTTTTGGCCTCAATCTGTTCCTGGATCACGATCGGAATAGTGTCAATGTGACCACCCGAATATGCCTCCAACCTTGCGGATCGCCCACTGGTTGATACCTCTCTAATCGCAGAAATCACGTCCTTGAGGACCGGTTTGACCGACAACCTCGTCTCGTACATTCCCGCGAATGACATTTTGACGCCATCTTCGTTCGTCGCCGAAGATCGTACCGAGAGAAGACTTTGTCTACTTGCTAGCCACCGGCAGAGTTCATCACTCAAAAGAGCGTCCTTCTTTAATATTTTTCGAACTTCATTCCGGTTCAGGGCAACTCCAACAGGGACCGGAACGCCCAATTTAATAAGAGTTCTCAGACCGAGTGCTTTGCCGCCATTATTTGACAATGCCAGGTTGATTGGTCTCATGGATATTTAGAACGATTTCAGCCATCTTATCGTATGCTTTCTTGCTTTTCGAATCAAGGATGACACTGACGATGTCTAATTCCACGCTAGAAGCTGTTTCATAACCTCAACTGGCGTCTTGAAGTGTTTCCCTAATGGGCTAAAGCCGGCGATTTCATTGATCCGTTGCGGCACAGCTAAACTCGTGCCCTTTCAAAACCGGGTTATGAAACAGCTTCTAGGCTAAATCACTGAAACATTGATATCTTAGCCAATCATCGATATTCCCAGCCCCCTGGTCCCAAGCTAGAGCTTTCAGGGGAGAATCCGCTGACATTTCATGACAATTCCTCGTACGAAGAACCTGTTTGCGGATCTAAGTCGGTCCTGGAACTCAAATCCCTCGCCAATGCCCACATTCTCCGGCATGCTTTCTGCAAACTGACTGTTCCAAGATGAGAATCGGAAACATTGGAGTACTCCCGACTCAAAAGCGCATAAATCAGCATACTATCTGTTCTTGGAGCAGACATAGTTCGCAGCCCGTGCGGTACGAAAAAGGTTCGAAAATCTTGATTGTGACAATCTGGCAAGCAAGATAATATGATTGCCAACCATCAGAGAGTGAAAACGAATGAGCCAAATAAGTGATCTTGAGCGCCTTCTCAATGACGAGCGCAAGCTGGCCGGAGCAGCATCATGCACTTTCTATGCACAGGACCCATTCTGGATCGATGACTTTCGTCTCATATGCATGCCCGGCGTATCTGTGACTGAACCGATGTACGGATGGACGTACGACGAGCGATCAAGGACGCTGTTTTGCGATAGTGGGCCGGAGCGCTTTTGTCACGATGTTAATTCCGAATTCCCGCCGGAGGAACAAGGTTTCGAAATGCCTTCCAAGCTTCCGCGCAGTTATCTGTTCAACGGGTTTGCTGACCGCGAAGGTGTGAAATCGTTCGCTCGGTTTCAACACGTTAACGAGGCGAATGCGATTGATGCAGTGATGTTCGTAAACTTCCGCGAGCAGAAAGCGTTCGACGAGGATGAGCGAGTGCGTCTTCGGAGAATCTTACACAAAGCTATGGATAGATTGCCCGGAGTCATAGACGAGCTTCGTGCCCTTGATGCAGAGCACGTTGCTGAATCGCTCCGCATCATTCGGCTTACTCAAGAAATGGCCGGACTAATACACGCTGGCGATGATGGTCTCTCGTCTGTTCACAGTCAGCTCACGAGCTTGGTTGAGTCTTCATTGGAAGCGCTGCGTATTCCTCCATCGGCGGGGATCGGAACAATTCACTTTTATGATCCAGATCGGCACACGATCCAACTGAATGTCGCGTGGCCAGCGTCAGACTCAACAATGCGCCTTAGACATAGCGCTCGATTAGATAACGATCTAATGGGCTGGATCGTGGTAATGCGTAAACCTGTACTGATAAACAATCTCGATAAGTCACCTTTTAGGGAGCTACAAAGATATCTTCCGGATAACATATCGAGCATTCTAGCGGTCCCTATGCTGGTTAACGATAATGTGGCAGGCGTGCTCACGCTGGCTTCGACGGAAAACGACGCATTTCGAACTGTAAGCGTGAGATCTGTCTGGTACGCTGCCAACAGCGCTGCTTTTTCCGTAAACAGCGCTCGCATTGCATCGACCACGCGCCGCCTTCTGAAGATCGGTCAAGACGCAACGGCAGACCAGAGTGGAGCCAAGAGGGCCATGTCTGCAGTGGCTGAACTTCTAAATGAGACACTTGGGGCGGATTCATGCGATATTTGGCACTACAATTCTTTCTTTGGCCGCTTTGATGCAGCTGCCACGCTCGAAGATCGGGTCCCGGTAATTCGCACAGATGGATGGACCAAGTACATTCGGAGTACAAAACTACCGGTCTGGCTTTCTGCAATCAGATCTGAAACCGATTTTTCAGCGAGATATTGGCATGATGGCTGGAGTGCTGAATCCAGCAGAGGCGCTGACGCCCTGCCGGATCGCATAAGCCGCGAGGCCCTTGACAGAAACATTGGCGCGCAGTTAGGGTTGCCTATCATGGTTTCTAATGAATGTGCTGGCGTGGCCTGGATAAAGTACTTTAATAATCCTGATCCAGAGCCAATACGACCTCCTTACGAGACGCGGATGGCCGAGATTTTCTCTGTTGCCAGCCAAGCAGGCCTGGTTTTCGAACTAATTCAACGACAGATCGAGGGGGGAGACAGATCGCAGCTCCGAATAATAAGTGAGAAGCTCAAGCCCTATTCCGAGAGTTGTAGCTTGAACTTTTCGCCTTTGGCCCTTGAAGGCTACATCATTCACAAGCCATTTCATGCTCATGTGTGTGGCGACTTTCATGTCTTGAGTCATGTGGATGCTTCGGTGGTCGGATTGTTGATTGGAGATGGCGAAGGCAAGGCGGTAGCCGGCCTCCTGAATGCTTTACCACTGATCACGGGTTTCGAATCATTCGGTTCGGGGTCGGGATCAACTCGATACGTTGTCGATCGCTTGCGCGCGGTGTCGAGGAAGCTGGGATTGAAAGGCACCGTCCTTTATTGGACCTTTACACAAATAAACAAGGAAATCTGGCTCACCATGACCTCGGCTGGGCATGTACGACCAATACTAATTCGCGATGGAGCACACCGATTGCCACGCGATGAAGAAAGTCCAGCGCTTGGTACACCTTTGGGGATCGACCTCAATTCTCCTCTGTTAGAACATGTTGAAAAGCTGACTCCGGGAGACACCCTAATCGCATTCACGGATGGTGTGAGCGATGCGTTCTCGGCGGACGAGAGTGAATCCGACCGGGAATCAATGGATCGCATAATGGGCATAAGTTTGCAGAATTCAGGGCTTTCGTGCGAGAAACTAGCGGGGAGAATAATGAACGAAGCTGAGAGGACAAACCCATTTTCCGATGACGCAATGATCTGTGTTATACGGTACCCGGAACGGCGCTGGACAAAATAGACTCTCTCAGCCAGGGAGGGCGTGATTCTCGAGGGTAAGGGGATTTACACACGCTGGACTGTCTGAGAACAGGGGTCCACCTTGGCGAAGCTTACTTATATGTGCCCTAAATGAAAACCAAGGAACTTGGCGAGACACCCGAAAGCTCTGCTCTCCGTAAATAAAATGCCTTGAAACGGATTCAAGGCACTTTGGCCGATACTTTGCATGATCAGAATCATGCGTCTTGAGTCGGCGATTCTCGACCTTCTTTGTGCGCACCCTTATCAAAAACTCTGACGGTTCGCTCGGTCCATTCTCGGGCTTCCTTCGGAGACAATTTCAGGACCGCACGGTTAAAGCGAACCTTCTGTCTTCGCAGATCCTCCAGATGGCGATTGAGATTCTGCTCCGAGGCTCGCGGAATTGCAGCTCGAATTGACATTGGAAAACCTCCACGGGTGCTATTTTGTGCCTGAGTCGGATAGCATTGTCGTTCGCAGCAGCGATCGACGTTAGACGAGTATTCACTAGACGGGCTTTCTGTTACTTGGTGCATAGTCTCGGCTGGGGACGTGGCCACTTGAGCATTTGCTATCCCTCTAGCCTTCTTCACGCAGAAACTTGCCACAGCGTTCTTATCGGCGGCGGCACTGCTACCCTTACCGACCTTCTTATCCGATAGTTGCAATCCGGCAGGACGAGTTGCCTGGATTGAGATGGCTTCAGTAATGGTGGATCGGCGGACGCGTCGTCGGCTGGTCTCCGCCGTTATGTCTAGATGCACTGATGCCCTCTCGGTCAAGGCAATCTGGGGACACTATCTGTTCCCATGCTCATTGAGGTAAACCCAAGATAGGGGGAATCGTGGCGTCTTGCAACCAAAAACTGATCGAAGAGGGGTAACGGTCGTAATTCCTCGAGCGTAGCCATAGATTATGACAATAAACTCTTTTTAATGTGCTACTTGTACTCTACATCATCTATCATTCAAGTCAAAACCACCGAGTCGACAACAGCCATTGCTAAATCATAGGTTGCGTCGGTTCATTTGAACGGGCCAAGATTTCCACATTTCAGTGCGGTTTCCGCATGGGTTAACTAGGCCTTAAAATTGCAGGCTTCTCGATTCCAGTTCCGTTGAAGATTGCAATGGCCGAAGCGCCCCGAAGCCGAGTGTTGAGCTTTTATGCAATCGTGGTGACAATTCTCACTGCAAGTTTCTTGCGAAAAATTGACGGTCGCGGCAGGACATTGAAGCTGACTTGATGAATAAAAACGGAGCACCTTCTTGGGGCTCCGTCGGTTGAATTCTTAGGACGAATTAAGCGGGGATCAGGTCTCGCGAGCTGCTTAGCGTAGCCGGAGTCACCTCGACACCCCAACACTGAGAGAGAACGGCAATAATCTCCGCCTCCCGAAAGTATTTCCTTCCGTTCGGGGCGGTCACCGGATGAAGGGCCGTTTGTGGCTTGGAATCGTTGGATTCGGCCTTCCCTTTCCAGTTGTATAAAGTCTTCTTGCTGATGCCGAGAATCTTTGCCGTCTCCTCAACAGAGTAGAAATTGGTACCTTGAATGGTCACCAAGTTCCAGCACCTCCGCTTCGGAATCGAGATGAACTAAGGAAGTAAATACTAGATATTGGGCCAAGGTTCTGAGTGGCCACAATATCCATGGTTTATCTTGCTGATGTCCATTATCGGTTTTTATCGGCTTTTGTCAAGTTTCTTGGTAGTCTTTCCCGGTTTACTGCCACTAGATTTGGCAGTGAAGTATTGCCCGCAAGTTCACGCAATTACTTTGCCACTTTCTCGATTCGCGATTGTGGAATTTCAGTGCTTGTGTTAATAAGTAGTCATCAATTGGTGTTTTGGGACTTCAGTTCAAAGGAGGCGTGATGCGGCTCCTTAAATTTCCCAACTCGGGCGATCCGCCCCCTCCCTGGAAGCGACGGATCCGATTCAAATGGCGATTCAAGCCTCCGCTGTTGAACGAGAGGAATAAACGCCATTCACAACGTACCGGCCACCCACATCATCCGAATCAAAAGCGCGTTTCCCTTTCCAATTCCCACCACTCTCAATTCCCATTCAAAAACTTAGATTTTGCTCGTCGTGCTCTTCAGAGCGATCCAATACGTGTCTTCTCGCGATCTCAGGAGGTGCCCATGGACACGGATGAGGAAGATATGTTCGACGGCGAATTCCTGCGAGCTGTGTGCCGCGCGCTCCATCGCAATTCGATCAGGAGTCTCAAAGGCGCTGCTATCGTGCCGGAACCTACTGAACAACATGCGCTGAAAAAGCCGCCGCAGAGCGACAAACAGCCCCACAATTCTAAGTTCGCGGAAGGAGACTGACCATGCTCTTCTCACGAGCGCTCAGCTTGTTTCCCCAGACGTTTGATCAACTAGTTCCATTGGAAATGAGACTATTAGTCGTGGTTGTTGTCCTTCTTCTCCTGCGTCACACCTACGGCCTCATCTGCTTCGTCTTGGGTGTGCCAGAGAATTGGCTAGCGTTGCTGATCAAGATTATGACGAAAAGATCTTGAATACTCAACAGACTCACAAGAGCCGCTGGAAAATAAAAGCCCGCGAAACGGTGCGCGCTTTTGTTATGACTTTCGCTTCTTTGATTCTTCCTGGCTTTCCCTCCATCCTTCCAACTTTCGTATCGCCTCCCGCTTCGCTCGCAGCTCTATATGGGTATAGCCCCAGCGCACGGTTCTCGGTTCATGTCCCATGAGCGCCATCCTGATGTCCTGGACGACGCCCGCGAGCATCAATCGTGTTGCAAATGTGTGCCTGAGGTCATGAAAGCGATACCGAATCGGGATCTTTGCATTCCGTTGGGCGGTTTCCCACGAACGCTTTAGATCGCCGATCGCTTTGCCCTGGTAACTAGGAATTATCATTGGCACGCCGATCCATCCACGTGCAAGAACTCGACCGTAGCCTTCAGTCTGTAAACGAGGGTATTTGTCTCCGTCGCTTCCGAAACGAGAATACGTTGGGCATCGAATCTGAGCCCAAGCTCTCGGAGCACTTTTTCCATCTGCTCGCGGATTCTCCACACATAGACGCGGACGCTACTTCGGTCGGGTAACGCTACGTGAGTGCGTCCAATACGGTTGGCAGCGTAATGGAAGTAAAACGGATCGGAGTTCATGATCTGTTCAATGCGCAAAGCTGTTAGGGGCATCCGATAACGGCAAAAGCAATCTATCAGAAGCTTTGACGTATCCGACAATCCTAGCGACACCGGTCCTAGGACGCCTCCAATAGCGACGTCGCCGATCATCTCGCCCGCGGAGCAGGCCGTGCCGGGGACGTGATCGACTCGGGCATGGGTGATGATGAGGTGGATGCCGCGCTGGCGCAGATCTCGTCGTTCCGCCAAGGCAACGTGCACTTCTTGGATAAGCTGGGCAAATTTAGCACTCTTGCTCATACACAACCTTGAATCCTTTCCGGGCTGCATAGACACGCACGCTTGGGCCGCGGTACGGACCCCGTAATAGGCAAACTATCTGCGGCGGCTCTGCACGTCGGAGCGCAGAATGGCGAATGAATTCGACTGGGAGGTCCCAGTCGAGCCCAGGAAGTGCAACGACGACTGCAACATCGAACGCTCGTGCATCGATGAGCGAAGCTGCCGTCTGAGTATCGGCACAAATCACCGTTTGAGTTGAAATACAGCGGAACGCAGCGGCGATCTGCCGTGCGTGTTCAGCGTCAGGATCAAAGAGGAGAATCTGTCCCATCGTTAATCGTCCCTCCCTTGACGTGCTTCCAATTTTGAGCGTAGGGCAAAACAGGCCACTCCAGATGCGACAAACGTCGGTTTGGATACGACAATTCTGCTCGAAGGTCCCAGACCTATCGGCTGGTTTGACGACAATCTGAGGTATGGTTTTCACATGGACAGGCGACTTAATGGTTGGCCGGAAATTGGTGCCTTCATTGGGAAAAGCGGGCGAACAGGACAGCGTTGGGCCAAGGAGCGGGGATTGCCTGTACAACATCTGACTGAGAGACCAAAATCCCCAGTTTTCGCGATCGAGTCAGACTTACGCAGGTGGGCCAACGCCAATTCGGTCCGAATACCAGCGGACCATGACGACATCGCGGACCGCATTGCAAATCGGGTTGCCGACCTTTCGCAAGCAAGGAACCTGTATCGCAAAAACTTCGCAATTCGATTTGTTCTGCAGAAATTCGGCATTCGCGTGAAGGCGCGGATCTATACGCATTACGAAATCGCGAATGGCAGCAATCGGAAGCAGCCATATAGGCAGGAGATCACCGTCGATGACTGCGAAGCGGGCCAGGTGGACGTCTTGTCGGTTTTGGTTGACGAAAAACCTATCTATCTCATGCGTCGTCCGGGCGTCACCGAACGGCACCCCGGATATTCCTCGTACAAGGGACGCCCCGTGATGATCGAACCGAGCTCCTCCGGCATGCGCTACGTAGGCGTCGCAGAGTGGACAATCATTCGTCACGACAACGATTTTTGGAATCTTCACTTCGGTATTCCCACGCTCGGGGTCCGGGTAGAAACTATCGCGCCCGCTGACTTTGAAATCACCAAGCCATATTCATCTCCAGAACTGGTCCTGGTCGGACAGCATATCGATATCACTTGGAAAGTGCGGAGGCCCCGGGCATCTGGCTCAGAGCTGAGCGGGAAAGGCATACCTCCTTGACAAAACACCAGGAAACCCCAGAATGCAGAGTAGGAACTTGACTACGGCAAGGGCGAGCGGCCCGGCAAGCGCGCTCGCCCTTGCCGGGACTCGTCAGAAAGGCGAGTCGAATGGTCGAAATGGTAGTACGCGCACAGTTTGGCTTTTCCATGCCGAAGGGTCGCTATCCGTGGCAGGTGACGAAGGGCGACACGGGTATCGTCCGATGGAGCCGCCACCCCCGTTACGCAAGATTTGTTGAGCTGTTTGTTGTCTGGGACAACGATCCAGCGCGAAAGGCGCGCAGAACCGTTTTTTCGTCGCTCGAACTGATTGGTATCCAGATTGACCGGCATCGCATTATGGTCCTTTCTGCCAAACCATTTCACTCTTAGGCGCGTTTCGTGCGCGCCATTTTTTTGCCGGCAAACTGCGAGTTGTCGTGGGACACATTTTGGTAAAGTTCTCTCAATACGCACGGCGGACCCGCCCGGCAAGTCCGAGCTGGTGCGGGAACAAGTCTCGCGTTAACCTGGCGCTATTGGAGAGGGCAGAAGCTAGACGATCAGGGTGTTCATTAGTTTTTGGGGGCGCTGTTGACCAGCGCTAGAAGGTGCAGGGACTTCGGGTACGCATTCATCGATTCTTACACCACGTGATGGGTCGAAAAGGGATTCCCCTTTCAACTTCCAATCCAATATCAGATCATTCTTCCACCGGTGCCAGGATTCGACGCCATCTGTGTCCAGAAAGGAAATGAATGAGCAATAAGAAATCATTCTGAAGGAGCCGCCGGTGGATGTTCTTTCAGAGGAACAGCCCTGATCGCCGTATCACGCGAATGGGGTTCCACCGGTTACACGAATAGATTAGGCCGGCTTTATTGCGCAGCCTTCTTTCGTTTTGCCCAGCGAGCGCGCTGCGCCGCTGCAATTCTCGCGCGACCCGCAGCGCTAATGGTGCGCTTCTTACGAACCGTTTTTGGAGTCGCACGGTCGCTACCTGGATTGCTTCCGGCAATCAGTTGTCTGGCTTGTTGAAGTCTAGAAATCTCGAAATCGATCTGGGAAAGTACGTCAGAAATCGTCATGTGAAACAGTGTATCGCATGACGTGGTGTAACCTCCGCTCCCCCGACCGGCCGCGAGGCGCTTGAGACCGCTTCTAATCTTCGGCGTTCGACTTATCGATAGGGGGCCGAAGCTCAGGCTCATCCCGATTCGGACTGATTGAGGTGGATGGATAGTCTGAACTCATACTCACCTTGTCCGACGGGCACCGATTTCAACTGCACGACCTCGCACTCTGCGAAATGCCCGGCTAGCGAACGTATCAGCCGAAGAGATGCGGAATCTGCTGGCATGGTAAAGAAAACATCCTTGACTCCACTTCGCTCCACGAGACTACGAAGGTAAACGGCAAAATACTCGAGGGCAAATGCGTGATCAGGTTTGGTCGCCGCCGCCTGCCAGATGGCAATGCCATTTCTTGGTTCGCTTGTGGGGATCGCGAGGAAATAGGCAGTGACGTTGCCATTGCTTTGCTCGATGACCCTGCAATAGTCGGGATGAAACCGAGTTAGGAACCACAAGAGGTATTCGGAGGGGACCGTAAACGTAGAGAACTCGGCAGCGAGTGACCGAATGAACGCGAAGTCCTTCGCCTCGATGGGTCGGATTTGTGGGCTCGAAGGCGTGGGAACGGACTTGTTCATTCGAGTGAAGTGTTTGAGGTAACGAGTTCTGACGGCAACTCGACCGATTTCGAATTCACCGCTCGCAAATTATGAAAGCAAAGTCATTCTGAATCCTCCGGATTTGCTTGGCGGCTCGCCCGACGAGCGATGAACTCCCTGATGGGACCGTCGGTGGCACTATCGCCGAGTCTCCGGGCGCGCTCGTCCAGGCGTTCCTCAATGCTGATCTCAACTGCGTGGTAAAGCCCAGGAAAGATTTCTGATACCGGCTTCTCAAAGACCACCTGATAGGAAAGTGCAGCAATGATAGTCGGAAGGCTACCCGACCGTTCGTGGCGTGAAACCTGACTCTCCGATACTGCTCCCAGAATCTCGGCTAGGGCTCGCTGACTTAACCCATGCTTCTTTCTCAGGAATCGAAGGTACGTTCCGACGGGGCTTGTTCTCATTGCTGCTTTCAAGGTTTCTTATCAACGCTTTGATTAACTGTACCAAGTCGACAAATAAAGTCTAGCGGAAACCGAGGGAAGTCGCTTCCGCAAGATGTCTCCGAACCGGTAACCTTCTTCTGGTACAGGTCCGAGGGCCCTGGCGGAAACTCACGAATACTTGCGCTCGGTCAGGCCCGCAAGATGGTTTTTCTCAAGTAGGTGTCCCGTGTTTATCCACAATGTCAACCGGGGAAAGATCAATTCCCATCGGGAAACCGAGAACCCGCTGCTACCGTCCTGTGGATATCGAGATTCGAGGGCCTGACAAACTTGCATGCGATGAAGTTTTTAGCGTCTTGAGTGAGCCGTGTGAGTTGCTACGCTTATTGCAAAGGCGCGAATTCAAGACCAACCCAGTTGCTTCAAAGAATGCCAGCATCAGAACTGACAAGCTATCTTCGATCTCACCGCATGTGGTCCGGAATGAGCCAGCGGGAACTGGCCGAAATTGTAGGATTCATCGCCGAACATCAGATTTCAAGGCACGAACGTTCCATCGCAATTCCGTCCCTGTTAACGGCGCTTTCGTATCGCGCTATCTTTCTTGTTCCCGTGGAGCAATTGTTTCCGGGTATATCAGAGACCATCCAACTGAACGTCGAAGATCGCCTCGCGCGAATGGAGGGGAAGCTTAATGAAAGTTCCGTCAAAGGTCGTAAGGCGCAAGCTGTAGCGCGCAAACTTGAGTGGCTCTCCGAGCGGAAGATCTCAGGTGCAACCGACATTTCCAAATGACACACTCTCAAACAGCACGCATTTTGGCAATCGAGGCGCGGCGAAGCCGTTTTGGCTATGCGCTTTTCGAAGGGCCGAAACGACTGCTCGATTGGGGCGCGAGTACCGTCCCTTCAGAATTGACAGGACATTTGGCCACAAAAGCAGCCAAAAAGCGGATTGCGTCATCGCTTCGAAGATGTCATCCAGCGGCGGTAGTAGTGAAGCGGCCACGGAAGATGAAGACCGTGAAGGGCATAGAGCAAGGACCGATCTTCGAAGCCATCGCGCGCGAGGCTGCGCTATTACGGATTCCGGTGTACTTCATCAGTCGTGCAGAGGTGCAAGAGGCATTCCGCATGTTCCGAGGCAACACAAAAGAGCAGATCGCGGAGATCCTCGTAGGCATCTTTCCTGAACTCTTCTCGAGGCTGCCACCCAAGCGTAAGAAGTGGCAGCCAGAGAACCGCGGCATGATCGTCTTCGATGCCGTCGCCATTGGATTCGCGCATTGGCAGCGCAATGGAAGTCAATCTCCGCCGCCGGAATAATCGCTTGCGCTGAGCCTTTCCGCCGGCCCCTCACCAGTTGGCACGGGACCTCATTTGCGAGGGTCCGCCAAATGAAACAATTCTCCGAGGGGCCGACGAAAGGGCTTTGGAATTAAGTCGACGAAGCCCTTTTCGGTTCGTTTGCCTACAGCCTCAATGAACTGCTCTCCCGAATCCCGTCAGGCATTTCTCGGAAGATCGACGCGAAGGCTTCAATCTCATCTGCCAGTTGGTTCAAACAAAGTCCCGTTTGGGGTACCAAACTTGACTTCGAGGTGCTCGAAGGCCCCAAAAGCGAGAAAAGACGGCCTCTAGGAGCGGTTCCAACTTGCCCGAAGACATACCCCGCCGGAAGTGCGATCATTTGGAACCGCCGCTGCAATTCAACAGGGAGGCTCTGCCAGGCAGCGCCCAAATCTTCTAGAGGTAAGCAAATCCGGTCAATGTTCCCGAGCATTTCATCAGACTCGCCGCCGTGTCCAATCTCCTGCGCTTCGAGTTCGCCGAGCCTTGATTGCAGGGCCGCGCGCTGGCTGACAAATTCCTCATCGGTGATCAATTGATCCATCTTCATGCGGATTAGTTGCTGCTGCTGGTCCTTAATCCGCGTGAGTTCAAGCGTGCGATTTTCGGCTAAGATCCGGCTGCTGTCTGCCCACGTCTCTGCGATACGGGCAACAGTTTGCTTGAGGCGGTCGAACGACAGCGCGTTAGGACTTGCTTCGTTGAGGAAGGAATAGAATTCGCTGTGCACCCGCTGGCGCGGATAGTGCACGTGAGAACCGCAGGTTCTATTGAAGCAGCGGTAGTAGGGATACCGATCCGACCGTCCACGCGAAAAGGCAGCTGTGAGATGCGATTCGCATTCAGCGCAGCGCACGAAGGCGCGTAGGGGGAACTCCGGCCGCAGGCTCTTGTGCGGGACGGCATGTCCACTGCCGCCGAGGATCGCTTGAACCTTTGAGAATGTCGCTCGGCTCACCATGGCGAGATGACGCCCGGGAAATTCTTCGCCTGACCAGGGATCTCGAAGAATGCCCATATAGAACGGGTCGGCAAAGATATTCCCAAGAGTCTGCTTCGGCACGGGCTTTCCCGCCTGAGTACGGAGGCCTTGTTTTGTTATGCGCCGAAGAATATCTGCTTTCGTATACTCTCCGCTCGCGAAGTCAGTCCACGCGCGCTGCAGGATACGGAAGGCAGGCAGCTCCGGCCGATCCGGTTCGGTCTTTTTCTGGCCTCGGGTT
>Ga0335073_10004854_pt1 | contig 18848 bp, 14 predicted proteins | sample Lox_Sample_22_FD_207093 | JGI IMG/M metagenome (GOLD analysis project Ga0335073, IMG submission 207093) | Soil microbial communities from Loxahatchee National Wildlife Refuge, Florida, United States - Lox_Sample_2.2 | ecosystem: Environmental > Terrestrial > Soil > Wetlands | place: USA... | reverse complement strand
GGAGCGGGCCGGCACGGCCGTGGTGCGGGCCGGCCGCCTCGACGGCGGGGAGGCGCAGACGTGACCACGGTGGTGGCCCCGGCCGGACCGGCCCCGGCCGGCCCCGGGCTGGGGGTGCCCCGGGCCCGGCGCCTGGCCGACGTCCTGGCCGCCCCGGCCCGGATGGCGTCGGGGACGGAGGAGCTCGGGGCCCTGCGATGCCGGGTGGCCGACGACCTCGAGGCCCTGGCGGGCGACCTCCCCGACGGGGAGCGCCTCCAGCTCGACGGTCACCGGCTCCTCCTGGCCCATCGCAGCCCCGAGCGCTGCCGGGAGCCCGAGCCCCCCTTCGCCCCCTCGCCCCGGGGCTGTCGCCGGGCCGTGGGCGTCGCCGCCGTGGCCCGCTGCGTCCGGGGGGCGGGCTGCGCCCCCGCCGCCGCCGTGGCCGGGGTGCTGGCCGAGGCCGTGGCCGATCTGGAGGAGCCGGGCGGCCCGGCCCGGGCCCCGTGGTGGGCCCGCTGGTACGCCGGGCTCCCGGCCGGGGGCCGGGCCGTGGTGCAGGCCGAGGCCGTGGCCTGGGCCACCCGCCTCGTCACGGCGGTGGAGTGGGGCCGCTTCGAGCGCCCCCCCGTGGTGGGGGGGCGCGACGACTGGTGGCAGTCCCGGGGGGCGGTCCTCACCCTGCGGGGCCGGGCCGAGGTGCGGGTGGCCTCGCACCAGCGGGTGGCCCTGCTGGTGGTGGGGAGCCGCACCTGCGGCGAGGACTGGCGCCTCGAGCTCGGCTACCCCGGCCTGGTGGCCACCCTGGTGCGGGCCCCGGCCGCCGCTCCCAGCCGGGTGGTGGGGATCTGGCCCGAGTCGGGCCAGGTGCGGGTGCTCGACCTCGACGCCGCCACGCTGGGCCGGGTGGCCACCGCCGTGGCGGCGGCCGTCGGGACCTGGGTGGACGCCCGCATCGACGCCGCCGGGGGACGGGAGGAACCCCCCCGGCCCTGAGCCCGGGTCAGGTGTGGCAGGCCGGGGGCGGGGGCACGTCGAGGGCGGGGTTGCGGTCGAAGAAGCCCACGGGGAAGAGCGAGAACCCGGCGTACTCGACCGGCATGACGGGCCAGTCCTCGGGCCGGGGCAGGTGGGTGACGCCGAAGGTGTACCAGACCACCACGTCCTCCTCGACGATGGGGCGCCCCTGGGCCGTCCAGCGGGGGAGGCCGTCGCCCCCGGCGTGCTGGTTGGGGTAGTCCCCGGCGGCGCGGCACTCCCCCGGGGTGTCGGGGGTGACCCACAGGTTGCGGGTGGCGAAGCCGGCCCGGCGGGCCACGCTCGAGCCGGGGTCGGCCAGGAGGGTGGGGGTGGAGCCCGGCACCAGCTTGTAGGCCACGGGCAGGCCCAGGCCGTTGCGCACCGAGGGGTTCACGATCTTCCAGTGCCGGCTGGTGGCCGGGTTCACCACCCGGCCCGTGTCGGACTCCCGTTCGAGGAGCGTGGTGCGGGGGGCGAAGGCGTTGGCCCAGGGATTGTCGGGCCCGGTCGGGACGGGGTGGACGTCCACCTCGTACACGGAGTTGCCGGGGCCGTCCACGTCCACGTCGAGGCGGACGTTGAACAGGTGCTGGTGGAAGGGGGCGGCCAGCTGGGGGGCGATCATGGAGGCGAAGGGGGGCTGCTCCCCCGGGGCCACGGCCATGGTGGAGAGGATGCCGGTCAGCTTGACCTCGAACTGGATGGTCCCGTCCTGGTACAGGTACCAGAAGAAGCCGTAGTCGTAGTTGCCCACCGTGGCGATGGAGCTGACCACCAGCCGCCGCGACCGGCGCACCTCGGAGCGACCGGAGCGGGCGTCCACGTGCTTCCACAGGATCCCGTAGTCCTCCTCGTGGAGGCAGATCACGTTCGGCATCACGTACGGCTCGCCCCGCTCGGTGGCGAAGGTGGTGTCGAAGTAGGTGACGGCCCCCAGGCAGTCGCACCCCAGGGTGAGGGAGTTGACCATGCGCCCGAGGCCCCACTCGCCCGCGTCGAAGGCGTTCTTCCAGCCGTGCATGGGGCCGGGGTCGCCGTAGGGGACGACCATCTCGCTCACCGACGCCCGGAACAGCACGGGCCGGACCCGCCCCCCGTCCTCGTAGCCCACCTGGTGCAGGATCAGGCCCTCCACCGGGTCCATCGACACCCGCAGGGACCATTTCTGCCAGCGGATGTGGTTGCCCTCGACGGTGAAGCTGGGCCCCTCGGGCTGGCTGATCTCGAGGGGCTTGAGGTCGGCCCGCAGGGGGCCGTTGTCCTCGGGGTAGTAGCTGCCCGGCTCGGGGGGGAGGGGCACCACGCCGGTGTCGACCACCTCCAGGACCACCCCCCGGGCCATGTCCACGAAGGCCACCACCCCCTCCACGGGGCGGGCGTAGCCGTTGGCGTCGGGGGTGGCCCGCACGTAGCACAGGCAGCGGCAGATGCGCCGGTCCTCCTCGTGGGCCACCCCGAAGCTCCCCGCCGGCCAGGGGTCGATCTGGACCGTGCTCAGGTCCTCGATGCCCCGACGGCGCATGGCCTCCTGCCAGGCGGGGTCCTCCTGCAGGGCCACGATGGCGGCGAAGGACTCCTCGAAGAGCAGGCCCGGGCGCACCCCCGCCACGTCGTGGACGGCGATGGTGCCCGAGCCCAGGGAGGCCACCACCTCGGTCACCGTGGCGCTGGCGTCGCACACCACCATGAGCCGCACCCGGCGCTCCACCGGCCGGCCCGGGGCCCAGTCCCGCACCTCCCGGCGGGAGGGGCCCACCAGGCCGATGTAGGCGAAGCGGGCCTCGTCGGTGATGCGGGGATCGGTGCGGGCCAGGGCCACGGCGGCGCTGATCTCCTCCGCCGTCAGGGCGGCCAGCGGGTGGGCGACCGCTGTCGGTTTGGCCGTCTGTGTCACGAGCTCCCCCCGTCGATCGGTGCCGGCCGCCCTGGACCCCGCGGCGCCCGGCGGCGGGGCTCAACGTAGGGGCCCGGTCCGGAGCCCGCCAACCGCGCCACGCGCCGGGCGGCGGCGCCCGGGATCGTCACGACCGCAGCAGTTCCGGCGGTCGCAGCACGATCCCCAGGGAGGCGGCCCGCGACGCCGCCACCACGTCGAGGGTGTCGGCCCGGGTGGCGTCGGTGGCCGAGGGGCGCCGGCGCAGGGCGTCGGCCAGGACGCGCTCGGTCAGGGCCACCAGGGGGCGGGCGCTCATGGCGCAGTGCCGTGCGAGGGCCGCCTCGAGGTGGGACCGGGCCTCGTCGTGGCGCCCCAGGAGGAGGGCCAGCTCGCCCAGGTGGAGGGCGGCGGCACCCAGGAAGGTGGCCTGCCCGGCCCGGCAGTTGTGGTCGGCGTAGGGGAGGGCCAGGTCGTAGAGGGCGGCGGCCCACTCCCGGTCGGCCAGGTTGAGGGCGGTCTGGGCCAGCCCCACCACCAGGAACCACCAGTGGAAGTTGCGCTCGCTGGCGGCCACCTGGGCCGGGGTGAGCGAGGCCAGGAGGGCCCGGGCCTGGTCGTCCTCGCCGATCTCGCTCGCCACCCAGGCCATGAGGGCGGTCTCGCCCATCGAGGAGCGGCCCGTGCGGCCCAGCTCGAGCAGGGGGCGCAGCTCCTCCATGCGGCCCTGGAGCCAGCGCCAGGGCAGGGAGAGCCCCACGTGGAGGGCGACCTGCTGGGGGTGGTCGGTGCGCTCGGCGATGGCGGCGGCCTCGGCCGCGTGGGCCTCGGCGTCCTCGTAGCGGCCCTCGATCCCGGCCACCAGGGCGTCCCACATACAGCGCAGGCGGAGGTACTCGGGCTGCTTGATCTGCGTGGCGATCTCGCCCAGCGAGGCCGCCACCTCGGCGCTGCGGTCGAAGTCCCCCAGCTCGAGGCAGGCGTGGAGCTGGCACTTGAGCCCGTGCACGAGGACCTCGCGGTCACCGGTCTGCTCGCCCAGGCGCCGGATCTCGGCCGCCACGGCGGCCTGGCCCTCGGGGTCGTCGGGGCCGTCGAGGGCCCAGTAGCGGTAGCCGAGAACCGCCGCCAGGGTGGCGGGGTCGCCCAGGCGCCGGGCCATGGCCACGGCCTCCTCGGCCAGGGGACGGCGCTCGTCGGCCGGCATCTCGAAGTGGGCCCACTGGGCGATGCGCCCCATGACGAGGGCCCGGGCCCGGCCGTCCTCGGCCGGGAGGGCGGCCAGGGCGAACTCGAGCAGGCTGCGGGCCGTGGCGTTGGGCTCCGACCCGGCCGGGAGCACCCCCCCGTAGCCCAGGGCGGCCTCGGCCATGAGCTCGGCCCGGCCGTACCCCGCCGCCACCTCGAAGGCGTCGAGGAAGCGGTCGTTGGCGTCGCAGGTGTGCCCCGCCTTCACGAAGGCGTGGCCGATGTCGAGGAGGAGCCGGCACCGGGTGGCCTCGTCGTCGGGGCGGTAGGCGGTGACGATCTCGAGGGCCCGTGCGGCCGCCTCGGCCGCCGCCTCGTAGGCCACCTGGCGCAGCGCCTCGTCGGCGGCCAGCCCCAGGAAGTGGAGGGCCTCGTCCACGGCCCCGTCCCCCGCCCCCAGGTAGAAGTGGCGGGCCAGCTCGGCCGCGTGGAGCTCGGCGTCCTGGCCGTAGCGGGCCCGCAGGGTGGTGCCCAGCCTGCGGTGGAGGTGGGCCCGCCGGTGCAGTCCCAGGTCGTCGTAGAGGGCCTGGCGCACCACGGCGTGGTCGAAGCGCAGCCATCCCCGGTGGCCGGGGCTGTCCCCCACCACCCCGGCGGCGGCGGCCTCGTCCACCACCCCCAGGACGGTGGCGGCGTCGCATCCGACGGCGTCGCCGGCCACGGCCGGGTCGAACTCCTCGCCCAGGGCCGAGGCCGCCCCCAGCACCCGCATGGTGGCCGGGGAGAGCTGGCGCAGCCGCCACCGCACCACGTCCCGCAGACCCTCGGGGATGAGCAGGTCGTCGCCGGCCGCCGCCGACCACGCCTCGAGGCTGCGGCCCGTCTCGTCGAGGTCGCGCACCAGCTCCTGCAGGAAGAAGGGATTGCCCCCCGTGTGGCGCTGGAGGTTGGCCGTGCCGGCGATCTCGTCGGCCGACAGGGCCCGGCCGAAGGAGGCCTCCACCAGCTGGCACGTCTCGGCCGCCGACAGCCCCGACAGGGTGAGCCGTTCCACCCGGGCGCTGCGGCGCATGCCGGCCAGGGATTCCGAGAGCCACGTCGAGGCGTTGGCGTCGGTGTGGCGGTAGGCGGCCACGGCCAGGACGGGAGAATTGGCGGTGGTGCGCAGCACGTAGTCGAGCAGGAGGAGCGAGGGCCGGTCGGCCCAGTGCATGTCGTCGAGGACGAGCACGAGGCGGCGGCGGCCGGCGATGGCCCGCAGCCACCGGCTCACGGCGTCGAACACCCGGTAGCGGTCCTCCACGCCCTCGCCCTCGCGGCCGCCGGCGCCGGCGGCGGGCGGGGGGGTGCCACCCCGGTACAGCTCGGGGACGATGCGGCCCAGGAAGGGGACGAGCCCTGCCGTGTCGGCCTCGAGGACCTCGGCCGGGGCGTGCTGGGCGTAGCGCCCCAGGGCCTCCCGGAAGGCCTGGTAGGGACAGAGGGGATCCTCGTCCCACCGGCCCCGCAGGACCAGGTCCCCCTGGGCGTCGAACTCGCTCGCCATCTCGGCCGTGAAGCGGGTCTTGCCGATGCCGGGCTCCCCCGCCACGAGCAGGATAGTGCGCCCCCCGGCCGCGGCCCGCCCCCGGGCGGCCCGGGCCACCTCGAGCTCGGCCCGCCGGCCCACGAAGGCCTGGGCCCCGGCGGCGTCCACCCAGGTGAGGTCGGAGGTCTCGCCCCGCCCGGCCCCGTCGCCGCTCCTGGCCGGTGTGACCGGGCCGGGCCCGGCCGGGTCGGGGGGCGCCGGGGGCGAGGGGGCCCAGCCCAGGCGGGGGTCCTGGCGCAGGATGGCCTGTTCCAGGGCGGCCACGGCCGGACCGGGCTCGATGCCGAGCTCCTCGCGCAGGAAGTCGCGCAGGCGGGTGTAGCAGCGCAGGGCGTCGGCCTGGGACCCGGCCCGGTAGCGGGCCAGCATGAGCTGGGCCCAGAAGCGCTCCTCGAAGGGGTGCTCGGCCACCAGGCTCTCGAGCTCGGCCACCACCTCGCCGTGCCGTCCGGCGCCCAGGTCGGCCTGGACCCGGTCGGCCAGGGTCCCCAGCCGGGCCGCCTCCAGGCGTGTGGCCTGGGCGGCGGCGAAGGGGAGGTGCTCCAGGTCGGCCAGGGCCGGGCCCCGCCACAACCCCAGGGCCGTCCGGAGCAGGTCGAGGGCCTCCCCCGGGGCCACGTCCTCGCCCTGGGCCCGGCTCACCAGGCGGGCGAAGACGGCGGCGTCCACCCGCACCCCGTCGGGGTCGAGGGCGTAGCCGCTGCCCACCCGCACGATGCGGGACCCCTCGTCCCCCAGGGTGCGGCGCAGGCGGTAGACGAGCCCCTGGAGGCTGGCCACGGCGTCGCGCGGCACGTGGTCCCCCCACAGGTCGTCGATCAGGCGGGTGCTGGACACCGCCGCTCCCGGCTCCAGGGCCAACCGGGCCAGGAGGGCCCGTTCCAAGGTGCGGGAGAGGATGAGGCGGGTCCCGTCCGACTCGACCTCGACCGGTCCGAGCACGCGAACATCGAGCACAGCACGCCCCCCTTCGGGAACCCGGTGAAAGTGTAGGCCCCCGCCGCAGCCCCGCCCCGGTCGTCATCACGACAGGTGACGATCTGGCTACTTGACGTGGGAAGGGACGCTCCAGGCAGCTGTTGCTGTGAGCCGGATGTCGGTCGGATGTGAGCGGCGGCACCGATGCTGGGGACAGAGGCGGCGGGGCAGCGGCACATGCCCCCCACGTGCTGGACCCGCTCACTCGACGGGGTGGGCCGGTGGGGCAGGCCGATCTTGCCCCACCGGCTTCTCCCCTGCATCGCCGGTGGTCCCGCTCCCGGCGGCGGACCCGGTGGGCCCGAGGTGGTCGGAGGGGCCCAGACCGGGCGTCACCACCGTGTTCCCTGTCGGCTCCCCTGTCGGCTTCCCTCGTTGGCGCACGCCCGGGAGCAGGTCCGGCGCCGGCACTGCGGGTCCCGTCCCGAACCGGGCCACCGCCCGCCGGGGTGCGGACAACCCGCCGTCGTGGTGCTGGCGGTGCGCAGTCCCGCACGTGTGCGCAATGAGTCAGGTGTGCGCAGGTGACGCCCCGCTCGTCCGTGCCTGTTGTGCATCCGGTGGGTCGTGGTGCACCAGTGACGCGCCGACGTCCACGGCGTAGACTGTCGATCGTTGCAGCACATCTTAGGACCCGCTGTGAGGAGTCCGAATCTCGCTCTCATGGAGCGACGAAGCCTGATCACGCCCTGGATTCGCAGTGACCTGGGCCTTCGTCAATGCGCCAGGTGGCGACCCAACGGTGTTACTATATGGGCGGGGCATGTGCATCGATCATCGTGGATCGAGTCGTGCACCTTCGCGCCCGCGTCGCAGGAGGTTTTTGGTGCCACGAGACCAAGGTGTTCGCACGAGGATCGTTGAATACCTCACCGAGCACGGAGCGATAGACGACCCGAGCGGGAAGGCCACGTCGACGCTCAAGCAGGCCATCGGCTACGAAGGCACCGACGCCGGTTTCACCCAGGTGGTGGCGGCCATGTCCAAGGCGGGGCTCCTGGACCGCTCCATCAAGGGCAAGCGCACCTATCGCATCGCCAACAGCGCCAACGGGAAAACGGCTCTGCACGGTGAGGCTGTGGCCGAAGCCATGGACTACGACGAATTGGCCGCCGCACTGCTGGCCCGCGTGACGCGCGCCGCCACGGCGCCGGAGGCCACCGCCGATTCGACGGCGTGGGCGCGGCGGCGCCTCGAGCAGCTCGAGGCCCGCAACACCGCCTTGCAGCGCGACGTGGCGCGCGCCAACGCCGAGACGGAGGCGGTCGTGGTCGAGCGCGACGCACTCAAGGCGCAGCTCGACGCCGCCCAGCACAATCTGGAGTTGCTCACGGACCGCCTGAAGGAGCCGGCGCGCCACCAGGTGCGGGCCGCCGACCGCCTGGGCCCCGACGAGCAGACCCTGCTGCACCAGTTGCGGCACCGGCGCGAGCCGCGGGCCAAGAGCCCCGAACGCGCCAGCTGACCACGCGCTGACGTCGGCGGGACGGGTCCCGCCGGTGCACGCCCCCGGCCCGGCAGCCGGGGCGCCGGGGCCAGAGGTGCCGCCGCCGCGCTGACGCGCCGGCCGGCGCGCCGGCCCGGCGCTGGACGCCGAGGCGCCCGTCGCCGCTCCACCGCCACCCCGGCGCGGCAGCGCCTGGGTGGGGATCTGCAACAATGCCCAGCGGCCAGGGCCAGACACGTCTTGCCGGCGGGCAGGGGAGCACGCGATGCCGGGGATGGGCACCTACCTCCAGACACGGAACCCGGTGGTGGTCTCGGCCTTCCACAGCGCCCTCCTCCACCAGTTCGAGATCGTCCTGGCCGTGGTGGCCGTGCTCTCGCTCGTCTTCAACGTCCTGCGCACCTCGCAGTACCGGCGGGCGCTCTCGGCGGGCACGATCGAGGCCGCTCCGGGGGGGAGGGCCTGGGGGGCCGGGCCCGAGCCCGCCGCCCGCCGCCTCCTGCGCATCGGCTCGGGTCTCCTGTGGATCGGCGACGGGCTCCTCCAGCTCCAACCCGGGATGCCCCTGGGCATGGCCCCGGGCGTGCTCAGCCCCTCCGCCGCCTCCTCCCCGGGGTGGGTGCAGCACCTCGTCAACGTGGGGGTGGGCATCTGGTCGCGCCATCCCGTGCAGGCCGCGGCGGCCACGGTGTGGATCCAGGTCGGCATCGGGGCCCTGCTCCTGCTGGCGCCGCGCCCCCGCTGGTCCCGCCTGGCCGGTGTGGCGGCGCTCGCGTGGGGGCTCGTGGTGTGGTCGTTCGGCGAGGCCTTCGGCGGGGTGTTCGGCCACGGGGCCTCGTTCCTGTTCGGCACGCCCGGGGCGGCCCTCTTCTACTGTGCCGCCGGGGCCCTCCTGGCCCTGCCCGAGTCCCGGTGGGCCGGGGACCGGCTGGGGCGGACCGTGCTGCGCCTCCTCGGGGTGCTGTGGGTGGGCGCGGCGGTCCTCCAGGCCTGGCCCGGGCGGGGCTCGTGGCAGGGCGCCCCTCACGGGGCCCCGTCCGGCTCCCTGGCGGCCATGGTCGACCAGATGGCCCAGACGTCGCAGCCCGGCGTGGTGGCCTCGTGGGTGCGGGCCTTCGGCCGCTTCGACGCTGCCCACGGGTGGGGCGTCAACCTCGTGGTCGTGGCGGCCCTGGCCGCCGTCGGCGCGGCGTGCTGGTCCCGGGACCGGCGGGTGCTCCGGGCCGGCGCCGTGGGGGCGGTCGTGCTGTGCCTGGCCGACTGGGTCCTGGTCCAGGACATGGGGTTCTTCGGCGGCCTGGGTACCGATCCCAACAGCATGATCCCCCTGGCCCTGCTGGTGGTGGCCGGCTACGTGGCGGTGGTGCGGGCCGCGGCGCCGGTGGTGGCGCCGGTGGTGGCGAGGCCCCCGGACCCCGCTCCCGTCGCCGGCGCCGGCGCCGGGAGGAGCGGGCACGATGGCGAAGCCGGCCCCCGCCGGCGTCGCTGGGACGACCTCACCCCGGGCGCCCTGTCGCGGGCCCTGCTGGCCGTGGCGGCGGTGGGCGTGGTCCTGATCGGCGCCGTCCCCATGGCCGCCGCCGGCGCCGATCCCCACGCCGACCCCATCCTGGCCACCGCCGCCGACGGCACGCCCGACGTGGTCGACACCCCCGCCCCCGGGTTCCGGCTGGAGGACCAGCGGGGGCGCCCGGTGTCGCTCGCCGGCCTGCGGGGCCGCACGGTGGCGCTCACCTTCCTGGACCCGGTGTGCACCTCGGACTGCCCTGTGATCGCCCAGGAGTTCAAGCAGGCCGACGGCCTGCTCGGCGCCGACGCCCGGCGGGTGGTCATGGTGGCCATCGTGGTCAACCCCATCTACCGCTCCCTGGCCTTCACCAACGCCTTCGACCGCCAGGAGGGGCTCGACCACCTCGCCAACTGGCTCTACCTCACGGGCTCGGTCTCCGCCCTCGAGCGGGTGTGGGACGCCTACGGGGTCGAGGCCGACGTGACCCCGGCCGGGGCCATGGTCGACCACAGCGACCTGGCCTACGTCATCGACGCCCGGGGTCACACCCGCGAGGTGCTGAGCGCCGACCCCGGCGACGGGGCGGCCGACGCCTCCTCGTTCGCGGTGTACCTGACCGACGCCGTCGACACCGTGCTGCACCGGTGAGGGCGGGGTGGGCCCGGGCCGCGGCGCGCTGCGGTGCCGTGGGCCTGGCCGTGGTCCTCGGGGCGTGTGGAGGGACGGGCGCACCCGGACCCCGCACCACGGGGACGGCGGCGCTTCCCCCCGCCCCCCCGCTGGCGTCGACGGCGGTCACCGCCGACGCCGCCCTGGTGGTGGTGCCCATGGGCGATCTGGGCCAGGCGCTCAACACCTTCTGGGAGCTCTTCGTCCGTCCCACCGGCGCCGCCACCTGGACGCTGGTCACCCCGCCCGGGGTGGCCGACAACGGGGGGCTGGTGGTGAGCCCGGCCGTGACGGGAGGGTCCCTCCTGGCCGGCTTCGAACCCAGCCAGGACCTGGAGTACTCGCCCCTGGCCCGCAGCACCGACCAGGGTGCCACGTGGTCCCCGGGCCTGGTGCCGGGCGGGCTCGCCCCCACCCCCGACGCCGTGGCCACCACGGGGTCGGTCTCGGTGGCGCTCCTGCGCCGGGGCGGGGGTGCGGTGGTGCACGCCGGGGAGGACGGGACGTGGTCCACGCTGGTGGACCGGGCCGCCCTGGGGCGGACGGCGGCGGGCCGCCGGTGCGGCGTGGCCGCCCTCGGTGCCGTCGCCCTCGGTCCCGACGGGACCGTCTTCGTGGGAGCGGCGTGTCGCCACCACGTCACCGGGGTCTTCGCCGGGGTGGGGGGGACGTGGCAGCTGGTGGCCCCTCCCCCGGGGGGGGACGGTGCCACCCGGGTGGTGCGCCTCGTCGACGCCGGGGCGAGCATCGAGGCGCTGGTGGACGCGCCCGAGCGCGCCTCGCCCCGTCTGGTGGCGGTGGCGGTTGGTGGGGCGGGGCGGGTGGCGGTGTCGCCCCCGCTGGCGCTCCCTCCCCACAGCCGCCTGGTGGCCACCGGGACCGGCGCCGGCGGCGGCTTCGTCGTGCTCAGCGCGGCGCCGGGACGGGGCGACGCCGTCGAGGTGGAGGAGGGCGGGGCGGGATCCTGGGAGCGCCTGCCGGCACCGCCGCCGGGGACGGCGGCGGTGGCCCAGGGCCCCGGGGGCACGGTGGACGCGCTGGTGGTGGCCTCCACCCGCTACAGCGACTGGCGTCTCGACCCCCGCACCGGCACCTGGAGCAGGATGGGGACCGTGACCGTCCCGATCGCCTTCGGGTCGTCGTCGTGAGGGCGGGCGCCGGCGCGCCGCGTCGTGCCGGGGCGGCCCGGGGGTCGGGGCCGTGTCGTCCCTGACCGGGCACTGGTCCTTCGACCCCTTCCTGGTGGTGGCGGCGGCGGTGGTGGCCGCCCACGAGACGGGCCTGGCCCGCCTGGACCGTCGCTCCACCCCGGCCCACCGGCGGGCCCGGCGCCGGCGCTCCCTCCTCTTCGACGCCGGGGTGGCGTGCCTGCTCCTGGCCGTGGCGTCCCCGCTCGACTCCTGGGCCGGCGACTACCTCTACCTCCACATGATCGAGCACATCCTCATCGCCTTCTACGCGCCGCTGCTGATCGTGGCCGGCGCTCCGTGGATCCCCCTCGTGTTCTCCCTCCCCGTGGGCGCGCGGCGGCGCCTGGGGCGGGCCCTGCTCCTCGGTCGGCGCAGCGTGGCCGTCCGGCGCCTGCTGGCGTTCGTCACGAATCCGTGGACGGCGGTGGTGGCCTTCAACGGCGTCATGGTGTTCTGGCACCTGCCCCGTCCCTTCGACCTGGCCCAGGAGAACCGGGCCGTGCACGTCTGGCTCATGCACGGCAGCTTCGTCCTGGCCGGGGTGCTCTTCTGGCTGCAGATCGTGCCCTCGCACCCCTTCCGGCCCCGGGCCTCGCTCCTGTGGCAGGGGGGTGCCGTCGTGGGTACCAACGTCGTCATGTTCGTCCTGGCCATGGCCATGAGCATCTTCTCCACGGGGTCGTGGTACGCCGTGTACGCCCACGCCCCGGTCTCGCTCTCCCCCTTCGCCGACCAGCAGATCGGCGCCGCCATCCTGTGGGTGTGCGGCGACTTCTGGGCCGTGCCCGCCCTGGTGGCGGTGATCCGGCGGGCCGTCGAGGAGGATGGCGGCCTCTCCAACGTGATGGAGCGGGTGGTGGGCCGGGTGCCGGCGGCGTCGGGGGACCCGGCACGGGGGTGACGGCGGCGGGCCGCGCCGGCCTCGGCCGCGGCGGCACGAGCGGGGCCGGGCGTCACCGGGGCGCATGCCGGCGGAGTCGTTGACGCCGTCGGATACCGGGCATAACTTCGCCGCCGAGACGGCGGCCCCTTCCGGGGGATGTGCGAGCGCATCCGCGGGCCGCCGCTCCGAGGAGACCGCGTGACCGCTGGCGCCGCCGGGCCGCTCCCGGTGTCGAGGGGTGGCAGGTGAGCCGGGGCGGGCGCCTGGCGGTGTGCGCCGTGCTGGTCGCAGCCGCAGCGGGGCTGGTGGTCTTCGCCGCCATGGCCTTCGTGGGCAGCACGCCGTCGACGGTCGACTTCGCCTCCGGGCACGAGGCGGGACAGCCCGTCGACATCACGGTGCAGACGGTGGGGGCCATCGGTTTCGGTCCCCATCCCACCTGGGTCTCGTACCTGGTGAAGGACCCCCAGGGGCAGTGGGTCCACACCACGCTGTGGCAGGTGCCGGCCCACACCCGCGTGGACATGACGGTGATGCAGTACGACTCGGGCTCGCCCCTGCGCAACCAGCAATGGGGGCGCATCGTGGGCACCACCGGGGGGGTGGCCGACTACAACGGCACCCCCGAGTCGGTGATCAACTCCAACGACACCAACGGGGTGGGCCACACCTTCACCATCCCCACCCTCGGGATCAACGTGCCGCTGGTGGGGATCTCGCCCAACGCCAAGAACCCGTGCGGGTCGGCCCCCTGCACCCCCAACTTCAACCACAACGTGATCACCTTCTCCTTCGAGACCCCGGGCCCGGGCCGCTACCCGTGGCAGTGCTTCGTCCCGTGCGGGGCCGGCTACCTCTACGGCAACGGGGGCCCCATGTCCACCGTCGGGTACATGGGCGGGTTCCTCGAGGTCGAGGCATGAGCACCGCCACCCCCGGCGGCGGGGGGGAGGTCCACCACTTCCGGCGCATGGTGGCGGTGTGGGTGGTGCTGTCGGTGGCCCTGGACCTGGTGTACGCCTTCGTCCTCGGCCCCCACGTCCCGCCCGGGACCATGACCTCCACCGCTGCCAACCAGCAGTCGGACTTCAACGTCCTGTTCATCATCGCCGTGCCCGTTGTCCTGGCCGTCTGGGTGTACGGCGCCTACGCCCTGATCACGTGGCGGGCGTCGCGCTCGGGCCCCGGGGATCCCGCCGCCGACGCCCGGGCCCACTCCCACCTGGGGGTGCAGATCGGCTGGATCGCCACCACCACCGTGCTCGTGCTGGGCCTCTTCGTCTTCGGCCTGGTGGAGCTGGTCGTCTCCACCGGCGCCGGCGGGGGCCAGGGCCCCGATCCCCTGTGGACCCCCACCTCCCACGAGGTGCTCCCCGTGCAGGTCATCGGCCAGCAGTGGGCCTTCACCTTCCGCTACCCCACCTTCGGCGGATTCGAGACGCACGACCTCGTGCTCCCCGACGACACCACCATCGCCTTCCACGTGACCTCGCTCGACGTCATCCACTCCTTCTGGGCCTACCAGCTCGGGGTCAAGGCGGACGCCAACCCGTCCGAGGACAACATCGCCTACACCACCACCCAGCAGGTGGGGAGCTTCACCGTGCGCTGCGCCGAGCTGTGCGGGCTGTGGCACGGGGCCATGTTCAACGACGGGCGGGTGGTCCCGAAGGACCAGTTCATGGTCTGGGCCCAGACCACCGAGCGTGACAGCGCCGCCAGCACCAAGCTCCTGCCGCCGTTCTCCTACACCTACGTCCCCGACGCCAACGGCGCCGACGGCGGCTACTACCCCGACAACGTCGACCCCTACAGCAACGTCGAGACCTACGGCGCCGCCAGCCCGGGCACGAGCGGCTGAGGCAGAGAGAGGGACCGCAGGCCATGGCACTGGACATGCGCGACACCGTGGGCGCCGAGCACGCCGGTGGCCCGCCGCCGCCCCCCGTCCCCCGGCGCCGGCGGCCGGGGTGGGCCGGTCCCAGCGTGGTGCGGGCCCTGGTGGGGGCGGTGGGGGGCTACGCCTTCGGGCACTGGGTGGGCAACCTCATCGCGGCGGGGTACTCCAACGTCCAGGCCAGCGGCCAGAACGACGTGGCCGTGGTGCTGGGCCTGGCCATCGGCGTGGTGGGGTGGCTGGCCGGGGCGGGCGTGTTCGACTACCCCCTGGCCAAGGTGGTGGGACGCGAGCCCCTGCCGCCTACGCCGTCGCGCAGCTGGACCCGCTACTTCACCCCCTCGCTCGACCACAAGGTGATCGGCCTCCAGTACGCCGTGGTGGTCCTGCTGTTCTTCTTCACCGGCGGTCTCCTGGCCATGGCCATCCGCACCGAGCTGCTCTCGCCCACCAACCACGTCCTCGGCCCGGGGACCTACATCGCCGTGGTGGGCGAGCACGGGACCATCATGATGATGATGGCCTCCTCCATCGTGGTGGGGCCGCTCGGGAACTGGCTCGTGCCGCTCATGATCGGCTCGCGTCGCATGGCCTTCCCCCGGGTGGAGTCGTGCTCGCTGTGGCTCTTCGCCGCCGGCTACCTGGTCATCCTCACGGCATTGCCCCTGGGGGGCTTCCCCACGGGCTGGACGGGGTACGCCCCGCTCCAGACCCAGGCCACGGCGGGCATGGACTCCTACCTGGTGGGCTTCGCCGTGGTGGGCATGGGCATGATCCTGGCCGGGTTCAACCTGGCCGCCACGATCATCAACTACCGGGCGCCGGGGATGAGCTGGGGCAGGGTGCCCATCTTCGTGTGGTCCATCCTGGCCACCTCGGCCCTCCTCACCCTGGCCACCCCGACCCTGGTCATCGCCGGGCTCTTCGGCGTCCTGGACCGCACCGCCCAGACGGCGTTCTTCGTCAACGAGCACGGGGGGAGCTCGTACCTGTGGGAGAACCTCTTCTGGTTCTTCGGCCACCCCGAGGTCTACATCATGGCCCTGCCGGGGTTCGGCATCGTGGCCGAGATGCTGCCCGTGTTCACCCGCAAGCCCCTCTTCGCCTACCGGGTGGGGGCGGCCGGGATGGTGGGGGTGGCGCTGCTGTCGTTCTTCGTGTGGCAGCACCACCTCTTCCAGAGCGGCATCAACCCCGACATGCGGCCCCTGTTCATGCTCACCACCGAGCTCATCTCCATCCCCACCGGCTTCATCTTCCTGGTGGGCCTGGGGACGCTGTGGCGGGCCAAGATCCGCTTCGAGGTGCCCATGCTCTTCGCCCTCGGCATGTTCTTCAACTTCCTCATCGGCGGCGTGACCGGGGTCTTCCTGTCCGACGTCCCCATCAACGTCACCGTGCACGGCAGCTTCTTCGTGCTGGCCCACTTCCACTACACGATCATGGGGGGCCTGGTCTTCGCCTTCTTCGGGGGTCTCTACTACTGGCTCCCCAAGATGACGGGCAAGACCCTCGACAAGCGCCTGGGGCAGTGGCACTTCTGGACCATGTTCGTGTTCTTCAACCTGACGTTCTTCCCGCTGTTCCTGGTGGGCCTGCTGGGCCAGCCCCGGCGGGTCTTCGAGTACGCCTCGAACCTCCAGGTCCTGAACGACTTCTCCTCGGTGAGCGCCTTCTTCCTGGGGGCCTCGTTCCTCATCTTCGTGGTGAACTTCGTGTGGTGCGTCTTCATCGACCCCAAGCCCGCCCCCGCCAACCCGTGGGGCTCGCGTGGCCTCGAGTGGCAGACCGCCACGCCCGTCCCTCCCCACAACTTCGACCGCATCCCCGTGGTCCTCTCCGACCCCTACCGCTACGGCGAGCCTGACGCCCCGCCCGTGGCCGACCTCGGCCCCGAGAGCCTGGCCCTGGCGGGGGTGGTGGCGCCGGCGCCGCTGGCGGGGGGCCCGGGGGGCGACGCCGCCCCGGGCGGGGAGGCCGACCCCAGGCCCCCGATCGCATGAGCGCCGACCCCGCAGGCACCGCCCCCGTGTTCGTCGAGACGGCGGAGGAGATCGAGTACGAGATGCGCTCGGCCGAGGGCGCCATGTGGAGCGGGGGCCGCCTCGTCATCGGCATCGCCGCCTTCGCCTTCGCCTCGCTCGCCTTCGCCTACTTCTACCTGCGCTCCACCAACAGCGAGGACCTGTGGCGTCCCAAGGGGATCACCGCCCCCACCGGCACCGGGGCGGCGATCTTCGCCCTGGTGGCCGCCAGCGCCGCCCTCAACGCCTACGGGACCCTGCGCCTGCGCCGGGGTCAGACCGTGGACTGGGAGGTGGCGGGCTGGACGGCGGTGCTCGGCGGCCTGGCGTCCATCGGGCTCCAGCTGTGGCAGCTCACCAAGCTGCCCTTCTTCCCCGGGTCGAGCGGCTACGCCTCGTGCTTCGTGGGCTGGGCCGTGATGAACGTGGCCATGCTCCTGTGCGGCGTGTACTGGCTGGAGACGCTCCTGGCCCGGTGGGTGCGGCTGCGGCGCGCCGTCACCCAGGACGGCGGGGCGGCCAGCTCCACCCTGCCCGTGGCCCGCCTCTTCCGGGCCAACCTCGAGGCGTGCTCGTACTTCTGGGGGTTCATGGCCCTCGTGAGCGTGCTGTTCTGGGTACTGTTCTACGTGATCTGACGGAGCCGGAGACGGGCCCATGGCGCCACACCCCTCGATGACAGGACCAGGGCGGTGCTAGGGGCGGCGAGCATGCTCGGCGCCCAGGCGCTCACCTTCGCCATCCCCATCGGCACCCTGGCCGTGGTGTGCCTGTGGGGCTTCTTCCAGCGACGCCCCAACCGGTGACGGCGGTGGCGGGCCGCCGGTCCCGTCCCGACCCCCGCAGCGGTGCCCTGGTCGCAGCCGGTGCGGCCGCCCTGGCCGTCCTCGTCCCCCCCGTCGTCACCGAGGCCCGCCGGCTCGAGGTGGCCCAGGCGGCCCAGTTCGTGGTGCTGGCCGTGGCCGTCCCCGCCCTGGTGGTCCTGGGGGCACCCTGGCACCGCCTGGGACTGGCGTCGGGACCGGGGACGGTGGGCGACGGCGAGGATTCAACGGGGCCGGGGCGCCCCCGCCTCCTCGACACCGTGGCCGGCGCCCGGCGCCGCCACCGGGGGGCGGGACGGGCCCTCGGCTTCCTGGCCGTCGAGGTCGCCGCCGTGGTGGGGTGGAGGAGCAAGGCGGCGGTGGACGCCCTGGCCGCCCACGGATGGCTCGTGGGGGTGGAGGCCCTCACCCTGGCCGTGGCCGGGGTGGGGCTGTGGCTCGAGCTCGTGGTCTCCCCGCCCCTCGTGCCCCGCCTGTCCCGGCCCATGCGCATCGCCCTGGCCGCCGTGGCCATGTGGACGGTGTGGGTCACGGCCTACCTGGTGGGGCTGGCCCACGGCCAGGCCTACCCCGCCTTCCACCACGCCGCCGGGCGCGGCCTGAGCGTCTTCGCCGACCAGGCCGTCACCACCGGGGTCCTGTGGTTCGGGTCCCTGTGCGCCTTCGTCCCCGTGGTCTTCGCCAACCTGGTGCAGTGGCTGCGGGCCGAGGAGGACCCCGACGAGGCCCTGCACCGCCTGCTCCACCACGAGCGCCGGCGGGGGGCGCCCCCCCTGCCCCGGGCGGGCGGGGCCTGACCGGCTACCGCGCCGGCGCCGGCGCCGCCACCGGCGCCGTCACCGTCACCGTGGCCAGGGCGATGCGGGGCAGCGTGGTGTCGAGGGCCCGTCCCGCCGCGTCGACGTCGCCGTCCACCCGGTCCCGGTCGAGGGCCAGGAGGCGCTCGTCGCGGCCCAGGTCCCGGCGGGCCCGGGCGTCGCCCGGATCGGTGGTGAGGGACTGGATGTCCTCGATCACGGCCAGGGCGTCGGAGGTGGCCCACACCGTGGCGCTGTTCACGGCCTGGCCCATGTCCTTGCCGGCGGGCGAGCCCGGGACGTCGATGTCGGAGAGCTGGAAGATGCTGTCGTCGGTGAAGGAGCAGGCGTCCTGGTCGTCGCGCAGCAGGGCCGGGATCTGGGCCCGGTTCCCGGCCGTGAGGAGCGCACCCGAGGTCTCGTCGCCGTAGAGGGTGGCGGCCTCCTTCACGGCGAAGACGCAGGGGGCCACGTCGCTCGTGACCTCCCCGATGACGGTGGTCTCCCCGGCGATGTCGGTGCGGCGGGAGGTGTGGGTGGGGAGATCGCTCACCACCGACGCCCCGATCACGGCCACCACCCCCACCCCCACCAGGAACCCACGCCGCCGCCACCACACGGGGCGGGCGCCGGGCACCGCTCCCGGTGTCGCCCCGGGAGGCGGGGGACCGCCGGCCGGGGCACCGCCGCCGGTCGGGGCCGGGCCGGGCCCGGCCGACGGCGCCCGGTCGGGGTGACCGGCCCCGGAGGCGGTGTCGGGGGGCGGGACGGTGGGGGTGGTCACGGCGCCGGGGCCAGGATCCGGCGCACGGTGGCGGCGATGCCCCCGGCCCACCGGGTCACGGTGGAGGCGGGCAGGCTGTAGGCCCCGCCCACGTCCTCGTCGGCGTAGGGGGTGGCGCGGTAGCGGAGGTCGCCGCCAGGGTCGATGAAGTCCATGACGTCGTTGTGGGCCACGAGCCCCGACGAGCGCTCCACGTT
>Ga0335073_10004852_pt1 | contig 18850 bp, 16 predicted proteins | sample Lox_Sample_22_FD_207093 | JGI IMG/M metagenome (GOLD analysis project Ga0335073, IMG submission 207093) | Soil microbial communities from Loxahatchee National Wildlife Refuge, Florida, United States - Lox_Sample_2.2 | ecosystem: Environmental > Terrestrial > Soil > Wetlands | place: USA... | reverse complement strand
CAGCAATTCGCGTTGTCGAGGACCAGGACGTGCTGATCGCCGCTCGGATTGGGGTCGCCTTCGATCGGCGCGTTCAGTGGAATCGGCATCGGCCCGGGATCGCTTTCGTCGCCGTAAGCAGTGAAATTGATAGTCACAGGCCCCTGCGACGAATCAACGACCTGATACGGAATTCCGATGATCGAGCCGTTGTACTCACCCGAGCCGAAATCCGGGTGCAGAGGAACGCTCGCGCCGATGAAATTGATGATCGCGGTCGAATTCGGGTCGACGGGCGCGGACGAGATGTCCTGATTCCATGCGTTGTCCGACGGAAAAGGGACGAATCCGTTGAGACCGGCCTCCTGCCCCGGGCTCATCGCGCTGCACGCCGATGGCGGCGGAGGCGGAGGGCCGCCGCTCGTGGAAGTGACCTGCAAGCTCTGCGAATTCGATGCGCTGCTGCCGGGATTCGGGTTTGCCACGGAAATCGTGTACGACCCGGCGGCATTTTCCGTGGCGGTGGCGGTGAGCTGCATCGACGAAACGAACGCCGTCGTGAGTGCGCTGCCGTTGAGAAGAACTTGCGCGCCATTGACGAAGCTGTTGCCCGTGATGCTCAGCGTGAAACTCCCCGCGCTAACCGATGGCGGCGCGATGCTGCTCAAGAGCGGCACCGGATTCCATAACGTGACGCCGCTCGTACCGTTCGCGTTCGAATCAGCCGTGCTGATCGCCTCGATCGTGACGCCGCCGGAATTCGGCATCGCCGCCGGCGCCGTGTAGACGCCCGCGGTGGTGATCGTGCCCGCGGACGCGCTGCCGCCCGCCACTCCGTTGACCTCCCAGGTGACCGATTGGTTTGCCGTGCCGGTCACCGTAGCGCTGAAAGATTGGGCCGCGCCCAGGCGCACGTCTGGCGCGGGCGGCGATACCTGCACGCTAATGCCGGGCGGCGGATTGCCGCCGTTGCCGGGATTTCCCGAGGAGCCTTGCGTCGTGCCTGCGCATCGCGCCTGAAATAGAGACGCAGCAATTACGAGGATGAGCGAGGCGCGGCGCATCGTTTAAGTGTCGGCGAATGCTTGGCCAAGTGTGCCCCGGCGGGACGCGCGGAACTACTGTACTGAGGGACAAGATTCGGGCAGGAGAAGAGAAATCGCAGCTTTGGCTCGGGCGGCCTTATCCATTGAGCGAGGATTCGTGGCGGCGCTCGGCGACCCAATCGAGGAAGCGTTCCATGCGCGCCCGCTCGCGCCACATCAGCCGGAAGAATCGGCGCGCATCAAGATCGGCAGCGTCGTGCCCGAAAAATGTTTCCAGTCGCCATTGGATGTATGGCGATCGCCACGGACGCAGCCGGTAGCCTTTTGCGATGATCCAGTAGTAGCGCAGGGCGTTGAGCATTCGAGTCGGGAAAGGGTATCACGAGGCGAAGAGCCGGCGGGACGCCGGGCGTTACGCGATGCGGCGGACCCAGATGCGCTCGGTGGCGGGCTTGCCGAGGTGGACGCGCGCGGAGCCGTGCCCGGCGACGGTGATCGCCATCGTCTCGTCGTACTCGCGTTCGAGAACGCGAATGCGCGCGGCGGGACGCAGATGGCGCTGCTCGAGGAACGCGAGGAAGGCGGGGTCTTTCTCGTAGACGCGCAGCACTTCGTAGGAATGGCCCGGCGCGGATTCCGAAAGTTTCGCGGCGCCGTGCTTCTTGCGCAATTGCGACATTCCGCCGAAGAGCGGCACGCCGTGCGGGCAGCGGCTGTCGCGCCCGAAGCGCTCGAGCAGCAGCCGCGCGACCTCGGGCGAAATGCCGTGCTCGAGCCGCTCGGCCTCTTCATGCGCGCGGGACCATTCGAGGCCGATCACGTCGGTGAGCAGCTTTTCGGTGAGCCGGTGGCGCAGGACGAGATGGTGCGCCTCGGCCTTCCCTTTCGGCGAAAGCTCGATGCGGCCGTCGCGCCAGACGCGCAGGTAGCCGTCGCGCGCCATGCGCTTGAGAGCGGCGGTCACGGCGGGCGGGGTCACGCCGAGATCCTCGGCCAGCCGCGCGCTGATCGGCGCCTGCTCCTCCTGGACGATCTCCCAGATCGCCTTGAGGTAGTCCTCGCGGGAAGCGCTTGTCGTTTGTCGCGGCATGGAAGCCTATTATGCCTTCATCGTCAAGAAATCGCCTGCGTGCGGCTTGGGCTCGCCTCGCCAGAAAGCCCAGGCTTCGTCGACGGCGGTTTCAGGCACGGAATCGTTCGCGATCGACCTTTTTTCGAGAGCCGATTGCCCGAACATGCGGACGAACGCGGCATTTTCGGCGACAAAGTGGGCGTGAATTTCCTCCTGCGTGCCGCCGAGTTTCCGGGCGTACTCGAGGATGAATTGGGATTGAGCGCGGCCCTCGACCGTCCGCGACCAGATCGTCCGCTCACTCCCGGTGAGCAGGAGCAGTTTGCAGCCGGTCTCCGCGAGCCTGCGGTCGATGGGCGCGACGTCCGCCCACGCAGCGACGCCGGGGCGCAGGCAGTGCGTCAAGTGCAACGAATCGATCAGGACGAAGCATGGCTTGCCGCCGTGGCGCAAATCCGCGTGCAGCCATTCGAGCGTCTCCGCGATTCGATCGAGAAGCGCCAAATTCATTTCCACCGTCAACGTTCCGGCGTCTTCCGCGGGAGCAAGCGGGCCGTATGTGTGGGTTTGAGCAAGATGCAGAAACGACTGCACACGCCGCGGCTCGGCGCAGGCGACGTGACGACGAACGAGCGCGTCGATCAGCGTGGACTTTCCGATGCCCGGCACACCCTCGACGAGAAGCGCGTGAAACGCACCCATCTCAGACCGCTGTCCCGACGAATTCGAGACGGTTGCCCCAGGGGTCTTCGGCGTAGAAGCGCCGCATGCCCGGGATGTTCCTATCTTCGACGATGGCGACTCCGCGGTCGGCGAGATTCTGCCGCAGTTCGTCGAAGCGAGCAACCGCAAAGGCCGGGTGCGCTTTCTTCGCGGGGCGAAAATCGCTTTCCACACCGATATGAAGCTGCTGGTCGCCACACTGGAACCAACAACCACCGCGGGCGCGCAGCAGCGGAGGCTTTTCGATCTCCGCCATGCCAAGGACCGAGCCGTAGAATTCGCGCGCGGCCTCCTCGCATCCCGCAGGAGCCGCGATCTGGATGTGGTCGATTCGGGTGACGGCCGCCGCCATGGCGTGAGCGTAGCACGGCCCTGACGTCGAGAGGAACCCGAGGGGGAAACCGCGCAGACATCGAATTGACATCCCCCGCCGGGGCGACGTACGCTGAGGCTCAGACCCTATGGCCACGGACCTATTCGAAGAGATCGTGCGGATGCGGCGCGCCGGGGAGCGCGGCGCTCTCGCAACGATCGTCCACACCAACGGCTCGATTCCGAGCTACGAAAGCTCCCGGATGCTGGTGCGCGAGGACGGGTCGATTTCCGGCACGATCGGCGGCGGCTGCGTCGAAGCGGAAGTGTGGGCGGCGGCCAAGGAAGTGATGCAGATCGAGCAGCCACGCAAGATGACCTTCAACCTCAACCAAGACGCAACCTATGATTCGGGCCTGATCTGCGGCGGCACGCTCGAAATCTTCGTCGAACCGATCCTGCCGCAGCCGCTGCTCTACATTTTCGGCGGCGGGCACATTTCTTCCGCCGTCGCGCGGATCGCCAGCGCCGCGGGATTTTCGGTCAATATCGCCGACGATCGCGAGGCCTTCGCGAACGCCGATCGGTTCCCGATGGCGGAAAAACTGTACACGACCTATGAAGATGCCTTCGCACGCATCGCGCCCAACGCGTCGACCTATCTGTTGATCGTGACGCGCGGGCATCGCGACGACATGCGCGTGCTGGCCTGGGCCGTGCGCACCGACGCGCGCTACATTGGAATGATCGGCAGCAAGCGCAAGGTGCTTTCCGTCTACAAGGCGCTCGAAAAGGAAGGCTACTCGCCCGAGGAATTCGAGCGGGTGCACGCACCGGTGGGACTCGATATCGGCGCGATCACCCCCGAGGAAATCGCCGTCAGCATCACGGCCGAGCTCATCGCCGTGCGCCGCAACGCCGCCGGCCTCGCCCACAAGTCCGTCAAAATCCCACAAGTCGCCGCCGCTCACAACGACTGACGCCCGATGGCTGCGGCGTCGATTGACGAGCGCCCACTCGCCGCGGCCATTCTCGCCGCCGGCGAATCGCGCCGCATGGGTTCGCCGAAGGCGCTGATTCCTTACCGCGGCACGACGTTTGCCGGGCACTTACTTGACGTGATCCAGCATCCGCGCGTGGGCATCGTCCGCCTGGTTCTCGGAGCGGGTGCGGATCGGATCCGCGGCCGGCTGCAGCTGGACCCAGCCGTCATCGTGCTCAATCCCGATTGGCCCAGCGGTCAGCTGTCGTCGATCCAGGCCGCTGTGCGAAGCCTCCCGCGCGATGCGACGTCCGGCCTGATGCTCTGCCCCGTGGATCATCCGATCATCTCGGCGGAGCTCGTGGCGCGGCTGATCGCCGAGTTCGATTCCACCGGCAGCGCGATCGTGCTGCCGACCTATCGCGGCAAGCGCGGTCACCCCGTCATTTTCCGCGCGTCGCTCTATGACGAACTGCTCGCGGCGGCGCCCGATGTCGGCGCGCGGCAGGTCGTCTGGGCGCATCAAGCCAAAGTAGTGGAAGTTCCCACCGAAGAAAAAGGTATCGTGCTAAATCTGAACGACCCCGAAACCCTGAAACACGCCATTACCCACCCAAGCCCGGAGTAGCGTTCAGAGTTTGCGCGCGAGCGCCGCGACTGCATCACCGCAGAGTTGCGCAGCGTGGAACGTGGCCGGCGGCAATCCCCCGAGCGCCGTGGATACCTCTTGCGACGTAATCTTTCGGGCCTCGGCAGCCGATTTGCCGAGGAGCAGGTCCGTGAGTGCGGAACTAGACGCGATGGCGGCGACGCAACCCTGCGTTTTGAATCGCGCGGCGGTGATTCGCCCGTCTTCGACGCGTACGGCCAGCCGGAGCACGTCTCCGCACACGGGGTTCGTCACCTCGACCAAAGCGGTTGCATCCAATAGATCGCCGGCGTTGTGAGGGGTTCGGAAGTGTTCGAGAATCGTTTCGTTGAACACGGCCTTAGTATAGGACAGCCGCTCATTTCGGACTGGACGAAAAAATGGGCGCAACCATTCAGATGGGGTTTGAATCTGATTGACAGGATAGGGCTTAGGACGATACTGTATTGATTCCCTAGCCTAGGTTCTTTCGTCAGGGCGCGAAAGAACGAATCAGTACTAAATAATCCGCCTAAAGAATACACGGAGAATTCCAGATGCGACGATTCGCTTACTTGTTCATTCTCGCGTTGGCCATCGCCTTAGGCGCGACGACCGGCTCCGCGCAGAATGGCAAGCTCAAGATCAAGGTTACGCCGAAGCAAGCGTATGTGTTTGTCGACGGGAACGCCATCCGCGATGGCAGCCAGTCGATCTCCCTGAGCCCGGGGAAACACACGGTGGTGGTGGTAAATTACGGGTACAAAATCTCGACGCAGGACGTCAACATTGAAGCGGGCAAGTCCACGCCTCTCGATGTGAAGCTCGATTCCTACGGCGGCAACGTGGCCGGTCCCTTCGGCCTGGTGATCATCGAAGGCGATCCGCGCGCGGCGGTCCTCTCGAACGGCACTACGCCGGGATATTTCGTCGGGCACGTTGACGAATTCAACCACGACTGGTGGTGGCATCAGAATCTGCTGCTTCCGCCCGGCACGCACCACCTGACGGTGACACACCAGGGCAAGACAGTTTGGTCGGGCGATGTGAATGTGGTCGCCGACAAAAAGACCGTCGTCTACATGAACGACAACAAGCAGAAGACGGTTAGCTGGGGCCGTGGGGAAAAGCTCAAGGACCTGCCGCGTTTCAAGGCGGGCATGGCGAGCGCGACGGTGGTGGTTGCTCCGGCCACGGGCAGCTTCAGCGCCTCGGCCAGCAACATTAATTGCGGACAGTCGTCCACACTGAATTGGCAGACGGCTGACACGGTTGACGCCAACATCAGCGGCATCGGTACGGTGCAACCGAGCGGCAGTCAGTCGGTTTCGCCACACGCCACCACCGACTACGCCTTCACGGCGACGGGCCCCGGCGGCGCAGTGAAAGGCGATGCGACCGTGAACGTCAACACCAAGGTCGACGCCAGCATCAACGCCAATCCCGCCGAAGTCCACTACCGAAAGATCGGCGACAAGGTCATCACGCAGGATTCCACTACGGTTACTTGGCAGACCTCGAATGCCGATTCCGTGACGGTCGACGGCCAGAAGGTCGCTGTGAGCGGCAACGAGACGATCCAGGCGCAGCCGGCCGATGCTTCGCAGGTTCCCGACGGCCAGCCGGCCCGCACGGTCGACGAAACCAAGAACGTAACCCTGAACGCGACAAACGTCTGCGGCGGCTCCGCCACCGAGACGGCCGCGATTCACATCGTTGGATCGGTCGAGCCGATTCCGGCGGTCACCCTGCAGAGCATCTTCTATCCCACGGACTACCCAGATAAGAAGAATCCGCAGGTCGGACTCGTCAAGAGCCAGCAAGCCGAGCTTTCGACTCTCGCCGATGGGTTCAAGAAGTATCTCGAGTACGATCCCGACGCCAAACTCTCGATCGAAGCTCACGCCGACGAGCGCGGCTCGAAGCCCTACAACCAGGACTTGAGTGAACGCCGCGTCGAACGCATCAAGGCCTATCTCGTCGAGCAAGGCATCTCCGGCGACAAGATCGAAACGGCCGCGTACGGCAAAGACCAGCCGATGCCGGACGCTACCGTCAAGGAGCTCGAGGACACGAATCCGGCGACACCGCCGAAGGCACGTCTCAAGGCGAAGCACACGGATTGGCTTGCCTACAATCGCCGCGCGGACATCGTCCTGATGCCCTCCGGCAAGAAGTCGGCACAGTTTTTCCCGCACGGCGCCGACGATTCCGGCCTGATCTGGCAACTGCCGAAACCTCCGCTGAAGAAGGTGGAAGCGGCTCAGTAATCGTTCTTTGAAATACGACGCGCCGGGGAGCAAGCGCTCTCCGGCGCGTTTTTCTTTTTGCGGAGCCTTGCGGAATGCTCACCGTCGTCGCCGCGCTGATCCAACACGAAGGGAAGCTGCTGGTCTGCCAGCGACGTCGCGGTTCCCGATTCGAGCTGCAATGGGAATTCCCCGGCGGCAAGCGGGAAGACGGCGAGACGCTTCCGGGCGCGCTCGCCCGCGAGTTGCAAGAGGAACTGGGCGTCACCGCGCAAATCGGCCCGGAGCTTCATCGCCTGCACCATCAATACCCCTCGACCGGCGTGCCGTTCGAGCTCGTCTTCTTCGCTGCCAGTGCACCGGCAGATCAAATTCAAAATCGCGAATTCGAACGAATCGAATGGCGGAGGCCGGAAGAACTGCCAGAACTCGACTTTCTCGAAGCGGACCGGGATCTCGTCGCGAGGCTTGCGAGTGGTGCGATTCGCGCGGATTGGGCAGGCTGAATCCAATCGCCGGCGTTCTTTCCCAGTCCCACATGCGGCTGACTTAGCAAACAAACGCCTTGGCGGCCGCACTTTTGACTTGCAGCCTCTTTCTCGTGTACTCTTCGTGGAGCGCTCGCAGGGCGCAACCCGTCCGCGGACAGGGATCCTCCCACCTGCATCACGGTTCACCGGCAGTTTTCGAAGACGAACCTCTTTGGCCCCACGCAACGCGGACCCGGGGCATGTTTAAAGGAGGCATTCGTCATGGTTCAACGTAATTCCGCTCGTAGAGCAGCTGCACAGGGCGGTGCGCAGTGAAGCCCTTCAGCGTAGAGCCGCTCCCCGCTCGCCCCAGCCTCGAACATCAACAGAAACTCGCCAAACGCCTGCTACGCGAAGTGTGGGCGGGTGACGCGGACGCGATCGCGCGAGTGCAAGCGTTTCTGCCGGGCGCGCCGAATCCCGACGCCCTGAAGCTGCATGATGCGCAGCTCGCGATCGCGCGCGGCTACGGGTTCGGTTCCTGGGTGGCGATGAAACGCAAGATCGAGTCGCTCACGAAATCGCCCCTTGAGCAGTTCGACATCGCGGTTCGCGAAGGCGATGCGCAACGGGCGCGGGAATTACTCGAGAAGCATTCCGAGGTCCGAGCGCGCATCAACGAGCCACGCTTCGACTTCGACTCTCCGGCCATCCATCAGGCCAAGAAAAATACTCCACTCGTCGATGTGCTGCTTGAGCACGGCGCGGACATCAACGCTCGCTCGAAGTGGTGGGCCGGCGGTTTCGGCATCCTGGAGTCGGATTTGACGCTGGAGGAAGCGACACCGCTGATCCATCGCGGCGCTCGCATTACACCCTGGGCCGCCGCCGGGCTGGGCTTGTATGAGGAGCTGAAGTCCATCATCCGAGCGAATCCTGACTCCATACGCGAACGCGGAGGGGACGGCAAAACCATGCTGCATTGTGCGGCTACACGCACCATTGCAGAGCTATTGCTGGACAATGGGGCGGACTTGCGCGCTCGCGACGTTGACCACGAATCGACGCCCCTCCAGTATTTGATTGCCGACGAGGAAATCGCGCGCTTCTTGGTGGCACGGGGCGCCGAAGTCGACATCTTTGCGGCCGCCCGGCTGGGTAACAGAAGCCTGGTTGAACGGTGCCTGCAAGAGAATTCGCGGTGCGCGGAGGTGCGGGTGAACTACCCGCCATTCACCGCGCCCGGCGGGCACATCTACAGTTGGAGGCTCGGGTTCGACCTCACACCCGCCGATGTGGCTCGCAAGTTCGGGCACCCGGAGATCGCGGATCTGATCGTAGCGAGGCTCTCGCCAGAAGCGCGGATCCTCGATGCCCTCTGGTGCGGCGACAGAGAGCGTGCGCACCGAGAGCTCGCTCTCCACCCCATCTCCGCAAAAGAGCTAGAAGCGCACAGCCATGGCCTCCTAGCGTCGGCGGCCTGGTGGTATCGGCCAGAAACCGTGCGATTGATGCTCGAAATGGGATTCGATCCCCACGTTCCGGGAATGCATCGCTCCACACCGCTCGACCGCGCCAGCTTTCACGGCTACGCAGATATCGTGGCGACTTTGTTGTCGCTCGATCCCGATCCGCCGATCTTGCAGCTCAACGAGTTTGGCGGCAGGCCTCTCAATGCATGCATCCACGGGTCGCTGCATGGCTGGGAGACCGGACACCCGCAAGATCACGTCCGCACGCTAACCCTGCTGCTCCAGGCGGGCTCCCCGTTGGATCCCGCGATGCTGCCGACCGGAAACGATGAACTCGATGCGGTCATGCGAGCATGGCTCAGCAGCGCCAAACCATCGGCGTAACGTGACGACGGAACCCGGAGCACTTGAGGGGTCCGGTCTCAGGATTTCGATGCCGAGCTACCTCGCGCCGGTGACCTTGCGGAGAAGCATCGTGATCGGATCGTAGAACTGATCCACGACACGCTCCTTCAGGGGGATGATGGCGTTATCGGTTATGTGAATTTCCTCGGGGCAGACTTCGGTGCAGCACTTCGTGATGTTGCAGAAGCCGAGCCCAAGCTCGTCCTTCAGCAGCGGCAGGCGGTTCGCGCCGTCGAGCGGATGCATCTCGAGTCCGGCGGTGCGCACGAAAAAGCGCGGCCCGCCGAACTGTTCTTTCTTATCGTGCTCGCGCAACACGTGGCAGACGTTCTGGCATAGAAAGCACTCGATGCATTTGCGGAATTCCTGCACGCGGTCGACGTCGCGCTGATACATCTTCCATTCGACGCCGGCCTTCGGCTGGAACGCGGGAATCTTCTTGTTGACTTCGTAGTTCCACGAAACGTCGGTCGCCAGATCCTTGATTAGCGGAAACGACTTCATGGGATACACGACGACCGGCTGATCGAGCGGCAGTGAATCCATGCGCGTCTTGCACATCAATCGCGGCTTGCCGTTCACTTCCGCCGAGCACGAGCCGCACTTCGCCGCCTTGCAATTCCAACGAACCGCGAGGTCCGGCGCCTGATTCGCCTGGATCGAGTGAATCGCGTCGAGCACGACCATGCCCTCGCTCAGCGGCACTTTGTAATCGACCGGCTTGCCGGTCTCGCGATCGCCTCGAAACACTCGAACCGTTACGTCGGCCATCCTTCGCCTCCGCTACTTGTCTTCCGCCAGGATCTTCTGCAGCTCTTCCGGCATCGGCGGCCGCGGGGCCTCGAAGAGAGTCATCGCGCCGCCCTTCTTTACGATTACGTGATTCTTAGTGCCCCACGCGTCTTCGGTCTTCGGGTAATCCAGCCGACTATGCGCACCGCGGCTCTCCTTTCGCGCGAGCGCTGCGTGGGTGCATGCCTCGGAAACCGTCAGCATGCACTGCAAATCACGCGAAAGATGCCAGCCGGGATTGTAGACGCGCGAGCCTTCCACGCGAACGTTTGCGGAGCGCGCCTTCAGCTTTTCGAGCTCGCCGAGCGCCTTGCGCAGATCTTCGTCGGTACGGAAGATCCCGACCAGCGTCTGCATCACCTCCTGCAAATCGCTATGAATCGCGTAGGGATTTTCCCCGCTCGGCCGCTCAAACGGCGCCAGGATTTCGCGCTCGGCCTGCTCGAGCTGTACGGCGTCCAGATTTGCCGCGCTCCCTTGCTTGGAATGCTGTCCCGCGGCCAAACCTGCGCGGCGGCCGAAGACCAGCAAATCCGAAAGCGAGTTCCCTCCCAAGCGATTCGCGCCGTGCATTCCGCCGGCCGCCTCGCCTGCGGCGAAAAGGCCCGCGATCGACGATTGGCCCGTCTCCGCGTCCACGCGAATCCCGCCCATCACGTAGTGGCAAGTCGGCCCCACTTCCATCGGCCCTTTCGTGATGTCGACGTCCGCCAGTTCCTTGAACTGGTGGTACATGCTTGGCAATTTGCGCTTCACGTATTCCGCCGGCTTGTGAGAAATGTCGAGAAACGCGCCGCCGTGAGGGCTGCCGCGCCCCTCGCGCACTTCGGTGTAGATCGAGCGCGCCACGATATCGCGCGTCGAAAGCTCGAGCCGCTTCGGATCGTACCTCTCCATGAAGCGCTCGCCGTTCTTGTTGCGCAAGATGCCGCCTTCGCCACGAACGGCTTCCGTGACGAGAATGCCGCGCACGCCCGGCGGCCAGACCATGCCGGTCGGATGGAATTGTACGAACTCCATATCCAGCAGCTCGGCACCCGCTTCGTATGCGAGCGCCATGCCGTCACCCGTGCACTCCCACGAATTCGAGGTGATCTTCCAAGACTTTCCGATGCCGCCCGTTGCGATCACGATCGACTTCGCCTTGAATGCGACAAACTTGCCGCTGTCGCGCCAATAGCCGAACGCGCCGACGACGCGATCGCCATCCTTGAGCAGCTTCGTGACCGTGCACTCCATGTACACGTCGAAGCCAAGCGACACGCCGCGATCTTGCAGCGTGCGGATCATCTCGAGGCCGGTGCGGTCGCCCACGTGGCAGAGCCGCTTGAAGGTGTGGCCGCCGAACGCGCGCTGCAAAATCTCGCCGTCGGCCGTCCGGTCGAAGAGCGCGCCCCACTGCTCGAGCTCGCGGACGCGATCCGGCGCCTCCTGCGCGTGCAACTGCGCCATGCGCCAGTTGTTCAGCAGCTTGCCGCCGCGCATCGTGTCGCGGAAATGCGTCTGCCAGCTGTCGGATTTGTCCACGTTGCGCATCGCCGCCGCGAGGCCGCCCTCGGCCATCACCGTGTGCGCCTTGCCAAGCAGCGATTTGCAGACGACGCCGACGCTCGCCCCCTGCGCGAGCGCCTCGATCGCGGCTCGCAGACCCGCGCCTCCCGCGCCGATGATCAGCACATCGTGTTCGTGAATTTCGTAGCTGGGGCTCACAGGAGTCGGATGTCCTTGATCGCGCCGGTCGCAACCAGATAGATATAAAAGTCCGTGAGCCCGACCGAAATCATGCTCACCCAAGCCCAGAACATGTGGTGTTCGTTGAGCTTCGTCACGCCTTTCCACGCCGAATGCCTCGGGCCGCCGAGCATGGTGCACGAGAAGCAGTCGAGCTTGCCGCCCACCAGGCTGCGCAACGAGTGGCACGAGAACGTATAGACGGAGAGCAGGATGATATTCGCCAGCATGATCACCGAGCCGACGCCGACGCCGAATTTCCCGCCGAAATCAAAGGCTACGATCGCGTCGTACCAGAGGAATGCGACGAAGATCACAGCGACGTAGAAGAAGTACCGATGCACGTTCTGCAGGATGAACGGAAACGAAGCCTCACCGCGGTAGGAATGCCTTCCCTCGCCCACCGCACACGCCGGCGGATCGAGAAAAAACGCCCGGTAGTACGCCTTGCGGTAATAGTAACAGGTCAGCCGGAAACCGAGCGGGCCGCCGAGGATAAGAATCGCCGGCGAAAACGGCCACCAGTGATGGTGCGGATCGATCAGCGGCGAGTAGAACGGCGAAAGATACGGCGCAACGTAATAGTAAGCGCCTTCAAAGGCCCGCCAGGTGGTGTAGAGACCGAAGGCGCTCAGAACAACCATAAATGGTAGGTTTTCGACCCACCAGGCATCGCGACGAAGTGTGCTTCCCCAGCCGCTCGCGGGCTTTGCCGCTGAAGTTTCTGCCACCGAGTACTTCCCTCCACGGCGAACATGACGCGTCGCCCCAAACACTATAGGTTATTCGAGACCGCTGCGTTTGGAAATAGAAAAGTGGCGCGAAAGATTAGAACGCCGCGGCTTTGGTTGACCGCATTTTAGACGTTCTGCAGCGTGCAGGTCGTTTCGCGCGTCTGAACAACGCTCACGGCCAGCAAAGCTGCCACCGCAGTTCGATCGAGAGGCCTCGCGAAGAAGTAGCCCTGCGCCACCTCACAACCCGCAGCGGCAAGCGCTCGTAGCTGGTCGTCGGTTTCGACTCCCTCGGCCACGACGCGCAGCTCCAGAGATTTCGCCATGGCGATGATCGCACGGACAACGGCGCGGCTTTCGTGCGACTCGACCACCTGTTGCACGAAGGAACGGTCGATCTTCAGGGTCCCGATGGGCAGACGATGAATATAGCTGAGCGAAGAGTGTCCCGTGCCGAAATCGTCCACCGAGATTCGCACGCCGAGTTCGGCGAGCGCGCGGACCTGCCGGCCACCCTCCTCGAAATCGTTCATGATGGCCGTCTCGGTCACTTCGACGTGCAACCAGCTGGGCTCGAGCCCCGTTTCTCCCAGAATCTCGGCCACGCGGCTCGCGAAGTCCGGCCGGGCCAGCTGGATCGCAGAGACGTTGACTGCAACCGGCACCGGCTTCAGGCCGTTGGTCTGCCACTCCCTTGCCTGGCGGCAGGCCTCGCGCATCACCCAGTCGCCGATCTGAGAAATCTGGCCCGTCTGTTCGGCGACCACGATAAATTCGCCGGGCGAAATGTGGCGCAGATCGGAGCGGCGAAAACGGCTCAGCGCTTCGAGTCCCACGAGCGTTCGGTCGATCGTGTAGATCGGCTGGTAGCAGAGTTCGAATCCGTCGGTATCGAGCGCGTCTTGCAGATACCGCTCGACCTCCCTGCGCCGCGCCAGCCGTTCGCCGAGTTCCGCCGAAAACATTTGGTACGTATTGCGTCCGCGCTCCTTCGCCCGATACATCGCCAGGTCCGCGTGCCGCTGCAGCTCGGCGGACGACGCGCCGTCCATTGGAAAAATGGCAGCTCCTATACTCGCCGTCGTGCGCAGAACGGTGTTCCCGCAGCGGAACGACTCCGCAATTCGCTGAATCAGGGTCTCGCTGACTCTTGCGACGCTTTCGATGCCGTGCACGTCGTCCAGCACAGCCACAAATTCGTCTCCGCCCACACGCGCGATGGTATCCGTCGCCCGGGAGCACGACGTCAGCCGCCCGGCCACCTCGCGCAGCAGCCAATCCCCCATTTGGTGCCCGTATTGATCGTTGATCTGCTTGAATCCGTCGAGGTCGATGCAGAGCACGCCCATGGAGCCTTTGCGCCGAGACGCGCGCGCCACCGATTGCTGCAGCCGATCCTCGAAAAGCGCGCGGTTTGGCAGGTCTGTCAGCGGGTCGTAGTGCGCGCGACGGAACAGTTCGTCCTGCATGCGGCCGTGCTCGAGCGCCACCGAAGCCATCCGGCTCGCCGAGCGCAGCACTTCGCGCGCCGAGTCGTCCGGCTCCCTGCCGTCTGACAGAAGGAGACAGATAACACCCAGCCCCGACTGCCCCGCCTCGGTGACGGGCACCGCGAGCACGCCGTGAAAACCGCGCGCCCAAATTTCAGCGAGTCCGGCGTTCGCTTCCGTACCCGCGTCCCGAAGAAACGCGACTTGTCCCTTTTGTCCATCGTCAAACGAAATGGACTCGCAGGTGGAGCGCAGAGCGGATTCGAGAACCGTCGTCGCATCTACCGGCACGTTCGGCGCAATCACGGGTCGGGTCCGTCCCGACCCCAACAGCACGACGCAGCGGCTCCCTCGAACCGATTCCTCTGTCGCAATCGCAAGCTCGGCCAGAACTTCGTCAAGATTCTTATCTTCGGCGACTTTTTCGAGCAGCCGGTTTCGGCTCAGGTTGAACGCCTCTATCGCCTTGCGGCTTTCCACTTCCGAGCGCAACTGCGCGGTGCGCTTCGATACCCGCTCTTCCAGCAGCTTGCGTTCCTCCTCGAGTTGGGCTTCGTACGCCCAGATGTTTCGGTCCAGCCGGCGCGCGTAGAGCACCGCGGACAGCACCAACAGAATTCCGGCAAGTGAAAGAGGGCCTAGAACGAGACTCGTGCGCCGCGCCTCGATCCCTTCGTTCTTGAGCACCTCGTCTTTCGCGGTCGACATCTCCTGGCTGATATCGCCGAGGATGGTCTGCACGCGCCTCGCTCCGCGATCGGCGTACGTCAAGTGCGCCCGCGACTCCGGAATCTCATGCCGGTCCAGCGCCTCGCCGGCCAGGCGGCTCTGCTCCGCCACCATCGCCATTTGCGTGGCGAGCGCGCCTAGATCATCCTTGGATCGCATCAGGGGAGAGAGGGGATCTTGATCGGCTTCGTCGCGGAGCTTTTGCAATTGGCGAAGGAACAGCGTGGACGCGTAGCGGATTTGCGAGAACTGCGCCGATCCCGCGCTGTCGTCGTCCAGCTCCAGGCTTTCCGGCGAAGCATTTCGCGCCAGCGACTGGAGCTCGCTGATCGCGCGCTGTTCCCGGTTCACCGATCGTTCGTACTCGATATTGCGCGAATACGATTCATGCACCTGGTAGGCGACCGCAAGCCCAAGGGCCGTCACAATGAGTTGCGCGCCACACAGGGCGAGATAGAGGAGCCGAAGTTTGTTGCGGTTCCCGTTCACCGACCCGATCCTCACTGGGAGTATGCGCAGGGACGAAAACGGTCACCGCGCGGGAATCGTAAGACTCGATCCTGAAGCCGATCAACCCACAGCTATATTGAGCGCTCCGTGACGGAGCCTGATCAGGATAGGAGGCTTAGGCGAAAATTCGATCAGTACGGAAGTACCACGGATGATTAAAGAGTTATTCTAGCTGAGGGCGTAGGCCCTGCAGCTACACCAGTAACCGGCCGCCATCGACGGCCAGCACCTGGCCGGTCACAAAGTCGGCCGTGGCGAGGTACACCACCGCCTCCGCGATGTCGTCGCCGGTCCCGGTGCGATGCAAAGGGACGCGCCGGATGTATTCCTCATCGGGGGCCTCGCCGGGAAACTGGATCGTGCCCGGAGCAATGCTGTTCACCAGTATCTCCGGCGCGAGCGCCCGCGCCAGGCAGCGCGTCAGCATGATCGAGCCTGCCTTCGACACGCAATAGTGCGTGTAGCTCGGCCACGGCAGCATCCCGCCGAGTGACGAAATGTTGATGATTCGCCCGCGGCCCTGCCGCTTCATGATCGGCGCCGCCGCCTGCGCGCATAGAAATTGCGATTTCAGGTTGATGTCGAGAATGCCGTTCCATTGCTCGTCGGTGAGCTCTTCAAACTTCGCCGCGAAAAACGCGCCTGCGTTGTTCACCAAAATGTCGAGCCGCCCGAATTCCTTCTCGACCGCGGCGAACATCTTCTGCACCTCGGGCCGCTTGGTGACGTCGGCTTGAATCGCCAGCGCCCGCGAGCCGCCCGCCGCGATCTCGCCCGCGACTGCCTCGGCATCGCTGCGCGACGTCGCGTAGTTCACCGCCACCGCCGCGCCCTCCTCCGCCAGTCGCAGCGCGATGCTCCGTCCGATACGCTTCCCCGCCCCCGTCACCAACGCCACTTGCCCCTCTAGCGGCTTTCCCGCCATTCGTACCTCCTTCGCGTCGCGATACACCTTAGCAAAGCCCGCGTCCGAAAACACCTCGCGGCATCTAACGAGAACTTTCCGCGATCTTGGAATTCCTCAATTGCAGTTCGACAATTCAGTTTCATTCCTGGTCCATCGTTCACTCAAGTCCCCAACCCGAGCCTTGACGCCACCCGCTCGACGGTGCTATTGCCCTACACCGGGTTGCGCATTCGCGTGGGGGCTATATGACATCCACTCGATCGCGGTGGCTGGCCGCCGCAGTGGTCTTCTCGTGCACATGGGTGGGCGCTACATCCGTATTGGCGCGGGCCCGTCAGGATTCGCAGACGAAAGCCGCAGCCGAATTGCCCGGCAAGCAGCTCTTCGAGCAGCGCTGCTCCACCTGCCACGGCCTCGACGCCGGCGGCGCGATGGGGCCGAACATTCAAGGTATCCCGTTTCGTCTCGGCGCGGACGTCGTCAAGGGCATCATCAAGAATGGGGTCGGCGGCGGTGGCATGCCGGCATTTGCCGGGCAGCTCGATGATGCGCAAATTCAGCAGATCATCGATTATCTCCTCACGCTCATGCGCAACGATTCCGCCGCCATCACCGGTGATCCTGCCAAGGGCAAAGACGTCTACGACTCGAGCGGCTGCGCCTCCTGCCACACCGTCGCGGGCCAGGGCGGCGACTCCGGCCCCGAACTCACAACGGTCGGCTCGCTGCGCGGCGCCGGCTACCTCCGCAACGCCGTGCTCTACCCCGGCACCGATCTGCCTCAGACGCGCTCCTTCCTCGAAAGCGGCGGCCAGCTCCAATATCTCTTCGTGCATATCGTCACGAAAGCGGGCAAGGCCTACGACGGCACGCGCGTCGTCGAAGACTCCTTTCGCATCGTGATCGAAGACGCCCACGGCAGCTTCCTCTCCTTCCGCAAAGCCGATCTCGCCGTTTTGGACAAGGAAACGGGCAAGAGCGTGATGCCGAGCGTGCGTGGCAAACTGTCCGACGACCAGGTGAGCGATCTAGTGGCTTATCTCGCGAGTCTGAAGGGGGCCCAATGAGAGTCGTCCAGCACGCCATTCTCGGCGCACTTTTGGCTTGCGTTGCAGCGTCGTCATTTGCGCAGGACGTCCCCTACGAGCGCATTCTCCACTCCCAGGACGAACCGCAGAACTGGCTCACCTACAGCGGCAGCTACAACTCGCAGCAGTTCTCGCGGCTCAAGCAGATCGATAAGGAAAATGTCTCGCAGCTGAAGGTCGCCTGGATCTATCAGGCCAGCCGCCCGGTTTTGAACGTGGAGGCCTCGCCGATCGTCGTCGATGGCGTGATGTACATCGTCGAGCCGCCAAGCAACGTCGTCGCGCTCGACGTTCGCACGGGGCTGCGTCTCTGGACCTACGAGGCCAAACTGCCCGAGCACGTCGTCTCGATCGGGCTCTACGCCACCAGCCGCGGCGTCGCCATCCTCGATCACACCGTCTACCTCGGCACCGCCGACGCGCACCTGATCGCTCTCGACCACAAGACCGGCGCCGTCCGCTGGAACGTTCACGTCGCCGACAACGCGATGGGATATGCGATGACGGGGCCGCCGCTCGCGATCAACGGCAAGATCATCATGGGCATCGCCGGCAGCGAAGCCGCCGTCCGCGGGTTTCTCGACGCCTACGACGCGAAAACGGGAAAGCGCCTGTGGCGTTTTTGGACCACGCCGCGTCCCGGCGATCCCGGCGCCGAAAGCTGGGGTCCGGGTGCGATCGAAAGCGCCGGGGCCACCACATGGAACAACGGCTCGTACGATCCCGATCTGAATTTGATTTACTGGGGCACCGGCAATCCCGCGCCCGATTTCAACGACGAAGACCGCCCCGGCGACAATCTCTACACGTGCTCGCTTGTGGCCATCGACGCGGATACCGGCAAGCTCAAATGGTATTTCCAGTTTTCGCCCCACGAAAACCACGACTGGGATTCCGACGAGCCGCCGGTGCTCTTCAATGCGAAGATCGACGGCAAGCCGCGCAGGCTGGTTGGCTTCGCCAACCGCAACGGTTTCTACTACGTGCTCGATCGCACGGACGGGAAATTCATCGCGGGCGTGCCCTTCGTCAAGGAGACCTGGGCCAAAGGGCTCGACGCCAATGGGCGCCCGATCCTGGCGCCGAATCAGCAGCCCACGCTGGGCACGGGCACTCTCGTCTACCCCAGCATCACGGGCGGCGTCGATTGGACGAGTCCGTCGTACAGCCCGGACACAGGCCTCTTCTACGTGAGCGCGCACGAAACCGGCGCGTACTACATCAAGGGAACGGGCAAGATCGAGCCGGGACCTCCCAAGGGCATCGTGGGCGGCGGCGGCATTCGCGCGCTTGTGGGCGAACAATCCTACGGTGCGATTCGCGCCCTCGATGCAACCACGGGGAAGCTGCGCTGGCAGTTCAAGCTGCTTTCACCGGCCTGGGTGCCGATTCTTTCGACTGCCGGAGGTTTGGTCTTCAGCGGGACAGATGAAGGGAATTTCTTCGCGCTCGATGCCGACACGGGCACGCCGCTATGGCAGTTCTACATGGGCCATTCGGCGCGTTCGAACCCGACAACCTACGAGGTGGA
>Ga0335073_10004851_pt1 | contig 18851 bp, 23 predicted proteins | sample Lox_Sample_22_FD_207093 | JGI IMG/M metagenome (GOLD analysis project Ga0335073, IMG submission 207093) | Soil microbial communities from Loxahatchee National Wildlife Refuge, Florida, United States - Lox_Sample_2.2 | ecosystem: Environmental > Terrestrial > Soil > Wetlands | place: USA... | reverse complement strand
CAGCCCGGCTATGGCGCGAGCAAGGCCGGCCTGATCGCGTTCGGCCAGTCGCTGGCGCGGGCGCTCGGGCCGAGCGGGATCTCGGTGACCGCGGTCGCGCCCGGATTCACCGAGACCGACATGGCCGCGAGCGAGCTCGCCGGTGAGGGCGGGGAACGGCGGCGGGCCGAGAGTCCCCTCGGGCGCGTCGCCACGCCCGAGGAGATCGCCGCCGCAGTGCTCTACCTCGCTTCGCCCGAGGCTGAGCTCGCGAGCGGCGCGGTCCTCGACGTCAACGGGGCGTCGTATCTGAGGATGTGACGTCGTCGCTCCGGCCCGCGGCGACGCTCGCCCGGAGCAGCGCGTTCATGTCGGCCAGCGGGCCGAGGTGGGAGAGCTTGTCGGGGTTGACGACCGAGTTCACGGCCCGGATCTCGCCGCCCCCGATCTCGAGCTCCCACACGCCGACGACCCGGCCCTCGGGGTCGAGCAGGAGCGCTCCGGGCATCCCGTTGACCTCGACCTCGCGCATCGACGCCCCTGGGATGCGCGACCCGAGGCGCATCCAGCTCATCAGCATCTGTGCGACGCGCGTGCGACCGGCCACCGGGTGACCGAGCGCCGGTACCTTGCCACCGCCGTCGCCGGTGAGCACCACGTCGTGCGCCAGTAGAGCCTCGAGCCCGGCCAGATCGCCATCCCGGGCCGCCGCGAAGAACCGCCGCGCGAGCTCGTCGCGCTGCTCGCGCGAGCTCTCAAACCGCGGCCGGCGCGCGTCGACGTGCCCGCGGGCCCGGCTCGCGAGCTGGCGCACGTTGTCCTCGCTCTTGCCGACGATCGCGGCGATCTCGCCGTAGCCGTAGTCGAACACGTCGCGCAGCAGCAGGACGGCGCGCTGCTCAGGGGACAGCGACTCGAGCAGGACGAGCATCGCCGTCGACAGCGAGTCCGCGATCTCGGCGTGCTGCGCCGGGTCGTCCCGGCTGTCGGTCAGGATCGGCTCGGGTAGCCACTCGCCGACGTACCGCTCCCGCCGGACCCGCGCCGAGCGGAGCTCGTTGATCGCCAGCCGGGTGGTGATCGTCGCCACGAATGCTCGCGGCGACTCGATCCGCTCGCCCGCCTCCACGCTGCGGTGGACACGGAGCAGCGCCTCCTGGACCACGTCTTCGGCCTCGGCGACGCTGCCGAGCATCCGGTAGGCGATCGCGAACGACACCGGGCGAAGCTCGTCGAGCAGCTCCTCGCTCGAGTTCGGGCTCATGCGGCGAATCCTTCCCGCCAGCTCGGATGCCGGGGCTCCCACCCAAGCTCGCGCTTGGCCTTGGCGTTCGACGCGCCGCGTATGTCGGTCATCATGACGATCGCGGCCTCGCCGGCGAGCATCCGACCGACGAGCCGGGGCACGCGCCACGGCTTCGGGGCACCGACCGCCTCCGCCAGCGCCGGCAGCCACTCCGCGACCGCGGCCGGATCGTCGTCGACGACGTTGTAGATCCCGCGCTTGCCGTGCTCGACGGCCGCGACGGTCGCCTCGGCGGCATCCGCGATGTGCACGAACGACCACACTCCGGCGCCGCTGCCGACCACTGGGAACTTTCGCTTGCGCACCATCTCGAACTCCGGGGCACCTGGGGACAGGCCCGTGCCCGGACCGTAGAACCCGCCGTAGCGGAGCACGACGCCCTCGGTCCAGCCAGCGCCGATGACGGCCTCCTCGAGGTGGCGAATCGCCGCCAGCGACTCGCGCATCTCGCGCGCGGGGTTCGGGTCGAGCGGATCATCCTCCGTCTTCACCGGACCGCCGGTCCTGGCGTACGGCCAGCCCGTGAAGCTCTGGATGACGAATCTCTTCACGCCAACGGCGCGCCCCGCGGACAGTAGGTGATCTGTCCCCTCCGTCCGCAACCGGTTCGTCATCGCGAAGCTCCGGTCGAAGTGGCGCATGTCGAGCGTCTCGATCGACGTCAGCTCGTGGACGATCACGTCGGGCCGCGCGTGGGCGACGGCCTGCGCGACCCGCTCGGCATCGAGCGCGTCGACGACCGACGGCTCCGCACCCAGGTCCCACAGCACCGCCTGCTTGGAATCGCTCCGCGTCGTGCCGACGACCTCGTGGCCGGCGGCCACAAGGCGGGGCACCAGCTGCCTGCCCATCGCTCCCGTTGCACCTGCAACGAACACTTTCATCTCTCGGCTCCTCTGATCGAACTTGCACCAGTTCTGACCAGGTACCCACGGCTGCTGTGACAGCCGAGGTGATCCGAGATCTAGTTGGCAGGCTCGACGGCGGCTCGCAATGAGGCCAGATCGCCAGACCCGAACACGACGCGGTTCCGCGTGGCGACGTAGACCAGATCGAGGTCGACCCCGGCCTTGGCGATCTTGCGCGTGAGGTCGGCGAGCACGCCCGGGCGGTCCTCGACGTCGACCACCACCACCTCGCGCTCGCGGGAGACCGCGAGATGGGATATCGCCAGTGAGTGCCGGGCGGCCTCGGCGTGGGGCACCAGGATGTGAAGCTCGGCCCTCTCCCCCGTGCCGATGCACGTAGCCGCCGCGATGTTGACGCCGGCGTCGCTGATCGCCGCCGCCACCTCCGCCAGCGCTCCCGGGGTGTTCTCGATGTCGATGACCAGGTCGAACGCCATATCCCCGTCGGCGGCAGCCTATCCGTTGGCGCAGCCACTGCGACCCGACGTCAACTTGCACGCCGGCGGAACAGCACCCCGGACAGCGCGATTGACACGGCGATGATCCCAAGGCTCCACACGACCGCGTGCCAGGCATCGGCACCGACGGGGCCACCGTTCAGCGACGCCCTGATCGTGTCGATCACCGCCGTCGCCGGCTGATTGTCGGCCACCGTGCGGAGCGCGGCAGGCATCGTCCGCACCGGCACGAACGCACTGCTCACGTATGGAACGAAGCTCACCAGAAACGCGATCCCCTGCGCCGCCTCGGGCGAGCGCGCGACGATCCCGATCGCCGCCGCCAGCCACGACAGCGCGAGCACGAACAGCGCCAGGATCCCGAGGGCCACGAACCAGTGATCCACTCCGGCGCTGGACCGGAAGCCGATCACAAACGCCACCGCGATCACCAGCGCCCCGGAGACGAGGTTGCGGGCCACGCTCGCCACCACGTGGCCGCTGATCAAGGCCTCGCCGCGCACGTCCATCGAGCGGAAGCGGTCGATGATCCCGCCGGCGAGATCGTTGGCGACGGTGACGGCCGTGGTCCCCGAGCCGAAGCCGATGCACACGAGCAGCACGCCGGGGACGACAAAGTCGACGTAGCGCGTGCCGGTGTCGATCGCTCCGCCGAACAGATAGACGAACATCAGCATCAGGATCACCGGCAGGATCAGCGCGGTCATCATGCCGTCGACGTTGCGTAGCGCCAGCCGCAACGCGCGCGCGACGAGCGGCGGGGAGACGTAATCAGACATGTGCGATCTCGCTTTCGGCGGCGTAGCCGTGGTCGTGGTCACCGGTGAGGCTCAGGAAGACGTCGTCGAGGCCGGCGGTCTGGAGTTCGAACCGCGCGATCCGCGTCCCGTCGGGATCGATCGCGTCGAACAGCGCGCGGGCGTCCGCGGCGCTGCCGTCGGTGGCGACGTTGAGCGTGAGCGCGGCGCGATCGACCTGGACGACCCGGTCTCGAGCAGCGTCGTTCAGCTCTGTGTGCGACGTCGCGTCGGTCGCCTGCAGCTCGAGCCGCGCGCCGCCGACTCGCTGCTTGAGCTCGCGCGCGCTCCCCTCGGCGACGATCCGGCCCCGATCGAGCACGGCGATCGTGTCCGCAAGCCGGTCCGCCTCGTCGAGGTACTGCGTCGTCAGGAACACCGTGACCCCGGTCGCGGCGAGCCCGGTCACGACATCCCACATCGCCTGGCGGCTGCGCGGGTCGAGCCCGGTGGTGGGCTCGTCGAGGAAGATCACCTCGGGCGTGCTGACAAGGCCCGCGGCAAGGTCGAGCCGGCGGCGCATCCCGCCCGAGTAGCCGGACACGCGGCGATCGGCCGCCCCGGTCAGGTCGAAGCGCTCGAGCAGCTCGACCGCGCGCGCCCGCGCCGCTCGCCCGCGCAGGCGCCGGAGCCGCCCCATCATCTCGAGGTTCTCGCGCCCGGTCTGGAGCTCGTCGATCGCCGCGTACTGGCCGGTCAGGCTGATCCGCCGGCGCACCGCGCCGCGCTCGGTGACCACGTCGTGGCCCGCTACGCGGGCGGTGCCGGCGTCGGGCGCGGTCAGCGTCGCGAGGATCCGCACGGCCGTCGTCTTGCCGGCGCCGTTCGGCCCGAGCAACGCGAACACCGTACCCGCCGGCACGCGGAGCCCGACCCCGTCGAGCACGCGCACCCCGCCGTAGGACTTCGTCAGGCCATCGGCCTGGATCTGCTCGTTCATCACGCCCTTTCGTCGTAGGATGGAATAAACTGCGTATCGCATACGCATGATTGCGTAAGGTATACGCAGTTGCCCGTCCTGTCAAATACGACGCGATGTCCGACGAAGCGCACCTGATCCCGCCAAGCATCGAGCTGGCCTGGGGACGCCGGCAGAAGGGCACGCGCGGGCCGAAGCCCGGGCTCACGCTCGACCGGATCGTCGCCGCAGGCATCAAAGTCGCGATGACCGAGGGAATCGGCGCACTGTCGATGACGCGGGTGGCGTCCGAACTGGGGGTCGGGACGATGTCGCTCTACCGCTACGTGACCGCGAAGGACGAGCTCCTCACGCTGATGGTCGACAGCGCGCTCGGCTCGCCGCCGGACCCTGTTTCAGGTGAGGACTGGCGCGCAGGGCTGACCCGGTGGGCGATCGGAGTCCGCGACGCCTACCGGCGACACCCATGGTCGCTGCGGGTCCCGATCAGCGCCCCGCCACTCGGCCCGAACAACGTCGCCTGGCTCGAGAACGCGCTCCGCGCGCTCGGGGGGACGCCCCTCTCGGAGCAGCAGAAGCTGTCGACGGTGCTGCTCGTGAGCGGCTTCGTCCGCAACGACGCGACGCTCGACCTCGATCTTGCCGCCGGCGCCGCCGGCGAGCAGGTGATGCCAACCTACGCCCGGATGCTGGGGGCGCTGATCGAAGGTGGCGATTTCCCCGCGCTCGCCGACGCACTCGCGTCCGGCGCGCTGTCGGACGAGGACGATCCCGACAGCGAGTTCTACTTCGGTCTCGAGCGGATCCTCGACGGCGTGGCGGAGCTCATCGCCCGCTCATGAGCACGGTCCGGTTCGCGAGCCGGCTCGAGAAAGCGTCCTCACCGGACGCTTTTTCGAGCCGGCCCCCCGGCGCTCAGAAGATGTCGGGCGCGGGCCCCGGCTCGGGCTTGCCGAAGCTCGCGTACGTCTCCGGAGCCGACGCCTCCGCGTCCGGGACGCCGGCGCCCCGGCGAGCAGCGACCGGCTCGAACGGATACCGCGCGCTGGCCTTTTCCTTGCGCGCGCCCACGGCCAGGATCAGCGCCGGCTCGGACCCGGTGTTGACGATCGTGTGCGGCGTCCGCGGCGGGCAGTGGAACAGGTCCCACGGACCGACGGGCCGCTCCTCCCCCTCGACGATCACCGTGCAATTGCCGCGCAGGATCAGGAAGTCCTCCTGCCCGGCCTCGTGGTGGTAGAGCGACATCGGCTTGTCTGGCTGGATCGAGTACAGACCGATGCCGAGGTCGTCGAAGTGGGCCTCGCCCTCGCCGCCGAACCGGCACACAGCGCGCATGTCGTTGTGCATCCACCGCGCGTCCCGCGCGTTGACGACAAACCACCCGCCGGTGACCGGGACGCCGTCTTCGAGCCGCGCCTCGGTCACGCCGGGACGGCGTCGGTGTCGACGCGCTCGCCGGTGATCGCCTCGAGCGCCTCGCGCAGCGCTGCTACGCGCTCGGCCCCGAACCGCTCGGCCCATTCCTGCTCGATCTCGTCGATGACCTCGACGCCCAGCGCCTGTGCCGCGCGGCCCCGCTCGGTCAGCCGGATGATCTTCGCCCGGCCGTCGCTCGGGTCTGGAACGCGCTCGAGATAGCCGCGCTTCTCGAGGTCGCTCGTGACCTCGCCGACGGACTGCTTGGTCATCCGCGCACGCTCCGCGAGGTCCGTGAGCCGGCTGCCGTCGGGGTCGATGTTCCCGAACACGCACCCGTGGCTGATCCGGATGTCGCTGTACGGCGTGTCGGCCAGGCGCCGCTCCAGCGCCTCGCAGAAGTCGTCAAAGGCGACGCTGAGCAGGCGAATCATCAACGGCTGGCGGGGAGTGTCGTAATCGATTGACATTTGGTAAGGACTCCTGATAAGGTTGCCAGACAGTTCGGAAGCCTTACAAGGTTGCCTGACAAGTTTAGCACCGAATCCGGAGGTATCTGAAGATGGCTAGAAAGTGGTGGACCCTACTGGCGGTGAGTGTCGGCACCTTCATGTTGCTGCTGGACATCACCGTGGTGAACACCGCGCTTCCGTCGATCGAGAAGGACCTGTCGGCGAGCTTCACCGACGTCCAGTGGGTCATCGACGCCTACACGCTGTCGCTCGCCGCGATCGTGCTGACGGCCGGGTCCCTGGCCGATCGGCTCGGACGCCGAGCGGTGTTCGCCATCGGGTTGGGGATCTTCTCGGCGGCCTCGCTGGCCGCGGGACTCGCGCCCGATGCAACGTTCCTGAACATCTCCCGCGCGATTCAGGGAATCGGCGGCGCCGCCATGTTCGCGGTCTCGCTGGCGCTGGTCGCGCAGGAGTTCGCCGCGGGGCGTGAGCGCGCGATGGCGATGGGCGTCTACGGCGCGACGATCGGCGTCGCGGTCGCGGTCGGCCCGCTCGTCGGCGGCGCGATCACAAGCGCCTTCGGCTGGCGCTGGGTGTTCTTCCTCAACGTCCCGATCGGGATCGCGGCGATCGCGATCACGTTCCTCAGGATCCGCGAGTCCCGCGATCCCAACGCCACCCGCATCGACTGGCTCGGGCTCGTCACGTTCAGCAGCGCGCTGGTGATGCTCGTGCTGGCGCTGTTGCGCGGGAACGACGACGGTTGGGGCAGCACACTGATCCTCGGCCTGTTCGCCGGCGCGGCGCTGATGCTGGCGGCGTTCACGGTGATCGAGCGGCGGGTCCGGGAGCCGATGCTCCCGCTCGAGCTGTTCCGGCGAGGCGCGTTCACCGGCGTCCAGATCGCGGCAGCGGCCGTGTCGGCCTCGTTGTTCGCGTTGTTCCTGTACCTGACCCTGTATCTCCAGAACTACCTCGGCTACTCGCCGCTGCAGGCGGGGCTCCGCTACCTGCCGATCACCCTCGTGCCGTTCCTGGTCGCGCCGCTCGCCGTCGCCCTGATGGCTCGGGTCCATGCGCGCGTCCTGATGGCGGCCAGTCTGGCGCTCGTCGGCGGCGGGCTCCTGCTGATGTCGGGGCTGACGCCGAGCGATGGCTGGACGGCGCTGCTGCCCGGCTTCATCGTCGCCGGCATCGGCGTCGGTCTGCTCAATCCCGTGATCGCGGACGTCGCGGTGAGCGTCGTCGCCAAGGAGCGCAGCGGGATGGCGGCCGGAATCAACGACACGTTCCGGCAGGTCGCGATCGCGGTCGGCGTGGCGGCGTGGGGAGCGATCTTCCTCGCCCGCGGCGCGGACAAGATCTCAGCGGTCGCGGCCGGGACGCCCGCGGCCACCGGCGATCATCCCCGCCAGCTGATCGAGGCCGCGTCCGGCGGCCGTCTGCAGGCGGCCTTGAGCGCGGTGCCGCACGGAGCCCGCGGAATCGTCACCACCGCCACCCGCGACGGCTTCCTGAGCGGGTTGAACACGATCCTCGTGATCGGCGCCGCGCTCGCGTTCGCCGGCGCGCTGCTGGCGCTGTGGCTGGTCCGCGAGCACGAGATCGAGCGCGAGGCCCAGCCCGAGTTGATCGGAGAGGTCGCGATGGCCCAGGGCGCCGGTAGGTAGCTGGTTGACGAGGTCCCGGATCGGTAAGCATCCAGATGGATGTCCGAATCGAATGGCTCAGTGGTCTCCAGCGTCGACCGTCTCGTCGGAGACGGCGTCGAGGCGGCGGTGCGCGCCAAACACGCGTGGCGCCTTCGCCGCCTCGGCTGGGACCGCGCCCTGACGCCGGGACAGGACTCGATCTGGGCGAGTGGCGATCCTCCGCCGCGCGACGGCTGCTCGCTCGAGGTGCTCGTCGACGGCGCCGCCGCGTTCCCGGCGATCGCGGAGGCGATCTCGAGCGCCCGCGATCGCGTGCACGTGACCGGTTGGCACGTGGCGCCGCACTTCGAGCTCGTCCGCGGAGAGCGCCCGACCGTGCTCGGCGAGTTGCTGGCCGAGACCGCCGAACGGATCGACGTCCGGGTGCTGGTGTGGGCCGGAGCGCCGGTGCCCGCGTTCCACCCCACGCGCAAGGAGGTGCGCGCCGGAGTCGAGGAGCTCACGCGCGGCACCCGGATTCGCTGCGAGCTCGACCCGCGTGAGCACCCCTTCCACTGTCATCACGAGAAGACGGTGATCGTCGACGGCGAGGTCGCGTTCGTCGGCGGGATCGACATGACCGACTACGCGGGGGATCGGTTCGACACCAGCGACCATCCGGCTCGCCGCCGGCTCGGCTGGCACGACGTCGCCAGTTGCCTGCGCGGCCCCGCCGTGGCGGACGTCGAAGATCACTTCGTGCTGCGGTGGCGTGAGGTCACGGGCGAGCGGCTCGAGCGCGCACCGGCACCCGCCGCCGCCGGCGGATCGACTGTCCAGGTCGTCCGGACGATCGCCGAGAACATGTACGACGACGTCCCGACCGGCGATTTCCGGATCCTCGAGAGCTACATGCGCGCGATCCAGAGCGCGAAGCGCTTCGTGTACCTCGAGAACCAGTTCCTGTGGGCACCGGAGATCGTCGACCTGCTGGCCGAGAAGCTCCGCCGGCCGCCGTGCGACGAGTTCAGAGTCGTCGTCGTCCTCCCCGCTCGCGCCAACAACGGCCACGACGACACGATGGGGCAGCTCGGACAGCTCGTCGAAGCCGACGACGACGCCGGCCGCCTGCTCGCCACGACGATCCGCTCGCTCAGCGGGCAGCGCGACGATCACCTGTACGTCCACGCCAAGGTGGGCATCATCGACGATCGGTGGCTCACGGTTGGCTCGGCCAACCTCAACGCTCACTCTCTGCTCAACGACACCGAGATGAACGTCGTCACCGACGATCCCGAACTCGCGCGCGCAACCCGGCTGCGGCTGTGGGCCGAGCACCTCGAGGTGGATGCGGACACGATCGCCGGCGAATCTCCGCACGCGGTCGTGGACGAGCGATGGCGCGAGGTGGCTTTCGAGCAGCTCGACCGTGTTCGAAACGGCGCGCGGCCGACGCACCGGCTATTGGCTCTCCCCGGCCTGTCGCGGCGCTCGCGCCGGTTGCTCGGGCCGCTCGTCGGGCTCGTCGACGACGGTTGAACCGCCGGGGCCTCGTTAGGCCCAGGCCGGCTCGCGGCCGTTCTCGCGCACCCACTGGCCGACGAGCCCGCGCAGGTGGGCGACGAAGCGTTCGTGCTCGTGCGGCGGATACGTCGCCCGGACGGTGCTCACGAGCAGCCGGTCGAAGTCGGCCGAGCTCACCCAGTCGAGCACGAGCTCGTCGACGTGGCCGAGGCGGCTCGCGCAGAAGTCGTGATAGCGGTCGGTTTCGAAGTACTCGTCCGACAGACGACGGTAGGCCGCAAGCTTGTCCTCGTAGCTGAGGTCCTCGCGGTCGCCGATCTCAAAGTACCGCCGCGTGTCGAGGTCGAGCTGCGGGCGGCGACCGGTGACCAGGCAGAACGTGCACCACCGGAGCAGCGCCTTCATCGCCCACGGGAAGTAGTAGTGGAGGCTCGTCAGCGCGACGTCGGGCGAGGCGTTCGCGTAGTCGATCGGATGAACCTCGTCGCCGCGCACGAGGCACTCGCACGAGTTGAACTCCCAGCGGAAGAACGCGTTGACGAGGCGGCTGATCGTCAGCACCTCGTTGCCGAGGTCGGGAGTGAGGAAGTCGTGGGCGACCTCGTACCGGTCGTGCATCGGGCGGTCGGGGCGGAACTTCATCACCATCGTCTCGGGACCGATCGACAGCGATCGGGCAAACACGTCGAAGTCCTCGACCGACGCCTGGAGGTGCATCAACCGCCGGCCCGACGCGTCGTAGGCGTGCTCGAGCTCGGTCTGGTTGCGCACGCGGCTGACGCCGATCCACTGCCCGCCGTCGTAGGGCTTCATGAACAGCGGGTAGCCGATCTGCTCGGCGATCGCCGGCAGGTCGAACGCGCGGTTGTAGCGCGCGGCGGTGTACTGGAAGCGGGCGTTGTCCGGCGGGTCCTTGTGCGGGACCAGCACCGTCGAGGGCACCTTGAGGCCGAGGCGGATCATCGCGCAATAGGCCGCGTGCTTCTCCATCGCCTGGAACGTGAACGGGCTGTTGAGGAGGTACACGTCGTCCATCAGCGCGACCTTCTTCAGCCACTCGCGCGGGAGGTAGTACCAGTACGCGAGCCGGTCGATCACCAGCCCGTAGCGCGGGCGGTAGCGCAGGTCGAACGGTTCCATCGTGATCCGCTCGGTCGCTATCCGGTGACGGCCGCCCGAGGCGTCGGTGATCGGCCCCAGCCGGTCGACCAGCGTCTCGAACGCCGTCGGCCAGTCGTCCTCGGTGCCGAGCAGCAGCCCGATCAGATGCTCCATCAGAGGAAGCGTGGCAGATGATGGGCGAACTGCGCGCGCCAGGAAGGCCAGTCGTGCGCGATGTCGTGGCCCCACAGGTCGAGCTCGCACCGGATGCCCTTGGACCGGAGCAGCCCAGCGAAGCTCCGGGTCGAGGAGAGCGCACCGGTCGTGTCCTCCCACTGGCCCTGCCCGCACACGAGCAGCACGCTGAGGTGCCCGCGCAACCAGTCGAGGTGATCGCCACCGAGATGCGCGACGTAGTCCATTGGGTTGTTGAAATAGGCGGCGTCGCCGCGCTCACCCCACCCGTCCCACGACGCAGGGTCGTAGTTGCCCGACAGGCACATCGCGAGCGGGAACGCGTCGGCGCGCTTGAGCGCGAAGTTCGCGGCGTGAAACGCGCCCAGGCTGACGCCGGTTGTGATGATCTCGGCGGCCCCGCCGCAGTCCCACCTGATGAACGGCACGACCTCGTCGAGGATCCACGACTCGTACACCCCGTGACGCCGCGCGCGCTCCTCCAGGGGGATGCCCTGGTTCGACCACGACTCGGCGTCGAACGAGTCGACGCAGTAGAGCTTCGCGCGCCCTTGCTCGATCAGGTCGCCGACCGCCCCGACCATGCCGTGGCGCTCGAACTCGCCGGCGTCGCCCTTCTCAGCCGGGAACGCCAGCACCGGGCGCCCCCAGTGGCCGTAGACCGCAACGCCGTTCATCGCGGCGACCATAGACGCGCCAACAGACGCGTCAGGTGCGGATCGAGCGCGTCCCGCCACGCCGTGTAGTTGTGGAGGTCGGGAACCTCCGCGGGGTGGGCGTCGTATCCCTGCACGGCGAGCGCGTTCGCCATCAGCCGGTTGTTGTGGACGTTCTCCTCTGTCGCGCCGCAGGTCATCCCGACCGGTACCGGGTGCGCGAAATCCGTGCTCCGAAGGACGCCGCGGACGAAGCGAACGATCCGGGCGTAGCGCGGGAAGCCCGACTCGTGGCGGTCAAATCGGGGGACGAAGAAGCTGGCCGACTGGAGGAACAGGCCGGCGAACGTCCCCGGCCAACTCCGCTGCGCCTGGAGCATGGCGAGCCCTCCAAGGCTCGCCCCCATTCCCACCGCCAACCCGGCGACTTCATGCTCGGCGCACACCGCGGGGACGATCCGGTTGCACAGTGCGCGGCCGTACGCCGCCGAGGCCGAGTACCACTCGTCGCGGTCGCCGGGAGGCAACAGCGCGACGCGAAACGGCGGGAGCGTCTCGCGCTCGATCATCGCCCCTGCGTACCGCGTGAGCCCCGCGAGCGCGTCGTACTCCGGGCCGTCGTGCGCCACCAGCAGCGGCAGCGCGCCCTCGCCCGGCGACCAGACGCAGATTTCCAGATCGCGGCCGAACACGCGGACGCGGACCGCCTCGTACACGCCGGCGACCGCCGGCTGCTCGAGCCACGCCGGCGCGCGGTAACCGGGCGCCGACAGCACGGACTTCTCGCCGAACGCGCCCGGCGCGCGTTCCGGGTTGCCGGGGTCGCACACGACGACCGTCTCGCCTCCGGCGTCCGACAGCTCGAGTTGGTACTCGAGGCGGACGAGGCCGTCGTCGGGTAGGTGCAACACCCACACTCCGTCGTCGCGGACGAACTCGCGGTCGGCGAGCGGCAAGTCGGAGCAGAGCCGGACGGCGGCGTAGCGCTCCTCGGGATCGTCGACGCGCAGGCTGCCGAGCACCGGGCGGGAAGGTAGCAACCGGTACCTTCCGGTCGGTGAGCTACTCGGTCGTGAACATCGACGAGATCGAGGGCGCGGGACCGGGCGGGGCCGTTCGATTCGTCCGCCGGGAACTCGGCGTGGAGGCGTTTGGCATCAACTGGTTCGAGATTCCGCCGAACGCCTCCGGGCACGAGCACAACGAGACGCGCTCGGGCCAGGAGGAGGTGTCGGTCGTCGTCCGCGGCGACGGCCACTGGATCGTGGATGGCACCGAAGTCCCGGTCCGGGTCGGAAGCTTCGTTCGTTTCGACCCTGAGGCCACCCGATGCCCCGTCGCCGGTCCCGACGGCCTGACGTTCGTCTCGGTCGGCGCCCGGCGCGGGGCGTACGAGCCCCGCGGTCCGTTCTGAGCCGCGAGCTCGTGCCGGCGTGGATCGCCCACGCGGACTGGGGCACCGCGCCCCGCCCGACGGAGGTTCAGCCCGACGACACCGTCACCTTCGACATCACGACCGGCGGTGACGGCGAGCCGTCCTGCGGCGGGTTCGTGGGGAGCGCGCCGATCTTCTCAACGACCCCGATTCCCGAGGAGACCTTGCCCACCAGCGCGTAGTCGGGGGTGAGGCCGGCCGATTGGGTGACATTCGGCGCGGTGACGACGAAGAACTGGCTGCCCGACGCGCCCGCCGGCTGCGTCTGCGTCTTGGCCATCGCGACGTCGCCGAGGACGTACTGAGTGTTCTTCGGGGGCGCCTCGACGACCGTGTAGCCGGGGCCCCCGGCTCCGGTCCCGGTCGGGTCGCCACCCTGGATCACGAACCCGGCGGCGACGCGGTGGAAGGTCAGGCCGTCGAAAAAGCCCGTCTTCACCAGCGAGTAGAACGACGCCGAGGTCTTCGGCGACTGCGCCGCGTCGAGGGTGAACGCGAACGTCCCGCAGTTGGTGACGATCGTGACCGTGTAGGTGCGATGGGGGTCGAGCGTCAGATGCGGCGCCGACAGATGACCCTCGCCCTTGGGCGCGGGCACGCGAACCGTGCGACACGGCCCTGCGGGACGCGCCGGCGCCGTAGACGGCGCCGGCGCTTGGCTGATCTTCGATGTCGACGTGGTCGGCGAGCTAGGGCTGCTGCTTCCGCAGCCGGCGAGCCCGGCGACGAGGGCGAGAGTCAGCCATGCTCGGCGCACGGCCTACAAGCAAACCAGATCGCCTCATTGCGAGCTGCTGAAGCTCTGGACGCTCTCGCGGCCGACGGTGCCGCCGCCGCCTGTTGCCTCACCGCTGCCGCTGCTGAAGCCGCTGACGCTCCCACCGCCGGCGCCCGGGCCTCCGCCCGGGATCGTTACCGCCGGCACCGTCTGTGTGGTCACGCCCGCCGGTGTCGTAATCGCCGCCGAGGTGACCGCGTGCGCGCTCGGCCACCAAGCGACGAACCAGCCGTTGTCGACCGTCGCCTGCACCTTCGTGCCGTCATCGAGGACCAGGGTCACCGCGCTGACCCCGTCACCGGTACGCCCGTCCGCAAACGAGTACGCCGATCCGCCGCGACTCGACTCGTGAGTGGAGAGGAGGATGCGTCCTGCGGCGACGTCGATCGGCGCGCTCGCGGTGCTACCGGAGACCGACCTGAACGACGGACCACTGATGCAAGTCGCGCTCGAGGTGTCGCTCGCGTAAACGGAGAACGTGAACGGCCCGCGCGTGTCCGCGAGCTTCAGCGGCAGCCCGGCGATCGGCGATTGTCCACCCTCGCAGCTGGCCTGTGCATTCGCCAGTTGCCCCGGAGACGGCGTCGTCGGCGTCGGGGTCCAGCCGGCGAACGCGTTCGATGCGCCGGCGGTCAGCGAGACGATCACCGCGACCGTACCGGCGCCGGCGGCGGTCGCGAGCGCCCCGATCGCGAGCGGCGGCCGGAGCCGCCGCGTCCGCGGGTGGTAGTCGAGGTGGGCCAGGCGGGCGATGCTCGCCGTGGGCACCTGGGCCGCGCGTTCGCGGAGCGCCGCGCGCACCTCAGTTTCGAGTTGGTCTGTCATGTCGAGATGCTCCTTGTCTCATTGGTCGTGCGCAGCGCCTGCTCGAGTCGCGCGAGTCCGCGAGCGGCGGTGCTCTTCACTGTGCCGAGGGAGCACTTCATGGCGGCCGCGGCCTCGGCTTCGGGAAGGTCAAGGAAGTAGCGCAGGACGATCGCGGTCCGCTGTCGCGGCGGCAGCGCCGCGAGCGCCCTGAGAAGCTCGTCTTGCTCGTCGAACGCGCGTTGTTCGTCCGCCGGCTGGGAGCGATCGGGAAGCGCCTCGCCGGTGAGCTCCCGCCGGCGACGGGTCCGTCGGCCGGCGTCGTCGAGCGCAAGGTTGACGAGGATGCGCCGGGCGTACGCCAGCGGGTGCTCCATCTTCCGGACTCGATGCCAGCGACCGGCCACCTTGAGCAGCGTCTCCTGCACGAGGTCCTCCGCGTCCTGGAGGTCCCAGACGATCAGGTACGCAGTTCGCGTGAGCGAATCGGTGCCCGCAGCTACAAAGGTCTCGAAGTCGGCTCGCCCGTGATCCATCTGGCCTACTAAACGGGTCGGAGCCCCGAAAAGGTTGAGCGGGAATCCGCGTCTATCGGCGCCGGATCCGCCAGTAATTCACGTCGGCGTCCGGGTCGTCACGGGCCGGGAAGCGGACACGCCAGAAAACCGGCAGCGCCACACCCAACAGGACCAGTGCAGCCAGAGCCGAGTAATTGTCGAAGATCGAGACGAACACGACCGCCCCCAGCATCCCCACCGGCAAGAGCCATGGGAGCATCCACGACTTCATGGCCGAAGGCTACTCCCGAATCGTCCGCGCGGCCACTAAGGGTTCACGGCGACCTGCCGACAGTAGGAGTGATCGCAGCGGGCCCCCCAGGCTGGAAGGGCCGTGTCAGCGGGGTGAGACTCGGCGCCTCACCGACCCGCCGCAATCGCTCCTTTCCGCTTAGCCCAGCTTGATGGCCCGCTCGACCGACTGCGCGAGGAGGCCCTGGCCCGCATAGCTCGGGTGAATCCCGCAGCCACCACCAGACAGCTGCGTGAGCAGCCCAGCGGTGCAGGCGTTGCCACCGGAATGCGCTTCGCCGGCCGCGAACTGACCGAACCCGTCGGCGATCACGACGTGGAACGGCTTCGTCGCTGAGTCAAGGCTTGCGTTGCCAAGCGCGGTGGACGAGTTCTCCGCCGGGGTTGGCGAGTAGTAATTGACGAACACGATCTGCCCGCCGTAATGCGCCTTGTTGCGGATCGCCGACAGGACCGTCGCGATGTTCTTGTCCGCCGTCCCGATCACTCCGGCCTGCTCGGTGAGGCTGGCGCAATGGTCGGCGGTCGTCTCCTGGCAGAGCAGGAGGTCGTTGGCGCCGATCATGAGCGAGACGAGACGGACGTTGTGATGCTTCTTCAGGTACGACACCGCGAAGGCAAGCTGCGAACCGGTGTACTTCACGTGAAGCGGGAAGCCGGACGTGAGGTAGGCAGGCCCGCCGCCCGGAGCGTTCTCGCAGCCGTTGCTCTGAGCTGTGGGGTCGATCATGCTCGAGGACGTCTCACCGGGGCACGCCGCGTTCACGACGTTGAGGTGAAGCTCGGAGCCGAGCACCTCGGGATAGCCGATGAAGCTCGAGGCATCCGTGTAGTTCGGCGCCGGTACGACGGACGACTCCTCGTAGCCAAAGCTCACTGAGTCGCCGAGGGCCAGATAGGTCGATCCCGCGGTGACCGGCGTGTGGACCGTGACCTTCGGAGCCTTTGGCTTCTTTGTCGGCTTCTTGGCCAGCGCCGGGGCGCTCACAAGCGCGAGACCGAGCATCGCGCAGATGCTCAGGGCCGCAAGTTTGAAAGTACGCCGCGCGGTCGCGCGCGTACCTCGAACGATCTTCATACCGTGTGTGTCTCCTTCCCCACGGGTTGGGCGCCGCCCCGGCCTGGCCGCGCTGCTGTTTGGCGGCGGGAGATGGTAGCCGGGCGGACGGTCATTTGTGTCCGAGGTGTGAACACCTCGGAAGGCCGAATGATGCGTTCGTCATTACAATCCCCCCGTCGCGACCGAGCTTTCGATCAACCGCAGGGACGAGGCCGGGGGTGTAGTGCTCGCGCTCTCTGGCGAGCTGGACGTCGTGTCCGCCCCGGAGCTCGGCCTGTGCCTGAGCGAGGTCATGGCCGAGGCCCATGACCGCGTCGTGCTCGACCTGAGCGAGCTCGCGTTCGTCGACAGCGCCGGCGTCAGCGTCCTGATCAAGGCCAAGCAGGACGCCGAGTCGAGCGGCCGCACGCTCGTGCTCGGGCAGCCGACCGAGCAGGTGCACCGCGTGTTCGCACTCGTCGGGCTGGCCGACTGGCTGACGTTCGAGAGCTGAGACAGGCAACGCTGCGGGACCGGTCGCGGACTTGCGCGGCGGTCGCGAACTACCCGGCGGCGGCGGCCTTCGCGACGCGCTTGCACGCGTCGCGGACGGCGAGCCGGAGCACCAGCGCGGTCACCGGACCGGCTCGGTCGTAGGTGGAGCGCCACCGGACCAGCGTGCCGCCGTCGGCGCTCGGCTCGAGCGTCACCTCGGACTTGTAGCCGGTCACGCGCATCCCATCGATCAACTCGTAGCCCATGCGCTCTCCCGGCACCCACGTGGTGACGCGCTCGCGCAGGTGATACGGAGCACGGTCGAGCACCCGCACCGCCCCCGGCCCCTGGTCGCCGCCGCCTTCGATCTCGACCTTCGACCACGCCCCCCACTGCGACCACTTCGACGCATCGGCCAGTAACGCCCACACCCCGGCGGGCGAGGCGGGGGTGGACGCGGCAGCTTCGATCGTCCCCATCTCGCCGATCATCCCAGATGACCGCGGCCCGTATGGTTCGCTGCATGACTCGCTACTCAGAGCGCGTTGTGTCGTCACCTCTGGCGTCGTGCACATGGGAGCAGGTCACCGCCGCCCCCTGGGAGCAGCGGGTCGTGCCCGATGCCTGCGTCGACCTCATCTGGTCGGGTGAGCGGTTGACGATCGCCGGCCCGGACACGCGGGCTCGCGTGGTCGCGCTGGCGCCCGGGACGCGGATCGTCGGCGTGCGCCTGCGCCCCGGCGTTGCCGGCGCCGTTCTCGGCATGCCGGCGAGCGCGCTTCGCGACGCCGCCCCGGACGCCGCCGACGTTCTCGGCCACGACGAGGCCGGGGCCCTGCTCGACGCCCTGTCCGCCGGCGCCGACCCGCACGCGCTCCTGCTCTCAGTGGTCGAGCGCCGCGGCGTGGTCGAACTCGATCCGTTGGTGGCAGCCGCGGTCGCCGCGCTCGACCGCCCGCAAGCGCGTGTCGCGGCGGTCGCCGCGGAGCTGGGGCTGAGCGCTCGGCAACTCCAGCGGCGCGTGGCCGATGCCGTCGGCTACGGGCCGAAGACGCTGGCGCGGGTGTTGCGCTTCCGCCGCCTGCAGGCGCTCGCGCCGGCGCCGCTGGTTGAGCGAGCGCTCGAGGCGGGCTACGCCGACCAGGCCCACATGACCGCCGAGGTCACCGAGCTCGCCGGCATTCCGCCTGTCCGATTTCTCAAAGACCGCACACCGACCGCGGCCTAGTCTCCGGCGCATGCCGGTCGATCGCGCCGCCGCCGAGACGTTCATCTGGTCCGCCGCCCGCCTCCTGGACCGCCACCGCTACGCGATGCTGTTCGCGGACGGTCCGGTGGATCCGGTGGTCGCGGCCGTTTCCGCCTACCGCAACCCCGACGGGGGCTTCGGCCACGCGCTCGAGCCGGACCTGCGATGCCCGCAGAGCCAGCCGGCGGCGACGCTGTCCGCGCTCGAGACGCTGCACGAGGCCGGCCGGCTCGACTCCGAGCTGGCGTCTGGGGCGCGCGACTGGATCGCTCGCATCGCCGCGACAGACGGCGGCATCCCGTCGGCCTTGCCGGGCTTCGAGCGTTATCCCCACTCGCCATGGTGGTCCGCAGATCCCGGATCGATGCTGACCTTTGCGCTGGCCGGCGTCCTTCACGCCGGCGAGGTCGCCGGCGACGAATGGCTCGCGCGCGCGACCGCCTGGTGCTGGCGCGAGATCGACGACGCCCATCGCCAGCCGACCGGCTACTGGCTGAAGTTCGCCTGCATGTTTCTCGATGCCGTCCCGGACGAGGGCCGCGCCCGCGCCGCGCTCGCATCGACGCGCTCGCGCATCGACCCGGAGGCGTTCGCGCCCGCCGGCGGCGCCGAGGGCGAGCGGCTCCGGCCGCTCGACATCTCACCCGGTCCCGGGACCCGCAGCCGTGAGCTGTTTTCCGACGCCGACATCGAGGCGCACCTCGACGAGGTCGAGAACGGCCAGCACGCGGACGGCGGCTGGATGTTCGACTGGTTGGCCTGGTCGCCGGAGCAGACCTCCGCGTGGCGCGGGGTCGTCACGATCCGCGCGCTGGTCTGGCTGCGGGACAACGGCCGCTCGTTCTAGGCCCGTCGGCTCGACCGGCATCACGAGTCGCCGCCGCCGCACCTCGG
>Ga0335073_10004850_pt1 | contig 18858 bp, 13 predicted proteins | sample Lox_Sample_22_FD_207093 | JGI IMG/M metagenome (GOLD analysis project Ga0335073, IMG submission 207093) | Soil microbial communities from Loxahatchee National Wildlife Refuge, Florida, United States - Lox_Sample_2.2 | ecosystem: Environmental > Terrestrial > Soil > Wetlands | place: USA... | reverse complement strand
CCACGCGCAGCAACCGCCCCCACACCTCGAGCCGCGGCCGCCAGGAGGCGGGATCGAACCTGACGTAATGCTCGAGCCTCAGGAAATACGCCAACAGCATGACGACGCCGAGCGCGACCGCGAGGGAGCTCGCGAGGCCCGCACCCGCCACGCCCAACGCATGCCCGGTCCCCCAGCCGGCGATCAGCACGGGCGCCAGCACGGCGTTCAAGATGACCGTCAACACTTGCACGATCATGGTCGGCTGCACGATTCCGGTGCCGCGCAGCGCGGATCCCATGGATACCAGCGCGAACTGCAGCGCCAGACTCGGCAGAAACCACTCGAGATAGACGATTCCCGCTTGCGTGGTCGCCGCATCCGCGCCCAGCATGCGCATGTAGGGCGAGGCCGAGACATAGCCCGCCGCCAAGGTGAGCAGCACGCACAGCGCGGAGAGCGCGAGGCTCTGGTTGAACACGCGCGTGGCTTCGGTCGGATCCTTGCGGCCGACCGCATGCGATATCAGCGCCACGGTGCCGACCCCGAGCACCTGGGTGAGCGCCAGCACGATGAACAGGACATTGCCCGCGGCGCCGACGCCGGCGAGCGCCGCCGCGCCCAGATGCGCGACGAAGTACAGGTCGATGAGCAGATACAGCGTCTGAAACAGCATGCCGGCGGCGATCGGCACCGACATGTGCAGTATGTGCCTGCCGATGGACTCGGTGGTCAGATCTTTCACGGCAACGCGTTATACCATTTGCTCATGAGAACCGTAACTTGCTCATGACAACGGTTACTTGCCCGGCGACACGGTAACGGGCAATCTCGGGCTTTGCGGGCAAGCAAGGGTTGAGCGGCATGACCAGCACCGAAATCGAGCCCAGACGATATTCCGGGATGGATGCCCTGGCACGCGCGGCGGGCGGCAGCATCGCGGCAAGCCTCGCGCGCGCCGTCGAGGAGCGCGGCATCGCGAGCCTGGTGGTGTCGGGGGGCCGCACGCCGCACAAGCTGTTCGAGCAGCTGCGCACCGAGGACATCGACTGGCGCCGCGTGTGCATCGCGCTCGCCGATGAGCGCTGGGTCGAGCCGACCGATGCCGGCAGCAACGAGAAGCTGGTGCGCGACGTGCTGCTCAAGGACCGGGCCGCCGCCGCCCGCTTCGCGGGCCTCAAGAACGCGGCACCCTCGCCCGATCTCGGCGCCGTCTCGGCGTGGGAGACTTTCGCGCGCGTTCCGCGGCCGTTCGACGTGACGGTGCTCGGCATGGGCGATGACGGCCACACCGCCTCGCTCATTCCGGGATCGCCGAATCTGCAAGTCGCCTTGAACCCGACGGCCTCGGCCGGATGCGTGGGCATGTGGTCGCCCGTGGCACCGCATCCGCGGCTCAGCCTGAACCTCTCCGCCCTGCTCGACTCGCGCCGCGTACTGATTCTCCTCGAGGGCGAGGGCAAGTGGCGCACCTATGCGGCGGCGAGCGGATCGGGGCCGGCCGAGGAGATGCCGATACGCGCCGTGCTGCGCCAGAAACGCACGCCGGTCGAGGTGCTCTGGGCGCCATGAAGGAGCGCGGCGACGGGCGCACCGCTCTCGACAAGGAGGCGATCAAGAGCTCGATCCTGGACGACCTCTTCTACATGCAGGGCAAGTTTCCGGGGCTCGCCACCCGCAACGACTACTACATGGCGCTCGCCTACGCGGTGCGCGATCGCATGCTGCAGCGCTGGATCAGCACCGCAGCCGAGTACACCAAGCGCGGCTCACGCACCGTGGTGTACCTCTCGGCCGAGTTCCTCATGGGTCCGCATCTCGGCAACAATCTCTTGAACCTCGGCATCATCGAGCCGGTGCGCGAGTGCATGGACGAGCTCGGACTCGACTTCGAGGAGCTGCTGGGCCAAGAGGAAGAGCCGGGACTCGGCAGCGGCGGCCTCGGTCGGCTCGCGGCCTGCTTCATCGATTCGCTCGCGACGCTCGAGGTGCCGACGCTCGGCTACGGCATCCGCTACGAGTTCGGCATCTTCCATCAGGAGATCGTCGATGGCTGGCAGGTCGAGCGGACCGACAAGTGGCTGCGCTCCGGCAATCCCTGGGAGCTTGTGCGGCCCGAATGGGCGGTGAGCGTCAAGTTCGGCGGCGGCACCGAGCATTACATCGACGAGCACGATCGCTCACGTGTGCGCTGGTTGCCCGACAAGATCGTGAACGGCGTGCCCTACGACACCCTGATCCTCGGCTACCGCACCAACACCGCGAACACCTTGAGACTGTGGCGCGCCGAAGCGCCGGAATCGTTCGATTTCGCGGCCTTCAACAGCGGCGATTACTACGGCGCCGTCAACCAGAAGGTCACCTCCGAGAACCTGAGCAAGGTGCTCTATCCGAACGATGAGCAGCTGCGCGGCAAGGAGCTGCGCCTCGAGCAGCAGTATTTCTTCGTCTGCTGCTCGATCCAGGACATGTTCCGGATCCTGCGCACCCAGAAGCTGGCGGTCACGAGGTTCCACGAGAAGTTCGCCGTACAGCTCAACGACACGCACCCGGCGATCGCCATCGCCGAGCTCATGCGTATTCTGATCGATGAGCACCTCGTGCCGTGGAGCGAGGCCTGGAGCATCACCTGCAAGGCCTTCGCCTACACCAACCATACGCTGCTGCCCGAGGCGCTCGAGCGCTGGTCGCTCGAGGTATTCGGCCGCGTGTTGCCGCGCCATCTCGAGATCATCTACGACATCAACTCGCACTTCCTCGAGGAGGTGCGCATGCGCTTCATCGGCGATGAGGAGCGGCTGCGGCGCATGTCCATCATCGACGAGAGCGGCGAGCGCTACGTGCGCATGGCGCACCTCGCCTGCATCGGCAGCCACGCGATCAACGGCGTCGCGCAGCTGCATACCGAGCTCCTGAAGTGCGACGTGCTCAAGGATTTTCACGAGCTCTGGCCGAGGAAGTTCAGCAACAAGACCAACGGCGTGACCCCGCGGCGCTTCCTCGCGCTCGCCAATCCAGCGCTCGCCCGGCTGATCAGCGAGCACATCGGCGAGGGCTGGATCAAGGATCTGTCCGAGCTCAAGGCGCTCGAGCCGCTCGCCGAGGATGCGGAGTTCCGCGCGCGCTGGCGCGCGATCAAGCAGAGCAACAAGCGCGATTTTGCGGCCCTGGCGCTCGAGCGCAGCGGCGTTCTCGTCGATCCCGGCTCGATGTTCGACGTGCTGGTGAAGCGCATCCACGAATACAAGCGCCAGCACCTCAAGGTCCTGCACATCGTCTCCATGTATCTCGCCATCAAATCGAGTCCGGGCGCCCCGATCGAGCCGCGTACCTTCATATTCGGCGGCAAGGCCGCTCCCGGCTATCACCTCGCCAAGCTCATGATCAAGCTGATCACCGCGGTCGGCGATGTGGTCAATCGCGATCCGGAGGTGCGCGGCCGCTTGCGGGTGGTGTTCCTGCCGAACTTCAACGTGACCAACGGCCAGCGCATCTATCCCGCCGCGGATCTCTCCGAGCAGATCTCGACCGCCGGCAAGGAGGCGTCGGGCACCGGCAACATGAAGTTCTGCATGAACGGCGCGCTCACCATCGGCACGCTCGACGGCGCCAACGTCGAGCTACGCGCGGAAATAGGCGCCGACAATTTCTTCCTGTTCGGGCTCAGCGCCGCGCAAGTGCTGGAGCGCAAGAGCGCGGGCTACCGGCCGGCCGAGCTCTACGCCGCGGATCCGCACCTGCGCGAGGTGATCGACCTCATCCGCAACGGCCACTTCTCGCGCGGCGACACGGAGCTCTTCAGGCCGCTGATCGACAACCTGATGCACTACGACCCGTACATGCTGTTCGCCGATTTCGCCTCCTACCTCGACTGCCAGGCGCAGGTCGCGGCGGCTTACCGGGACGGCGATCGCTGGACGCGCATGTCGATCCTCAACACCGCACGCAGCGGGCGCTTCTCATCGGATCGCACCGTGCGCGAGTACTGCAGCGAGATCTGGCACGTCAAGCCGGTGCCCATTCAGCTGCTCACGCCGAGTCAAGCAGGAAGCGCATCGTACGGCGCAGCGGCTCCGCCGCGCCCCAGAGAAGCTGATCTCCGACCGTGAAGGCGGAGAGGTATTCCCCGCCCATCGCGAGCTTGCGCAAGCGCCCGATCGGGATGCCCAGGGTGCCGCTCACCGCGGCCGGTGCGAGCTCCTTGATCGAGGCCTCGCGCGCGTTGGGGACGACCTTGACCCAGGGATTGCCGCCGGCGATCAGCCGCTCGAGCTCGGCCAGCGAGAGATCGCGCTTGAGCTTGATGGTGAGCGCCTGGGAATGGCAGCGCATCGCGCTCACCCGCACGCAGATTCCCTCGACCGGCACGGGCGCGGCCTCGGTGCCCATGATCTTGTTGGACTCCGCTCCGGCCTTCCATTCCTCGCGGCTCTGTCCATTGCCGAGATCCTTGTCGATCCACGGAATCAGGCTGGCCGCGAGCGGAGCTCCGAAATGCTCCTTGGGGAAGTCCGCGGCGCCGAAGGCCCGGCTCACCGCCCGATCGATATCCAGGATCGCCGACGACGGATCCGCGAGCAGACCCGCGGCCGCCCGATGCAGCGCGCCCATCTGCTCGAGCATTTCGCGCATGTTCTGCGCGCCCGCGCCCGAGGCGGACTGGTAGGTCATCGCACTGATCCACTCGACCAGGCCGGCACGCATCAGGCCGCACACCGCCATCAGCATGAGCGATACGGTGCAGTTGCCGCCGATGAAGTCCTTGATGCCGCGCTCGCGCGCGGCGCGCATCACCGGCAGGTTCACCGGGTCGAGCACGATGACCGAGTCGGGCGCCATGCGCAGCGTCGAGGCCGCATCGATCCAGTAGCCCTTCCAGCCGCGAGCGCGCAGCCCCGCATGCACGGCGGCGGTGTAATCGCCGCCCTGGGTGCTGATCAGCATGGGCAGCCGAGCGAGCGCCTCCAGATCGTGCGCGTCCTTGACCGCGCCCACCGCGCGGCCGATATCGGGCGCCGCGGCGCCGGCCTGCGAGGTGCTGAAGAACACGGGATCGACCACGTCGAAATCGCGCTCGGCGCGCATGCGTTCGACGAGCACGGACCCGACCATGCCGCGCCATCCGATGATTCCCACCTGCATCATTCGATCACCGTCTCCACGGCGGGTGGCCGCCGATTATAGTGCGAGCCCATCACGTAGCCGTAAGCGCCGCAATTCGCGATCAGCAGCACATCGCCCTCCGCCGTCGGCGGCAGCCAGCGATCGCTTCCGAGCTGATCGGCGCTCTCGCAGATCGGACCCACCACCGTGACCTTATCAGTCGCGGGCTCCTCGAGGCGCGACAGATTGCGGATATCGTGATGCGCTCCATAGAGCGCCGGCCGGATCAAGGAATTCATGCCGGTGGCGATGCCGATGTAGCGCGCATCGCCCTTGCTCTTCCGCTGCGTGACCAGCGCGACCAGCACGCCGGCACGCGCCACGATGAACCGTCCGGGCTCCATCCAGAACTCGATCCTGGGAAACCGGCGCTTCAGATGCGCGACCCCGGCATCGAGCGCGGCGAGATCGATGCCGCTCTGCCCGGCTTGTTCGGGTACCCCGATACCCCCTCCGAGGTCGATCACCGCGACGTCCGGGAAGTGCGCCGCGAGCTCGGCAAGCTGCGCGCCCGTCTCGGTCCAGTTGGCGACGTCGAGGACGCCCGAGCCGGTATGCGCATGCAGGCCCACGATCTTCACCGCGTGCTCACGCGCGAGCGCCGCAAGCGCGCCGACCTCGGCCGCGAGCACCCCGAATTTCGAGTGCACACCGGCGGTGCGCACGTGGTGGTGATGTCCGCGGCCGAAGCCGGGATCGATGCGCACGAAGATCTCGCGGCCGCGGAACACCTCGGGCCAGCGCTCGAGGGGGTAGAGGTTGTCGAGGGTCACGCGCACGCCGCGCCGGAACGCGTGCTCGTACTCCGAGCGCGGCGCGAAATTCGGGGTGAACAGCAGGTGTTCGGGTACCAGCCCGCTGAGCGAGGCGAACGCATGCTCGATCTCGCCCTGCGACACGCACTCGATCATGAGTCCGGCGGCGTACACGTGCCTCAGGACGGCGGCATTCCAGTTCGCCTTCATCGAATAGGCCCAGCGCGACACCGACCGCAGGGCTTGCAGGGCGCGAATGGCCGCATCCACGCTCGGTAGATCGTAGACGAATGCGGCCGATTCGCGCCGCGCGATCTCGATGAGGCGCCGGCGGCGCTCCGGCTGCTCCCACCAGTTCGCCGCCGCCGACGGACCGTCTTGCTTGGGCGAGAACAGCTGCAGCCAGGTGGGACCGAGGACCTTGTCCGAGCCGATGCTCTGGATGAGCCGCTCGTGGAGCTGCTGTGCGAGCCGGTCGCCCTGGGCCTCGTCGATCACGAAGGTGAAGTTGAGATCGTTCGCGGCCTGGCTCACCAGGTATACCTTGTGGTCCTGGAACAGCTCGAAGGCCGAGCCGAGCTCGTGCAGGATGCCGCGGATGTTGTGCCCGAGGAGGCTGAGCGAGGCGCACGGGCCGAGGATCTCCACCCGGCACAGCTCGCCCAAGGCCGAGGACAGGCGCTCGAGCGCGGCCGGATCGAGCGTGTTGGCAGTCGGGTCGAGTGACACGGTCACATTGGTCTCGGAGGTCGAGATGAGATCGACCGACAGACCTTGTTCCTTGAACACGCCGAAGGCGTCGGCCAGAAATCCGACCTGGTGCCACATGCCCGGGCTGTCCATCGACACGAGCGTGATGCCCTTCTTGATGGCGATGGCCTTGACCTGAGCGGCGCTGTCGGCGACGTTTGCGGAGACCACGGTGCCCTCGAGACCCGGTGCCTGGGTCGCATACACGTGCAACGGGATCTTGTATTGGCGCACCGGCAGCACACAGCGCGGATGCAGCACCTTGGCGCCGTTGCTGGCGATTTCCTGCGCCTCGTCGTAATGCAGCGCGCGCAGCAGGCGGGCGGTCGGAATGGCGCGCGGGTTGGCGCTGAACATGCCGGGAACGTCGGTCCAGATCTCGAGCCGCTCGGCCGCCAGCTTGGCCGCGAAATACGCCCCCGATGTGTCCGAGCCACCGCGACCCAGCAGCACCGTCTCGCCCAGATCGTTCGCCGCGATGAAGCCCTGCGTGATGATGATGCCGCCCAGCGCGCGCCATTCCTGCTGCAGGGGCGCATCGGGGGCGAAATCGCAGGTGGCCGACAGAAGGGACGCCTTCAGGTTGGTCCCGTGGCGGTGCTCGGCGCGCAGCACGCGCCGCGCATCGACCCACGTGGTCGTGATTCCCTGCGCGTTGAGGAATGCGGCGCCGAGCGCGGTCGCCATGAGCTCACCCATCGCCATGACGCGTGCCCGCAAGCGATCGTCGATGACGCGGCTCGCGGCGAGCTGCGCGGCAAGCGCCTTGAGCTCCGCGAGGAACTGCTCGAAGCGCTCGCCGGGCGCGATCTGCAGCGCTTGTGCGAGCTCGCGATGCAGAGCCTCGATGCGCTCGAGCGCGGCCGTGTGACCGCCGGCGGCGGCAGCGGCAAGCAGCGACTCCAGGCGATCGGTGATGCCGGACAGCGCCGAGTGCACTACCACCGGTCGCAAGCCTGCGGCGCTGCGTGCGCGCAGGACACCGGCGATGTTGTGCCAATTGGCCGCCGTCGACACGCTGGTGCCGCCGAATTTCAGCACGACCCAAGATTGGCGAGGTTCGGACACAGGTTACCCGCGCGCCGGCGCGCGCTACTCAAGCCGTTTGCGGCGGCCAGCGCAGGAAAGTCAATCCCTTTGAAACTTCAATCGTCTTCGAAAATGTCGCGCAGCTCTTTCTCCAGCTGCCGGTCGGCCAAGACGTCCTCTACCCGGCTCCACGCAGCTTTGCCGCGCTTGACCGCCGGCGGCGCCTTGGCGCGCCGCTCAGTGCGTTCCAGCACGGGATCGAAATCATGGGATTCCTCGGCCTCGAGGAATTCATCGTCGATATCGAAATGTTCGTCTTCGCGTTCGCTCATTTTTCGAGAAAAGCCCCTGAAATCAATGGGATCGAACAGGCTGGTGCATGAAGTTGCGCACTATAGCGGATTTTGCATTGCATTCAACTGGCTGCTCTTACGCGGCCCTCTCGAGGACAGCACTCGGGGCGCCCCGGCATTTTTTCAAGGGCGCCCCGGCAGTCCTTGTCTTTCAGTGCCTTAGCCTGGCTGCCCGAGTTATGTCCCGGTGCGTGCGCGCTCGGCCGCGGCCGGCAGCGCCTCGAGGGCAATCGCGCGGTTGACGGCCGAGAGCACCGCGAGCAGCGAGGCGGTGATGATGTTGGAGTGCATCCCGGCGCCGAACAAGGTGCGGCGCGCACGCGTGGTGATCTCGATATAGGCCACCGCAAGCGCGCCGCTGCCCTGGCCGCGCGAGTGCTCTTCGTAGGACAGCACGTCGAACGGCAAGCCGCTGGCTTTCACCATGGCATCGATCGGCCCCGATCCCTGGCCGTGCCAGGTCTCGATACGCCCGTCGCGCTCGACCTGCACCGACAGGCGCTCGCTGTCCGCGCCATCCGTCGAGGCGGAGAGCTGGTGCCCGCGATACAGAAAAGGTGCCCTGGCGATCAAGTACTCACGCGAAAAGAGCTCCCACAATTCTTGGGAAGTCAGCTCCTTACCGCTGATATCTGCTGCTGCCTGTACGACTTGACTGAACTCGATCTGCAGCCGCCGCGGCATCACCAGCTGGTAGTCCCGCTCCAGCAGATAGGCGACGCCACCCTTACCCGACTGGCTGTTGACCCGGATGATGGAATCATAGGAGCGCCCGAGATCGCTCGGATCGACCGGCAGGTAGGGAACATCCCAGATCTCACCCTCCCTGCGGGCCGCGAGACCCTTCTTGATGGCGTCCTGGTGCGACCCCGAAAAAGCCGTGAATACCAGGTCGCCGACATACGGATGACGCGGATGAATCGGCAGCTGATTGCAGGCCTCGGCGCAGCGCGCTGCCTCATTGATGTTCGAGAAATCAAGTTTAGGATCAACGCCTTGCGTATAAAGATTCAAGGCAAGTGTCACTATGTCCACATTGCCCGTGCGCTCGCCATTCCCGAACAGCGTCCCCTCGATGCGGTCGGCGCCCGCCATGACCGCGAGCTCGGCGGCGGCGACCGCAGTACCGCGGTCGTTATGCGGGTGCACGCTGAGCACGATCGAGTCGCGACCGCGCACGTGCCGGCCAAACCACTCGATCTGGTCGGCGTACACGTTGGGCGTCGCCATCTCGACCGTCGCCGGCAAATTGATGATCGAGCGGCGCTCGGGGGTGGGTTCCCAGACCGCGTTCACCGCATCGCAAATCTCGACCGCGAAATCGAGCTCGGTGCCGGTGAAGCTCTCGGGACTGTACTGGAAGATCCACTCGGTACCTTTGTCGCGCTCGGCGTGCTCACGCACCAGGGTGGCGCCGCGCACCGCGATATCGACGATGCCCGCGCGGTCGGTGCGAAAGACCACCCGGCGCTGGGCGACCGAGGTCGAGTTGTAGACGTGGACGATTGCCCGCCGCGCGCCCTTGAGCGACTCGTAGGTACGCGCGATGAGCTCGGGGCGGGCCTGTGTGAGCACCTGGATGGTGACGTCCTCGGGAACGAGGTCGCGCTCGATGATTTCGCGCACGAAATCGAAATCGGTCTGGGAGGCCGCGGGAAATCCGACTTCGATCTCCTTGAAACCGGTGCGGATCAGCATGTCGAACATGCGGCGCTTGCGCGCCTGATCCATCGGCTCGATCAGCGCCTGGTTGCCATCGCGCAGGTCGACGCTGCACCAGGTGGGGGGCACGCCGATCAGCGCGTTCGGCCAGCGGCGGTCCTTGAGGTCGATGGGGGCGAAGGGACGATACTTGCTCGACGGATTAGGCAACATGATGGTCTCTCGTTCAAACGGTGCATTCCCTCTTCGGCCGCGCGTCACTGGCGCTTCGAGCGGAGGGGTGGACTTTCGGTCTTGTAGGCGCCGACCGATGGCGCGTGAGAGTAGCGCCTAGCGGCGCAGCAGCAGCGCCAGCGACAGAAGGCGCGTGCGCGCGCCGAGACCGCCCAATCGAGTTGCCGCCATGTGCATGGGCTCAAATTTAGCATCGGGCGCGCCAAGCGGGCAAGTTCGGGGAGTGGCCCCCGGGGACGGCCGGCCGCGCGAGGGACGCTGGGGGGGGCCTCACCCCGGCATTTTGGTCATAACCAGTCGATGCAATAAGCTCACCCGAGGAGCGCCACGCTCGCGCTCAGTCGCTGCGGAGCCGCCATGGTCTCGAATCAAACACCGCCGCTCACCGAGTACAACCTGTTCGCGGCCGACGCGGCGCTCAAGGAGGCGGTGCAGCGCGAGGGCGCCGCTGGTCATCTCGAGCAGCTCGCGATCGACGGTGCGACCATCGGCAGCGCGGCGAGCTTCGAGCACGGCCGGCTCGCGAACCGCTACCCACCGCTGTGGCAGAGCTTCGACGTGCGCGGCGAGCGCACCGATGCGATCGAGTTCCACCCGTCCTGGCATGCGCTGATGGAGGGCATTGCGGCACGCGGCTACCACAACGCGCCGTGGGCGCACGCCGGCGCGGGAGCTCACGTCGCGCGCGCCGCCGGCTACCTCATGCAGGCCCAGGTCGAGTGCGGCACGCTCTGCCCCACCACCATGACTTACGGCGCGATCGCGGTCCTGCGGCGCGACCCTGCGCTCGCGCGCAGCTGGCTGCCGCACCTGTTCACGCGCCGCTACGATCCACGCGACCTGCCGATCGGTCTCAAGCTCGGCGGGCTCATCGGCATGGGCATGACGGAGAAGCAGGGCGGCTCGGACGTGCGCGCCAATACGACGCGCGCGACGCGCAGCGCTGATGGCTCGTACCGCATCACGGGGCACAAGTGGTTCTTCTCCGCGCCGCAGTGCGATGCGCATCTCGTGCTCGCGCAGGCCGCAGCTGGCCTCTCGTGCTTCTTCATGCCGCGCCGCCTGCCGGACGGTACTCGCAACGGTATCTTCATCCAGCGTCTCAAAGACAAGCTCGGCAACCGCTCGAATGCCTCCGCGGAGGTGGAGTTCATCGACGCGTGGGCGCAGCTCCTCGGGGAAGAGGGACGCGGCGTGCCGACCATCCTCGAGATGGGGACCTACACGCGGCTCGACTGCGTGATCGGAACCGCGGGCATGATGCGCCAGGCCGTGACCCAGGCGCTGCATCACGCCCGCCATCGCAAGACCTTCGGCGCCCCGCTGCTCGAGCAGCCGCTGATGCGCAGCGTCCTCGCCGATCTCGCGCTCGAATCGGAGGCCGCCACGGCGCTGGCGATGCGCCTCGCCCGAGCGTTCGACAGCGAGGCGGCGGGCGAGCAGGCGCTCAGGCGTGCGCTCACCTCCGCCGCGAAGTTCTGGGTCTGCAAGCGCGGCTGCGAGCTCGCCGCCGAAGCGATGGAGGTGCTCGGCGGCAACGGCTACACCGAGGAGCTGCCGCTGGCGCGCATCATGCGCGAGATGCCGGTGAATTCGATCTGGGAAGGCTCGGGCAACATCATGTGCCTCGACGTGCTGCGCGCCTTTGCCAAGTCCTCGGCCACCCGCGAGGCGGTGCTCGCCGAGCTCGAGGCGGCGCGCGGCCAAGACCGGCATTTCGACGCCGCGCTCGAGCGCTTCGCCGCGCGTCTCGCGGCGGGTGCACTCGAGGAAGCGGGCGCGCGCCGCACGGTGCAAGCGCTGGTGACGCTGATGCAAGCGAGTGTGCTGCTCATCGCCGCGGCCTCCGGGCCGCCGGCCGCCGCCCGTGTCGCGGAAGCATTCTGCGCCACGCGCCTCGATCGGGAGGCGGGCTGGGGCGCCGTGTTCGGCGCGATCGAAGGCGGGCGCGACCTCGAGGCGATCCTCGCCCGAGCCTGGCAGGAGTGAGCCGCCCTCGCCCCTCAGGCTGCGCCGTACGAGCGGTTCTTCCAGCGAGCACCCGCTCCGCGCCAGTGATCGATGGCCGATGAGACGGTCGCCGCCATGTAGAACACGGCGATCAAGGGCAGCGCCAGTACCCAGAGGGGGCTGCGCCGATAGCGCCCGAGCGTGGGCAGGTAGCTGGCCGCCGCCAGCAGCAGCGCCGCGAGGCCGCACAGCCGCTCGGCCGGAGCGCCGCACGCCGCGAGCCCGAGCGGCGCGAGCCAGACCAGCGACAGGCCGGCGAGCGTCAACAGGAGCAGCGTCGCGGAATAGCGCAGCTGCGTGAACGCGGTGCGCGCGATCATGCGCCAGACATCGGCGAAATGCGGATAGGGACGCACCGATTCGGCAAGGCCCGAGTGCCCCAGATAAATCCTGCCGCCGCTCGCCTTCACCTGCTTCGCGAGCGAGACGTCGTCGATCAGCGCGCCGCGGATGGCCTCGATGCCGCCGATGCGCTCGAGCGCCGACCGCGAGATCAGCACCGTTCCGCCCGCCGCGGCGGCGACGCGCGAGCGCGGATCGTTCACACGGGCGAACGGATAGAGCATCTGGAAGAAATAGACGAAGGCCGGAATGAGCGCGCGCTCGGCCCAGCTCGCGCAGTTGAGCCGCACCATCTCGCTCACCATCTCGAGCCCCGGCAGGCGCGCGACCAGCGCCGAGAGGTGTCGGGGATCGTGAACGATGTCGGCATCGGTGAACAGGATGAGCGGTGCCGCCCCGGCCGCGACTCCTTGCGCGAGCGCCCACATCTTTCCGACCCAGCCGGGCGGCTTCGCGGCGCCGCGCACGATGGTCAGATTCGGCGCGCGCCCGGCGCGCTCGGCGGTCGCGTCGGTCGAATTGTCATCGACCAGAAAGACGCGGAAGGTGCCCGGATAGTCCTGCGCGAGGAGCGAGGCCATGACCGCGCCGATGGTCGCCTCCTCGTCGCGCGCCGGAACCACGATATCGACATCGGGGCAGACGCTCGGAACCCCCGCGGAAAGCTCCGGTCCCGAGCTCCAGAAGCGGCCATGGGCGGCGCACAGATAGACCCATACGCCGAGCACGACGAGCGCGAGAAGCGTCATCGGCGATTCGATCGAGAGGGCACGCCGAAGCCCGGTACTTTGATGAATTTATAATTACAATTCATGCAGATATACATTTTTCCTAGAACTTATATCCATCCGTATAGATGCCGCCGGATGAGCGCGCTCAAGAGCTCCGCATGCCGCGGATCGTCGTTGAGCCCGGCCACGAGGGTGAGCTCATCGCCGCCGAGTCGACGAAAGCGGGCGCGATACTGGATCGCGATCTCCTCGAGCGTCTCCAGGCAATCGACCGCGAACGAAGGGGATGCGACCGTCAGCTTGCGTACGCCACGCTGCACGAGCTGCGCAAGGGCGTCGCCGATGCAGGGCTTGATCCACTCGACCCGGCCGAAGCGCGATTGATAGCAGTGCGTGAAGGAGCCTGCATCCAGCTTGAGGCGCGCGACCACGGCCGCCGTCGTCGACCGGGCTTGAGCCTCATAGGGATCTCCTGCGCGCGCGCAGGAGGCCGGGATGCCATGGTAAGAGAGCACGAGATGCGTGCGCTCGCCGGCCCCGCGCCAGTGCTCCTCGATGCGTGCCGCGAGCGCGCCGATGTAGCCTTCATCGGCGTGGTAATCGTTGACGAAACGCGTCTCGGGAAGCCAGCGCCAGCGGCCGAGCGCCGCCACCGTCCGATCGAAGGCCGACCCGGTGGTGGAGGAGCAGTATTGAGGATAGAGCGGCAGCACCAGAAGTCGTCTCACGTTCTGCTCGAGGAGCGCTTTCAATGCCTGCGCGACCGCCGGTTTGCCGTAGCTCATGCCGAGCGCCACTCGCACGCTATCGCCGAAACTCTCGCGCAGCCGCTCAGCAACTCGATCGGTGAGGCGGCTCGAATAGACCGCCAGCGGGGATCCGTCCGGCATCCAGATCTTGCGGTAGTTGCGAGCGCTGCGCAGCGGCCGCAGCGGCAGGATGAGGCCATACAGAATCGGCAGCCACACCGGCCGCGCAGTGTCGATGACCCGGCGATCGCTCAGGAACTCGCGCAAGTAACGCTGCACGTCGAGATAGGAAGGTGAATCGGGAGTGCCGAGATTGATCAACAGAACACCGATTCTCTGCGGTGTCGGCGCCGGCGCTTGTGCCACGGCGCGGTAGTAGGGCATTTAAGGTCCTTCGACGATCCCGGGCGATACTGCGCCCCACAGTATACTGCCTGGGCCATGAGCCCCAGCACCTTCTGGTTGAGCCCCGCCGAAAGCGAGGCGTTGCGCTTGAGCCTGAGCGTCGCCTTGCGCAGCGTCGCCTTCAGCCTGCTGCCGGCGATCCTGGTCGCGTGGCTGCTTACCCGCAAGCGCTTCGTGGGCCGCTCGTTACTCGATGCCAGCGTGAACCTGCCGATGGTGCTGCCTCCGGTCGCCGTGGGCTACGTACTGCTGGTGTTGTTCGGGACGCGTGGCGTAATCGGCTCGCGCCTCGAGCGCTGGTTCGGCATCGAGCTCATCTTCACCCGCAACGGCGCAGCGCTCGCCACCGCCGTCATGTCCTTCCCTCTCATGGTGCGCGCCATCCGCATCTCGCTCGACAACGTCGATCGGGGGCTCGAGGAAGCCGCGCGCACCCTGGGCGCGGGTCCGCTCGACCGCTTGGTAAGCGTCACCATGCCCCTGATCCTGCCGGGTCTGCTCGCGGGCGCGATCACCGCCTTCTCGGCTTCGCTCGGTGAGTTCGGCGCGGTGATCACCTTCGTATCCAACATTCCTGGCGAGACGCGCACCTTGCCGCTGGCGCTCTATTCGGCGCTGCAAGAGCCGAATGGCGAGGTCGCCGCCGCACGCCTTGCGGTGCTCTCCGTGCTGCTCGGCCTTTCCGGGGTGCTGGTCTCCGAATGGTTCGCGCAGCGAGTGCGCCGGCTGCTGGGCCGCTGATGCTCCGGGTCAGCGCCACCAAGCGGCTGGGCGATTTCAGGCTCGATGTGGCTTTCGAGCTGCCGACACCGGGCGTGGTGGCCTTGTTCGGGCCTTCGGGCTGCGGCAAGACCACCTCGGTCAACGTGATTGCGGGCCTCGCCCGGCCGGATGCCGGGCTGGTCGCCCTCGATGACTCAGTGCTGCTCGACACGCGGCAGGGGGTCGAGGTCCCGGCGCAGCGGCGCCGGATCGGCTACGTGTTCCAGGATGCGCGCCTGTTTCCACACCTCAACGTCTCCTCGAATCTCAAATTTGCCTTGCGGCGCGCGCTCGGCTCGCACTTCATACGTCTCGACGAAGTGGTGAGCTTGCTCGATCTCGGCAGGCTCATGGCGCGCCGCGTCCATCAGCTCTCGGGCGGCGAGCGCCAGCGTGTCGCGATCGGTCGCGCGTTGCTCTCGCAGCCGCGCCTGTTGCTGCTCGATGAGCCTTTGGCCTCGCTCGACCGCGAGCGGCGCGAGGAAGTGCTGCCCTACCTCGAGACGCTGCGCGACCGGCTCGCCATTCCGATGGTATATGTGAGCCATCAGTTCGACGAGGTGTTGCGCCTCGCGACGCACATCGTGCTCATGCGCGCGGGTAGCGTGGTGGCACAGGGCGGCATCGATGCCATGAGCCTCAACCCGGCGCTGCGCAGCCTCATCGGGCCCGAGTCGGTGGGCGCAGTGCTCGACGGGGTGGTGATCGGCGAGGAGCGCGAGCTCACACGGGTGCGGCTCGCGAGCGGCGAGATCAAGGTTCAGGCGATCGGCGCGGTGGCCGGCACGGCGCTGCGGGTGCAGCTGCTCGCCCGGGACATCATCGTGTCCACGCAGAGCCCGCATCATCTGAGCGTGCGCAACAATCTCGCAGGCGTGATCACCCAGGTGATCGATGAAGATGCGGGCTCGGATCTCATCGCGATCGACATCGGCGGCGCGCAGCTGCTCGCGCGGGTCACCAAGGCCGCGACACGCGAGCTCGGGCTTGCTCCCGGATTGCCCGCGTGGGCGCTGGTCAAGTCAGCATCGCTGCGCGCACATTCCTTTACTTCAGCCGCGTCCCGACGTGCATGATCGCGACGATGTGATCCTGCTCCCTGAGCCCAACCACCGCCTTGACGTCGCGATCGTAGGCCGCCGCGCCGGTCTTCCACATCACCCCGTAGCCCAGGCCATGCGCGGCGAGGAACAGATTCTGGGCAGCGGCGCCCGCGGCGATCACCTGCTCGATCTCCGGCACCTTCGGGTTCTCGCGCACCGTGCAGCCGACCACCACGATCGCCGGCGAGCGCAGCATCTTCTCGCGCTCCGCCTGCACTTGCTCGTCGGTGAGCGCGGGCGTACGGCGGCGCTTGGCCGCGGCGGCCGCGGCGGCGAACTGCTGCCTTGCCGGCTCATCCAGGACCACCAGGTGCCACGGCCTCATCCTGCCGTGATCGGGTGCGTGGCGCGCGGCCTCGAGCATGCGCTCGAGATGCTGCGGGGTCGGCCCGGGAGCGCCCACGCGTCCGGCGGAGCTGCGGGTATCGATCGCGGTCAACAGGTCCATCGGGTCCTCTTCGGTGAATCCCGCGGAGGCTCCCGTATAATCGGCTATGATTTGCGCCACTGACGGGACAGCGCCGCCCGCGCGGCTCGTCGGTCGCGATTATACCCAAATGCATCTCCAAGGAGCCCTCAATGAATCGAATCGTCTTGGCGTCACTCGCCGCGCTGCTCTGCGCGACGGCGTCGGCTGCACCCGTGACTTATGTGCTCGATCCGAAGCACACCTACCCGAGCTTCGCGACCGATCACATGGGCGGCCTCTCGGTGTGGCGCGGAAAATTCACCGAGACCTCCGGCAAGGTGGTCTACGACAAGGCGGCCAAGAGCGGCACCATCGAGGTGACCGTCAATACGGGATCGATCGATTTCGGCAATGCCAAGCTCGATGAGCACGCAAAGTCGCCGGAGATCCTCGATGCGGCGAAGTTCCCGACCGCCACCTACTCGGGAAAGTTCACGCAGTTCGACGCGAACGGCCCGACCGAGGCCCAGGGCACCTTCACGCTGCACGGCGTGAGCAAGCCGCTCACGCTCAAGATCGATTCCTTCAAGTGCATGCCGAGCCCCATGACCAAGAAGGAAGTGTGCGGCGCCGATGCCAGGGCGGAGTTCAACCGCGATGACTACGGCATCAATTTCGGCGACAAGTACGGCTTCAAGATGTGGGTCAAGCTGCAGATCCAGGTCGAGGGAAGCCCGGCGGGCTGATCGACGCGGCGCAAGCGGCGCGAGGGTCGGGGCGCTTTTGCCCCCAGCCTCGCGCTGGATCGCGCCGCCCGGGTTATTCGGCCGGCGCCTGCGCGCGCGGCGCGCCGCCGAGCCGGATGAGAATCTCGCGCTCGCGCTCCTGCTCGACAACGCCGGCGCGGACGCGCAGCAGATCACGCCGCGCCACCAGGCCCACCAGCGTGCCGTCCGAGCGGCGCAGGATGGGAAGGCGGCTGCGCTCGGTCTCCGCCATTCGATCGGCGAGCTCACCCGCGAGCTCCTCCGCGTAGCCGATCACGAGATCCTGACCCGACACCTGCTCGGCCAGCGATTTGCCGCGGCCTTCATCATCGGTCACCCAGCGGAATGCATCCGTGCGTGACACCATGCCCAGGAGGCGGCCCTTGGAATCGACCACCGGATAGCTCTTGTGCCTGCGCGGCGCGCGCGGCGCCATGAAGAAGTCCATGACCTCGCCGAGGGTCGAGTCGCCGTGCAAGGTCTCGGGCGGATGCGCCATGATGTCCTGCACGCGAAAAGCCTCGAAGGGGTCAACGATGTACTCGCGCGAGATGTGATGACCGCGGCGCGCGATCCGCTCGGTGAGAATCGAGCGCTTGAGGATCAGTACCGTGGTCGCATGCGCGGCGATACAGCCGGCCGCCAGCGGGATCAGCGCCCCGAAATCGTGAGTCAGCTCGAGGCCGAAGGTCATCGCGGTCAACGGCGCGCGCATGGTTCCACCCATCATCGCCGCCATGCCGACGAGCGCCCAGGTGCCCGTGTCCCCCGGCGAGACCCAACCACCGAAGATCGCCCCGACCACCCCGCCCATGATGAGGAGCGGCGCGAGCACGCCGCCCGAGGTTCCGGAGCCCAGCGCGATCGACCAGATCACCGCCTTCACCGCCAGGAGCCGCAACGCCGCCCCCGAGGTGAGATCGCCCTTGAGCAGCGCCGCGATGTTGTCGTAGCCGACGCCGAGCGCGTGCGGCTCGATGAGTCCGCCGATCCCGATGATGAGCCCGCCGATCGCAGGCCACCACATCCAGTGGATCGGCAGGCGCTCGAACAGGTCTTCGCTGCCGTAGACCATCGCGGTGAGCAAGCCCGAGGTCAGGCCGGCGGCGATGCCGAGCGCCGCGCACAGCGGCAGCTGCAGCGGCGTCAGGCTCGAGGTCACCGTCAGGGGAAACAGCGCGCCGCCGCCGAGCGCGGCCGTGCGCCATCCGGCGGCCACCAGCGCCGAGACGGCCACCGGCACGAAGCTGCGCGGCTTCCACTCGAACAGCAAGAGCTCGACCGCGAGCAGCATGGCGGCAATCGGCGTGCCGAAGGTCGCGCTCATCCCTGCCGCAGCACCCGCGACCAGAAGGGTCTTGCGCTCCGCGTTCGACAGATGGAACAGCTGGGCGAACAGCGATCCAAGCGCACCGCCCGTCATGATGATCGGCCCCTCCGCGCCGAACGGGCCGCCGCTGCCAATGGAGATGGCGGAGGACAAGGGTTTGAGCGCCGCCACCCGCGCCCGAATGCGGCTGCGGCCGATGAGGATCGCCTCGATCGCTTCGGGGATGCCGTGGCCGCGGATCTTGTCGGAGCCGTACTTAGCCATGAGCCCGATGATCAGGCAGCCGCCGACGGGAATCAGCACCGAGAACGGACCGAGCGTCCGG